>Ga0302324_100008410_pt1 | contig 21763 bp, 20 predicted proteins | sample Palsa_T0_1_FD_201949 | JGI IMG/M metagenome (GOLD analysis project Ga0302324, IMG submission 201949) | Peat permafrost microbial communities from Stordalen Mire near Abisko, Sweden - Palsa_T0_1 | ecosystem: Environmental > Terrestrial > Soil > Palsa > Peat permafrost | place: Sweden: Abisko...
CACCGAGCGCTTTAAATTAAAAGACGGAAAAATAATGTCGAATGAGTGCTTTTTCGGAACGGGTGTGAGCTTCCCCAACAATCAACCGAAGAAATAACACCTGCGTCCAGCGGAAGAAGTCGGGGCCCAAGCGACAAAGGCCGCGCGGGCGCGACCCTGGATGCGTTCCGGGGAAGCGAGGGTCCAGATAGGGGGCTTGCCGCTGAGCTGGCCTCTTCAGTGAAATTACATCTGGAATCCCGGCGTGGACTGCGAAAGTTGCGTCTCCTCGGGGCTCATGCCTTCGGCGATACCTTCGAAAAGCGGCGACGACAGGTAGCGTTCTGCGGTGTCGGGAAGCATGCAGAGCAGCACCGAGCCGGCGGCCGCCTTCTCGGCGACATGCATCGTCGCGGCAAAGGTCGCTCCTCCGGAGATCCCGGTGAAGATTCCCTCCCCCGCCGCCAGTTTGCGCGACCATTCGATGGCGACGGGGCCGGCGATCGGGACGACTTGGTCGTAATATTTCTTGTCAATGGCCTCCTGCAGCACGAATGGAATGAAATCGGGCGTCCAACCCTGGATGGGATGGGGAGTCCATGCTGGGTGGCTCGCGGCGGGGGCGTTGGCTGCGCCTCGCGATTGGGGGGTCCCGCTGCTCACCAAGCTGGCGGTCGCGGGCTCGCAAAGGATGATCTTCGTTTCAGGCCGCTCCTTGCGCAGGACGCGTCCGACTCCGGTGACCGTGCCGCCGGTGCCGTAGCCGGTGACCCAGTAATCGAGCTGCGATCCCCCGAAGTCGGCGATGATCTCGCGCGCCGTGGTGTTCTCGTGGATCTTGGCGTTGTCCGCCGTCTCAAATTGCCTGGCGAGGAACCATCCGTTGGCGTCGGCGAGTTCCTTCGCCTTTTGATACATGCCGAGTCCCTTCGCGGCGCGGGGCGTGAGCACGACCTTCGCGCCGAGGAAACGCATCAGCTTGCGCCGCTCGATCGAGAAACTGTCCGCCATGGTCACGACGAGTCGATAACCCTTGGCGGCGCAAACGAGCGCGAGCCCGATGCCAGTGTTGCCGCTCGTGGCCTCGACGACGGTCTGTCCAGGCGTCAATTCGCCGCGCCGCTCGGCTTCCTCGATGATGCTGACCGCGAGGCGGTCTTTGACTGAGGAAGCGGGGTTGAAGAACTCGGCCTTGACGTAGATCGTGACGTGCGATGGTGCCAGGTGGTTGATGCGCACACAGGGGGTGTCGCCGATCGTTTCAATGATACTGTCATAACGGCGTCCGCGTCCGGCGGTGGTGCGAGAGGATTTAGTGCTCATGGGACAAGAGACCGGCGCAGGTGCTGCGCCAACAGTTGAACTGGAAGGACGCTAGAAGCGTTGTCGGAGCGAGCGCAACGCTAAGAAAGAAGCCGCAATGCAAGCGGGAACGGACGTGAACCATTCCGGGATTGATCCCGCCGAAGACCACCGCAAGCTTCTCGATGATTAGATTTGGAAGCGCGTGAGCGATGGCGTGCCTCGAAATTCAGCGAAATCCAAAAACCGAGGAGCATAGGCATGACAAGTCCCGATACATTGCGCTGCACGAAGGTCCCCCTCGCCCACGGAACCGGCGCGATTCCTGCCGCTGGGTTCGGCACGCTCATTCCCACCCCCCTCGCAACCAGACAGGCGACCAAGACCGCCTTGGAGGTGGGATTTCGCCATTTCGATTGCGCGGAACGATACCGCAATGAGGAAGCTGTGGGAGAGGCGATGCGGGAGGTTTTCGAAGCAGGTGCAGTTCGGCGGGAAGACGTGTTCGTCACCACGAAGCTCTGGAACAGCAATCATCGTCCCGAGCGGGTCAAACCCGCTTTCGAGGCGAGTCTTAGGCGACTACAAGTTGATTATGCCGATGGCTATCTCATCCATACCCCCTTCGCCTTCCGGCCCGGCGACGAGCAGGATCCGAGGGATGAGCATGGCCAAGTCATCTATGATCCCGGGGTGACGCTGGTGGAGACGTGGCGGGCGTTGGAAGGATTGGTCGACGAAGGTCGATGCCGGTCAATCGGCTTATCGAATGTCAATTTGGAGAAACTGCGAGAGATCGTGGAAGCCGCACGAATCAAGCCGGCAGTCGTGGAGGTTGAATCCCATCCTTATCTCCCGGAAAGCGCCCTGCTCGAATATTGCCAGAAGCATGGCATCGTGCTGCTCGCGTTTGCGCCGTTGGGGCACGGGATGGAGCCCAGGTTGACCGACCATCCGGTGATCGTCGCCATCGCGCAACGTCTCGGGAAAACACCCGCCCAAGTCCTGTTAGCCTGGGCGATTCAACGGGGCACGGCGTTCCTCACCACCTCGGTGACGCCCGGCCGCATCAAGGAGAACCTCGAGCTCTCGACCTTGCCTGAAGACGCCATGCAGGAAATTCGAGACGGGTTTAAGACGACCATACGGTTCAACTCCGTGGTGCAGACCGGGGTCCCTGGTTTCATTCCCCGGGTTAAGTGAACTGAGCGTTACGCCTCGGCATAGGCGAGGAGCGGAAAGTCTTTCCGAATGCATTTCCCCTCGATACTGGCGAGGAGACGGGAGACGATCTCCATGGCGGGATAGTGAATTCTGAGGTGACAAACGGACGAGCCCGTTTCACGTCCGATTCAGCCGGCCAACGAACAAATCGGTTCTCGAGAAAATAACTCGTTGGTCTAGAACGAGAAAATTGGCGGAGAGGGAGGGATTCGAACCCCCGGTACCTTGCGGCACACCTGATTTCGAGTCAGGCGCATTCGACCACTCTGCCACCTCTCCTTGAGGTTTCCGTCGAGCGGAAAGTTGACCTGAATGCCCCGATTCCAGCGCGAGGTCAAGAGGATGGTTGAAGCCTCAGGTGTTGTCGTCCCCGCCGTGCCCCTTGCCGGAATTCGCGGGCAGGTGCAGCGGGAAAAGCAGGTAATACTGCATGAGCCACCAGCTTCGGGACGACCGGTAGAACAGGGCCGGGAAGACGATGGAGCCGACGCCGGCGAGGACGATCGCCAACGTCGTCCCGACCACGCCCTTGTAGGCGAGGACCATCAGCGGCAGCAGGTAGAGGACAAGAGTCACGCCGTAGTTCAGCGACATGGAGCCGATGAAGAACCCCTCGTCGCGCTCGAGCTGGAGGCCGCAATCGCGGCACACCTTGTTGACCTCGAATGGCGACCCCTTCCGGAAGATCGTGGCGCCCCCGCAGTTGGGGCACCGGTTCCGGAGCCCGCGGGAGACCACCTGCATGCGGGTGACCTTCATGCGCGCCCCACCTGACTTCAGGACCCGAGCTGGTAGCGGATGAACCTGCGGATCTGGATGTTCTCGCCGGTCTTCGCGATCGTCTCGGTGATCACATCCTTGACCGTCTTCTGCTGGTCCTTGACGTACGACTGGTCGACGAGACAGACGGCCGAGTAGTACTTCTCGAGCTTGCCATCGACGATCTTCTGGACTGCCGCCGGGGGCTTGCCCTGGACCTGGGCCGCGGCGATGTCGCGCTCCTGCGCGAGCTCCGCCTCGGGGACCTGGTCCCGCGTGACGTACAGGGGGTTGAAGGCGGCGATCTGCAGGCAGAGGTCGCGGACGAAGGCCTTGAACTCGTCGTTGCGCGCGACGAAGTCGGTCTCGCAGTTCACCTCGATCATGACGCCGATCTTGCCGGGGCCGTGGATGTAGGACTCGATGAGGCCCTCCTTCGTCGTGCGCTCGGCCTTCTTGGCGGCCGAGGCTGCGCCCTTCTTGCGAAGGATCGTGACGGCCTCGTCGATGTTCCCGTTGGACTCGGTGAGGGCCTTCTTGCAGTCGAGGAGACCCGCGCCCGTCTGGACGCGGAGGTCATTGACCATTTTTGCGGTGATCGGATTGCTCATTGTCATTCTGCCTTGACCGGGACCTTGCGCGGGCGGACCAGCTTGCGCTTGGCGGCTGCTTCGGCCTCGGCGGCCGTGAGGTCAACCGGGATCTCGACCTTGGAGAGGTCGACCTCTCCGGCGACCGGCGCCGGGGCGGCGGTCTCCTCGGCGGCCTGCGCGGGGGCGCCGCGCTGGGCCTTGCGCGAGTCGCGCTGGGCGAGGCCGGACTGGATCGCGGCGACAATCGTCTCCACGATGATCCGGACGGACTTCACGGCGTCGTCGTTGCCGGGGATCGGGTAGGTGACCAGGGATGGGTCGGAATTCGTGTCGACCAGGGCGACCGACGGGATGCCGCACCGGGCGGCCTCGGCGACGGCGATCTTCTCGTGGCCAACGTCGACGATGAACAGGGCCGTGGGCAGGCCGCCCATGTCCGCGATGCCGTTGAAGTTGCGCTGCATGCGGCTCATCTCGCGCTTGATGGCGGACTCCTCCTTGCGGGGGAGCTTCGACATCTCGCCGCTCGTCTCCATCTGCTGGTATTTCTTGTACTTGGCGATGGAGCGCTTGACGGTCTCGTAATTGGTGAGGGTGCCACCGAGCCAGCGGTCGACGGAAAAGGGCATTCCGGTCGAGGCGGCGGCCTCGCGGACGATGTCCTTGGCCTGGCGCTTTGTGCCGACGAGCAGGATGTTCCCGCCGTTGGCGACGGCGTTCTCGATGAACGTGCAGGCCTTCTCGAGGGCCTCGTGCGTCTTGGCCAGGTCGATGATCGTGACCCCCTGGCGGTGGTCGAAGATGAAGGGCTTGGAGCGGGGGTTCCAGCGCTTGGTCTGGTGCCCGAAGTGGACTCCTGCATCCAGGAGGTCCTTTGGAGTGATGCTAATGCTCATGGGATCTGATGTATCTTTTACGGTACACAGGCCGGCCGGAAGGGCCGCCTTGCGATCGTGGTTAGAACTGACGTTTAGGTTGTGGGTTTAGACTGACGGAACGTCCAAAACACCGTTTCCGGGGCGCCCTTGCAAGCGCGAACTGTCCGACTCGCCTCCGGGGGCTGGTCTCGGGCAGAATCGGCGTATTTCCGGCCGCGGCCTACGTATTAATACACATTAACTTCAAACCGACTTTCCCCCTTCATCCGGAGCGTGCGAAAAAGTAGCCCAAACATGCGTCCGCCCTCGGGAATCAGCATGATTTGCGCCCGGCAATCCCGGCGCCCCGGGGAAAACATTTCGATTGGCTTCAAAATAGAAGCAAATCAGTTTCACCCTCCGGCTCTGCCGACCCTGAGTGCGGCCGGTGACCCCATTGCCCGAATCACGAAAATTCCAGTCTCCCAGGGCCTTCACCATCATGGAGGTGGCGTTGGCGGCGACCGTATTGGCCCTGACGCTGGTGGGCATGATAGGGGTCGTCGAGTCGGGTTCCCAGATGCTCGACCTGTCGCGCAAGCAGACGATTGCAACCCAGATCCTCCACAGCGAGATCGACCAGCTCCGGACGCAGAGCTGGGCGACGATCACGGGCTTCAGCGGGTTGACCCCGGTGTTGGGACAGGGCTATGCCGCGCTGACCACGCTGACGACGGCGAACGACCCTTCCTTCGCGCTTTTCGCGGCGAACTACCCGAACGCGGCCGCCATCTTCACGCTGACGCGGGCCGTCGCCTGCATAGACCCTTCGCAGTCAAATCCGAACCCGTTTTCGAACTATGGCCAGAGCCCCCTCTTGCTTCAAGTGACCTTCACCATTCAATGGAAGGGCGTTACCGGCCGCAGCTACAGCCGGGCGACGACAACCCTTGTCGGTAAGGATGGTCTCTCGGACGTATACCAGAAATCGTAGCGCGGCGCTCGCGGCGGCGCGCGGGTTCACGCTGCTGGAGGTCATGATGGTGACGTTCATCTCGTCATTCGTCTTCGCCGGCGTGCTGTCGGCCTACATCTTCCTCGGCAGGTCGCTTTCGCGCCAGGTCAACGAGGAGGGCCTCGAGTCGCGCGCGCGCCTCGCGCTCTACTACTTCACGCAGGACGTCTCGAGCGCCACGACGATCAGCGCGACCAACCCCGGCTCCTACACGAGCGGCTCGCAGGTCAGCCTGAGCATCCCGGGCTCCGGGACCGTCACCTACAGCACCGACTGGTCCCAGGGGAACACGTCTGGCGTCCTCACGCGCCAGATCGGATCGAACCCCGCCCTCACGGTGCTGACGAACCTCTCCGCCTTCACCTTGAGCTACTACGACCCGACGGGGAGCCTCGTCAGCGTGCCGGCTTCCACGCCGTCGGAGCCGCAGATCAACATCAAGCAGGTGTGCATGGTCTTCACGTCCATGGCGGGGTACGCGCCCAGCGGTAACCTGTCGCAATTCACCGTCGTATCGCCGAGGCTGATCCTCAAGAATCAGGCCCTCCTGAAGGACCCCAACGACCCGTGAAGCGCCATTGCAGGCAGTCCATACCGAAGAGCGAGCGGGGAGCCGCGATGCTGGCCGCGCTTTGCCTCGCGATGGTGTTCGCGATCAGCCTGTCGAGCTACATCGCCCTTTGCTACGTGTCGCTCGGGGTCAGCACGAGGGCGGTCTCCTCCGCGCACAGCGCCGAGCTGGCTGAGGCGGGCGTCGAGCAGGCGCTCTACGCCTACAACAGCAGTCCCCAGGACCTCACGGGCTGGACGCTGTCCACCGTAGGGTCGACGACCACCTACACGGCCAACATGACGATGACCTCGAGCGGCTTCGTCGCGACGTCCAGCAGCCCGACCGCGTTCAACTACGGCAACGGCGCCATCGGCACGGCCAACATCACGATGACGGCAGTCGGCGGGGCCCTGAACTCGATCAGCTCCCAGGGCGAAATCACGCTCCCGAACGGCAGCACGACAAATGGCTCCGCTGTCACGAACATCACCCGGACGCTCTCGGCCGCCGGGGCGCCCCATTCCGGGGCTTCCCCGCTCTTTGTGAACGCCGTGGCCGCGCTCACGGGGCTCCTCAAGTTCCAATACGCCGGGGCGGTGGACAGCTATGATTCCGGACCGGCCGCCAACCACCAGCTCTACAATGCGGGGCCCGGGGGGAACGCGGGTTGGTCTGCCGTCGTGCTCTCTCAGGATACGTCGACATTCAATTCGACGGTCCGGCTCACCAACGCCGCGATCAACGGCTATGCAGTTGGCTATGATATAGTTAACCCCTCCTCTACGAACTGGCTGTCGTACGGGGGATCGGCGACGATCCAGGGCAAGAACTCAACCTCCTTCATCGACTCGACGCGCCTCTTAACGACGCCCGTTCCCTACCAGCCTGTGTTCCCGGAGCTGACACCCACGACGAACGGCAACCTGCCGCCGGCGGATTGCACCACGCCGACCAGCAATATCCTGGGAAATTCGTGCACCCTAGGTTCAACGTCGACGCCCTACCCGGTCTACTATGCGAACGGGATCAACCTGACATCTGGCATCGTCACGATCACGGGGTCGGCGACGATCGTCGTCTACGGCAACATCTCGATCACCGGAAACGCGGCCATCCAGCTCACGAATGGCTCGTCGCTCGCGATCTTTGTCGAGAACGGCAACGTGAACATCAATTGCACGGGCTCCAACGCGGGAATCGTCAACCTGAGCGCCGTGCCCCTCGCGAAGAACTGCGCCATTCTGGGCACGAACGACACCAACAGCTCGAACCAGATGTACCTCAACCAAACTCCAGCGTTCTACGGAGTCATCTATTTCCCCTACATACCGGTGGTGATCAACAATTCCGGCACCGGCTCAGCCATCTACGGCTCCATCATCGGCCAGTCGGTGACGCTCAACAACTCGCCGGTCATTCACTACGATGTCGAGCTTCGGCAACCCGACTCGACGGTGGGCGACGTCGCGTTCAGCTCGATCAACGCACCGGCGACGGTCACCACCCTCGTTTCGAGCGTTCCGTAGCGTCCGCCCGGCCTAACGCCGATTGACAGCCAAGGGTGGCTTTTGCCTTACTAACCTGCGCATGTTCAAACGCAAGGAACGCCACGGTGTTCTGATCAACCTGACGGACCATTGTGTGCAACTGGCCCGGTTGGGACGCTTGGATGTGCGGCCGCTGGAGGTGGACACCTTCGCGGAGGTGGCTGCGACGGATGCGGGCTCGGTGGCCCGGTGGCTCGACGTCAATTTCAGCGACCGGGCCGGGAGGTTCATCTCGGCCTTTGTCGGTTTCCACCCGGCCGACCGCATATTCCAGAGGGACGTCATCAACGTAAAGCGCCTGGCTGACCGTGAGTTCCTTTACAATGTCGTGGCCGAGCATGCGAAGATCGTGTCGGCGAAGGCGTGGCACGTGGCGGCGCTCAACCCCGGCGACGGGATGCCGCTGACGGTCGACTCCAACGCGAGGATGGCCCTGTTCATGGGCGTGCCGTGGTCGGCCGCGCGCGAGGCCCAGGTGCGCCTTCGCGACTGGGGCGTCAGGCCCCGGCGCCTCGAGCTCGGCACGACGGTGCTCCTTGGGGGCCTCACCCGCTATGCCAGCCAAACGGCATACCCCCACCTGATCGCGGCCTGCGAGATCTACCGTAACCAGACCCACCTCTACCTGATCGGCAAGGATGGCGTCCACACGCCCCCTCCCCTGCCCCACGGCCTCCTCTCCATCGAGGAGGCCGCTATGAAGGAACTCTCGGCCCCGGATGCCACCGCCGCGCGCAAGATGCTGGAGCAGCCGACGGAGGAGCTGAAGCACCACGGGCGCCGCCTGATAAGGATGCTCTCGAGGCACCTTCGGCCTGCGGTCGACTACTTTGAGATGCAGACCGGCCAGCGCATCGGGGCCCTGTTCTGCGCCCACCTTCCCGAGCGCCTCTCGTGGCTGGAGGAGGCCCTGGCAACCGCGGTCGACCTTGAATACTTCTCGCCCGATTATGGCAAGTGGCTTCCGTCCGTCGGCCTCGATGCGCCGGGCCACGCCCTCCTCGGGCCATCCTGGATCCAGCCCCTGTCGCTTGTGGCGCAGCTCGCCCCGGGCGCGAGGGAAACGACCCCATGAAGGCCTCCCGCGAGCGCATTTTCCTGGGGCCGAACTGGCACGTCGACTGCCGCCTCGTGGCCGAGCTGCCCGAGGACAGCGTCGTCGGCATACGGTTCATCACCTATGCCATCTCGTGCGCGATCGCGCTCGCCGTCGTTCTCTTCACGGGCTGGTACGTCTACATCGACCTCAACCTGAGGCACCAGATCGACGACGGGTCGCTGCACCTGGAGGACGACCGGTGGGACGTCATCGAGATCACCCGCCTCCAGCGCTTCTACGAGGAGGCGAGCAAGAAGATCGAGAGCGCCTATGCGGAGATGAAGAACCCGATACAGCTGTCGGGGTTCATCGCCGAGCTGGGCAAGACGCTGCCCAACCGGATGATCATCGACGTCATCGAGTTCAACGACAACGCCTTCGTCGTGCGCGGGCGCCTGCATGAGACGTCCGAGCGGGCGAGCATCCTGCTCGGAGACTACCTTGAGAAGCTGCGCAAGGACAATGAGGTGGGGGCCCATTGCAGCGGGATAACCGTCACCGCGCTGGACCGCTCCACCGATGACGACGAGATGATGAACTATTCCATCACCTTCCGCCTGAAGCCGCGAACACCATGAGCGTCGCCGACTTCATGCAGTGGATCGCGACGCTCCGCCGTCACCCGCTGAGCGCCCTCTGCGGGACGATCTGTGTCATCTGCGCCATTGTCTGCTGGTATGTCTATGGCAACCTGCAGTGGCTCAATCTCGAGCATAAGCAGATACTCCAGGATGCCGACCTCCAGATGGCGACGATGATCTCGGGGCCGTCCGTGAGGCAGGAGCGCCTTGCGGCCCTCGAGGTCGCGCGCCGCATCGAGGACAATCTCGTCGTCGAGGACAACCTCGCGGAAAACCTCTGGTACTTCTACAAGATCGAGCAGCAGACCAAGGTCCACATCGCCGAGCTGAGGCCGACCAACTCGGTGGTGTCGGACACAAAGTCCCTCTACCGGCGCGTGCCGTTCACGATCCGGGTGACGGGCACGTACGAGCAGACCGCGAGCTTCCTCTACGCCATAGAGACGGGGCCGCGCCTCGCCTACATCACGTCGCTCACCTTCAGGCGCACCGAGCCGGACCTGCCCCTGGTCATCCTCGAGATGAACGTCGAGCTGCTGGGCAAGAAATGAACAAGCAGGCCAAACAGATCTCGGCGCTTGTCCTGCTCTGCGTGCTGTGGGCCGTCAGCTGGCGCATCAACCGGCTCCCGACGGCGGTGACTGCGGCGATCAAGGCGAAGGCCGCCAGGGCCGCCCAGCAGGACAGCCTGCTCCAGATGCGCTTCCACAAGGTGCGCGCCGAGATGGACGGTCTCTACCACTACAGGATCAAGCCCACGGTGTTCGACCCCTCGGGCAATCCCTTCCGCATACCGCAGTTCATGCTGGACGAAGAGGCTGCCAAGCTTGAGCCGGTTAACAACAACTCCAAGGCAGTAGCGATCGAGCAGGCCCCCGTCATCGACGCGCCCGCGGAAACCGGTGAATTGCTGCTCAGGCATGCGATGGAGGCCACCCGGATCGGCGGCGTCGTCAGCCTGGGCGACCGGGTGGAGGTCAACGTAAATGGCGAGCTCCACCAGGAAGGCGACGTGTTCACGGTTCCCGTGAAGGCGAAGCTGGTTCTGCTAAGGATCAAGCAGCTGACGACGGCGTTCGTGATCCTCGCCCTCGACGATCCCGCAGCCGGATCCGCCGAGACCCGGATCCGCCTAAATTAGGGAAAGGCGTTGACAGCTGGGAGCGGCTTAAGCACGTTGCCCCTCCCCTTGTTGCAGGGTGGAGCAGCCTGGTAGCTCGTCAGGCTCATAACCTGAAGGTCGTTGGTTCGAATCCAACCCCTGCACCCAATTTAAACGCCTCCCACTGCTCGGGAGGCGTTTTTGTTCAAGGAGTTACGAGGCCCGGGAAGTCGGTTTTATCACTGCCAAGAATTCTGGACTCGGATGGACTGCAATGGATTTCCTGGGATAACTGCCACAGAATCCACCACAGTAACACGGCGAGGCTACGAATTCCGCGAATCAGCGCCACCAAGCGGTCCTATTCATCATGCATTCGGTGATGCGACACGGTAAGGTAGCAAAGGGAGGCACGGAGTACGTCTTGAATCCCTGGCGGTTCAACTGGGCTCACCCCGAATCCCATTAACCATCCCAATGCCGTCCCTTGGTTATCCTGGTAAAAACACTACTTAGCCAGTGCTCGGAAGGCCAACAGGCACACGAAACGAGATTCGCGACACGGCTTCATTCTTGCCTACAGTGTGCCCCGTTCCGCCACCGCTGATCACAGGGAAAACAACGGCTAGGCCGCCCTTCTTTCCTGCCTCTTTGGAAGTTGTCACGGCCACATCAAAATCAATGTAAGTTAAGGATCCTCCACCCTTCCTGCGTACGACGCCTGCTTGGGCTAACTCGGTTCCTTCTCCGTACGGGCGCGGGTTCAGTGCACCTCCCAGCTTGGCCACTTCCGGTGCTGCCCTCGAAATCGCCCGCATTATCTGGAGGATTGACCCCTCAATGAACTCTTCAAGCAGTACAGGCGGCTCATCCATGATAGAAAGGGTTTAGCCAGTATCGCAGTCGAAAGGCAAGGGCTGACAGCTCCGCCAATAGGCCGCCGGCAGATCCTTCAATTGCGGTCTTCTGCACTGTCTCTCACGACCCTTGCAATGGAGGCCCGAGAGACCAAAAAGCTGTTGTACAGCCCCCCTGAGCGAATGGCCGAGCACAAAGACCAACATTACGTACCCCAGGTGTACCTCCGGCGGTTTGCACCGGATGCAGAGCGCCGGTCGCTCAACATTATCCGAATTCCGCAAATGGAAGTCGTGAATGGCGTCGCCCTAAAGGGTCAATGCCAAGAAACTCACTTCTACGGCAAGGACTTGAAGTTGGAGAAGATCCTTGGCGAGGTGGAGGGCCATTTTGCTGACCTACTGCGCAAGTTCGATGATAACGACTTCTATCCGGCTGACCAGTCTCCAGAACGGGTCCATCTTCTTGGCCATACCATGATGCAATGGGCACGCACAAAAGTTTCGGTCGCCCGGACTGCCGAGGCCGGAAAATTGCCGTACGAAATTGTATTCAAGGACTACCTCAGGAAAAATGCCTCTGATATTCCGAAGGACGTCGTGGACCGGCTCGAATTCAAGCCAACAAACCCAGCGGCACTATCGGCAATCAGCGTCGGTCATGGGGCCATGAATATCATCTTTCTATCCGATTTGGAGATCAAGATCATGTCCGCACCTCGTGGGTCAGCATTTGTCACTTCCGACAATCCGGTAGTAATGACGAATCCGTTCTTTCTTGGAAAATGGAATGGCTGTGTCACGGGCCTTAATGCCCGTGGGCTTGTCATTCTGTTCCCGCTTTCCCCAACCCGACTTGCAGTAATGTTCGATTCGTTGATCTATAAAGTTGGCCCAGCCTCAAAGAGAATCTTTGAAGGGCAGGAGAGCGACATTAGCTACGCCAATTGCCTTCAGTATCTAAACGCCGATAAGGCCGTCTATTTTCCGCGCAGCGCGAACGCCCCGGTTCTAGTCGCAAGTTTCCGCAAGCTGACAGACTTGCGTAGAAATCAACTCACAAGAACCAAGCGATACGGTCCTGTCTCTTCGGACAAAGGGACAGAAGAGATCATTCACCTTTCCAATGAAGACATCTGCTATGTTCCGCCCCTCTCCTTCCTTAAGGTAAGGGACAAGGCGAAGCATCTTACATTTGGCTATCGCAACGAACTTCTGAGGCGCTTGCACAGCGAATTCCAAGACGCGGTTGAACGAGGCTCGTTCCGCCCCAATGAATTCACCGAATTCATGGAGATCGACGCAAAGAGACTCGGAATACCCGTCTGATCTATAGCCGATGGAGTTATTTCGCCACACGGACTCCTTTAACAGGCTTTTCTCCACCCAGGAGACGTTTGAGGCCAATTCGGTTGAAGAGGTTGAACGTTTTGGCGGACAGAAACTCGATTACGAGGGATCACCGGGAACGAATCCCGGTTATATTTTTCGCGGTGAGTTGGATTACGACATTCCTCTCCAATCCTCATTGGAGCGCTACGTGCTGAGCAGCGAACCTAGGGCAGGTCCAGTCAACGGCATGGAATTAAAAAGCGTCGAATTCAGATTGGTTCACGAATTTGTCTCAGGGAAAGGCGCTCATACGGCGTTTGTCGCCGACGAATCAATCAATGGAGTCCAGGTGCACAAGACGGACACGTTTCGTTGGCTTTCGCTCATGCAACATTATGGAGCGTCAACACGCTTAATAGATTTCTCTCTAGACGTTCGCGTTGCTCTATTCTTTGCGACTTGGCACCACTCTAAAGCGACAGAGTCACGACCCGCTTTGGCATCCAGGGGAATGGTCATATACGGGTTTCCCTGTTTCGGATTCGACGACATAATTCAAAATAAGACTCCGATCGTTCATTCACCTCGCGGTACGATAAACATGAACACGGCACTCGGTCACCAAATTGGTCTCCCCTGGACTTTGGGGCAGAATCTTTGCGAAAACCGACCTGTACCCTTGCGACGATTTGGTTGGGACCGACCTTTTTTCCGGAACGAACGGATTCGAAGGCAAAACGGAATGTTCATCTATCCGTACGACTATCCTTCAACATCACTCCGAGATTCCAGAGATAGCTGGCTTGTGAGCAATATGTGCGCGGACGGCCCAAACGATCCTTTCAGATTCGGAGGACTGGAGAAGCGACTTCCGGGAATCACAATCAGGTTGCCTTCGAAAGCCGCGGGGAGGATCGCTGAGAACTTAGCGAACTCCCATTCTTTGACCGAAGAAACGTTACTGCCGGACGCCGAAATTGAAGCGCGCACAAAATGAATTGGCGGTCATTAACATTGATTATGCAGCCGTCAGTCCGTGGATTTCCGCTACCTTTCCAAGCAGGACAGCACCGCGGCCTCGTTGCGAAGCCCACCAATTTTTCGACCCGACCTCAATGTACTGGAGGAACCGGAGCTTATCGCTTGGCACATGGTTTGAATGTGCAAGAAATGTACTTCTGGCATACTCCTCCCAGTTACCAGTGCCGCCCGTGCTCACCGACTCGACCCTTGCAGCTTCATCGACCAGTCCCGCCTGGCGTAGATCTGAAAGGGTTTGCTTGAGTGATTCTCCGCGAACGTTGATGACCTCCGCCCAAACGTGCTCGCACCGCTCAACGCGAATCGCTTGGCAGATCTCTTTGGAGAACGTTTCGTAGTTCTCCTGGGGAAGACTTGGGCAGATCATCCCAAAGGTGCGTAATCCGCGATCTTGGAGCCAATGAAGAGCCTCGAGCCGCTTCGAGACCAGCGCTGTGCCGCCTTCGATTGCCTTGGCAACACGGTCATCGAGTGTGCCAGTAGAAAATCCGAAGATGATTCTTCTGTGATGTCGTTCTGGTATTAGACCCTTTTCGACCAATTTTGATAAGAGGCTGTTCTTACTTAACAGACGGATCTGCCATGCGGTGTGCTCCAAAATAAGATTACAGGCTTCGGCTGTTTCTCGAAGCAATTCCAGGTTCCCCGCAACATCAACCAACGTGGAGCTGTAAACCACGCGATTGTCCATTGGATCGGTGAAACGAGCATTCCCCTGTTCATCGATGAGTTGCGCCCTCAACAACTCGACTGAGTTCCGCCTTCGGATTACAACGTCTTGGAATCCGAGGAGATTCCCCGCCTCCGCGGTACGGCCTTCCGATTTATTGAAGTCGTCGATGAGGCGCTTATCCAACTTCCACATCTGCGTTTTAATGGAGGTAAGAAACGTCTCCAATGACGCAGAACTGATTCATTTCATGTCAAAGGCAGATCATGCGACCACCTCATTTCCCCTTACAATCGAAGACACAACCCACCGAAAGGTTCTAATGGCCTTGGAGGGTGTGTACGGCCGGCAAATGCCCGGCAGAGCCAGCCGACAGATGGCGACGCCGAGATCCCATCGAACTCTTGTAAGCGGCGAAACCCATTCGTCCCTGCTCTGCCGAACACGTACCAAGCCATCAAGGGTTCCCACGCTCCTTCATTTCGTGTTAAAGCATTCATCCTACACTATGGACTGTTGATTGGGCGGAAAGAGCAGCGTGCACAGCGGTGCCGAGCAAGTGGATGCTAGTTGGTTTGATCAGAAGCTGGAAGATGCCCGCCGCCTTGACTTGCTCGGACTTGAGGGCCACGCCGAGGCCGGTCATGAGAATAATCGGCAGCTTGGGCCGGACGCGACTCAGCTCGCTTGCAAGCATCAAGCCGGTCATGCCGGGCATAGTCTGATCCGTAATCACGAGGGCGAAGCGTGAGGGCTCGGCTCGCACCAACTCCAGCGCCGCCGCGGGATCTTGCGCGACCTCGACCATGTAGCCGAGCCCGGTCAGGGTGTTCCGGCCCAACCGGATGAGCAGTTCTTCGTCATCGACAAACAGCACCTGCTCGCCATTTCCACGTGGCGTCGGCCCTTCGTCGGCGGCAACTGCAATCGCCTCGCCTGCGTGCGCGGGAAAATAGAGGTGAAACACTGTGCCCTGACGCGGCTGGCTATAAACTGTCACCGCGCCGTCGTGGTTGGCCATGATACCATGCACCACCGCGAGGCCGAGGCCGGTGCCTTGACCTACCGGCTTCGTCGTGAAGAACGGTTCAAAAATCCGCCGCAGTGTCGCCTCGTCCATGCCGGATCCAGTGTCGCTGACGGAGATGCGTGCATAGATGCCAGGTTGGAGCTGCACCTGTGTGTCTGCATAAGCCTTGTCGACCACCTGGGTGTCCAACGTTACCTGCAGTCGGCCAGGTCGGTCCTTCATTGCGTGCCAGGCGTTGGTCCCGAGGTTCATCAGGATTTGGTGGATTTGGGTCGAATCGGCGAGCACGTCCGGCGTATCCGGAGCGAGCGCAATCTCGAACTCGATGGTCGAAGGGATGCTCGCGCGCAGCAGTTTGAGCGTCTCCTCCACGACAGGCATCAGTGAGATGTGCAGACGCTCCGGTTGTTGATGCCGGCTGAACGTGAGAATCTGCCGCACTAATGCGGCCGCACGGCCAGACGCCTGCAAAACCGAACCCAGAAAGTCGCGCACCTGCGGATTGTCTTTCAGTCTCATCCGAGACAGCTCGGTATAGCCGTTGATGGCCGTGAGTACGTTGTTGAAGTCGTGCGCGATTCCACCCGCCATCGTCCCGATGGCGTCCATTTTCTGCGCTTGGTAGAACTGCTCCTGCAGGAGCTTCTTTCCGGTGACATCCTGCGCAACAGCGATGAAATAATCTGGTGGATCGCCCGGTGCCCACATCGACGAAACAGTTACTTGAACCCACACGTCGGAACCATCTTTCCTCAGATAGCGTTTCTCCACGGTGAACTCACGCAAATCGCCAGCGATCATTTGGCGCACCATTTCCTTGTCCCGGTCAATGTATTCGGGATGGGTAATAGCGACCGCTGTGAGCTCAGCCAGTTCCTCCTGGCTTCGGCCCGTAATTTCGCAGTAACGCCGATTGACTTGTAGATACCGTCCCGTCCGCGCATCCGCCTGTGCGACGCCCACTGCAGCCTGGTCGAAAAGGGCCTTGAATCTCTGTTCACTCGCCCGCAGCGCGTCGTCAGCCCTCTTGCGCTCGGTGATGTCGTGCTCCATCAGGATCAGGCCGGTCACCTTTCCCTCGCCGTCACAGACTGGAACCTTGTCCGTCTGGACCCAGCGCTCCTGTCCTTCTGGACCAGGCCGCCTCTCCACGATCCCCAACTTGGGAGCGCCCGAACGGATCACATCCAAATCGTCCGCAAAATAGCCCTTCGCCTCGTTCGGGAAAACCTCATATGCCGATTTCCCCTCGATCTCGTCGGCCCGCAAACCGGTGCCTTCCAACACTCGTTGGTTCACCCGCAGATAACCGTTGGCCGTGTCCTTGAACCAAATCATTGCCGGCGTAAAATCGAAGAGCACCTGCAACTCGGAGCTTTGCTTCTGAAGCGTACGGTTTGCGCTGGCGATTTTCAGTTCCGCCAATTTACGCTCGGTGATATCGCGGGTTGAACCCACTACAAATTCGACGTCACCATCGGCGCCGAAGGCCGGAGAGAAAATATACTCGTAGAATCCGCTTTTTCCGCCGGGGCTGGTGTATGGTGTTTCGTCGGTCAGGCTCTTTTTCGTCTCCAAAACCTCCCCCACCTGCCGTTGCAGGCGGCGGGCTAGATCGTCGGGATAGCCCAATGCAAAAAAGTCCTTGCCGACCACTTCCTCCAAAGTGAGTCCCCACAGGTCTAGGAGTGCTTGGTTGGCAAATAGAAATCGACCGGCCCGGTCATATATGTAGGCGAAGTCGTTTAGGCTTGAGAGCGTCGTGGTGAGAATGCGCTCCCGACGAGCCGTTGTTAGCGACAAATCGTCAAATGCGGCCTCCGCTCGTTTGCGCTCAGAAGTGTCCACGTGCATTACAACCGCACCCCGCGAACCATTTGCCTCAAGCGGGGTCACCATAAGCTGAAACCAACGGCGCTCCGTCGGCGAATGACAGGCGTATTCGAGCGAAAAGGTCTGCGCTCCAGCCAAAACAGCGCGAATGCCGTCGGCGACTCGATGCGCTTCTGCCGAGTCGTCGCCTTGGACTTGGTCGCAAATGGCGACGTAATTGAGGCCAACGCCAAATGCTGGGTCTTGGAGAAAATTTGCTATAGCGGATTGCCTCCACGTCTCGTTTACCGACACGATGCAGCCCAGGGCATCGAGCAACGCGATCTGCGCGGGAAGCGCATTGAGGATCGCTGCCTGCTTGGCGGCCTCGCCGTTGCGCAGTTCCGCCTGAGCGCGCCGTAGTAAATATGGCTGGCCTGATCCAGTCGACACGGTGTCCACCTGCCCACCGGTCAATTCGTCCAGCCGTCGCTCGGTCTCGAGCAACGTGGCAATCAGTGAGGAAACTTCATCTTCTGTATCCGCCTCCGTTGGCAATAGGATCGCGTTCATTGAGCGGCGGGCCGCAAGCCCAACGCCTGCAATAATCTCTCCGGCTGGCTGAGCGTGCCGATGACCCTCTGCGGCGGCGACGGTGCGGTCCGGATGAGGAGTGGCGTCATGAAGATGCGATCGGCGAGAGCGCGCTCGGGTTTCTTGAACACATCGACGATCTCTATCTCGTGCAGGCCAGGCAGGTGCTCGCGGCACAGCGCGTTGAGGTTCGTCGCAGCCAGCAGGGAGTTCTGCGTCTCAGCAGCGACGTAGAGCACAAATCGGAACTTCTGGAGTTTTTTCACGTCTGCCCCCGTTTCGCCACGTCGGCGCCACGCAACTCGCGCATCCGAATACGACCGTGCGACAGCTCGCCCTTGCGGCTGGCTGTCGTACGGACCAAAAGGGTTTTCTCCACTTTTTTCGCAATGAGTTCCGTCTGTAGTGACTTCGCACGCACTTCAAGAACGGCTTCCTCAGCATCAAGGCTGACGCGCTTGAGCTTGCCAGCGACCTCGGCGACTTCGTTGGCGACTCGCTCGGCGCTTTCCCGCTCCCAACGCATCGTGCCCATCAGCACTTCGCCGCCCGCTGCGTAAATGTCGGTCAGCGTCACGCCCGCATCGCTCAGGATCAGTTCACGCACCTGATTAGAATGCGCCATTCCGCGTGATTTTATTATAGCCAGACCGCGATTGCGCTCACCGGCCTGAACGAGGTAGTTGAGATGAATCCAAGTGTCGGCGAGCGTCGAGATGTGCAGTTTCGATCCGTCTTCCGTCTGACCGTTCATCTCGTCGATCAGGCTGGTGCAGACCAGCGTGACGCCGGCGGCCTTCGACCAGTCGATCAACCTCTCGGCAACGTTGTGAGCGGTCAGCTCGTTGCCGGAGCGCGACAGCGTGGAGACCGGATCGATCACGAGGCAATGCGCACGATGCTCCTTGGCGAGAGCCTTGATGCGCACCAACAGCGTCTCGGCGCTGCCGGTGATTGTGCGGGCCGAAATCATGCGTAGCACTCCATTCTTCAAGTAGCGATCCAGTCGGATGCCGACTGAGGAGAGGTTGCGAACCACCTCGGTCCCATCCGAATCGAAGCCGACAAACATAGTGCGCTCACCGCGACGGCAGGCCGCCTCGGCAAACGCGCCGCTCAACGTCGTCTTGGCGGTGCCGGGCATGCCTGTGATCAGCACGCAGGCGCCGCGATAGTAACCGCCGCCAAGCATGGTATCGAGGCGCTTCACGCCGCTCGTTACGCGCTCGTTGGACACAACGACGTCCACACGGCCCAGCATGCGCGTGATGGCGACATCGAAACCGCCGCGGCCGATTACGAACGGCGATTCGTTTTCATCGAAACTGGAGCCGCGAAATTTTTGCACCCTCAGGTTGCGCTGCGACACGCCGAGTTCAACGCGATGGTTGAGCGTCACAGCACAGTCCACCATGAATTGCATAAACGTGAATGAGTTCCCCTCTTCCCCGCCGCTTTTCGATGTGATGAGTGCCGTGACTTTGTTGTCCAGCAGCCATCGGTGCAGCCGATAAACCTCCTGGCGTTTCGATCCTGCGTCAGGCAACAAGGTCAGGAAAATATCCAGGGCGTCGAACACAATGCGGCGCGCGCCCATCGCTTTGATTTGGGCACCGAGCGACGCCAATAGTCCACCGAGATCGAAGGTGCCCGACTGGATTAGATCGGGCGTCGGTTGCGCATCGATCAGGCACAGCTTATTTCTCCGCTGGAGTTCCACAAGCTCCCAACCGAAGCCGTGGGCATTGGTCGCGAGCCGCTCGACCGTCTCCTCGAACGCAACAAAAATGCCCGGTTCGTTGAAGTCGCAGGCGCCGCGAACCAGGAATTGCAGCGCGAAGATCGTCTTGCCGGAACCAGGTCCCCCCGATAGCAGCGTGGTCCGGCCGCGAGGCAGGCCACCTACTGTGATCTCGTCGAATCCCTCGATACCCGTGCGGGCCTTGGCGGAATCTGAGATTGGGGATTTTTTGAGGTTCATGAGCGGTTGGGGCGTATGTTAGCGGAATCTTCAATGCCGCATGTCCAAGGAAAGACATGTACATGACAGGTAACACAAAAGAAGGTGACGCTCCGGTTTGCCTGCCTCGATGGGGTGTTATTGGTAGTCTCTTGCACGGATGTGTCGGGTTAAGATCGATTTCCGTGTCGGTCTGGAATTGAGCCAAAGAGGTGCGCGTAAGTGCCGCTTTGTTTGTCCTCTGAGTCCCTTAATCATATCGCCAAGGTCTTCTAATAGCGATAGATATGCCCTTTTCTGCTCTTGTTCGGTGCAACTGACTCGCCGGACAGCCATATGCATCGATTTAAACATGATCCAGACGGCGACTACTACTCCACGGGTCCTGCCGTCCTCGCCCGGATTTCCTCTCGCCGGGCAACGGAAATTTCAGTTGTGTCCGTCAAGTTCAGCAAAAGTGGATCTAGGTTTGGTGGCTTGATGATAAAAAGATTTATGGGGAGGGTTTAAGGGAGGGGGCGCAGCCCCCTCCCTTCCGTGGATTTGTGGCTTGAGATCAGGCTGCCTTCGGTTGTGGGAGCGTCCGCTTCAGGTGATCGCGGAGCAGGTCCATGTTGAGATAGCGATTCTCGTCGACCCACTCCTCGTGGGTTTCGACGGCCAGGGCCTGCACCAGGCGCAGGCAGCTCGCTTCGTCGGGGAAGATCCGTACGAGGAGGGTGCGGCGCTTGATTTCCTGGTTGAGGCGCTCCAGCAGGTTGGTGGATTTGAGGTGCTTGTGGTGGGCGCGGGGCAGGCGGTAGAAGGCGAAGGTTTCGTCGATGTTCGCCTCGACCCAGGCGCAGAGCTTGGGATGCTTTTCCTGCCAGCGGCCGAGCCAGCTCGCCAGGTCCCTCTGGGCCTCCTCGGCGTCGTGGCGATCGTAGATCCAGCGCAGTTCAAGCAGGCAGTCATCGACCTGTTTTCGCGGCAGGTAATCCAGGGCGTTTCGCAGGAAGTGGACATAGCAGCGCTGCCAGTGCGCCTCCGGCAGCGTTTCCATGATCGCCCGCTTAAGGCCGGCGTGGTCGTCGCTCACCGCCAACTGCACCCCGTGCAATCCGCGCTCCTTGAGCCGGAGAAGGTGGTCCTTCCAGCTGCTGATGCTTTCCCTCGCGGCCAGCTCGACGGCGAGGACGTGCCGGCGCCCATCCCAGCCTATTCCCAGCGTGATCAGGACAGCGCGGCTTTGGCCGACGCCGTTCTCCCGCACGCGCTCGTAGCGGGCGTCCATGATGATGTAAGGGTAGGGATCCTCCAGCCGCCGGTTCATGAAGCGCTGCAATTCCTCGTCCATCTTCACGTTGATCGCGCTCACGGCGCTCGCACTGAACTCGTGCCCGCAGAGCTCCTCCGTGATCGCCTTCACCCGGCGCGTCGATACCCCCTGCACGTACATCTCCATCAGGGCGCTCACCAGGGCCTTCTCGCTGCGCTGGTAACGCGCAAAGAGCTCCGTCGAGAACCGGCCCTGCCGGTCCTGCGGCACCCGCAACTCGAGCTTGCCAACCCGCGTCACGAAGGTCCGCGGATAGTAGCCGCTGCGGTGGCCAAGGCGTCCACTCGTTCGCTCGCTCTTCGCGGCTTGCAGCGCCGCATCCATCTCAGCCTCCAGTACTTCCTGCAGCATCGTTTGCAGAAGTGTCTTGATCGAATCGTCTTCGGTCAGGATCTGCATCAAGTCTTGTTTCGTTAATGTAATCGGCTCAACGTTCCGCTTCGGGCGGGTCATGGTATTCCTTTGTTGGTGGTTTTTGGCTTAAGCACCAAACCACTTACCATGATCCGCCTTTTTGCTGAAGATTTAGAACACTACC
>Ga0302324_100008412_pt1 | contig 21757 bp, 12 predicted proteins | sample Palsa_T0_1_FD_201949 | JGI IMG/M metagenome (GOLD analysis project Ga0302324, IMG submission 201949) | Peat permafrost microbial communities from Stordalen Mire near Abisko, Sweden - Palsa_T0_1 | ecosystem: Environmental > Terrestrial > Soil > Palsa > Peat permafrost | place: Sweden: Abisko...
CTGGAATGCCGCATAAATGCCGATGATGGCGGAGTTGACGATGGTCGCGATCGCGTTCTGGAAAATCAGCCCCAGGCAGATGATGACGGCCGCGACAATTCCGGAGAGCACCAGCGCACGTGTGGGCACATGTGTATGCGGCGAAAGACCGGACAGGAAAGTGCTGCCCACGATCATCTTGTCGCGCGCATAAGCGAAGATGAGGCGGCTCGTTGCAGCCTGCAGGCTCAGGATGCAGGACATGAACGACACCATCACGACAGCGACAACCAGTTTCGCGCCGATGGGGCCGAACACGCTGAGCAGCACGTTTTCCACCGGCGTCGAATTCTTTCCGGAAATGACGGAAGGGATATCGGGTTGGGCCAGAATGAGCGCGAGGCAGACGAACGCCGCTGCCGCCATGCCCACATAGATTGTCATGCGCATTGCGCGCGGAATGGCGAGGCCGGGATCGGGTGTTTCCTCCGCCACGTCGCCGCACGCCTCGAAGCCGTAACAGGTGAAAAGCCCCACAACGGCAGCTGCGAGAAACGCAGGCCAATACGCGCCGTTCTGCGTGATGCCGAATGTGTTGAACACGACGCCGAAAGGTTGATGGCGCACGAACACCAGCAGATATGTGCCGACAACGATTGCGCCGATGATCTCGCAGATGAATCCGAACATCGCCACTCTCGCCAGCAGCCTGGTGCCTGCGAGATTGACGAGGGTGGAGATCGCGACCAACGCCAGTGCAATTGCAGTCGTGATTCCCGGCGTCTGGTTGAAGTCCAGCAAGGTGGCGAGGAAAGGCCCCGCGCCCACGGCCACCGCTGCGATGGTCGTGAACAGAGCCCAGCCATAGATCCAGCCGGCCATCCAGGCCCAGCGCTTGCCCACGAGCCGCCGTGCCCAGGGATAGAGTCCGCCGGAAATGGGGAATTGCGACACCACTTCGCTGAAGATCAGGCAGACGAGAAATTGTCCGGCGCCGGCGAGGAAGTAAGACCAGAACATGGGCGGCCCGCCGGTCGAGAGGCCCAGATCGAACACCGAATAGACACCCACCACCGGCGAGAGATAGGTGAAGCCCAGAGCGAAATTTTCCCACAGGCTCATCGAGCGGTCGAATTTGGCGGTGTAGCCGAGCGCGGCCAGTTGCGCCGCGTCGGCGTCGGCGCGCGAATTGTCGTTGGCCTGCATTCCCGCTCTCTCGCTGAATCGGTCCCGGACAAATTAGGCCCGCCGGAGAGGCGGGTAATCCCTCGACCACATTTCTGGACCCGTGGCTGCGAAGGCGTCAACGCCCGCCCGGTTGCGGGGACGACCGCTGCCTGATGTAGACTTCGCGCGCGACGCCCGGAGTCTTTCGGAACGCGCCCGCAATGTGGAGTTCTCCAATGGATATCGCCTTGCGCATCGGAGGCCGATTCGAGACCGGCACCGGCGCGCCTGAACGCATTTTCAATCCGCGCAACGGCAAAGTCATCGCCGAAGTGCCGGAAGCCTCGCCCGCGCAGGTGGAGGAGGCTGTCGCCGCAGCCGCGGACGCATTTGAAAGCTGGTCGCGCACGACGCCGGCCGAGCGTTCCCTCATGCTCCTGCGGCTGGCAGACCTCATCGAGCGAGATGCTGCAGCCTATGCCGATCTCGAAGCGCTCAATTGCGGCAAGCCGCGTCATCTCGTGCTGGCGGACGAAGTGCCGGCCATCGTCGATTGCTTCCGGTTCTTCTCGGGCGCGGTGCGCACGATGCACGGGCCGGTGGCAGGCGAATATCTGGCAGGCCACACTTCGATGATCCGCCGCGATCCGGTGGGCGTGATTGCCTCCATCGCGCCGTGGAATTATCCGCTGATGATGGCGGCATGGAAGCTCGCGCCCGCGCTGGCAGCGGGCAACACCATCGTGCTCAAGCCTTCGGAGCAGACACCCCTTACCGCGCTCAAGCTCGCAAGGCACCTGGCCGAAATACTTCCGGAAGGCGTGGCCAACATCGTTTGCGGACGCGGCGAAAGCGTGGGCCAGAAGCTGATTTCCGATCCGCGCGTGGCGATGATCTCGCTGACGGGCGATGTGGGCACGGGGCGCAAGGTGCTTGCGGCCGCCCAGGCCACGCTCAAGCGCACGCATCTCGAATTGGGCGGCAAGGCACCGGTGATCGTGTTCGATGATGCCGATCTCGATGCGGTCGTGGCAGGCCTGCGCGGCTTCGGCTTCTACAATGCGGGGCAGGATTGCACGGCGGCGTGCCGCGTCTATGCCGGACCGAAAATCTATGAGCAGCTTGTGGCCGATCTGTCGTCGGCCGCGTCGAGCCTTGTCTTCAATGCGCGGGACGATTCGCAAAACGAAATCGGACCGCTGATTTCCGAACGCCAGCGCGCGCGGGTGGCCGAGTTCGTCGAGCGCGCCGCCGCCGTTAAACACATCTCGATCGCGACAGGCGGCAGGCAGCCGGACGGTCCCGGTTTCTATTTCCAGCCGACGGTCGTGGCCGGCGCGTTGCAGGACGACGAGATCGTCCGTCGCGAAGTGTTCGGCCCGGTGGTGTCGGTCACCCGCTTTTCGGATGTCGATCAGGCTGTTGGCTGGGCGAATGACTCCGATTACGGTCTCGCGTCGTCGGTGTGGACGAAGGATATCTCGCGGGGACTTTCGACGGCGTCGCGGCTCCGCTATGGCTGCACCTGGGTCAATTGCCATTTCATGCTGACGAACGAAATGCCGCATGGCGGGCTCAAGCAATCCGGCTACGGCAAGGAACTCAGCATGTACGCGCTGGAGGATTACACCGTGGCGCGTCATATCATGATCAACACCCAATAGGCGCGCGATGACGAAACGAAAGAAGAGTTCGCGTGACCGCAAATTGGGCATGGACCGCGATATCGACCGCCGGGATTTCCTCAACGGCGTCGCGATCGGCACCGCGGCCATTTCGCTGGCCGGTTCGACGGCGGCGCACGCGTCCACGCCGTTGTCGCAGGATCAACCGGGCTATTATCCGCCCGAACTTCACGGGCTGCGCGGCAGCCATCCGGGATCGTTCGAGACGGCGCACAGCTTGCGCGACGGCACGTTCTGGAAAAGTGCAAAGACGCCGGAGGATGCGAAGACCGTCTACGATCTTGTCGTGGTCGGCGCAGGAATCAGCGGTTTGTCGGCCGCTTATTTCTTCCGCAAGGCGAAGCCCAATGCGCGCATTCTCATTCTCGACAATCACGACGATTTCGGCGGCCATGCCAAGCGCAACGAATATCATCTGAACGGCAAACTCGAATTGCTGAATGGGGGAACGCTGCTTATCGATAGTCCGCGCCCCTACAGTGCGATCGCGGCGGGACTGCTGACCCATCTGGGGATCGATCCCGTGGCGCTCAAGAAGCAATGCGAGCGCCCCGAAATCTATGCCGGGCTCGCGCGCTCGACCTTCTTCGACAAGGAGACCTTCGGCGAGGATCGGCTGGTCGTGGGGCGATCGCGCGGCGAAGAGGGAAAAATCTCCTGGAAGGACTTTCTGGCAAAATGCCCCCTCTCGGATGGGACGCGCGCAGACATCCTGCGCGTGGAGGAAGGAGAGGTCGACTATTTTCCGGGCCTGACGTCGGACCGGAAAAAAGACGAGCTGTCGCGCATGAGCTACAGCGACTATCTGACGAAGATCGTCAAGGTCGATGCGATCGCGCTCAAATTCTACCAGACCATCACGCATGACGAGTGGGGCGTGGGGATCGACGCGGAGCCCGCGCTCGACTGTTGGGGATTCGGGCTGCCCGGATTCAAGGGCCTTAAACTTGCGCCCGGCTCCACATCGCGCATGGGCAATACCGCGGCGGGATATGAAGACAATGACGATCTTCCCACCTTTCATTTTCCGGACGGCAACGCGACGATAGCGCGCCTGCTCGTGCGCGACCTCGTTCCCGAAGCAATGCCGGGCAAGACCGTGCAGGACATCGTGACGGCGCACGCAAATTACGCAGCGCTCAATCGCACGGGGGCACGTATTGCCATCCGGCTCTCGAGCACGGTCGTCGGCGTGCGCAACATCGGTGACCCAAAGACCTCGCAAGGTGTGGAGATCGCGTACGCCCGGGCCGGCGACGTCTATCGCGTGCACGCTGCCAATTGCGTCATCGCGAGCTGGAACATGATGATCCCGTATCTGTGCCCGGAACTGCCGGAGACACAGAAGGCGGCGCTGCATCAGCTCGTCAAGATTCCGCTCGTCTATACGAGTGTCGCGATCCGCAACTGGCAAAGCTTCCATAAGCTCGGCATCCGCAGCATCTCCGCGCCGGGAAGCTATTTTCCGGCGGTCTCGCTGAATTGGCCTGTCGACGTCGGGGATTACAGAAGCGTCCGCTCGCCGGACGATCCGATTCTGCTGTTCCTTGTGCGTGTCCCCGTGTCTCCGGGATTGCCGGAGCGCGACCAGCATCGTGCGGGTCGCTACGAGCTTCTGCAAACGCCGTTCGAAATCTTCGAGGAAAAAATCCGCGAGCAGCTCGCGCGTATGCTGGCCGGCACGGGCTTCGATGCAGCGCGCGATATCACGGCGATCACGGTCAATCGCTGGCCGCACGGCTATGCCTACGAATTCAATCCGCTGTTCGACGATTTCGGCATTCCACCGGATAGACGGGCCAATGTGATCGGCCGCCAGCGCTTCGGTCGCATCGCGATCGCCAATTCGGATTCGGGCGCTCAGGCCTATACCGATTCCGCGATCGATCAGGCGCACCGCGCGGTCAGCGAATTGTTGGCCATTTGAAGTGCAATTTATGCCCGTTTATCAGGCACTTGCGACAGTTCGAGACGAATGCATCCTTGACGCTTTCATGACGAACGAACAACATGGCCGATGCATGATGGGGGATTCACATGCGCACCAAAATTGCTGGACTTGGTCTTTCGGCCGCTTCGGCCATTCTCGGGGTTATGTGCGGTGTTGCGCCCGCCGCGGCGCAGTCCGCGGGTGGTGCGCAGGCATCGAGCGGGGGTGTCGAGGAAGTGGTCGTCACGGCTACACGGCGCGCCGAAAAGCTCAGCAAGGTGCCGGAAAGTATCAGCGCGTTCACGACAGAGAAGATGGACACGCTGGGTGTCAAATCCTTCGCCGACCTCGCAAAGTTCACGCCGGGCGTGACCTATGACGAAGACAGCAAGGCCATTTCGATCCGCGGCATCAATTCCGATGCGGGTTCGGGCACGACGGGAATCTATATCGACGATACGCCGATCCAGATCCGCCAGCTCGGGTTCAATTCCAACGACACTCTGCCCGGCATTTTCGATCTCGATCGCGTGGAAGTGCTCCGCGGTCCGCAAGGCACATTGTTCGGCGCAGGGTCCGAAGGCGGCACGGTGCGCTATATCACGCCGCAGCCGAGTCTCACGGATTACAGCGTCTATGCGCGCAGCGAAATCTCTTTCACGCAAGGCGGTTCGCCAAGTTACGAAGGCGGCGTGGCCGTCGGCGGTCCGATCATCGATGACGAACTCGGATTCCGCGTCAGCGTCTGGGATCGGCGTGACGGCGGATATATCGACCGCGTCGATTATCAGACCGATCAGGTCACCGAACGCAATGCCAACAGCCAGGACACCTATTCGGCGCACGGTTCGCTATTGTTCCAGCCGACACCTCAGTTCTCGATCACGCCGTCCATCTATTTGCAGAACCGCGATCAGCACGACGCCGACGATTACTGGGTGAGCCTATCCGATCCGGATTCCGGACACTTCGTCACCGGCACGCCGGAGCATATGAAGGACAAAGATCATTTCTACATGCCGTCGCTGAAGATGGAATACCAGTTCACCGGCATGGAGCTGATTTCCAATTTCTCCTATTACAATCGCGAAGAGAACGTGAACGGCTATAGCGGCACGCTCTACAATCTCTCTTATTTCCAGCAGTCGGTGGACGCTGGCCAGGATCCAAACGGCAATCTCTGTCCCGGAGGTTTGTGCGCGCTCTACAACCCGATCAACCCGCCGCCGCCGGGGACACCGCCTCCTCCGGCGCTCCTGCAGCCAACCGGCCCGGATCTTCCCGGCTACCCCAACAATTACATTTCCGTCGCCACGATTACCAACACGCAGAAGAACCTGACGCAGGAAGTGCGCCTGCAATCGACCGACCCCAATGCTCGGCTGACCTGGATTCTGGGTGGCTTCTTTTCCTACAACACGCAGCAAAGCATCGAACAGATCAACGATCCCCAACTGCCTGCTTTGACCCAGTATCTGTGGGGCGAGGATATGCTGACCGCGTGGGACCAGAATCTGCTGGCCAATGGCGACGACTATATCAACGCAACGCTGGGTCACGACCGCCAGATTGCAGGCTTCGTCAATGCGACTTTCGCCGTCACCGATGAACTGAAGGTGCAGTCCGGCGTCCGCGTTGCCGAAACCCATTTCGATTTCAACAATTACGCCGACGGTCCGCAGAATTTCGGCTATTCGAGCGGCAGCGGCCACAAGGACGAGGCGCCGGTGACGCCCATGGTCGGCCTGACCTACCAATTCACGCCCGACGACATGATGTATGCCACCTATTCGCAAGGCTATCGCATCGGCGGCGCCAATGCGCCATTGCCGCCGTCCTGCGGCACGGTGAACAACGCGACGAGCTACAATTCCGACACTGTGACGAATTACGAAGTGGGCTCGAAGGGCAAGTTGTTCGACAATCGCCTGTCGGTCGATGCCAGCGTGTTCTATCTCAACTGGAACAATATCCAGCAGAACATCTACATCCCGGCCTGCGGCATCCAGTACACCGGCAATCTCGGCAGCGCGATCAGCAAGGGCTTCGATTTGCAGGCCGACTGGCTCGTCACGGACGCATTCGAGATCGACACGAGCCTTGGCTACACGAATGCCCTCTACTCAGGCGATGTTCCGGTCGGTGCGGGTTACGGCAATTATGTCGTCGGCAAGGGCGACACGCTGCCGGGCTCACCCTGGACGCTTTCGCTTGGCGGCGAATACACCTTCTCGGTGCTCGCGCATGATTCCTTCATCCGCCTCGACTATGAATATGCCAGCCACAATCCGGGTCTCCTGCCCGAGATGGACCAGGCAACATCGTCCTATGACGGGGGATTGGTGCAGGATCCTGCGACCAACCAGGTGTCGATGCGCGCGGGCACCAAGCTCGGGGATTTCGACGTTTCGCTGTTCGGCAATAATCTGCTGAACAGCCGTCCGCAACTGGACCTGAATCATCAGGACCAGTTCACGTTGCTTTACGAAGCGGAGACTTTGCGCCCGCGCACCATCGGCTTGACGGCGACCTATCGCTATTGAGACCGGGATGCATAGCGAACTGAAGGCCGGATCGCTCTCCTTCGTCGAATCCCTGGTGATGGGCGTGGCCGGCAGCGCGCCCGGTTTCACGATCGCGGTCACCACGGCGGTGCTTTTGGGTACGGCGGGTACGCTGTCGCCCGGCGCGCTTCTGATCTTCGCCGTGCCGATGCTGGGCATCGCCGTCGCCTATAAGGCGCTCAACCGGCGGCAGGTGAGTGCGGGCGCGGCCTACCAATGGACGACGGTCGCCTTCGGGAAATTCCTGGGCTTCTTTTCCGGCTGGGCGCTTTTGCTTGCGTCGATGGTGTTCATGGTCACGGGGAGCCTGCCGCTCGCCACCTCCACGCTCGATTTCATCGATCCGGCTCTCGCGAGCAACGTTGTGCTCAGCGCGGCCGTCGCGAGCGTGTGGTTTCTCGCAATCGCCGCGGTCCTCATCGTCGGCATCGAAGTGACCAGCCGCGTGCAGATGGTCATGACATCCGTCGAATTGCTGATCCTGACGGTCGTGGTCGTGGCAGCACTTTGGCATGGCATACATGCGGGTTCCGCCAATCCGTTCCACTGGTCCTGGTTCGGCTTCGGCTATACGCCGGCCGCGTTCGCATCGAGCGCGCTCGTCGTCGTGTTCTTCTATTGGGGCTGGGACGTGACGGCCAATCTCGCGGAGGAGACGGCCAACGCCCAGGACAATGCGGGGAATGGCGGTTTCGTCAGCATTTTCGTGACCATCGCCTTTTATGTCGCCTTTGTGTTTGCGGCGCTGTTCCTGTTTTCGATCCAGCAGGCGCAGAGCTTCAGCGACAATATCATCTACAATATTGCCGTCTCGGCCGGCTTCGGCCGAGCAGGTGGATTGCTCGCGTCATTCGCCGTGATCCTCTCCAGCGTCGCGACGCTCGAGACGACGATGCTGCAATTCTCGCGCACGCTGTTCGCGATGGGTCGCGACGGGGCAATGCCGAAATCGTTCGGCGTGGTCGATGCCCGCACGCGCACGCCCGTCCGCGCGATGTTCGCCCTGATCGCGCTGGGGTTGATTCTCCTGTGGGGCTCAAGCCTGATGCCCACGATCAACGCGATCATTGCGGATTCGGTACGGGCGGTGGGTGTGCTCGTCGCCTATTACTACGGCCTCGCCGGCCTCGTCGCAGCCACGGTGTTCGCCGGATTGCGGCGGGAATCGATTGCGCGTTGGCTCGTCCTTTGCGTCTTTCCCGCACTGAGCGGCGTCTCGCTGATCGTGCTCGGCATCTATGCTCTGACGACATTCGATCGCACGACGAACATCGTGGGCATCGGCGGTTTGATCGCGGGCATCGTCTTCTTCCGGCCGCGGCGGTTCGTGGTGACGGACCCGGCAGCGGCGGCAAAGCGAGACAGAAGCAGCGCCGCGTCATTTCCAGAATTTTCCAATTGAGAAACTAAATTTTCCAATGTAGTAATGTCGTCGCGAACAGAAGGCGGCGAGCGCAGATCATGAATGGCGGAAGTTTCGACGCCCTCGTCATAGGCGCGGGGATCGCCGGCGCCTCGGTGGCGGCGCTGCTCGCCCAGCACAGCCGCGTCGCGCTGATCGAACGGGAAACTCAGCCCGGATACCATTCGACAGGGCGGTCCGCGGCACTGTTCTCCGAGACCTATGGCAACGCCGTCGTGCGCGCGCTATCGCGTGCTAGCCGCGCGTTTCTGTTCGCCCCGCCGGAAGGCTTCGCCGATTACCCCCTGGTGCGCCGTCGCGGTACGCTTCATATCGCGCGCCGGGATCAGCGTTCCCTGCTGGACGTGTTTCTCGCGTTGCCGGATGTGGTGGCGCATGCGCATGCTGTCGATGCAGCCGAAGTCCTTAAATTGTGCCCGCTCCTGCGGCCGGATTATGCGATCGCCGGCATCCACGAGCCGCTGGCGAGCGATGTGGACGTGCACGCCCTGCATCAAGGCTATCTCAGGATGGCACGGGCCGCCGGAAGCGCGTTGATCACCGATGCGTCCGTTTCGCATTTGGATCGCAAACACGGACGCTGGATCGCGCGAACCCCGGCGGGCGCCTTCGAAGCTCCGATCGTCGTGAACGCCGCCGGCGCCTGGGCCGATCAATTGGCGAAGCTGGCGGGCGCGGCACCGATCGGCATCGTTCCGCATCGCCGCACGGCCGTGCTGGTCGATCCGCCACGTGGCCTCAACATCGATGACTTGCCCAACACCATCGACATCGAGGAGTTGTTCTACTTCAAGCCCGATGCCGGACAATTGTTTCTTTCGCCGGCCGACGAGACGCCCACAACGCCCTGCGACGCGCAGCCGGATGAAATCGATGTCGCGATTGCGATCGATCGCGTCCAGGCGGCAACGACGCTGGATGTGACGCGCGTGCGCCGCAAATGGGCCGGGCTCAGGAGTTTCGCGCCGGACCGCAGCCCGGTCATAGGTTACGATCCCGCGGTCGAAGGCTTCTTTTGGCTTGCAGGGCAGGGCGGCTACGGCATTCAGACGGCGCCTGCCGCAAGCCAACTCGCGGCCGCCCTCATCCGCGAAAAAAACGTCCCGCTCGAATTGGCGAGCTTTGGAATCAGTGCGGATGCCGTTTCTCCACGTCGGTTTTGCAAGCCGGTTTTGCCGCACCGTCAGGTCGTCGCCGGCTGAATGAAACATCGCGCCACGGTCGGCACGGCGAATACGCAATCGAAGAGCCGGGAGTGCCTTGCCGATCAGGCGCGGCGCTTGCGAGGCGCCTTTCCGGCGGACGTAACGGACGGCCCATCCTTGGCGTTTGCCGCCGCGGCTTTTTCCTCGCGTGGCGTTCCGCGCATGGCTGCGATCAATTGGGATTCCGCGCCCGAGCAGATCGACAAAACACGGCACGGGCCAGCGCTCGCGGCGAGATAGGCGTGCCCCATTCCGCTGTCGAAATAAATCGAATCGCCCTTGTGCAGAATGACCGGAGCATAAAGTTCGGAGTGAAACTCGACCGTTCCGTCAAGAACGAACGCATATTCCTCGCCGTCATGGCGAATCATCTCGCCGAACTCCGCAAGGGTGCGCGCACGCATTTCGGCGACAATCGGCACGAATCGTTTGTTGAGAAGCTCCGAAGCCGGGTAAAGATGGCCGTATTTTTCGGTCTCGATCGCCTGGCCCTGGCCCGCGCGCGTGATGCTGCGCCGCCCGCTGGGCACGCCGCCATTGGCGATCGCCACGCGGGGCGAAAAAAGCTCGGCGATATCGACTTCGAGGCCCGCACTGATTCGTGCCAGCTTGTCGTAAGTGAGCGACATCTTGCCGTTTTCGATTTTCGAGAGCGTCGAGACCGGCAGCCCGGTTCGTTGGCTCACATCGGCCAAAGTCCAGCCTTTTCGCGTTCGCAAAGTGCGCAGCGCCGCTCCGGGCTGGGCTACCGGATGCTTCTCTGTGCTGGTCTCGAAGCGGGCGTGCTTGGCCGACATGCCCAATCTGTAGACAGGAATACCACTCCTGCCAAGGCGGTTTCAGCAATCTCCATGTTAGAAAATTAGTTGCAATATCAGAAAGAGGTTGCGATAGTGGCCATTGGTTTAATAGGGGGCCGTCATGAAGAATCGTGCACACGTCGCGCTGCTGCTGGGCAGCAGCATGTTGGTGGGGGTTGCGGGTCACGCCGCTGCGCAGACAGCAAGTCCGGCAGGGGGCATCGAGACTGTCGTCGTCACCGCCGAGAAACGGTCGGAAGAATTGAAGAATGTTCCGATATCGATGTCGGTTGTGGGGGAGGAAGAGCTCAACAACCTCAATATCCGAAGCTTTGAAGACCTCATGAGCCAGGTGCCCGGACTTTCCGTCTCGGAAGCTGACCCGACGCATCCCGTGCTCATTCTGCGCGGCATCAATGCCGGCGGAGACGGAGCGACAGTCGGTACCTATTTCGACGAAACGCCCTATGGCTCGAGCAATGCGCTCGCAAACGGCACCGACACTGCGCCCAATCTCGATACTTTCGATATGCAACGGGTCGAGGTGTTGCGCGGACCGCAAGGTACACTCTACGGCGCCGGCGCCGAAGGCGGTCTCATCAAATTCGTGAGCAACGCGCCCGATACGAGCGGGTTCGATGACGCCTTCGAAGTTGGTGCCGTAAGCATGGGCCGCGGCGATATTGGCGACTCCATGCGGGGGATGGTCAACGTCGCAATTACGGACGATATTGCGCTACGCGTCGTTGGTTTTGACGTGCGTACGCCGGGATACATCAACGATCCGGCACTCGGTCTGAAACACGTCAATGACACAACGAGCTTTGGCGGTCGCGCATCGCTTCTCTACAAGCCGACAGAGAAGCTCTCCATTCGCTTCAATGTGCTGCAGCAACAGCTCGACACCGGCAACGACGCGGTTGAGGACGTCGTCGTCACGAACGGCAAGATTTCGCCACTGTTCGGAACCGACGATCAGGATCGTACGGCGCTTTCGCCCAGTGGTGTGCGATACTACCTCTACAACGCGACCGTAAATTGGGACCTGGACTTCGCCACGCTGACATCGGCCACGAGCTTCACGGCTCTTCACGACTACTCGTTCGCCGATGACACGGACTTATTGGGCGCAGATGTGCAGGGATTTCTCCGGCAGGGGAAATTCATTCAGGAACTTCGCCTGGCATCCGACCCCGGACAGGGTCCGCTCGAATGGCTGGCCGGTTTCTATTTCGCCAACGAGCATGATGGGCTCCATCAGGACGTCGTAACGACGTTCCATGGCTCGCCGATCGAGTCGCTCAACCTCGACTCGAAATATATCGAGACAACCGGCTTCGCGAACGCGACCTACCACATCATGTCCAATTTCGAAATCGGCGCGGGCGTGCGTTATGCGACCGACAGCCAGAGTTCCATCGAAGGCCTGACCGTTCCCGTCGTCGAAACCGTTGCAGGGGGCACATCGTCGCACAGCATTCTGACATGGTCTGCCGACGCCCGTTATCATCTCGACGACCAGACCATGCTCTATGCCCGTGTCGCGACAGGCTGGCGCCCAGGCGGACCCAACGACCTGCCACCCAACGCGCCGCCCACCGTGCCAAGAACGTTCAATCCGGATTCCCTGACCGATTATGAGCTGGGCGCAAAGAGCGACCTTCCAGCCGACAATCTCTCCTTCGATGCCGACATTTATTATATCCAGTGGAGCGATATCCAATTGCTGGAAGAGGTTGACAATTACGGCATAAATGGAAACGGCGGGACGGCGGACAGCAAAGGCGCCGAAGCGAATGTAACCTGGAAGCCGATCGATCGACTGACACTCAACGTCAATGGTGCCTATACCGACGCGTACCTGACGTCAGACGCGCCCGTGGTTGGCGGAGTAACCGGCAACGCACTTCCCTATTCGCCCAGGTGGAGCGGTTCGCTCAACGGCGACTATGAATTCGCCCCGATCGGCGCGTTCACGCCCTATGTGGGCGCGAGCTGGCACTACATGGGGGTTCGCGGCAGCGGTTTCGCGTCGGGATACAGCGAACTGACACTTCCGGCCTACAGCACGTTCGATCTTCGCGCCGGCTTAAGTTGGGACAAATGGTCGGTTGAGCTCTATGCCAAGAATTTGAACAACGCCAAGGGCATCGAAGCGTTTGCGCCCTATGGCGGCTCGTTCGCTTCCGTTGTCCCGCCAGGCTCGCCCACCAACCTGCCGGCGGCGACCGCCTCGCTGATCGAACCGGCCATTGTCGGCATCGTGTTGCGCGGAAGTTTTTGATTGAGACGCGACGCGCCTCGCCCGGGCGCGCCGCAATTTCTGACGCGGGTCCGGTTGGCGGATAGAGGAAGTATCGTGCTCGCGTTGGAAATCCAGACGGAATCCTGGCCGTTCAAAGTGCCGTTTCGGATTTCCGGTTACACATTCACCGCGGGCGAAGTGATCGCCGTGTCTCTGGCGGAAGCCGGTTATGTCGGAAGAGGCGAGGCGTCCGGCGTCTATTACCGCAACGAAACGCCCCAATCGATGACGGCGCAAATCGAGGCCGCGCGCGGCGCGATCGAAAACGGTATCGATCGCGAAGCATTACGGACGCTGCTTCCTGCGGGCGGCGCGCGCTGCGCGATCGATTGCGCATTGTGGGATCTGGACGCAAAACGCGCGGGCGCACCCGTCTGGAAAATTGCGGATGCGCCGCGTCCCGTGCCGCTGAAGACCACTTTCACGGTCGGGGCCGGAACGCCGGACGAAATGGCAAGCACTGCCCGATCTTACGAAACCGCGCGCGCCATCAAACTCAAGCTCACCGCCGACGATCCGGCCGCATGCGTTCACGCAGTGCGGGCCGCCAGGCCCAACGCCTGGATCGGCGTCGACGCCAATCAGGGCTTAACACGCCGAACGTTGGAGAAATTGCTGCCTGCTCTCATCGATGCGCAGATCGCCCTGATCGAACAACCATTGCCGGTCGGCGCCGACGCCGAATTGGAGGGCATGAATTCGCCCATTCCGATTGCCGCGGATGAAAGCGTGCAGGGTCTGGCCGATATCGGCGCGCTGGTCGGGCGCTACGACGTGGTCAACATCAAGCTCGACAAATGCGGCGGACTGACCGAGGGATTGTCGATGGCCCGCGAAGCACGCAAGCTTGGGCTCAAGGTGATGGTGGGCTGCATGTCGGGCACGTCGCTATCCATGGCGCCGGCGTTCGTGCTTGGGCAGGTTTGCGATTTTGTCGATCTCGACGGTCCGACATTTCTGGCCAGAGATCGCGACGTTCCCGCGCTTTATGCCAATGGCGAAATCTGGTGCCCCGATGCGCTCTGGGGCGGGATCAACTAAATCCATGCCTGTGTACAGGGAGAAAGACATGATCAAGCGATTTGCCGTGTTGTCCGCCGCGTTGTTGGCTCTCACGCTTGGAGTGGCCCAGGCCGATCCGAACGTGACGGGCCCCGTTCCGGCAACGCCGTTGCCCGCGCATGCGGGCATCTCGGCTCCCATCCGCGCTCTGCCGACAATGCCCGAACCGACCCATACGCTCACGGCGCAGGATGCCGAGACGTTCTATGACGGTCTCATTCCCTATGCGTTGGCGCGCGGAAACATGGCAGGTGGCGTGTTCGTCGTCGTCAAGGACGGACAAATCCTGTTCGCGAAGGGCTATGGCTATTCCGACGTCGCCAAGCGCAGTCCAGTGATTCCCGATCAGACCATGTTCCGCCCCGGCTCGGTTTCGAAGACGTTTACCTGGACGGCGGTGATGCAGCTCGTGCAGGCGGGCAAGATCGATCTCGACCGCGACGTGAACGATTATCTCGATTTCAAGATTCCGCCGAAATTCGGCAAGCCCATCACCATGCGCAACCTGATGACGCATACGGCCGGCTTCGAAGACGGCTTCGACAAATCCTTCGTGAAAAAGGCCGATCAGCTCATTCCGTTGCGCGATTATATGATGAATTACATGCCCGCGCGCATCGAGCCGCCGGGGAAAGTCGTCGCCTATTCGAACTACGGCGCATCGCTTGCAGGTTATATCGTGCAGCGCCTGTCGGGTGAATCCTTTGCCGACTATATCGCGGATCACATCTACAAGCCGCTCGGCATGACGCATTCCACCATGCTGCAGCCTCTGCCCGCCAACCTCGCGCCCTTCATGGCGAAAGGCTATGTGCAGGCTTCGGACGAGAAGCCCGTCCCGTTCGAGTTCGTCGAAACCGCACCGGCCGGCGCGATGTCCGCGAGCGGCACGGATATGGCGCATTTCATGATCGCGCAATTGGAGAACGGGACTTATAACGGCGCATCCATCCTGAATCCGGCCACCATTGCGCTGATGCATTCGCCGCAATCTTTCATGGCGCCGGGCGTGAACGGATTCGATCTCGGCTTCTACCAGGAAAGCCGCAACGGCCTTCGCATTATCGGTCATGCCGGCGACACCGAGGCGTTCCACAGCGACTTGCATCTGTTGCTCGACAAACATGTGGGCGTCTTCATGTCGTTCAACAGCCTCGGCAAGGACGGCGCGGCGGAAAACGTCCGCGTGGCGCTGTTCCGCGCGTTCCTGGATCGCTATTTTCCCTATGCGCCGCCGGAAGAGAAAACCGTCGCCAATCCCAAGCCCGATGCTGCGCGCGTCGCCGGGTGGTATAAAGCCAGTCGCAAAATCGATAGCTCCCTGCGCATCCTCTTCGCAATCGGCCAAACCGAGGTCACTGCGCGCCCGGACGGCACGATCGAAATCGCGGCACTGAAGGATCTGGGCGGTACGCCGAGGCGTTGGCGCGAAGTGGGTCCGCTGGATTACCGCGAAGTGGGCGGCCAAACGCACACAAAATTCGTCACCGACGCGAATGGAAATGTCAGCTATTGGATTTCCGACGACTTTCTTCCGGTCCTGATTTTCCAGCGTGTGCATGGGCTCGAGCAGCTTTCGCTTTTGAAAATCATGGCGGGTGGTGCGCTCGCGGCACTGCTGCTGACGATCGCGATCTGGGTCGGCGGTTGGATCGCGCGCCGTCACTACAAAACCGCGCTCGAAATGTCCCCACAGGCCGCGAGATTGCGGCTTGTGTCGCGCCTCGGCGTGGTGCTGGTTCTCGCAATGCTGGGCGGCTGGATCGGGTTGTTCGCCGCGCTTTCGGCATCCGGCGGCGATCTCACGACCCTGCTCGGCGTGATCTATGTGCTTGGCGTGCTCGCCGCTTTGGGCGCGCTCGCGATCGTCGCGGAAGCGGTGTCGCGTATCCTGCGCGGACCCGGCGGATGGCTGGTGCGTAGCGGCGAACTCCTCCTGGGATTGAGTGCGCTCTATACGATCTGGGCGATCTGCGTCTTCGGCCTCGCGAACTTCAATTTCACATATTAGTCGAAGCGGCGACTTCGGGCGGGCTGGGTGAAGGAATGAAGACGATGGTCCGTGTGCTGGCGACAAGCGTGGCCGCTCTGGTCGGGGCCATTGTCGCTGCGCAGGCTCTTCCGGGCCCCACAGGACCCGTGCCTCCGCCGCAACCGCTCCACACGAGCGCCCCGTCCGGTGCGGCCACTCATTCGCTTGAAAGCAACGACCTCGCGGCGTGGCTCGACGGCATGATCCCCTATGCGCTGACCAACGGCGACATTGCCGGCGGAGTCGTCGTCGTGGTCAAGGACGGCAGGGTGCTGCTCGAGAAGGGATACGGTTACGCCGACGTCGCAAGGAAGGTTGCGATGGACCCCGAAACGACCATGGTCCGCATCGGCTCCACATCGAAGCTGTTCACCTGGACCGCCGTCATGCAGCTTGTCGAACAGGGCAAGCTCGATCTGGACCGCGACGTCGACGACTATCTGGATTTCAAGATACCGCACAAGGAGGGAAAGTTCGTCACGCTTCGCGATCTGATGAATCACAAGGCGGGGTTCGAAGAAGGGCTAAAGGATATCCTTGCCACCGATCCCGATGGCCTCGAATCGACCGAACAATATCTCAAGCAGCATCCCCGGCCTCTGCTATTCGCGCCCGGCGAGGTGCCCGCCTATTCGAATTATGGCGCGTCGCTTGCAGGTTACATCGTCCAGCGGGTCTCGGGCGAAACTTACGAGCATTACATCGAGAACCACATCCTTCTGCCATTGGGAATGCAGCACACGACGTTCGAGCAGCCGCTTCCGCCGCGTTTCCGGCCTTCTGTCTCGCAAGGCTATATGACCGCGTCTGGCCCGCCATATCCATATGAGCTTGTGGTCACGCGACCGGCAGGCAGCGCCACGGCGACGGCGGCGGACATAGCGCAGTTCATGATCGCGCAACTGCAAATGGGACGTTTGGACGACCATCAAATCCTGAGCGCCGGAACCGCGCAGCTGATGCAGAGTCCGTCGGAAACCGGATTGCCGGGCTTCGGCACCATGGCACACGGTTTCTTTTACGATATCCACAATGGGCGGATCGTTATCGGCCACGGTGGAGACACCGTTCTGTTCCACACCGAGCTCGATCTTCTGCCGCAGGAAAACGTAGGGATCTGCTATACGTTCAACAGCCGGGGAAAAAACAACGCGATCTATGGCCTGCGTGCGGCACTGTTCGACGGTTTCATGAACCGTTACTTCCCGGCGCCCGCGCGTTCGGTGCCGATGCCGACTTGGCCCGCGGCCGTGCACGACGCGCAGGACATCGCCGGGCTTTATCAAAGCTCGCGCCGGGTCGAGCATGGTTTTCTCAGTCTCTTTTATCTGCTGCAACAGTCGACGATTGCGGCGAACGCCAACGGGACCATCACGGCGCCGGGTGCTCCCGGGCTCGACGGCGATGCGACGTTCCGCGAGGTCGGTCCGCAACTCTGGCTTGACGTCAACGGCACGCGCAAGCTGGCGCTCACGCATGTCGACGGCGTCAAGACGGTCATCGACAGCGAGGATCCCATATCGGTGCTGCAGGCCGTGCCGTTCCTGCGCTCGGCCCCATTGAATCTCACCGTGCTTCTCGGATCGGTGACGATCCTGATCTGGTCCCTCGTCCTTTGGCCGCTTGCGCCGCTTCTGAGGCGCGGCGATCGCGCCGTCATCGCAATTCAGTCGCCAGTGCGCCGCCTCCGCCTGTGGCTCCGTATCGCGGTCGCGGTCGATGCCGCCTATCTGGCCGCTTGGGCATTGCTGCTCGCGCCCATCCTGAGCAGCCAGGTACAAGTTTACAGTTTCCGCCTGGATCCTGTCGTGCGCACGCTGCAATGCGCGGGCCTGCCGGTCGTTGCCGCTGCTTGCGTCGGCGTCTGGGTCGCGTGGCGAATGTTCAAGCTGGATGCGCCGTGGCTTTCGCGAATCTGGACAATTGTCGTAGTGACGGCCTTGCTCGGAATTGTGTGGCTCGGCGTCATGGGAAATCTGATGAGCTTCAACCTGAATTACTGACATCGAGGGTCGGCCATGAAGCAGTTTTTTCAATCGACAATGCTGGGGTTCATAATGGCCGCATCTGTGAGCGCTGCACTTGCCGCGCCGCCTTCCGATCTCGATACATTCGTCGCCCAATCGATGAAGATGTTCGGGCCGCCGGGCATGACGGTTGCCATTGTCGAGGACGGAAAAGTCGCCCTCGCCAAAGGCTATGGCATCCGCGCGATCGACAAGGCCGATGCCGTCGATGCGCACACCGTGTTTCCCATCGGTTCGGAGACCAAGGCATTCACCTCCGCCGCGCTTGCGATCCTGGTCGACGAAGGCAAGCTCAAATGGAGCGACAAGGTCGTCGACAAGCTGCCCGGCTTTCAGATGTACGATCCCTATGCCACCGCAAACATGACGATCCGCGATCTGCTCACGCATAGGAGCGGGCTCGGACTCGGCGAAGGCGATCTCCTGATCGTGCCTTCGACGAGCCGTTCGCGGGCCGATATCGTGCACGCGCTGCGCTATCTCAAGCCCGTCACCGGTTTTCGCGAAACCTTCGCATACGACAACATCCTCTACATCGTGGCAGGTGCGCTGGTTGAAGCCGTCTCCGGTCAGACCTGGGAGGATTTCGTCCAGACGCATATTTTCGCGCCTGTCGGCATGAAGGATGCGATGACGGCTTACGATCACCATGCGGCGAACGGCGTGGCGCTGCATGCGCGCACGGACGGACCCATTCGCGGCGTGGGTCCACAGCATATTCTCACGCGCGGGCTGGAAGGCGGCGCGTCGGCGCCGTGCGGCGCGATCAATGCCAGCGCGGCGGACATGGCGCTGTGGATGCAGGTGCAACTTGCGCATGGCAAACTGCCCAGTGGCGGCAGGCTCTTCAGCGAAGAGCAGGCGGCGCAGATGTGGAAGCCCGTGGTCGTCGTTCCCGCAGACGCGTTTTCCGTGTCGCTGGCGGCGATCACTCCGAAATTGCAGGATTATGCGCTGGGTTGGTTCATCGAGGAATATCACGGCCACACGATCGTCGAGCACACCGGCGCCGTGCTGGGTGCGGTGGCGGCGCTTTATCTGATCCCCGAGAAGAATGTCGGAGTCGCGGTGATGATCAACTCCGAAGACGGCGCCGCGCGCCGCGCGGTCGCCTTTCATGTGCTCGATCATTACCTGGGATTGCCCGACCAGGACTGGAACGTGAAGCTCAGGACGATCGTCGATGGAATGGTCGCCGAGGGCGAGAAGCAGATGAAGGCGTCGCCGGAGCAGGTGAAGCCGAACGACAAATCTTCGTTGCCGCTTGCCTCCTATGCGGGCGTTTACAGCGATCCCTGGTACGGCACGACGACGATCTCGTCGCGGGACGGCAAGCTCTGGATGACATTCGACAAGACGCCGGACATGGAAGCGCCGCTGGTGCATGTGGCCGACGACACGTTCAAGGCCAGCTGGACGGACAAAACGATCGAAGCGGCGTATGTGAAGTTCGACGTCGCCTCGGGAAAGATCGGGAAGATCGATATGTGGCCCGTTTCTCCGCTCGCCGATTTCAGCTTCGACTACCGGGACTTGCATTTCGTGCCGGTGGCCCGCTGAGATCAACGATCCTTCCCAAGCGGGTCGGCAACGCGCGGGAAGAAATCCATATCGCGTTTCTTCTTGTAGTCGATCTCGGCGAAATTCATCTGAATGGCGCCCGACGTCGCCACGGGAATGATCGTCTCGGTCAACGGGCCGAAACCCGCCTGGTAATGTTGGCTCGATTTGACGACGACGATGCGCTTCGTCGAGAGATCGATGCCGAGGCCCGTGAATGCGTCGGGACAGAAAACCTGGGTTCGCGCGGAATTGACGACGACATCGATTCCTTCGACATCGATCCAAACCGTCAGCCCCATGGCGACGCGCGATCCCGAGAGTCCGCCCTGGTCGAAATTTGGCCGTACCGCCTTCACCGTCGCCACGACGTCGAGCGGGGTACCGGAAGCAGCACCCGCCTTGCCGCCCAAACGCAACCGCAACTTCGTGCCCACGCCTGCTTCGGCGCAGGTTTCTGCCGTGATGGGATCCCAGATCGCGCCGAATACGGCGTCCTGCGTCTTCAGCCGGAGCATCGCATCGAGCAGGCCGACATTGTCGCTGGGTGCGCCTCCGCCCGCATTGTCGGCCGTGTCGGCCAGCACGGCCATCGCGTTCGATTCGCGTGCGGCGAGGAGCGCGGTTTCGATGTTGCGGAATCGCGGCAGCAGCGCCTCGCGCGCCGAGTAAATCTCCAGTCCGATTTCCTGGGCGACGGCGTGCGCCAGTGCGGGATCGTTATCGGCGACGACCAGAACGCGCGAGCCCGTATCGGGCGTGTCGCCCCACGGAAAACCATGCGCGAAGCTTGCAGAAAGAACGCCTTTGCGCTTTTCCACTTCGGACAACCGGTCCGTCAAGCTCCGCATCGGCTCGGCGGTGGTGGGATAGAATCCGACCATCCGGCAATCGAACAGCGCGGACACCGGCCGGATCTCGCCTTTCGCCGCGCGATGGCACAGATCGTAGAGTTCCCGCGAACGCTCGGGAAAATCGATATGGGGATATTCCTTGACCGTAATGATGACGGTCGCGTTCCGCAGCATCGCGTCCGTCAGGTGGCAGTGCAGATCCAGCACGGCGCCGATGGCAGCGTTGGGGCCGGCGATCGCCCGGATGCGGCCGATCAGGTCACCTTCGCAATCGTCGCATTCGGTGGAGACCATCGCACCGTGCAGGAACAACAGCACGATGTCGAAAGGCCCCTTGCGTTCGAAATCGGACAGGATCTCGTCGCGATAGGCCTCATAGACCGACTGGATCGTGGGGCCCGAGGGTTGCGCGAATGCCAGAATGCTTTCGACCACCTCATGCCCATCGCGCGCGGCCAGTTCGCGCCAGATCCTGGCCAGCAATGCGGTTTCGGCATCGCTCCCCGATGTGCCGGCGTCGCCGCGAAAAAAGCCGCCGGCTTCGAAGCCGCGCCGACCGGTGGGCCATGGCGCGAAGGTGTTGGTTTCGGTGATGAGGCCGGCCACGAAAATGCGCATGGATTCGATGTTTCCAATTGTGAAAGTCAGTTTCAATAGTATAAAGCCGCCGCGGATTCAACGACGCCGGTTCGCTTCTCCCCTGTTAAACAGGCGAATAACAGGGGACGCGTCATTCGCGTTTCCTCTGAGTCGCATTTCGCCACACGCCTTCCGGCTGCGCGTTCGCGCGTTCCTCCGCTTCAATCTCCTCGCGGAATTCGCGCATTAATCGGATCAGCGACTCCGACGCTTCCTGCGGAGTCTGCCGCACCTCTTCGGTTGGCGCGGCGGTGTCGCGACCGCTGATTTCCGGCGCAGTTTCAGCGTCCTTTTGCGCATCTTCCTCGGGTTCGGGATCGACTGCGTAGACTGGCTCCGGCTCCGGCGGCGCCTGCCGGCCTGGTTCCTCTTCGGCGCGGAATTCGTTCATCGTGCGGATCAGCGACTCCGACGCCTCTTTCATTTTCTGAAGCTCCTGCTCCGCCGGCGAATTGACGACGGCGTCGCGGTCGTCGATGTGGCGCAGTTCCTTCAACAGAAGGGTCAGGCAGGTCTTGTCGCCGA
>Ga0302324_100008413_pt1 | contig 21757 bp, 20 predicted proteins | sample Palsa_T0_1_FD_201949 | JGI IMG/M metagenome (GOLD analysis project Ga0302324, IMG submission 201949) | Peat permafrost microbial communities from Stordalen Mire near Abisko, Sweden - Palsa_T0_1 | ecosystem: Environmental > Terrestrial > Soil > Palsa > Peat permafrost | place: Sweden: Abisko...
GTGTAGAGCACGAACGCGACATCGTCGCCGGACCGGCCGGCGTCGGGCAGTTGCGGGCCGGCCGTGACCACGTCCTCGTAACTGGTCATGCCGTCGGGCACAGGTCCGTCGCCGAGGTAGATGACCGTGCGCAGGCCCGGCACGGCCCGGCGCGCGGCTGTCGCCGCAGACAGTCCCGCATCGTCGGTCAGCAGCAGCCTGGCGCCGCTGTCCCTGAGAGCGAACGCCAGCTCGGCGGAGGTCCACCGGGTGTTCAGCGGGCTGGCGGCGAGCCCGGCCCAGAAGCAGCCGAAGAACGCCTCGACCACGCGGTCGGAGTTCAGGCTGATGATCGCGACCCGGTCGCCCAGTGCGGCGCCGGCCGCCAGCAGGCCGCCCGCGAGCCGCGCAACCCGGTCCCTGAACCCGGCGTTCGTGCTTCTGCGGGCGCCGAAGATAAGGCACGTTTCGCCCGGACGCGCTCGGGCAGCTGAGTGGACAACCTGAGTGAGGTAGGGATATATCGGCATGCCTCTCCGTCGGGCGCCGTGGCGGACCGGTGAGCCTGGCTCGGGCTGCCTGCCAGCAGGCCGAGTTTAATCCAGATTCGAATTCGGCGGTAGGACCTGGCGTCTCGACGCGGGCAGGCGCATGACCGGCGGCAACGGCTCGCAGCGGGCTGCGCCGGATCTCCGGGCGTTCGCGGCGATCTTCGATGCCCACGCGGTCCATCTGTTCGACTACTGCCGTTCCCTGCTTGGCAGCGCGGACGCGGCGGCCGGCGCCGCCGAGGCAACGCTGATCACCGCCAGCGCTGGCCCGCCGGGAGTGCCTGAGCAGCACGCCCGCGAGGGCGGAGCTGACCGGGCTCGGCCTGCCGCGCGTCCCGGCCGACGACGCCGACACTGATCCGCACGGCCTGCCGCTGCCGCCCGGCGTCGGCCTGTCAGCGGCGCATCGCGAAGTGCTCGACCTGCTTGACCGGCACGACATCAGCCCGGACGATCTGCCCGCCGTCCTCGGGATCCCGCCCGCACGGGCCGCTGACCTGGTCAGTGCCGCCCGAGGCGGCCAGGAGCGGGCTGCGGAGCGTCCGGCGCAGCCCCTCGCCAGCCTGCCCCTCGCCAGCCTGCCCCGGGCGGTCTGGCAGCATCGGCCCGGATGCTGCTCGATCCTGACCTGCGGCCGCAGCGGGAGGCTGTCATCGCCCGTTCGGGCCCCTGCCGGCCGGACGGCTTTCCGGCCGGGCTGACCGGGCTGAGCGGGCTGGCCGGCTACGGGCGCGGGCGGCTCCGGCTGGCCGGGCTGGTGCTCATCCCGGCAGCCGCCGGCATCGCGATCGTCCTGTACTTCACCCTGGGGCGGGACGGGCCCGGCCCGCGGCCGCTCGTGCCGCCGGCGGCCGCGCCGAGCCCGCCGACCGTCGCGGCCGTCCGGCCGAGTGTCCCGGCCCGGCTGCCGATCGGCTCGCTGTTCCCGGCCCGGCGCGCGCATCCCGTGCTGCCGCTGCTGCCCGCGCCCACGCCGTCGTCGGTCCCGACGCTGCCGCCGACGCGATCTCCGCGCCCTTCCTCGTCCGCGACGACCCCGGCGTTCTCGCCCCCGCCAAGCTCTGTGCCGCCCACCACCGGGCCACCGCACTCGGCGACGCCGACGCCGTCACCGACTCCCCCGCCGTCGCCGAGTCCGAGCCCGACGCCTTCCCCGACAGGCGGGGACTGACCGGAGCAGAAGCCGGCGGAGCCGCTCTGGGGCCCGCCGGAAAACTGGCAAAGGTTTGGTACTTCCGCTACCTTCGAGTAGGCCCTGCTTGAACTGCATAATCAGGTAGCAGCAGGAGATTGGGATGGGGGAGCAGTGACGAGCCAGGCTGGGCAGTTGTCCCCGCTTCCGCTGGCCCATCACTTGCCGCCGCAGATCGACCGCGACGCGTTCGCCGAGATGTTCGACGCGCATGCCCAGCACGTATTCGACTACTGCTGCGGCCTTCTCGGCGATCACGCCAGGGCGGCCAGCGCGACGCAAGTGACACTGGTCGCTGCCCACTCGCTGAGCAGCCGCCTCCGCGACCGCGACCGCATGCGGGCCTGGCTGCTCGCCCTTGCCCGGCGGGAATGCCTGCCGGCCAGCCCGGAGCCCGGAGTCCATCCCCCGCCTGACGCCGATCTGGCCGACGCGCTGGCCGTGGTGGGAGAGACCGACAGCGACGTGGCCGAGCCGGACACCAGCGTGGTCGCGGTGGCGGACATCGAGGCCGCTGGCCGGCTATCGGTACAGACCCAGTGGCTGGCGCTGTCCGCCGACGAGCGCGAGGTACTCGACCTGACCTGCCGGCATGCCGTCAGTGCCGCCGACCTGGCCGCCGTCCTTGGCATCGCGGCCGGGAGCGCGTCGGATCGGCTGGCAGCGGCCACGACCACGTTCTGCGAGGCGGTCGCAGCTGCCGAGCTACAGGACAGTGCTGATCTGCAGGACAGTGCCGATCCTCAGGACAGTGCCGATCCTCAGGACAGTGCCGATCCTCAGGACAGTGCCGATCCTCAGGACAGTGCCGATCCTCAGGACAGTGCCGATCCTCAGGACAGTGCCGATCCTCAGGACAGTGCCGACGCTCAGGACAGTCCTGATCTAGAGGACGGCGCCGGCGTGCACGACGGTGCGGAAGCGCCGGACGAGAGCCCGCTTGACTGGCTGCGGGCGGTGCCGCTGGCTGCCCTCCCGGCGTCCATCTGGCGGCGGACGGCCAGGTCCGTGCTTGACCCCCGGTTCCGTGCGGCCCGTGAGGCAATCGGCGCGCACGCCGGCAAGCTGGGCCCGGACGGTTTCCCGGCCCTGCCCCAGGAGCCAGCGCCGCCTTCCAGGCGGAAGCTGCTGCTCGCCTCGGCGATGCTGGCCGGGCTGCTGCTGTCCCCCGTGGCGGCCGGGGCAGCCGGCTACGCCGAATTCGCCGGGGTCGCGCACGCGGTCAGTCACCTGCACGGCGGCAAGACCGCCGCGCCCGCCGGGACACCTATGACGACGTCGCCGCCCGGCTCGACTCCGCATTCGTCGCACCGGTCCAAGCCGAAGCCGCACCCGGGCACGAGTCTCACGCCCCATCCGACGGCGGGCGCCACCGTGCCGGTTCCGGGGACCTCGAAGTCATCGTCGCCGCGGCCGTCGAAGTCGCCGACCCACAGCTTCTCCCCGCCGACGTCCTCGCCGCCGACGACGACCCCGACGCCCACTCCGACCCCGACACCCACTCCGACCCCGACGTCGTCCCCGTCGACGTCGCCGTCAGACGTGAGCCTGACCGTCATTCTCGGCAGCCTCGGCGCGGCGCTCGGGCTGCAGCCCTAGCTGATCAGCGCGCGGCCTCGAAGATGGCGGCGACGCCCTGGCCGCCGCCAACGCACATGGTCTCCAGCAGGTAGCGCCCGTCGCGCCGGCGCAGCTCGCGCAGGCCGGTGGCCAGGATCCGGGCGCCAGTCGCGCCGATCGGGTGACCGAGCGAGATGCCCGAGCCGTTCACGTTGAGCTTGTCCGGGTCGTTCCACCCCCAGCCCGCCAGCACGCCCAGGACCTGGGCGGCGAACGCCTCATTGAGCTCGATCAGGTCCATCGCGCCGAAGTCCAGCCCGGTCCGGGCGAACAGCCGCGCCACGGCCGGCACCGGCCCGATGCCCATCGTGGCTGGCTCGCACCCGGCTGCTGCCCAGCCGACGAGATAGCCGAGCGGCTCCAGGTCCAGCTCCGCGAGCTTGTCCTCGGCGACGACCAGGCAGGCCGCGGCGGCGTCGTTCTGCTGGCTGGCGTTGCCCGCCGTCACCGTGCCGCCGGGCATGATGGCGCGCAGCTTGCTCAGCGACTCTGCCGTGGAGTCCGGCCGCACGCCCTCGTCCCTGCTGACCGTCACAGGGTCGCCGCGGCGCTGCGGTACCTCGACCGGCACAACCTCGTCATCGAACAGCCCGGCGGACCAGGCGGCCGCCGCGCGCTGATGGCTGCGGGCCGCGTACGCATCGGCCTCGTCCCTGGTGATGCCGAACTGCCCGGCCACATTCTCAGCGGTCTCGATCATCCCGGAGATCTTGCCGAACCGCCATTCCGGCTGTGACCGTTCCCGGCCGCGGTCCAGCCGGTCGTACAGGAACTGGTTCCCCGACCGGGCGCCCCAGCGAACCGAGGTGGTGTAGTGCTCGACGTTGCTCATGCTCTCGACGCCGCCGGCGAGCACGACGTCCGCGGCGCCGGTCTGCACCATCATCGCCGCCGTCACAATGGCCTGCAGGCCGCCCCCGCAGCGCCGGTCGAGCTGGAAACCCGGCACGCTCACCGGCAGGCCGGCCTCCAGCGCCGCCCACCGCCCGATGCACGGGGCCTCGCCGCTCGCATACGACTGGGCGAAGCTGACATCCTCGATGCGGTCCGGGTCGATGCCGGTCCGGGCCAGGACCGCCTTGATGGCGGTAGCGGCCAGGGTCTCGACGGGAACGGTGCGAAGGCTGCCGCCGAAGGTACCCACCGGGGTCCGCATCGGCGCGACAATCGCGGCTCGGCGCGTGGTCATTGACACTCCTTCTCCAGAGCCTGCCTGTAGTCGGGATGAGCGATGGCCAGCATGCGCTCGCGCCGCTGTGCCAGCGTGCGGCCGCGCAGGTCGGCACTTCCATACTCGGTTACGATCACGCCCGCGTCAGCACGGGACTGGCTGGCCGGCCCGCTGAGCCTGGCAACGATCCGGCTGGCGGCTCCTGCCGTGGCGGGAAGGGCGATCACCGGAACGCCGCCGTCGGACCTGGCTGCGCCGCGCAGGAAATCGGTGGCCCCGCCAACTGCGCCGACGTACCGGCCGGCGGCGGTCTCGGCATTGACCTGTCCGGTGAGGTCAACCTCGAGAGCGGAGTTGATCGCGACCAGCCGGTGCTGCGCAGCCAGTACGGCGGGGTCGTGGGTGTAGCGGGTGTCGCGCAGCTGAACCGACCGGTCGGCGGCGGCCAGGTCGAGCAGCCGCCGGGTGCCGAGCAGGAACCCGGTGACGGTGAGGCCGGCATCCGTGCTCTTCCGGGCGCCGGTCACGACGCCCGCCTCGATCAGCTCGGCGACGGCATCGGTGATGACGCCCGAGTGGATGCCGAGATCGCGATGCCCGCGCAGGCGGCTGGCCACCGCCGACGGGATGGCGCCGATGCCGAGCTGAATCGTTGCGCCGTCCGGGACCAGTGCCGCGACGTGCCCGGCGATCGCGTCCTCGGTGCCGCGGCCCGGCGGCTGCGGATAGCCGGCCGGCGGCCGGGAGACCGGCACCAGCACGTCGATCTCACCGCGGCGCAGCCTGCGGTCGCCGGCCACGTCGGGCATCTGGTCGTTGACCTCGGCGATCACGGTCCGGGCGCGGCCGATCAGGGTGGCGGTGTAATCGGCGCCGGCGCCAAGCCCGAAGCTGCCATCCGGTGCTGGCGGCGGCAGCGACAGGAACAGCACGTCGGCCGCCAGCGGTCCGCTGCTGAGCAGCCGCGGCAGGTCGGAGTAGTGCGACGGCAGGATGCGGAGCGCTCCGGCTGCAGCCAGGGCCCGGTTGGCCGCGGCCCCGGAGTAGGAGATGAAGGTCAGGTAGTCGCAGCACTCCGGCCTGACCGCAGCCGAGCTGGAGACTCCGGTGAAGCAGCGCACCCCGCCAAGGCGGCTGCGCTGCGCGGCAAGCGCCTCGGTGAGCGTGAGTGGCTCAGCGCAGCCCTGGCCCCAGACCACCAGATCACCGGGCCTGATGTAGCTGGCCAGATCCAGCGAGCTGACGTCGGGGATCTCGGTCGTCACCGAGCGGGTCTCCGCGTCACGATGGGCAGTTTAATCCGGGTTAAGGCAGGTCGCGAGCCCGGGCCCGGGCTCACGCGAGCACGGCGGCGAACCGCCAGTCGAGCACATCGCGCTCGCCGGCTCGCGCGACCGAGCGCAGCTGCACCAGGCCGCCCCCGTCGGGAAGGTAGTCGACCCGCTCGACCGTGATGGTGCTGCGCAGCGTGTCGCCCTCGCGGACCGGGGCCAGATGCTCGCAGCCGTGCCAGGCGGTGACGGTGACCAGGGCGGGCAGCGCGCGGGCAGCTTGGGTCAGTGCCAGCCCGATGGCGTGCCCGCCGTAGACGAGACGCTCGCCGCCGGCTGCCTGCGCGTCGTGGTGCACTGCCGCGATGTTGAGCGTGAGCCGGGCCAGCTCGGGAGCGCTCGACACCACGTCACCGCCCGCGACCTCGAACTGCTGGCCCGCGTGCAGATCGGCCGGATGCGGTCCCGGCGCGCCGTAGGCGTCCAGCTGCCAGCCGCTGACGACCGCGCCGAGGTCGCCGGTCACGTCGTGGCCGACGACGTCCAGGTTGTCGGCGTGGCCGGTCTGCGCTGACTGGTCGCGCAGCGGCAGCATCGCGCACCGCCAGAAGTCCAGGACCGGCCGGCCGTCCTGGTCGGCTGTCGTGATCCGCAGCGCTGCCAGCCCGGTCGGAGCCCGTCCCTCGCGGGGCTGATTCTGCCGGAGGGCGACGACCTCGGTGATGGTGCGCAGCGTGTCCCCGATGAGCGGCAGCCGCCGGAAGGCCAGGCCGCGGTAGAACAGGTTGGCCTTGGCGTGCTGCGTGACCACGGTCGACTGGCCGACCGCGACGTCCCAGACCAGGCCGGGCGGCGCGAGCGGGCCGCCGCCGGTGACCGTCAGGCACAGCTCGTGGTCGAGCGTCAGCGCCAGCCGGTCCCCCGTGATGGCCTGGTGCGCAGCGGCAAGGCCGCCGGTTAGCGTAAGCGCGGGCGCGTCGGCGAACTGCTGGCCGACGGCCAGCTCGTCGAAATAAGGACCCTGGCCAGCCTGCATCGGACTCCCCCTAAGAGAAGATGTGACGGGAACGTGGCGGTAAGCGCCTCGGCAGCTCCAGGGAGCGCAGAGTGGGTCTTTCTGAGGAAGAGCGGGCGGTCGTCAGCACGGTAGCGGAGTTCGTGGACCGCGAGGTCCGGCCGGTCGCGCGCGATCTTGAGCATGCTAACGAGTATCCCGAGAAGCTCATCGCGCAGATGAAGGCCCTCGGCATTTACGGCCTGGCGATCGGCGAGCCGTACGGGGACGCCCCGGTGTCCACGCCGTGCTACGCCGAAGTCACCGCCGAGCTGGCCCGCGGCTGGATGAGCCTGGCCGGCGCCATGGGCGGTCACACGGTGGTGGCGAAGCTGCTGCTGACCTTCGGCACCGACGAGCAGAAGGACCGCTACCTGCCGAGGATGGCGACCGGCGAAGTCCGCGCGACCATGGCCCTGACCGAGCCGGGCGGCGGGTCTGACCTGCAGGCGATGACGACCGTCGCACGCTCGCACGGGGACGGCTATCTGGTGAACGGGTCGAAGACCTGGATCACGAACGCCCGCCGCTCGCAGCTCATCGCGCTGCTGTGCAAGACCGACCCGGCGGCGGAGCCGCGCCACCGCGGCATCAGCATCCTGCTGGTCGAGCACGGGCCGGGCCTGGTGGTCTCCCGCGACCTGCCCAAGCTCGGGTACAAGGGCGTGGAGAGCTGCGAGCTGTCGTTCTCCGACTACGCCGCCCCGGCTGAGGCGCTGCTCGGCGGCGTGCCGGGACGCGGCTTCGCCCAGATGATGAAGGGCCTGGAGATCGGCCGCATCCAGGTGGCGTCGCGGGCGGTCGGCGTCGCGCAGGCCGCGTTCGATGACGCGCTGCGGTATGCGCAGGAGCGGGAAAGCTTCGGCCAGCCGATCTGGAAGCACCAGCAGGTCGGGGCCTACCTCGCGGACATGGCGACCAAGCTGACCGCCTCCCGGCAGCTGGTGCAGTTCGCTGCCGAGCGCTATGACGCCGGCGAGCGATGCGACATGGAGGCCGGGATGGCAAAGCTGTTCGCGTCCGAGGCGGCGATGGAGATCGCGCTGAACGCGGTGCGGATCCACGGCGGCTACGGCTACTCGACCGAGTTCGACGTCGAGCGCTACTTCCGCGATGCGCCGCTGATGATTGTCGGCGAGGGCACCAACGAGATCCAGCGCAACGTCATCGCGCAGCAGCTGGTGTCGCGCGGCGGTCTCGGCCGGTAGCTCCGGCCAAATCTATAATTGAGTCGTGGCTAGAAAACCTGCGGGTGAGGAGTCCGGCTCCAAGTCCGCGCGGACCAGGGAGCGCATCCTGGATGCGGCCGCCCATGTGCTGAGCCGGACGGGCTATGCCGGCACCCGGCTGACTGACGTGGCCGACCAGGCCGAGATCCAGGCGCCGGCGATCTATTACTACTTCCAGTCCCGCGACGAGCTGATCGAGGAGGTCATGTGGACTGGGATCGCCCGGATGCGGAACCACATCGCCACCGTGCTCGCCGGACTGCCAGCCGGCGCGGACCCGCTCGAGCGCATCGACGCCGCGGTCGAGGCGCACCTGCGCTACGCCCTGGAGATCTCGGACTACACGACGGCGTCCATCCGCAATGCCGGCCAGGTACCCGACGCGATCAGGATCCGCTACACCGCCGAGGCCGCGAAATACGGCGAGCTGTGGCGCGGCCTGCTGGGCGAGGCCGAGAGCGCCGGCCTGCTCCGGCCTGACCTGGAGCCGATGGCAGCCAGAATGCTCGTGCTCGGCGCACTCAACTGGGCGGCCGAATGGTGGAACCCGCGCCGCGGTTCGCTGGACGGCGTCGTGCGCACGGCGCAGTCGCTCGTCAGGCACGGCCTCGCTGCCGCCGCTACTGATGCCAGCGCGCCGCCGAGGCGGCGTAAGGCCGTGGGCGCGGCTCCCTAGCTACGGCAGGCCGGCCGGGACCCGCTCCTCGTCCGGCCGGAGCTCGGGGAACTCCTCCAGTTCGTCCCAGCCGAGACCGGCCGTCACGACATCCGGCGCGGCCTCCAGCTCCCGTCCGCCGCCGGGCGGCGCCGGCTCGGGATCCGGGCCGTTGCCGCCGCCCCCGCCGCCCCCGCCGCCGTGACCGGAATTGCCGGCCGCGAAGAGCCCGCCCCAGGCGCCCAGCCCGGCGCCCACCAGCGGGAAGACGAGGAGGACGAGGAGGTAGCCGGCCGCGGCCTGGCTGAAGCTCCTCTCAAACACCGATACGAAGCCAGGGGCCATGCTGGTGCCTCTGCCGGGCGCGAACACATCACCGGGCAGAGTCCACTGAATTCTGCCCGCTGCGTGCGGCAGCAGCACGATGGTGGCGAGGCCGAGTACCGATACGAGCAGGGCGGCCGCGACGCCGACGCAGACGCCGGCGGCGACTCCCTGCCGGGCGCGCACCTCGGTCAGCGGCAGATTGCCCTCCCGGCGCGCACAGCGCCGGGAGGCAGCGGCCGCGGCCCGCACGGCTGCGAGCAGCACCAGGATCACCGCGGCGATCTTCGCCGTGCCGTACAGGCCTTCCAGCCACTCGTTCGTCACGTGCACGTAGTTGATCAGCGGCCGCAGCACGTAGATGGCGATGCCAAGCGCGACGCCAGCACCGGTGCCGATGGCGAGCGTGGCCGGCTGAGCCGGCGGCCGCTCGGCCGTCACCGCGAGCAGCCCGCCGATGTACGCGCCGATGACCAGGAGGAAGACGACCTCGCCCGCCCAGAGGCCGGCGAGCGGTATGCCGGCGTGCGGGAAGGCGCCGAGCGGCGTGCCAGGAGGGCGCATCTCGAGCTGCTCGACGCGACCCTTCAGCAGGATCAGCGCGAACACGGTGGCATAGCCGCCCGCCCGCAGGAGCGCCGGAGCCCAGCCTGCCCGCACTGGCCCGAACCGGCGCGTGACCACGACGGGAAGCACGGTCAGCAGCAGCACGATCGCGACCACGTCGACGCGGCCGATGAGCGTTGCCGGATTGCCCGGCGCGCCCGGCCACGCGGCCCACGCCAGCACGACAGCAGCTACCGCCGAGCCCAGCCAGTACCTGATCGTGCGTGGCATCCGGGCCTCCCTACCATCAGCCACACCTTTCCAGGTTCCAGGTTAAAGCAGGCTGTCCACCTGATGAACGTCTCCGCAGGGGACATTCAGCGCCGCGTGGTGCTGGCGGATCGCTTCCTCATCCGGGCCCTCGAGCAGGCAGTACACCTTGCCGTCGGCATTGTGGAACAGCTCTACCTGACGGACGCCGAACTCGTCGGTCGCCCCGTCGCGCGTTCCCTGCGCGATCTGGTCGATCGCGTCCTGCGGGAGCTTGAGGTCATCGTGGTAGTCCATGAACCTGGGCATCTCGGACCCTCCCCTAGCTAGAGATTCTCCCGCCGCTACTTTCCACCCCTCCCGTGCCGTTGTCTACTGGCCCGGCGGTTTCGTCCCAGCCGCATCCGGGTATCGAAAGGGTGTTCGACTGGTGAGGTGAGCGCACGTGAAAGGTGATCGCGTCGAGATCGTCGTCGATATTGGTGACGGCACCCGTGCTTACGAGGTAATCGCGACACGCGCCGGACGGCGCATCGAGATCACGAACCGCCGCGGGCTGGTGGAAGTGAGCGAGGTGACGCGCACCGGCACGCCGGTCAGGACCGCCAGGTTCATGGCAAGCCGGATCATCTCCCTGGTGGAGTTCCCGGCTGGGCATTGATGACCCGGTCCGCTGTGATCCCGAATCGCTCGGCGCGCTCGCATCCGCTGTCGAGCCAGTCCAGCTGGCCGGGCGCGTGCGCGTCAGTGTCGATAGCGAATCTGCACCCCGCGTCCGCGGCAAGCTGCAGCAGCCGGTCCGGCGGATCCTGACGCTCCGGGCGGCAGTTGATCTCGACGGCGACGTTGTGCTCCCGGCACGCGGCGAAGACCACCTCGGCGTCGAACGCGGACTCCGGCCGGCCACGGCCGAGCACCATCCGGCCGGTGCAGTGGCCCAGCACGTCGACGCGCGGGTTGGCGATCGCGGCAACCATGCGGGGCGTCATCTCGGCAGCCGGCATGCGCAGCTTGGAGTGCACGCTCGCGACGACGACATCGAGCTGGCCGAGCAGGTCATCACGCTGGTCAAGAGCACCGTCGTCGAGGATGTCGACCTCGATCCCTGACCTGATGCGGAACGGGGCAAGCTCGGAATTGAGCCGGGCGATGAGCTCCAGCTGCTCCTCAAGTCGCTCCGCTGACAGGCCGTTAGCGACAGTCAGCCGGGGCGAGTGGTCAGTCAGCGCGATCCACTCATGTCCGAGGTCGCGGGCGGCCTCGGCCATCTCGATCGGCGGACTGCCGCCGTCGGACCAGTCCGAGTGGGTATGGCAGTCGCCGCGGAGCGCCGCGCGCAGGCCGGTGCGCTCGGCGGGCACCGCCTCCTCCAGTAGGCGGGTCAGGTAGGCAGGCTCGTCACCGCCCAGCGCCTGCTCGATAACCGCCGCGGTCGCCGGGCCGATGCCGGGCAGCGCGGTCAGCGTGCCCGTGCCGACTCGCTCGGCCAGCTCGCCGGCCGGCAGGTCGGTCACCACCTGGGCGGCCCGCCGGAACGCCCGCACCCGGTACGTCGGCGCGCTCGCCCGCTCCAGCTGGAATGCGATCTGCCGCAGCGCCGTCGCCGGATTCATGATCTGATCCTCCCCCACCCAGCATTCCTCCCGATTTAGCCGGTGTTAGCCATTGCCTTTCGCGGCGGCCTCGGCGATGTTGGTGGCGGGCCGACACATAGGAGAAATCATGCCGGATCGTCGCACAGCTACGGTGACAGACACTGCGCAGACTGACGCCACCGACCTCCAGCCCGACGCGATCGGGCCAGCCCAGGACACGGTCATCGGCATGGCCAACGCCGCTCCGGCGGTGTCGGTCGGGCTCACCTTAGCCGCGCTCGCCGCCGCGGCGGCCTACGCCGTCGGGCCGATCATCATCCTGACGGCGATTCCGATGCTCATCATCGCCAACTCGTATCGTCGGCTGAACTTGTGGAAAGCCCAGTGCGGGGCCTCCTTCGAGTGGGTGGGCCGGGCGATCGACCCGTATCTCGGCTTCCTCACCGGCTGGCTGATGATTGCCGGCACGCTGGTCGGATCGATCTCCGGCGTCGTCGTCCTGGCCCCGTCAGTCCTGGCCGTCTTCGGCTCCAGCTCGACGAGCACCTGGCCCAACATTCTCATCAGCACCGCGGTCATCCTGGTGATGGTCGTGATCGCGATCGCCGGCATCAGGCTGACGGCGCGAGCTCAGGTCGGCATGGGCCTGATCGAGTACGTGATCCTGATCGGCTTCGCCATCGCGGGACTGGCCCTGGTGCTCAGCCACCATCACGGCACATTCCCCATGACCAGGGCGTGGTGGAGTGTCAGCGGAATCGGCGGCCACGGCAGCCTCGCGGCCGGCTTCCTCATCGCCGTGTTCATGTACACCGGCTGGGACGCCACGATCTACGTCAACGAGGAGACCAGGCAGCGGAGCATCAACCCTGGCCGGGCGGCCATCATGGCGGTCGCCCTGCTCGCGATCATCTTCACCATCGCAGAGGTCGGGCTGCAGGGAGTGGTCTCCCCGGCGAGACTGCAGAAGAACTCATCATCGGCGCTCGTCTACGTGGCCCAGGCGATGGGCGGCGGCGGGTGGGCCAAGGTGATGGCGCTCGCTCTCGCGCTGTCGGTCATTGCCTCGACCGGCACCGGAATCGTGGTACTTGGCCGGATGACCTACGGGATGGCGAGACGGCGGGTGCTGCCGGCCTTCCTCAGCAACGTGAGCCGCCGGTTCTCCACGCCCGCGATCGCCACGCTCATCATCGGCCTGATCCTGATCGCGGCCACCTGGGTGTACCTGCTCTCCAGCTCGATCGCGAACGCCTTCACCCAGCTCATCGACGTGACCGGCCTGCTCTACGCCGCCTTCTACATCCTGACGGCAATCAGTGCCATGGTCTACTTCCGCCGCCGCATCGTCAGCCGCGCCGGGGACCTGATATTCGTAGGCATCCTCCCGCTCGCGGCAGTCGCCTTCCTGGTCTGGCTGCTGGTCAAGTCGCTGCTGGCGGCACCCGCGCCGCAGATCTGGTCGGTCGTCGGCATCGTCGGCGTCGGCGTGGTGCTCATGCTCGTGGCGCGATTCGTGCTGCAGTCGCCGTTCTTCCACGTGCAGCGGGAGAGCGCCGACTAGCCGGGAGAGGAGAGAACCGGGGTCAGAACGTCCGCAGCCTGCGCGCCCGGCGGGTGGCGATGCTGCCCAGCCAGCCGGCCAGGATGAGCGCCAGGACAACGACCACCGGAATCGCACCGTCGCGCGACGAGATGGCCACGTGGGTCAGCAGGATCAGCGGCGCGACGGAGAGCAGCGGGCCGGTGACGTACCAGATCGCGACCAGGATGCCGCCCGAGCTGCCGAAGGGGGTCTCGTACCCGTACGACAGTGCCTCGGCTTCGAGCGGGCCACGGTAGGAGTTGACCATCGCGCCGGCGACCAGGACCACGATCGCGGCGAGCAGGACCGGCAGCAGCCTGGCCCGCCCGCTCTCGATCGCCAGTACCGCTGACGGGATGCCAGCCAGGGCGGTCAGCGTCAGGCAGGGCACGATCGCGTGCCACCGGACCAGGCTGTCGTAGCGGAACGGCAGCTGGCTGGATCGCCGCGTATCGTCGGCGTCCAGCCGGGCGCCCTCACACAGGTTGCCGGCCGCCAGGTAGCCGAGGCTGAGTGCGCCGGCCAGCGTCAGCAGGCCCGAGCCCGGCGTGTGCACGGCCAGCGCGCTGAGTCCGATCGCGGACCACGACAGCAGTGCCGCCCACGCCAGTCGCGACGGGGCCCGCAGGAGTGCGGTCACGTCGCGCCACGGCAGCACCAGTTCCCGGCGCGACGGGAGCGGCAGCGTGAACCTGACCCGGCCGTACTTTGCCGTACTGGCCCGGTAAGCGGTGCCCACGCGCCGTGCGTCGAGATTGGCCACGGCCGCCGACATGCTCCCGATCATGGCGGCCCGCGCCCGCAATGCTGCGGCCGGCAGGCCGGCCGCAGCGCGGTCCCCGGCCAGGATCGCGGCCGCGGCCGCCACGGCGGCGAGGGCCAGGGCAGCGGGCCACAGCGGCGCATGACCGCCGGACAGTGCCACCGGCCCCTGCGCTGCCCAGCCCCACGGGCCTGACCAGAGCAATGCGGCAGTGACCCAGGAGGGCACCGACCCGGCTGCCGCGAGGACCGCCAGGACGCCGGCTGCCAGCGCAGCGAGCCCGGCGGCCGATGCCGCGCGCGAATAGCGCCAGGCCGGCCGCCCCTCGGCCAGCGCGGCGAGGCCCGTGCCGGTACCTGCGAGCAGGGCGGTGCTGAGCATCGTCAGTCCGGCCAGCCGCAGCGAGTGATCTGCGCCGCCGCCGAGCCCCGCCGACAGCAGCAAGGCTGCCGGAATCAGTCCGGCGATGGCGGCCAGCGGCAGGCGGATCAGCACCGCGGCACGGAACCGGGGACGCAGCAGGCGCTCGCGCCGCACGGGCGTGTCAAGCAGCCAGTCCGCAGTCGCCTGGCTGATAGTCACCGGGCCGCGCCAGCGTGCGTCCCACAGCAGCCCGGCCAGTGCGAGCAGGGCGAGCGCGCACAGGCCTGCCGGTGCTGCCCGCAGCAGCGCCGGCGTGACGGCCAGTGGCGGCTGCGGATGCCGTAGCGTCCGGGCGATGACGGCCACCAGCCAGCCGCCGTACACCAGGGTGATCAGCCCGGCGACGTACAGCCAGTAGGCCACGCCGGCCGCCTGCCTGACGACGTGGCCGCGCCGCAACTCACGCAGCAGGCTGATCGTGGCGTCCGTGCTGTCGGGAACCTCGATCGCAGCCGCGGTGGACATCATGCGCTCACCGCAGGGCGGCCAGCGCCGCTGCGGGCTTGCCGCGCCCGATGACGGCGCCGTCCAGCAGCACGATCGCCTCGTCGGCGACCGCCTCGGCGAGTTCGAAATGATGGGTGGCGAGCAGGAGCGCGGCCCCTCTGGCCTTCTCCCTGATGAGTACGTCCGCAAGCCACCGGCGGGCTTTCGGGTCCAGCCGCTGCTCGGGCTCGTCCAGGATCAGCAGGCGTCGGGGCCGCACCAGTACTGCCGCAAGCTGGAGGGCCTGGCGCTGCCCGCTGGACAGCCAGCCAGGCAGGGCAGCCGCGTGATCAGCCAGCCGGCACTCGGCGAGCGCCGCATCGGCCAGGTCTGCCGAGCGCGATCCGGCGCCGTGCGCTACCGCGACCATGAGCAGGTGCTCCCGGACCGTGAGATCCGGGTAGGCGCTCGCCGGATCCCCCACCACCGCGATCTCGGTGCGGGCCACCAGGGCATCCTCGCTGAGCAGCTGGCCGTTGTAGCGAACCTGGCCTGCGCTGGGGGTGTCGCGGCCGGCCGCGATGTGCAGCAGAGTGGACTTGCCCGAGCCGTTCACGCCGAGGAACGCCACGCACTGGCCGACTGTCACCGTCAGGTCAATCGGCTGGAGCGCCTGCACCGGCCCGAAGCTGCGGCTGACTCCGGTCAGGACGAGCAGCGGTCGGATGGCAGCCGGGATCACCTGCCGATCTCACCACCTGACCGGTGAACCGGCAAGCCAGCGTCCGGGCTGCCGGCATTACCCTGGGGCGAGAAGCTGGTCCCAGGCCACGGCTCAGGAAGATGGGCATGCGCATCGGCATACTCGGCCCGCTGGAAGTGCGGGATCCAGGCGGACGGCTGCTGCCGGTCGCCGGCGCGCGCCTGCGCAGCCTGGTCATCCGGCTGGCGATCAGCGACGGCCGCCCGGTGCCCGTCGACACGCTTGCGGCTGACCTGTGGCCGGACGGCGGACCCGCCGACGCCGGGAACGCGCTCCAGGCGCTGGTCTCGCGCCTGCGAGCGGTCGCCGGCAAGGACATCGTCGAGTACGGGCCGACTGGCTACCGGCTGGCGGTCTCGCCCGGCGAGATCGACGCCTGGGCGTTCGAGCGGCTCATCCGGGCGGCCGGCGCAGACCCTGAGACGAATGGCCGGGCCGCGGCCGCGGACGCGCTGCGCCAGGCCCTGAGCCTGTGGCGCGGGCCGGCTCTGGCCGACGTAGCCGACGCGCAGTTCGCGGCACCGACGATCGCCCGCCTGTCCGAGCTCCGGCTGGCAGCCGCCGAGCAGCAGATCGAGGCGGACCTGACGCTCGGCCGCGGCGCCGGGCTGGTACCCGAAATCGAGCAGCTCGCCACCGAGCATCCGCTGCGCGAGCGCCTGCGCGGCCAGCTGATGCGAGCCCTGTATGCCGCGGGCCGGCAGGCCGACGCGCTCGCCGTGTTCGAGGACACCCGGCGGACCCTCGCCTCGGCCCTGGGCATCGACCCGTCGCCCGCACTCGCCGACGTGCACCTGGCGATCCTGCGCGGCGAGCTGACCGAGGGCCCGCAAGCACCCGAGTCCCGGCCCGGCAGGCCGCCGCGGCGCGGCGGGAGCCTGCCAGCCCAGCTGACCAGCTTCGTAGGCCGGGACGAGGAACTGGACCGCGTAGCCGCGCTGCTGGCCGGTTCGCGGCTCATCACGCTGACCGGCCCGGGCGGGTCGGGCAAGACCCGGCTGTCGATTGAGGTCGGCGCACGCGTCGGGGAGCAGGCGCCCGACGGCGTCTGCTTCGTTCCCCTCTCGCCAGTCCGCGATGCGGCCGAGGTACCGCAGGCGGTGCTGACCGCCGTGGACGGCCGGGAGACTGCGTGGCTCGCCGACCCCGTCGAGGCGTCCCTGCTCGCTGCCACCGACCCGCTTGACCGGCTGAGCGGCGTACTTGCCGCGCGCAGCCTTGTCCTTGTGCTGGACAACTGCGAGCACGTACTCGACGCCGTCGCCTGGCTGGCCGGGCGGGTGCTGGCCGATGCCCCTGGCGTGCGCATTCTTGCTACCAGCCGGGAGCCGCTCGGCCTGACCGGCGAGACACTGTGCCCGGTCCCCTCGCTCGCCCTGCCGCCGGCAGACGCCACCGTCGAGCAGGCCGCGGCGAGCTCAGCAGTGCGCCTGTTCGCCGACCGCGCGAGTGCCGTCAGGCCAGGCTTCGCCGTCGACGCCGAGACGGCCGGCCCGGTCGTGCGGATCTGCCGGGCGCTGGACGGTATACCGCTCGCCATCGAGCTGGCAGCCGCGCGAGTGCGGGCGCTGACGCCCGTTCAAGTGGCCGACCGGCTCGACGACAGGTTCGCGCTGCTGTCGGTCGGCAGCCGGGGCGGCGTCCCGCGTCACCAGACACTGCGCGCGATCGTCGACTGGAGCTGGGACCTGCTCGATGACACCGAGCGGGCGATCTTGCGGCAGCTGTCGGTCTTCAGCGACGGCGCCACTCCCGAGAGCGCCGAGCAGGTGTGCTCACTCGGCGGCGACGAGGCCGGGATCGTGGACGTCATCGCCGCCCTGGTGGACAAGTCGCTGGTCGTGGCCTCCGGCCAGCGGCACGTGCGGTACCGGCTGCTGGAGACCGTGCGGGCGTACGCGGCCGAGCGGCTGGCCGAGGCCGGCGAGGACGCTACGACGGCGGCCAGGCACGCAGACTACTTCCTGGCGCTGGCCGAGCGGGCCGAGCCTGAGCTCCGCGGGCCGGACCAGATCACCTGGCTGGACCTGCTGGCGGCCGAGCATGACAACTGCGCCAGCGCCATCCGCCACGCCGTGCGCACGAGGGACGCCGCGGGCGCACTGCGCTTCGTCCGGGCGCTGGCCCTGTTCTGGGCTATGCGCGATTACGACTCTGAGGCCAGCGAATGGGCGGCCGAGGCGCTGAAGGTCGCCGGTGACACCCCGCCCGACGGTCTGGCCGGACCGTACGCGATCTGCAAGATCGTCGCGGCCATGAGCGGCATCCCCGCCGAGCCCGGTGCCGACGTTGCCGAGCTGCAGCGGACGGTACGCCAGCTGGCACTGCCGCAGGAAAGTGACGACCCGCTGCTGGCCCTGCTCTCGCCCATGCTGGCTGTCTTCGCCGGGGAGCAGGACCGGGCCATGCGCGAGCTGAGCGCGCTGTCCGGGCATCCCGATCCGTGGGTGCGGGCGGCGCGGCATATGTTTGCCGGGCATCTCGCCATCAACGACGGCGAGGTCGAGCTGGCGGCTGCCGAGTTCGCCGCGGGACACGACCTGATCCGCGAGATCGGTGACCGGTTCGTCAGGATCGGCTGCCTGACCGGGCTGGCTCAGGTGGCCCTGGCCCGCGATGACCCCGAAGCTGCGGTGCGCGCGCTGGAGCGGATCCAGAGGTTCACTGACGAAGGGATGACCGGCAACCTCAGCAAGACGATCCTGATCGCCCTGGGCTGGGCCCGGGCGCTGGCCGGCGACATCACCGCCGCCCGCTCCGATCTCGAGGAAGGCGTGCGCGCGTCGGAGAAGGCCGGCGAGATCGATGACGCCGCGCTTGGCTATGTGCATCTCGGCGAGATCGCGCGGCGTGAGGGCGACCTGGCTGGCGCACGTGACCTGCTCGGCCACGCGCTGGAGATCGTCGAGACGCATACCGGGCGACCCGACATGTCCGGAGCGGCCGCGACGACGTTCAGCAGGCTCGGCTGTGTCGCCGAGCAGGACGGCGACCTTGCCGCCGCCGCGCGGTGGCACGAGCGCGCCATTGCCATGCTGTCCACCGGCATCGCGGCGATCATGCCCAGCAGTCCGACGCTCGCGATGGTGACCGAGGGCATCGCCGCGCTGGCCGCGGCGCGCGGCGAGCGGGTCAGGGCAGCCGAGCTACTCGGCCTGGCGCACCGGCTCCAGGGCTTCCGCAACACGGCCAGCCTGGAGGTCGCCAGGGCCCAGGCGGCCATCGGTGCCGCCCTGACCGCGGCGGAAGCCGAGGCCGCCTGCGCGCGCGGACGCAGCTGGGGCCGGGCCGAGGCGCTCGCGCTCAGGCCCTGAGCGCCGCGGCCCCGCCTGCTGCGCTACACGCGCCGCCGGTACATGCGCATCGCCAGCGGAAAAGCCACGATGACGATTCCGGCGGCCCACACCAGCGTGTACATGACGTGGTCACCGACCGGCCCGCCGATGGTCAGTGCCCGGACCGAGTCAGCCAGGTGGCTGACCGGGTTGACCTTGACCCAGGCCTGCAGCCAGCCCGGCATCGTGCGGGTGTTGGACAGCAGCACGCTGCTGCCGAAGACCAGCGGCATCGTCCAGATGAACGAGATGCCCTGCACCGTCTCCGGCGACGGCGCGATGAGGCCGACCAGCACCGAGACCCAGCAGATCGCCATATAGAACACGTAGGCCAGGGCATAGGCCGCGACGATCGCGAGCGGCGCGGTATGGAACCGGAAGCCGAGTGCCGACCCGAAGGCGGTGAGCACGGCCATCACCACTCCGAACCGCACGGTATCCCCGAGCACGGCGCCGATGAGCGGCGAGGAGCGGGCGATCGGCAGGCTGCGGAACCGGTCGAAGACGCCCTTGTGGATGTCCTCGCACAGGGCCGTGCCGAGGCCCATCGAGGCGAACATGGCCATCTGGCCGACCAGGCCGGGCAGCAGGATCTCCAGATAGGCGTGCGTGCTTCCGGCCACCACGCCGCCGAAGACGTACAGGAAAAGGACCAGGAAGACGACCGGCATCAGCGTGACGTCCATCAGCTTCTCTGGCGAGTGCTTGAGCTGGGTCACGTTGCGCCAGGCGAGCGTCAGCCCGTTCGCCAGCGTCTGCCGGGCGCCGATCCTGCGCCGCAGCGTGCGCGACGGCCGCCCATCCGGCACGGCCTCGGGCGGCCGGGTGCCGGTGATCACATTCGTCGCTGGCGAGCTCATGCCGCACTCCCTTCAGGCACCATCTCGATATCGGCAGCGCTCTCGTCCTCGGCCGGGTGCCCGGTGAGCGTCATGAAGACCTCGTCCAGGCTAGGCAGGCGCAGCGCTAGCTCGGCAGCCACGATTCCCACGTCGTCGAGCATCCGGACGATGGCCGGCACCATCGCCGGGTCCGTCACCGCGACGGTCACCAGGCCGGTGTCTGACATTTCCGGCCGCGTGCCGACCACCGCCGCCACGGCGTCCGCAACCTGCGGCGTGAGTCCCCTGTCCGCGGCGCGTACCTGCAGGGTCTGGCTGCCTGTCCTGGCCTTCAGCTCGGCCGGCGTACCGGACGCGACGACCCGGCCGTGGTCAATCACCGCGATCTGGCTGGCCAGCTCGTCGGCCTCCTCCAGGTACTGGGTCGTCAGCAGGACCGTGGCGCCGCCGGCGAGGACAGCGCGGATGGTGTCCCACATCTGGCTGCGTCCCCGCGGATCCAGCCCGGTGGTGGGCTCGTCCAGGAAGAGGATCTCCGGGTCGCCGAGCAGGCTGGCGGCCAGGTCCAGGCGCCGCCGCATGCCGCCGGAATAGGTCTTGACCGCCCGGCCGCCCGCGGCCCCGAGGTCGAAGCGCTCCAGCATCTCGCGGGTGCGGGAGCGGGAGGCCGGCCTGCTGAGACCCAGCAGGCGGCAGATCATGATCAGGTTCTCGCTGCCGGTGAGCTCTTCGTCGACCGACGCGTACTGGCCGGTGAGCGCCAGCAGCTGACGGACCTGGACGGCATCGGCTACGACGTCGTAGCCGCAGATGCTGGCACGGCCGCCGTCTGGGCGCAGGAGGGTGGACAGTATGCGCACGGCAGTGGTCTTGCCTGCCCCGTTGGGGCCGAGCAGGGCGAGAACCTGGCCGCTCTCGGCCGTTAGGTCGATGCCCGCCAGCGCCTGCGTGGCGCCAAATCTCTTCGTGAGGCCCTCGGCCTCGATCACAGTGGCCACTGCAGCCCCATCACTAGTCGTCATCTTGTCCGACCAGGGTGGCGGGCACCGCTGACACGCCACTGTCAGCGCGCTGATACCGCCAGGGGCTGCAGGCGCGTCCGCTCGACCCGCGCGAGCTTGCGCCGGAGCCGCGCGTACTCGCGCTCCTGCTCGGGCGTGCGCTTGTGGTGCTGATAGGCGAGGTTCACGCGCTCAAGCGGGTCGGCCGCGAGGTCGTACATTTCCCACTGCTCGGGCACGTCACCGTCGGCGTCGTAATAGCGGGCGATCTTGTAGCGGTGCTCGCGGATGCTCACGATGTGGTTCGGCGGCTGCGGATAAGGCCCGAGTGCCTGCCCGGACTGCCAGTCGTCGTACGTGAAGACGACGTAATCCTGCGGCGGCCTGGCCGAGCGCCGCAGGACCTGATCTGAGTAGTCGACCCCCTCCCAGCGGCCGCGAGCCTTCGCCGGCGCGTCGAGCAGCCCCGCCAGTGTGGGCAGGAAGTCCACGTGCGACGCGGCTCCTGAGCGTGTCCAGGATCTTGACCAGGTAGGCGTCCGAGGCCCGCATGAGGTTGCCGTAGAAGTTCAGGTAGTTGCGCTTCATCTGCGGGGTCGGGATCGGTGATGAGGCGTTGAACAGCCGCCGGAACTGGGCCTGGACCGTCGGCTTGGTCGACAGGTCCTCGCCGGCAGTTGCCGGGAGCTCGATGTCACCCTCCAGCCAGGCGTCGTCGTAACCGCCGGCGGTAAAGCTCTTCGGGTCGAGCAGGACGTCATGCGGATTCAGCAGCGAGACGACCATGAAAAACGGCTGGTTCTTCGCGGCAGTATCACGCAGATACTGGACGGCACCCTCGGTGCCCGCTTCCGGCGTGCCCTCCGAGTTCATGAAGCGGCCGTCGTTGTCGAAGATCCCGCCGCCTTCCTCCGGGATGGTCTGGTCGGCGCCTGCGTCTGGCGGATCCCAGCGGGTGAACCCGTACTTGTTGACGTCCTCCGGCACCCAGGTGATTCCGTTAGCCGGCTTATTGCAGTGAAACTTGCCCTTATACACCGGCGTGTAGCCGGACGCCGCCGCGACGCTAGCCAGGTTCCTGAACCTGGTGGAGAGCTCGACCTGCGGATACCGAGGCGCCGGCATGTCGATTTCCAGCGTGTACTTCACGCCGTGCTGGGCG
>Ga0302324_100008414_pt1 | contig 21757 bp, 14 predicted proteins | sample Palsa_T0_1_FD_201949 | JGI IMG/M metagenome (GOLD analysis project Ga0302324, IMG submission 201949) | Peat permafrost microbial communities from Stordalen Mire near Abisko, Sweden - Palsa_T0_1 | ecosystem: Environmental > Terrestrial > Soil > Palsa > Peat permafrost | place: Sweden: Abisko...
AACTCGCCCAGCGCCAGGCGCAAGGCTGCGGCGACGAGCGCGATGAGCACGATGCGGACCCAGGAGGGAGGCCGCCTGAAACCCATCGCGGCCCAACCACCATCGCGCCAGCGCAATGAGACGAGGCCCAGCACAACCAGAATCGGCACTTCGTTGGGAAGTATGCGAAAAACGTTGTGGGCAATGACGATCAGGCTGCCCAGGAGAAACTCGGCGCCACTCAGCGCGCGCGACGGGGCCGTCCTTGTCGGCGAACCCTGACTCGATGCCGGCAGCAATTACCACCTCCTGATCTGTCCCGCGGCAACGCCACGCGAGGCGCCCTGCGGCAAGCTAGCGCAGGGTGCCTAGCGCCGGCGGCGGTGTCAACGAGCGTCCGCGCCGTCAGGTACTATCTGCCCATGAGCGTGATAGCCCCCTCCCTGGGCAAGAGCCTCCTTCTCATCGGTGCGTCTCGTGGCCTCGGCTTCGCCATGGCCGAGGAATATCTCAGGCTCGGCTGGAACGTTGTGGCCACGATCCGCAGCGAATCCCAAAGCAAACTGGCTGGTCTCGGCCAAGCGTTCAAGGGGCGGCTCGAAATCGAGACGGTCGACATCACCCTCCCTTCTGAGGTGACGGCGTTACGCGCGCGCTTGGCTTCAAGAACATTCGACCTGTTATTTGTCAATGCGGGCGTTAAAAACGACGATCGCGAGACCATTGCGGACGTTTCGACCGACGAATTCGTGCGCGTGATCGTAACCAATGCCCTGAGTCCGATGCGCGTCATCGAAGCCTTCCAGGATCTGGTACCGCCGACGGGCACGATCGGCGTGATGACCTCGGGACTGGGAAGTGTGGCCAACAATCAGGCTGGATCCTATGAGGTGTATCGCGCCAGCAAGGCGGCTCTGAATACGCTGATGCGAAGCTTCGCGGCTCGCCATGCCGGCGATCCGCGGGCGATGTTGCTGATGGCTCCGGGATGGGTGCGCACCGACATGGGCGGCGCCCAGGCGCCGCTGAGCGTCGAAGAGAGCATCCCGAAACTGGCGAGCACCGTGAACGCACAGCAAGGCAAGGCCGGTCTGCAATATCTCGATTACCTCGGCCGCACGGTTCCCTGGTGAAGCGAGCCAATCGCGCCTGAACTCGCCCAACATGGATGCCCTCGCGATGTCTTGGATACCGCTGGGCCTAACCGGTTTGCGCGCGTTGCTCGCGCCGGTAGTCGTGATGCTGGCGATCTATGCGCCCAGCCGCCTCGCTTTTGGCGTGTGCCTAATCCTTGCTTTTGTGTCCGACATCCTTGATGGAGTTGTCGCCCGCCGCCTGGACATCGCAACGCCGAATCTCCGCAGGCTGGATAGCGTAGCCGACTCCGCCTTCTATGTGGCTGCGACTTTTGCAGCTTGGCTCCTCTACCCGCACGTCATTGATGATCACTTCGCCGCATTGCTGCTTCTTGGGGCGCTTGAACTCGCTCGCTATGCATTCGATTTCGCCAAGTTCGGCCGCGAGGCGAGCTATCACATGTGGTCGTCAAAGATCTGGGGCGTGGCCTTGTTTGTGGCATTCTTCGCCGTCCTTGCCATGGGCTATACGGGCCAAGCGGTTGCGGTAGCCATCTATTTGGGCATCCTCGTTGACATCGAGGGCCTCGCGATTTCGTTCGCCCTGCAACGTTGGCGGTCCGATGTGCCGTCGATCTTCCACGCACTGAAGCTGCGTCATGGAACAACGCCCTGATCCGGGTGATGAACTTCCCGCGTTCGAGCCTTCACCGGCCAACGCGCTGGCTTCGAGTAGGGCTTGAGGATGCGATTTGTAGATGCGGACGAGATTAGAAGCGTTCTGACCTTTCCACTGCTCATCGATGCTCTGGAGTCGGCCCATCGCCGGCCCAAAATCGAAGTTCAGGACGCGCTCCTCGGTAGCGAGAAGGGTCAATACTTCGTCCGCCATGCCGTCGATAGCGGCAGGTACATGGCGAGCAAGTTGATCACGAGTTTTCCGGCAAACCTTCAGGGCGGCACAATACCCGCGGTGCAGGCCATTTTCGTGCTGTTCGATGGGCGCAACGGGCGAGCGCTCGCGGTCCTGGACGGCACGGAAATCACCTACTGGCGCACCGCCGCCGATTCGGCCCTGGGCGCCAAGATCCTCGCCGCTGCTGAGCCGACGACGCTGCTGGTTGTCGGCGCCGGCGAATTGTCGATGCGCCTGGTTCGCGCGCACCGTGCTGCAAGGCCATCGCTGCGGCGCGTGCTCATTTGGAACCGCACCCAAGCGCGCGCGACACAAGTGGCCGCTCGGCTAACCGAAGAGGGCATCGAGTCGGAGCCGGTGTCCGATCTCGGGTCAGCGACTCGCGCGGCGGACATCATCACGACCTGCACCCGGTCTCATGAGCCACTCGTCCTGGGTGCTAACCTGGCGCCGGGAGTCCACCTCGACCTTGTCGGTGGCTACACGCCGGGCACGCGTGAGGCAGACGATGAGGCCATGCGCCGGGCGTTGATCTTCGTCGATCGCTTCGAGTCTGCCTTCGCCGGCCCGGGTGACATCTTGCAGCCGATTGCTAACGGCACGATTCGACAAGCCGACGTGCTGGGCGACCTGTACGACCTGGTCGGCGGCCGCGTCGCCGGCCGCCGGGCACCGCCTGACATCACCTTGTTCAAGAACGCAGGCGGCGCCCATCTGGATTTGATGACCGCCGAGCTCGTCGTCCAAAGGCTGGCCAACCGGAACGGCCGTCTGGATTAACTGCTTGCCGCCGGATTGAACCGCATCGGCGAACCGCGTGACCACCTTCAAGCCTCAAGAGGTAACGAATCGGTGCGCGAACTCGATCGCGGACTGACCCATCAACAGGACAACGAATGCGCTAAGCGTGAAGCGCAATAGCTTGACGTAGATCTCGGGACTCATTCGCTTCTGCAACTGGAGGCCGAGAAACAGCGCGACGGCCGCCAGTGCGGTCAATGGCAGCGAGGCAGCGAGCAATCGAAAACCGCCGGGGTCGGACAGACTTAGCGTCGCGGCCTGGATCACCTTGCCTGCCATGAAACACAGGTTGAGTGTTTGTGTCATTGCGACTGCTGGCAACTCGAGCATCATGAAGTAGATGACAAGCGGTGGCGCCGAGACGTTCACGGCACCCGAAAAGAGGCCTGCCACCACGCCAAATGCGATGCCCGAGACGGTGGGCTTGCGCCTGATCCAGCTCCAGTCAAGTTGCCGGATTCGATCCTGCAATAGAAACACCATGATCATTGCCGCAAGAAGCACCTGTAACAGCTCCGGCGGCGCCACAAGCAGAAAGTGTGTCCCGACCAAGGTTCCAAGGACCACCCAGATTGCAATGGGCCAGTACTTGCCGATGCTTTGGCGCCAATTGCCGCCACGGAGGATGCTGACCGAGTTGACGACGAGATTGGGCACGACGGTAATCAGGACAGCCGTCTTGACGTCCATAAGCAACGCAATCAATGGCGTGGAGATCAGCGGAAAACCGAAACCGACCGCACCGTGCGCAATGGCGGCAACGAGGATGATCGCGACCACTGCGGCGATCATCGTCGGAGAGAATAAGGTGTCGAGACCAAACATGGCTGTGCGCCGTCTGTGCGGCATCCAGTTGCCGGCTAGAGCACGGACCTCAGGTCGTTGGTACGGTCACTGAGCATCGCTGTCCAGCCACGCCGGGAAGAGCACGGACCGAATGGGGATTGTCGGCGATGCGGCCGCACCTCGCCAGCAGCTTGCGTTTGAGAAGCGGATCGGGCGCCGGTCGCGGACGGTGAAATTGCAACCCTCACAGGAAGCCGACGGCGGCGTAGCCGACCCAGTGGCGGAACGTTGCCGGCGCCGAAACGCCCATGCCGTCGAGATCGTCCACTTTGATGCCCTGGTCCTCAAGCGACGTAGCGTACCCAAGCACCGTCCCAGCCAGGGTCGGGGCCTCCACTATTTGCTGAACGTGCCACGCAGTGAGCAAGCCGAAGGGAACCGAATAGCGGCCACACCAGGTCCACTTGTATTGGCGATGATCGTGGTCCGCGAGCGTATATCGGGTGAAACGCTCGATCTTGTCAGGCCGTAGCTCCCCGTCGAAGCAGTCATCAAGGATTTGCCCCTCATGTGCGAGCGCCTTCGCGTAGCCTTCCGCGTCGGCGCCGTAGCGGGCAAAGTCTCTGCCATCCCAACCCTCGTCCCCGTAATGAACCGCATCGGTCGACGAGACCAGCGCAATGTCGCGCCCCCATTCCAGGCGCTCTTCGTCGATGGCCGCCGCGATCGCGCGTGCGAGCCGGGGAGCAAGTTCCGTCATGCGCGCAAACGACATGGCCGGGACGAGAATTGGCACAAACTGCATAGCACGGTTGTAGTGCTGCAGAAATGGAAGCTTGGCTTCGACCGAGTGCTCGATACTCTGCATCTGGTCGTTCACGCAATAGCTGCCTTGAGGCAACGCGGCCATGATCTTCTCGCGCAGCGGAGAAACTGCAATGTCGCCATACGGGCCAGCCCAGTGAGTAAAGCTGTCGAAAATGAGCCGGTCCTCAAGTCCAAGCTGTCGGGCCTTGTGCGCGACACCGAAGATAATGGTCACAGACGCCGCGACGTTCCTCAGGACAAGCGGGTACATCAGGCCGACGTAGGCGTAGTCATCGTGAGGCGCGATCGCCATCCGCCAACGGTCGCTCGTGGACACGCGGCAGTCGCGCAGAATCTGTTCCAGCTTCGCCCCATCCTGCGCGGCGATCCGCTGCACAACCGCGTCGATCTGGCGCTCGAGATGCGCGTAGCCGACCCGGTCGGCAAGACCTCGCCGCTTCGGTACCCTTGTCAAGGTATAAAAATCAGCAGCAGGTAGGCGAGGAAGAGACCAAAGTGTACTGTTCCCTGCAGGACGTTCGTTCGCCCGCTGCCGAAGGTCAGCATCGACATGAGCAACGTCAGAACCAGCATCACCTGGCCGTCCGGCGTAAGTCCGAGATCGAGTGTTGTGTGTCCAACCATCGCAACGATGATAACCGCCGGAATGGTCATCGCCAGGGTTGCGAGCACCGAACCGAGCAGGATATTCATCGCACGCTGGACCTGATTGGCCAGTGCCGCCTTGACCGCCCCCATACCCTCGGGAACGAGCACGAGAATCGCAATCAGCAGCGCGCCCAGCGCCGGTGGCAGACCGTAAGTCTCGAGGCCGGTATTGAGCGTCACCGCGAGTTTTTCTGCGAGCAGGATCGTCGTGCCAAGGAACAAGATCATCAGCGCGCTGTGGCGCAAGACGTTCCTCCACTTGCCGGGACTGTCGGCCAGGGGTTTGCGCGACTTGCGCACCGGCACGATTTCCGCGAAGTATGAGCGGTGCCGTGTCGTCTGGATGATTAGAAACACGGCATAAAGGCTCAAGCACATTGCAATGAGAAAAGTCTGCTGGCCCATCGAAAGCGTAGGCCCCAGCGTGGTTGTCGTGTAATTCGGCAGAATCATCCCCAGCGTGCTCAGTGCAACGATAAGACTGATATAGGCGTTGACCCCGGGCAAGTTGTAACCCTGCTCGCGGTAGCGCAATCCTCCGAGGAGCAGCGCGAGGCCGATCAGGCCGTTCATCACGATCATGACAACCGAGAACATGGTGTCGCGGGCAAGCGCCGGATTGGGCAGACCGGTCAGCATGACGGTACCGATCGTCATGATCTCGATACTGCCAACACTCAGCGTCAAGATCAGCGTTCCGTAAGGCTCGCCGAGCAGGTCGGCGAGCTCGTCGGCGTTGGCGACTACCGTCAATGCGCCGATTACAACAGCTGCGAACAACCAGACGAAGACCGCGGTGCTTAGTGCGGGACTGAGGCCGGTCGAAAGCAGCTGGTCATCAAAGACGAGAAATATCCCGGCGGTGCCGAAAACGGACAAGAACCGGAGCGCAACGCGCACAACGGACGCCGGCGGGCGGCCGCCGGGGTGTGAAGAGGTCATGAGGTAGAGTGAACGCGACAGCGTCGCTGCGGGTCCGGTATTCTCGACCAAATGTCTTGTGGCGGGAACCGCGACAGCAGCAAAAGCGGTCTATCGGGAGAGCACAACCACCTGTCTGCCCACGGCCCAGGTGACGCCAACCCGTGATATCGTGAACGACGGGCTGCCGGAGGGTACATCGCGTAACTTTCGGTAGCCTTGATTTTATGACGCGTCGCCGCGACGGCCGATTCCAAGGGAAGTGATTCCCATCTCAAGGTCCAAATGAGCCACCTTATGAAACAACCCATTCAATGCCTCGAAATGCTTGTCCCGCGCAGCCTGCATGCGCTGCTGGGTTTAGCACTCCTGCTTTTCGCGGGAGGAGGCCTGGCACAGGCGCAGGCGCCCATGACGCAGCAGGTGCGCGAGGTGACCCTCAATGGGACGGCGCAGTTGGTCGGGACTCTCCCCGCGACACAGACGATGCGGCTTGTGCTGGTTCTGCCGCTTCGCAACCAGGCGGGGCTCAATACCTTCCTCAGCCAACTCTACGATCCTTCGAGCCCCTCCTTCCATCAATACCTGACCGTGGACGAGTTCACGGCGCTTTTCGGCCCGAGCCAGGAAGACTATAACGCGGTCATCCAGTTCGCGCAGGCGAACGGCTTTAGCGTCGTGGCTACCTCCCGCAACCGTGTAAACGTGGACGTCGTGGGAACGGTTCAGACGATTGAGAATGCCTTGCACCTGAACATGGGTGTGTACCAGCATCCGACCGAAGATCGCACGTTTTACGCTCCAGACCGGGAGCCGACGCCGAACCTTTCCGTCCAGCTGTGGCACATCGCCGGCTTGGACAACTATTCGATTCCGCAGCCGGCGCTGCAAAGAAACACCAACGTGACACCCAACGCCTCGACCGGCTCCGGCCCGGGGGCGTCCTTTCTTGGCAGCGACATGAGGGCGGCGTATTACGGCGGCGGGAGTTTGGACGGCAGCGGCCAATCGCTCGGATTGTTGGAGTTTGTTGGCACCGACTTGAGCGACTTGGCCACCTACTTCGCCAACGTCGGGCAAACGAATCATGTTCCGGTTACCCTCGTCTCCACCGACGGATCCCCTACCGGCTGCCTCGCGAGCCAGGGATGTGACGATACCGAACAGACTCTGGACATGACGCAAGCGATCGGCATGGCGCCGGGTTTGTCCAGCCTCGTCATGTACATTAGTACGACGAGCGATGTGGCGATTTTCAACGCCATGGCGACGGCCGAGCCCCTGAACAACCAATTGAGTTCTTCCTGGACGTGGTTTCCGGCGGACCTCAGCCAGGACCTCCCCTATTTCCAGGAATTCGCGGCGCAAGGTCAGAACCTGTTTCAAGCGGCAGGCGACAGTGGAAAGTGGACAAACGGACACAAGGGAAGCGAGATTTATCCGGCGGACACTGTGTATGTGACATCGGTCGGCGGAACGGATTTGATTACGACTGGGGCGGGGGGTGGCTGGAGTTCGGAGAGCACCTGGGTCGATGGCGGCGGTGGGATATCGCCTGACCAATATGCGATCCCCTCCTGGCAGAAGACCGCGGCTGCCGGCTGTGCGGACTGCTCGAAGACCCTTCGCAACGGCCCGGATGTTTCGGCCAACGCGAATTTCACCTTTTACGTTTGTGCCGACCAGACTGCCTGCACTGAAAATTTGTACGGCGGGACCAGTTTTGCGGCACCTATGTGGGCAGGGTATCTGGCGCTGGTCAATCAGCAGGCACTGGCCAATGGCCATACGGCGCTCGGATTCATCAACCCCATGATCTATCAGCTTGCTGCGGGGGCAGGCTATAACACCGCGTTCCATGACATTAAGAGTGGAAGCAACGGTTTTCCGGCGACGGTCGGGTACGATTTGGCGACCGGCCTGGGCAGCCCGAATGGCGTCGGCTTGATCAACGCCCTGGCTCCGGCGCCGGGGACGCCTAACTTCACCTTTTCGGCCTCGCCTGCTTCGCTCTCCGTGGTCCAGGGTAGCCAAGGCACGTCAACGATCACCGCGGCCATCTCTGGCGGCTTTGACGCAGCGGTTGCCTTGTCGGCGACCGGCCAGCCAACGGGTGTGACCGTGGGCTTCAGCCCCAATCCTATTGCCGCACCGGGTTCCGGCGGGTCGACCATGACGATGACTGTCTCTCCCACGACGGTGGCCGGCGTATATCCCATTACGGTGACCGGCAGCGGCGGAGGGATCATACAAACGACGACGGTCACTTTGACGGTGACAAAGGCGTCAGCGGGCAACTTTGCCCTGTCCGCATCGCCGATCAGCGTGACGGTTGCGAGGGGCGGGCATGGTAGCGCCGTGACCGTCAGCATCGCGCCGTCCGGTGGTTTCACCGGCAGCATCACACTCTCCGCCAGCGGTTTGCCCAGTGGCGTAACCGCGTCCTTCACTCCCAATCCCGCGACCAACAAGAGCACGCTGACGTTGAAGGCGAGCGGCACGGCAACGACGGGCACGAGTACGGTGACCATCACCGGTATATCCGGCGCCTTGAACCACAGCACGACGATCAGCGTCAAAGTTCACTAAGCGGGGTCGCCGGAGGCGGGGAAGACGGCGCGGGCTAGGCTCGAATCGGCCCCCCCGCCTCGCCCGCGCAATCCCTACAATAGGCGGCAACCAGCCGCCGCAGCACTCGGGCGGCGCTCAGGCGCCGTCCACCTGGGCGCAAGCCACGTCGCGTTGGCCAGCGCGTCGTTGCCTGTCGCAATCCGTTCCCGGGGCCGATTGCTCTCTGGCTGGGGCTGGGCCACCGAGAAGAAATCGATGCTGCCATGACCCCACCATCGGATTTGCGCCGTGCGCTGCCGCCCATGGACCTGAGCGGGCTCGCGACCTGGCTCGTGGAGCGGGGTTTGCGCGGATTACCGCTTGACGAGCAAGTCGAGGGATTTTGCCACCGCGTCGTTGATGCGGGCTTTCCCGCGCGTCGCTTCAGCATGTCCATTGGGATGCTGCACCCTCGGCATGGAGCACGCAGCTATGTTTGGCGTCCCAGTGGTCTCGAGACCGAGGATTTCGCCCGTCAACAAAGCAGCGAGGAACGCGTGCCCTTCCTGCGCAGCCCGATCCATCACCTGCAGAGTTCGGGTGAAACGAGCCTCCGCCGCCGCCTCGACATCGATACTGCCGACGAATTCCCGGTGCTCGCCGACCGGCGTGCGGAGGGAATGACTGACTATGCCGCGTGGGTCGTGCCCTTTGATGACAGCCACGCGGCAGCACCCCCCGTCGCGACAACGACCATGGGGCTCGCTCCACCGAACCCGATGCAAGGCATATTCTTCTCATGCACGACCGACGTGCAGGGCGGATTCGACGACGGTCACTTATCACAGTTGGCCGCCTTGCTTCCTTGCCTTGCGCTCGCAGTGAAATCGCGCTCGATGTTCGACGTCGCGCACACGCTGCTCGAAACGTATCTCGGCGTCGATGCCGGCCGGCGGGTCCTCACCGGCGAAATCGATCGGCATTCGGTGCAACGGATCCACGCCGTGATCTGGCTGTGCGATCTTCGCGGTTTCTCCGCGGTGGCGAATCGGGTATCGCAGGAAGAGCTAATCGAGATACTTGATTCGTACCTGGAATTGATGGCGCGCCCGGTTCTCGGTAACCGTGGCCAGATCCTGAAGTTCCTCGGCGACGGGTTCCTTGCGACCTTCGATTTATCGCTGCGCGATCGACAGGCCGCGTGCATCGATGCCCTGATGGCCGCTGAACAGCTCCTGGAGACCTTGCCGAAGTTCAACGCCGAGCGGCACACCGCCGGCAGGCGGACGCTGGATTTCGGCGTCGCGCTCCATTTAGGCGAAGTGCTCTACGGCAACATCGGTTCGAGCGAGCGGCTGGACTTCACCGTAGTGGGCTCCGCGGTCAACGAAGCAAGCCGCATCGAAGGCTTGTGCCGTCCTTTGCAGCGAAAGGTACTCGTGTCGAACATGTTTTCGGAGGCAGCCGTGGCTAGCGCCGGCAGACTGATCTCGGTGGGCGTCCACGCACTACGCGGCATCCGTGAGCCACAAGAACTGTTTACGATCGCGAACGCCTAGACCATGGCTCCAACGGCTGCGAATCGCCTGATGCAACGACATTGACTCGCACAATCAGTATGCGCTTCGCTTCAAGCAAAGCGCTCCATGGAGGAAATCATGTTGCAGCGCCCTGCCGTGGTATCTGGAAGGATCACTATGCATGCGCTTCCTGCACTGGCCTTCGCCCTCCTGCTCATGTCGACGGCTCCGATCGCGGCGCCGGCGCAGGGACGCGCACCGATCGATGCCGCTGCGCCGGGTGGCCTCGTTGTCGTCATAGAGAACAAACCGCAACGCGAGGCGGCCTTGGATCTGCGCGCGTTGAACAATCCCCTGGTTAGCGGGGTCGCACTACAGATCCATTGGAGCGACCTTGAGCCGGCGCAGGGAAAGCCCGATTGGTCGAGACTCGATCAACTGTTTGCGGCGGCCGAAGCATCGAAGAAATGGGTGCAATTGCTCATCTTTCCCGGTTTCTTCTCTCCGGCGTGGGCTCTGGAAGGGGTCGGGACGGAATCGTTCCCCATCCAATACGGGCCCGGTAAGGGCACGCTTCTGAGCCTTCCGATGCCGTGGAACGAGTCGTACCTCAACCGCTGGTCCGGATTCCTGAGGCTACTGAGTGCCAGGTACGCCAAATCGCCCGCATTTCGAGTTATTGCGGCGGACGGCCCGACATCCGTCTCGGCCGAGATGACCTTGCCAGGGAAGCCAGCAGATATGAAGAAGTGGCGAGATCACGCGTATACGCCGCGCAGGTATATCGGCGCATGGCAGAAAATATTCCAGATTTATGGTGCCGACTTCCCTCTTCAATACATCTCCCTCTCGGTGGGCTCCGGTCTGGACCTCAATGACAAAGGCAGAAGAGATCCGCGCGAGGGCAAGCGCACACGGCAGGCGGTCATCGACATGGCGATGAGTCTGCTGGGACGCCGGTTTGTACTTCAGAACAGCGATCTCCATGCAAACCCGCAGACCCAATTGCCGGCCACCGAGTTTGTAATGGGTTATAGCGGACGTGTTATCACAGGTCTTCAGATGCGTACCTCGGCCAAGAACGCCAGCGAGGCGATGGGGGTACCCGGCGATCCGCCCCTCGCTCTGCGAAAATCGATCGATAAGGGCATGCAGGCGAACGCGGCCGGGTACCGCATCAATTACCTCGAGATTTACGAGCCCGACGTGCTCGACGAGGCAATGCAACCTGTACTGCGTTACGGGGCGTCGTTGTTCACGAGGTAGGCACAGGTAACGCGATGACCAACGCCCTGCGCGTATCGTTGCGTAGTTGGCGTTGCACGCAGGCTGGGGACCCTTTAGATGTAATGTCGATGCGCTAGAGGCGCCTGTGCACGTAGAAGTTATACATGCCAAGAAAAGTGCTCGGATTTTCCACTTCGAATTGAGTCCAGCAGTTCAGGTCGCCGCGCGCGAGTTCGCCCGGATATTGCAGCGAGTACCGCTGCTGCACGGCGAAATCGACGTTGAGTCTCACGAAGTCGAGTTCAAGCTCTGCAAGGGATTGCTTGATCTGACGCAGTGTGAAGCGGTGCTCCTTGGCATGGAACAAGAGATCACGGCAGCCACTCGTATCGTAGAAATCCTCCATGGCTGTCAGGCCTCTATAGGGACGCCATCGGTCGAGCCGTTGCAAATCAAGTCGAAACCGACGAATCCCTTCGGTCGTCGCCTGATAGCCCTGAGCGACGATAAGGCCTTGCGCAGCAGCAATGTCCCGACGTGCGAGCTCGCTGTAGAGGCCGATTTGCATGACACCGCCCGGGCGCAATAGGCATCGAAGGACGCGCCAACCTGCCCCCGGATCCTCGAGATGGTGTAATACGCCGACGCATTGGATGAAATCAAAGGTCTTACCGAGTGATTCCAGCTTCAGAATGTCCGCCTGTGCGTATTCGATGTTCACAATGCCCAACTCTCGCGTCTTTCGCTTGGCGTAGGCGAGGCTCGCTGTACTAAGATCGATCGCCAGAATCCTCGCCGTCGGAAACCTTTGCGCCGTTTGGATCGATTGTTGCCCGGTACCGCAACCGGCGATAAGCACATCGATTTTGTCATCTCGACCCTTGAGGCGAGGCGATTCGAGACCGAGCTCGCTCGCCAGAAAGGCACTAAAAGGGATGGCACCATCGATCGAAGGAGATCGGACCCATCTCGGATACGGGTTTTCCTCGTACTGGCTGCACACCAATCTGGAGGTCGCATCGTGGATCGGGGTCAACTTTTGCAGGGTGGCTCGATAGCTATCTTCCTGGATAGGTTCCCTCACTTGTTGCGAGAACAATCCAGCTAACGGCGGCTCCGCCATGGCTCCCTCCAGGCGCTGGCGGTCTGCAAGCACAGACAATGGGCAATAGCAGGCAAATGCGGCCACCCATATGCCAGGCACGGGCTTCGCTTCAGCGACGCGCAGGGAGATTGCGTCGCGTAGCCCGGTGATACCATCGTGTTCTTCGCTCGAGCAGTTATAGACGTATTCGTTGATGTAGCACTGACGCGCAATGGCGCAACAGAATCGCAATAGCAAGGGATCGGCCTTGTCCGGTGATTGCGACGCCAAGACATCAAGGAGGATGGCTCGCCTGGCCAATTCCAAGAAGTGCTCAAAATCGAGCCCGGCCGCTGGCGTGCTCTCGAGTACGGCGCTGAGCAGATCATCGGTGGCCAATGCAGCAAGGCCCTCCTTTCCAAACAGATCCTCCTTTGATAGCGTCGTTGGCCACGACGCGACCGCTCGTTCAATACATTGTCCACCCTCGCGATCAGACTTGATCAGTACCAGGCTTGCAGGAACAAGTTGACCCGTGCGACACCACGGATCAGAGAGCGCGCGAATCAGGTATTGCCGTACAAAGCCACTGTTGTAATTCGTTCCCATTTTGACCAGACGAACGAACAGGGCTTTCGCGTCGGATGTCTCTTCCGCCCGTAAGGAACGGATGCAAGCGTCCATCGCGTCCTCCATCTTCCCGTCAGCGATAAGCGCTGATGCGAGATCGTTGAGCGCATCGATCTTGCGCCTAGCCCGTCCCCGAGTTGCCACGATGGAATCCTTACCGTCGCACGAACATTGAGCCTACTCTCCCTCGATCCCTTACGTAAATCTTGCCACCCACGTTCGTTTTCGGTAGGGCCTTCAATCCCTGCCGCCGGACGACGGGACGTGGAAGCCACCCGGTATCGTGGCGACGAAGGAGCACGGCCCCACGTTGGAGCTAATGAAAATCTCTCGACCGCGTGAGCAGGTTGCCGAGGAGCGAGGTTTGATCACGTAGGCGCCCGGCGATAAGGTGCACGACCTCGCCCTCGCGCTCGAGGGTGCCGTATACCGTGAGCAGGCTCGAGCGCAGCAACTCCTTGCGCTGGCGCTCGGCTAAGTCGCGCCAGACGATGACGTTGACCATGCCGGTTTCGTCCTCGAGCGTGACGAAGGTGACTCCGCTCGCCGTGCCGGGACGCTGGCGGCCGGTGACGAGTCCGGTGACGCGCGCGAGGCGCCCGTGCGGCAGCGCTTTGAGCTCGGCTGCGGTGACCATGCGCTGGCGCTGCAGACGTTCGCGCAGCAACGCCAGTGGATGGCGTCCCAGTGTGAACCCCAGGCTCGCGTAGTCGGCGACGATATCCTCGCCTTCGCTCGGGGCGTCCAGCAGCGGCTTGGATTCCTCGAAGGGCGCGGGCTCGAGCAGCGCCGGCATGCGCTCGATGCCGGCAACGTCCCACAATGCGTGGCGGCGATGGCCGCTCAAGCCGGCTAACGCACCGCCCGCGGCCAGCGCCCTCATGTCGTGCGCATTGAGTTGGGCGCGGCGGGCGAGATCGTCGACCCCGGCGAACGGCCGCACGCGCCGTGCCGCGACTAAACGCTCGCCGGCCGCCTGGGACAGGCCCTTGACGAGACACAGGCCGACGCGCAGCGCTGGCGCCGGTTTTGCGGTCAACGCTTCAAGCGTGCATTCCCACTCGCTCGTCGTTGCATCGGCAGACAGAACGCAGCCTCCGTGCCGGCGCAGGTCCTGCGTCAATTGCGAGGGGGAATAGAAACCCATCGGCTGTGAATTGAGCAGCGCACAGGTGAACGCCGCAGGCTCGTAGCGCTTGAGCCACGCTGAAACGTACACCAGTAGCGCGAAGCTAGCCGCGTGCGAATTGTGCACGACGAAATTGTTGGCCAGAAAATTATGATTGCCTCTGATTTGAAGATCGTAGGTTGGCTGATGCCCCACGGCTTCAATCCTTACGATCCGATCCCAATACACATCCGAATTTGCCAAGCGCTGCAGTTGAGGGGAGTGCAGTACTTTTGCCAGACGTTCGATCACAAACCGACGAAACCCGATCTTGGTATTGCTGCTGCGAGCCTGGATCTCTCGCATGCTAAGGCCGGTTTTTCTGCCAATTTCCGCCCAACTGAGCTTCGCGATGTCACGCTCCCTGCGAATGATCTCCCTAACTTCGGCGGGGATGATGTCACGGGACATACGCCCGTTTCTGGAAGCAGCGAGTTCGGCGGAGAGCCGCCGCTTCTCGGAGTCCTGAAAGCGGCGGCCGATGCGCTTCCAGAAAAGAATCAGCGATTCCTTTCCAGTCACGGTAACGGCATGGTGTTCTAGCTTTCGTCCTTTGTATGAACGCACCCGCCGATAAAGGCGCGCGACGATACCCAAACGCAGAAGCAAATGCTGAACCTCCGCGGCCAGCCGAGGTGAAGCGGTATCGTATGTGGCATGTCCTGTGCGCGATAGCCCGCCATCGCCCTCCCACAAACGAGCGAGTAGCAATGCAATATTGCTATCCGACAGCTCGAAAACCTGCGGAGGCAGAAACTTCTGACGCGCAGTGCATCCCCAAATGCCCAATCTCCGGATCCAAACAATCGCGCCAATGGACCGGCGTCGATCGATCCGGCGGACCCGCACTGAATAGCAACCCCGGTGACAGTCGACCACGGCACGCGTGTTGGGGAAACGTTCGACGGCCTTCACGAAATCGTCGCGATGCCATGCAGCGGTCGTATAGAAACAAAAGGTACCGGGATGACATACGTTTCCCTCGGCGAGCAGATCGGCAAGTACAAGAATTTTAGCGGCCGGCCAGCGACGCCGACCTTTTAGGGGCAATGAGCGGGCCGCAGCCACATGTTCACCCGGCCGCAGCTCGCCGAGCTTACGCCATCCCTGTAAGGTCATGAATGGATGTTCGGCCGTCGCGGTTATCGTATGACCCAAGGCCGTATGCAAACGCCATACGGGCTTTGTCCCGCTCGCTCGGACCGCGATCACTTTCTGCTTTTGCAACCGCAGCTCGTCATCACAGACAAGCGTGTTTTTGAAAGCGGCACGGCCGGAAAGGACCTCATCGATAGTCACCCACCGCCCGGTATCGGCATCCACGACACGTGTCTCGCCGACGACACATTCGGGAAAGCCGTACTCGCCGAAGCCGAGAATTTGTTGATAGATCTGCCGCGCAAATTGTTCGTCATAGCCGTTCTTGCGCATGCCGTCGATCAGCCGCCGCTCGAAGGGTTCCAGGCCGCCCTTGCGCTTCCATGCCGCCATCGAGCGACGCAATTGGTCGGATTCGCCCGGCGTAAAGTCGGCAGCGACAACGGCGAGCTGCATCACCTGCTCCTGGAAGATCGGCACTCCGAGGGTGCGCTCCAGCACGCTTTGCACCGCTGCACTGGGATAGCTGACCGGCTCGAGCTTTTGCCGCCGTCGCAGGTAGGGGTGCACCATGCCGCCCTGGATCGGCCCGGGGCGCACGATCGCCACTTCGATCACCAGGTCGTAATAGTTGGCGGGCTTGAGCCGCGGCAGCATCGACATCTGCGCACGCGACTCGATTTGGAACACGCCGACGGTGTTGCCATGGCCGATCATTTCGTACACACCGCGATCTTCCGCCGGCACGTCGGTCAACCCGAACGGGCGCCCGTAGCGGACGGAAAGCAACTCGAGCGCGCGGCGAATGGCGGAAAGCATTCCCAGCGCGAGCACGTCGACCTTGAGCAGGCCCAGCGCATCAAGGTCGTCCTTGTCCCATTCGATGACCGTGCGCTCGGGCATGGCGGCGTTCTCGACCGGAACAAGCTGCGATAGGGGCCCGCGCGAAATCACGAAGCCGCCGGTGTGCTGCGACAGATGGCGGGGAAAACCAAGCAACGTGGTGACCAGTGCAAACAGCCGCTGCAGCACCGGACTCGTGGCGTCGAAACCTGCCTCTTGTACCCGTTTCGAAAGCGCCCGGCTGCCATCCCACCACGCCATCGACTTCGCCAGCCGATCGACCTGCGCCAAGTCGAGCCCGAGCGCCTTGCCGACGTCGCGCAAGGCCGAGCGCGGCCGATAGCAGATCACGGTGGCAGTGAGCGCAGCACGCTCCCGGGTGTACTTGCGGTAGAGATACTGAATCACCTCCTCGCGGCGCTGGTGCTCGAAGTCGACGTCGATGTCGGGCGGCTCGTTGCGCTCGCGCGAGATGAAGCGCTCGAAGAGCATCTCCATGCGCGAGGGGTCGACCGCGGTGATGCCCAGGCAGTAGCACACCGCCGAGTTCGCTGCCGAACCGCGGCCCTGGCACAGGATGCCCTGGCTGCGGGCAAACTCGACGACGTCATAGACGGTCAGGAAAAACGCTTCGTAGCGCGCCTCGGCGATCAGCGCTAATTCATGCTCGATTAGCTTGCGCACCTTCGCTCGCGCCGCGATGCTCGTCGTCTGCACCGGAAAGCGGCTGGCAAAGCCGTCCTCGGTGAGTTGCCGCAGGTAGGAGCTTGGCGTCTGACCCGCCGGTACGATCTCCTCGGGATACTCGTAGCGCAATTCGTCGAGTGAAAACCGGCAGCGCTCGGCAATGACAAGCGTCTCGGCGAGCCACGCGGGCGGATAAAGGCGCTGCAAGGTCGCGACCGGACGCAGATGTCGTTCACCGTTCGGATGCAAGGCGTAGCCGGCTTGCGCAACCGAGGTTTTGAGACGGATCGCGGTCAGCGTGTCCTGCAGCGCGCGGCGCTCGCGCTGATGCATGTGCACGTCGCCGGCCGCCACCAGGGGCCGACCGGTTGCCGCCGCGATGGCAACGAGCTTTTCACACTGTGCGCTGTCATCGGCGTCGAGCAGGCGTTCGGCAGCGATCCACAGCGCGCCGGGAAACCGCGAGGCAAGCCAGCGCGCCTCGTCGCCTTCGGGTGAGCGCCCAGGCAGCCACAGTGCGATGCAGCCGGCAACGCCGGCGGCGAGATCGGCGCGGGTCAACCGATAACTGCCCTTGACCGCGTTGCGACGGCCGCGGGTGATCAGCGCGGCGAGATTGCCATAGCTGACGCGATCGGTCGCGAGCAAAAGGAAACGCAGGCCGTCGTCGAGACGAAACTCACTGCCGATGATGAGCGGCAAGCGCTGCTTCTTCGCTTCCACATGGGCGCGCACCACCCCGGCGAGCGAGCACTCGTCGGTGATCGCCAGCGCCGCGTAGCCAAGCTCCCGTGCGCGCAGGACGAGCTCTTCCGGATGCGATGCGCCGCGCAGAAAGGTAAAGTTGGAGATGCAGTGCAGCTCGGCATAAGGCATGGCATCACGCGAACACACCGTGCACGAACCAGTCGCCCGTGCGCTCACGATAGAGCCACAGCTCCTCGCCGCGCTGGCTGCGACCGACAAAATAATCGCGGCCGATATCCTCGTCGTCCCACCAGCCGGTTTCGATGCGCTCGGGGCCGGACAAGAGCGTGAGCTGCGCCATCGCCGGGTCGGTTCCGAGCCGACGCGGCGAAGCAAGGAGCCACAGTGGACGCAGCGGGAAGCCAAGCGGCGTCTTGGCGCTCGCTGCCGCCGCGCCAATCATCGCGGTCTGTCCCCAGGCCCTCTCGGGCCGGTGATCGGCGCGAAGTTCCAGAGCCCGCACGCCCTCCTCGCCCAGCCGCGCACGCAGACGTTCCAGCAGTTGCGCCCCGGCTTCGCCGTCGCCACCTGCGATGGGGAAGAAATCAATTGCCTTCGCTCCCAGCGGCGCGATCTCTTCGGCCACGACCCGGATCGCCTCGACCCGGTCGGGTAGCTCGATGCGCGCAAGCCGCTCGCGCAGCACGTTGAGGATGTGCTCGACCTGGCGCGTGCAGCTTAGCCCCAGCACGAGCGATGTCGGAGCTGCATCTTCGTGCACCAGGTCGCAACGCAGCTGCGTGACGCCCGCGCCGCGGCCATACAGAAAACCGGCGAGCTCGACGACCAGGCGCTTGACCCCGAACAAGAGCGCCTCGACTTCGGCAACCGGCACGGGCAGTTCAAGCTGACCGTGATAGCGCTCCGGCGGCACGAACGGCACGCGCGGGTCGGGCAGCAACCCGCGCGCCCGGTCGACTTCGTCGAGCAGGGCCTGGCCGAAGCGGCGAGCGGCACCGTCGCGCGGCAAGGCAATGAATTCGCCGATGGTGCGCACGCCGATGCCCGAGAGCGTGTCTAACGCGGCTTGTGTACTGGCGAGCAGCGCGAGCGGCAGGGCGGCGAGTTTGTGCGTCCAGTCGGTATCTTCGGCGGCGAGGATCGCCTGGCCTGCGCGGGCGAACAGACTCGCCGCGCCAGCGGTGGGCGCGGTCGCCGTGGTCCCGGAAAAACCGATCGCGGCAAGGCCGCTATCGATGCGCTGCAAAAGCTTATCGAGACCGCCAAAGTAGTTGCGACAGGCCGAAATTTCCAGCAGCACGCAGTCGGGCGGTTCGATGCTGATGGTCGAGGTCCATTGTCCCGCCCAGAGCGCGATGCTTTTTAGCGCATGGTTTTCAGCGCGCTCGTCGCGCAGATGAATCGTGAGGCCGGGGTCGAGCGCGAGCGCGGCAGCAATGGAAATACCTGCCGCAATTCCGCGCTTTGCCGCGGCTGCGTTGGCGACCACAACGTCGGGACGGTGGCTCGCACTCGCCACCACGGCAGGGGTCTCGCTCACCGCGCCGCGGGCAAAGACGGCCAGCGGCAGATCGGGAAGGCTAAGGCAGGTCCAGAGCATGCCCGCCCCGGGGATCCGGTCCCGGCACGCGTCGGACCTCGTCGGCACGCACGAGTGCCCGATTCCAGATCCGTGCCTGGGGGCCGCCGACAGGATAGTGGCGACGAAAGCTTACCAAGCGGTTTGCCGTCAGCCGGTCGCGCTGCACCAACGGCCTGATCGGATTCGGCGCGCGATCGCCCGGCGCGTTCGCCGACGCTGCCACATCGAGCAGCAACGGCGCGGATACCACGCCTCCGCGGCGTTTGAAGATATCGATACTCAGGCGGTGTCCCGAGAGCGAAAGCCGCAGGCGCAGCGGCGCAGGCGATGGCTGCGCAGCGCGCGTGGTCGGCGCAAAGAGAAACGCCAGCGTCTTGCCCTCCTGCGCCGCGAGCTGCAACCGCCGCATGCGCTGATCGCCCAGGGTCTTGGGCCAGAACAGGAGTGCCCCTGCGCTGTTCGAACGCAGTACCTGCTCCGCTGCCCACCAGCGCTGCTTGTCTTCTGCTGCCTCGACTACGATCACCCGGGTCGGATCAATGCCCCGTCCAGCAAAGGCTGGCGCGTAGGGAACATGCGGTGGCGCCACCAGCGCGACCCACTCGCCGGCTTGCGCGAGGCGTTTGAGCGCGGGCAAAAGCAGCTGCAGCTCGCCGATACCCTCCGCGTCGGCCAGGAGCTCCGTCAGAGCAGACTCGGGCCAGCCGCCTCCCGGCAACTCGCGGTCGAGGCTGGCAAACCCGCTGGCGACCGTATCTTCGGCCTGTGCCAGCCGATCTCCGCGCCAGAGCAAGGGATGTTGCAGCAGTGCGGCGAACGCGGGCTTCATGGCGAGCCGGGCAACCGGAGCCCACCCCGGCAATGAACCGGGATGGGCTCTGGTCAGACAGGAAGAGACACTCTATCGAACGATCGTTCGATAGTCAAGGCTGCTTACGAGCGGCAGCCTCCAGGCCTTAACCTGCCGCGGCGACGGCCCGCGCTGCGAGCACCGATACCAGGTGCGCGCGGTAGGTGGCGGAGCCGTGCAGATCGTTGTTCAGGTGATCGGCAGGAATCTTCACCGCTTTCGCGGCGGCGGCAGTGAAGCTCTTCGCAAGCGCGTCCTCGATCGCCTTCGCCCGATGCACGTGCGCCGCGGCGCCCGTCACCGCGACGCGAATGCCACTGTCTGTCTGGGCAACGAACACGCCGACGAGCGCAAAGCGCGACGCCGGTTGCGGAAACTTCGCGTAGGCGGCCTTCTGCGGCAGCGGGAAACTCACCGCGGTGATGATTTCATCGTCAGAAAGCGCGGTCTCATACATGCCGCGGAAGAAATCGTCGGCGGCGATTTTGCGCCGGTTGGTGTGAATCGTCGCGCCGAGAGCGAGCACCCCCGCCGGATAATCGGCGGCCGGATCGTTGTTGGCGAGCGAACCGCCGAGCGTGCCGCGATTGCGCACCTGGCGGTCACCGATGCCCTCGGCGAGCGCCGCGAGCGCTGGGATCGCCTGGCGCACGACGGCAGATGCCGCCACCTCGGCGTGCGTGGTCAGCGCGCCGATGACGATCGCGCCACCCTCCTTCTTGATGCCCTTGAGCTCGGCTAAGCCGGACAGGTCGACCACAGTCCCTGGGTTGGCAAGGCGCAGCTTCATCGCCCCGACCAGACTCTGGCCGCCGGCAAGGGCCTTGCCGCCCGATTTCGCCAGCACGGCTACCGCGTCGGCGACACTCTTGGCGCGTTGGTATTCGAATGCGTACATGGAGCGCTCCTTGACTAGTGTCCCGCCGCCTGCAGCGCAGCCCACACACGGTGCGGCGTCGCCGGCATGTCGAGATGCTTCACCCCCGCGCCCGACAGCGCGTCGTGCACCGCATTCATGAGCGCAGCCGGGGCCCCGATCGCGCCCGCTTCGCCACAGCCCTTGGCCCCGAGTGGGTTGTGGGTACAGGGTGTAACCCGGGTTTCCACCTTGAACGACGGCAAATCGTCGGCACGCGGCATGGCGTAATCCATGTAGCTGCCGGTGAGCAGCTGCCCGCTGTCCTTATCGTAGACACAGCGTTCGAGCAACGCCTGGCCGATGCCCTGCGCCAAACCGCCGTGCACTTGGCCTTCGACGATCATCGGATTGATGATGTTGCCGAAGTCGTCGCAAGCCGCGAAATGGACGACTTCGACGCTGCCGGTGTCGGGATCGATCTCGACTTCGCAGATATGCGTGCCAGCGGGGAAGGTGAAATTCGTCGGATCGTAGAATGCGGTCTCGTCCAGACCCGGCTCCAGTCTGTCCAGCGGGTAGTTATGCGGAACGTAGGCTGCCAGCGCGACTTCAGCGAAGGCCTTGCTGCGATCGGTGCCGGCGACCGTAAACTTGCCGTCCTTGAACTCGATGTCAGTCTCCGCCGCCTCGAGCAGATGCGCGGCGATCTTCTTGCCCTTGGCGACGACCTTGTCCAGCGCCTTGACGATCGCCGTGCCGCCGACCGCAAGCGAGCGCGAGCCGTAGGTGCCCATGCCGAACGGAATACGACCGGTGTCGCCATGGACGATCTCGACGTTCTCGAACGGAATGCCGAGGCGGCTTGCCACTACCTGCGAGAATGTCGTCTCGTGGCCCTGGCCGTGGCTGTGCGAGCCGGTAAAGACGGTAACCCCGCCGGTCGGATTGACGCGTACCTCGCCCGTCTCATAGAGACCGGCGCGCGCGCCAAGCGCA
>Ga0302324_100008415_pt1 | contig 21755 bp, 24 predicted proteins | sample Palsa_T0_1_FD_201949 | JGI IMG/M metagenome (GOLD analysis project Ga0302324, IMG submission 201949) | Peat permafrost microbial communities from Stordalen Mire near Abisko, Sweden - Palsa_T0_1 | ecosystem: Environmental > Terrestrial > Soil > Palsa > Peat permafrost | place: Sweden: Abisko...
AGCTAATGGATAGCGGACAACGAGGCGCCCGCGAAGGCGCCGCAGTCGGCCGTCGCCCCGGGCCATTCAGGCGAGGTCGGCTAGAAGCGCGCGCCGTGTCGCCTCGGGCACGGGGTCCCGCGTGGCCTGATAAGCCGGGTGATCGACACCGATCGCGAGCCCCGCCCCGGCCTTGAGCGCGGCGATCATCGCCGGGTTAAGTTCGAAGCGCACGGTATGCACCGCCGACGTCTTGACCGCGTTTTCGCGCTCGAGGTCCTCGTCGGCGATCGCCACCACCCGCGGCTGTCCTGCCACCTGCACCCAGACGTGGTCTTCGATGCCGCGCAGCTGCGCGAGCGCGCGCTTGCGCTCCTCGACGTCCTCGTATTCCACGAACAGGTGCGCCTTCCAGTTCTGCCCATCCGGCACCAGCGGATTGTAGACGTCGAGTTCGTCCTGGATGCCGGCCTCTTCGAACGTTCTTTCGGTGCGCAGCATTTCCTGGATCTGGTAGCGCATGGTGAGCTCGTCTTCGAACTGCAGCGTCAGGTGTTCGCCCAGCGCAACCGTGCGCGGCTTCTTGTGCGCGAGCACCCGGGCACGGAACGCCGCCCTTTCCTTCGCATAGGCTTCGAGGCTCAGCAGACTCGCGCGCGCAATCGGCGGCATCACGCCTCCTCGAGTCCGTAGGCGATGCGAATCAACGTCAACGGGTGCGCCAGGCGCGCCGCGTTCGCCGTCCCATCCCTCGCGGCGGCCTCATCGATGCCCTGCATGATCGCACCGCCGGCAATCGGACAATCGGAGCTCACGTAGTCGGGAGCGCCTTCGGCCATCTGCCGGAACAGCGGCCGGCCGATCTTCATCGAAGCAGCATAGAATTCGCGCTTAACTCCCCACGTGCCGTCGTGACCCGCGCAGCGCTCGACGGTGTGCGCGGTGGTGCCGGGGACCCACTCGATCACTTCGCGCGTCTTCTGGCCGATGTTCTGCACTCGTGAATGGCATGGCACGTGATATGAAACCTTGCCCAGCGCGATCTTGAAGTCCCGCTTGAGCAAGCCGTCCTTGTCGCGCAGCACGAAGTACTCGAACGGATCGACCATCGCCGCGGAGACCGCGGCCACCGCCGCGTCGTCGGGAAAAAGCAGCGGCAACTCGTTCTTGAACATGAGCGTGCACGACGGCACCGGTGTGAGCAGCGCGTAACCCTCGGCCGCCAGCGCCGCCAAGCGCGGCGTGTTGGCCTCTTTCAATCGCTGCACCGATTCGAAATCGCCGAGCTCCAGCTTCGGCATCCCGCAGCAGACGGCGTCGTCAACGACGACATACGGGATCTCGTTGTGGTCGAGGATCGAGAGCAGGTCGAGCCCGATCCCAGGCTGGTTGTAATTGACGTAACAGGTGGAGAAGAGCGCGACCTTGCCCGCCGTGCGCTCGCCATCCTCGACCGGCCAGGTCGCCGACTGCGTTGCGAGCAGCGAAAAGCGCTTCGAGGCATACGGAGGAAGCCTGCGTTCGGGGGCGACGCCCAAGAGTCCGGCGAGCACCTTGCGCGCAAGCGGCGCCACGTGGGCCTTGTTGACGATCTGCACGACCACCGGAATGGTCGCGAGCTTGCCCATCGTGTCAGTGCTGGTCAAAACCCGATCACGCCAGCGCGTCCCGCCACGCACGAACTTCTGCGCCTTTGCGCGCAGCATCAGGTGCGGAAAGTCCACGTTCCACGGATGCGGCGGCACGTACGGGCACTTGGTCATGTAGCAGACGTCACACAGGTAGCACTGGTCGACCACCCGACCGTAGTCCGCCTTGTCGACGCCGTCCACCTCGCCGCTCTGGCTTGCATCGACCAGGTCAAACAGGGTTGGAAAGGTGTTACACAGGCTTACGCAGCGCCGGCAGCCGTGACAGATGTCGAAGATGCGCGCGAGCTCGGCGTCAAGCGAGGCTTCGTCGTAGAAATCCGGATTGCGCCAATCGATCGCATGCCGGGTCGGCGCTTCGAGGCTGCCTTCGCGGAAGGTCATGCTGGCTCGGGGCAGTGGACGTTACAACCGAATTCGAGGCGCAGCTTGAAGCGCCGCGCCTCGACGCGTACTGCTGCAACCAAGTCTAGTCGGTGAGCGTGTCGAGCGCCTTCTTGAAGCGGTTGGCGTGCGAGCGCTCGGCTTTGGCAAGGGTCTCGAACCAGTCGGCAATTTCCTCGAAGCCTTCGCCCCGCGCGGCCTTCGCCATGCCCGGGTACATGTCGGTGTACTCGTGTGTCTCGCCGGCGATCGCCGCCTTGAGGTTTTCACGGCTCTTGCCAATCGGCAGATCGGTCGCCGGATCGCCGACTATGGCGAGGTAATCGAGATGGCCATGCGCGTGCCCGGTCTCACCCTCGGCGGTGGAGCGGAACACAGCGGCGACATCGTTCTGTCCCTCGACATCGGCCTTGTTGGCGAAATACAGATAGCGACGGTTGGCCTGCGACTCGCCGGCGAAGGCGGCCTTCAGGTTTTCGTGCGTCTTCGTTCCTTTGAGATTCATTGCCGGTCTCCTTTGCCGATGCGGGCAGCTGATTTTGCGCAGCCACACATCATACGTCCAATTGATTGTGCAAATCGTTCCAATAAACCGCTTGTATTTGGCCCGCCGCCGCGCGCGCGCCCGTTCTAATCGATGCGCTCGTATGCCGGCAGGGTGAGAAACTCGATGAAGGTGTCGTTGTTGACGAGGTCGGCGAAGAGCGCCGCCGCTTCGTCATAACGCCCGTCGCCGAAAGCGGGGCCAAGCAGCGTCCGGATCTTGCCCATCTCCTCGGGAATCATGGCCCCGACCATCTCCCGTGTCACCTTGCGCCCGTCGTCGAGCCTGCCTTTCGCCGACCGGATCCACTGCCAAACCTGCGAGCGCGAGATTTCAGCCGTGGCGGCGTCTTCCATCAGGTTGTAGATCGGTACCGCACCCTGGCCGGCAAGCCACGCGCCGATATATTGGATGGCGACGTTGATGTTCAGGCGCACGCCCGCCTCGGTGATCGGCTGCTCCGGTTCGAAACGCAGCAGGTCGGGCGCCATCACACGCACGTCCGCGCGTGGGCGCGAAGCGATCTGGTTGGGCCCGGGCATGAGCCGGTCGAAGACTTCCTTCGCCACCGGCACGAGCCCCGGATGCGCGACCCAGGTGCCGTCGTGACCTATGGTCGCCTCGTGCTCTTTGTCGGCCTTGACCTTGGCGAAGGCCTCGTTGTTCGCGACCTCATCGTTCTTCACCGGGATTTGCGCCGCCATGCCGCCCATGGCGTGGATGGCACGGCGGTGACAGGTCTTGATGCAGAGCTCGGCGTAGCTCTGCATGAAATGCGTCGTCATCGTGACGCGGGCGCGATCGGCCAGACAGAATTCGCGGTTGAGACGAAACTTCTTGATGCAGGAGAAGATGTAATCCCAGCGGCCACAGTTGAGTCCTGCCGAATGCTCGCGCAATTCGTAGAGGATCTCGTCCATTTCGAATGCGGCCAGAATGGTCTCGATTAACACCGTCGCCTTGATCGTCCCGCGCGGCACGGAGAGTTCGTCCTGGGCCAGCACGAAGATGTCATTCCACAGCCGCGCCTCGAGATGGCTTTCGAGCTTCGGCAGGTAGAAGTAAGGTCCGCTGCCGCGCTCTGAGAGTTCGGTCGCGTTGTGAAAGAAGTACAGGGCAAAATCGAACAGTCCTCCGGAGACGGGCGTGCCGTCGATGCCAACGTGCTTCTCGGAGAGATGCCAGCCGCGGGGCCGGACGAAGAGCGTCGCGAGTTTGGGGTTGAGCTGGTAGGCCTTGCCTTCGGGCGAGACGTAGTCGATCTGGCGCCGGATGGCGTCGCGCAGGTTGAGCTGGCCCTGGATGTTGTTGTCCCACTTCGGCGTGTTGGCATCCTCGAAGTCGGCCATGAACACGTTCGCACCGGAATTGAGCGCGTTGATGATCATCTTGCGATCGACCGGACCGGTGATCTCGACGCGGCGATCCTGGATATCCGCGCCGATCGGGGCGCAGGTCCAATGCGCCTCACGCACCGCGCGGGTCTCGGCCAGGAAATCGGGCAGCTTCCCCGCGTCGAACTCCCGTTGTCGCGAGGCGCGGCGTGCGAGCAGTTCCGCGCGGCGCCCACCGAAGGCGCGTTGCAGCCGCGCGACAAACTCCAGCGCGGCGGGGGTCAGAATCTGGGCATAGTCGGCCGTCATGCGCCCGGTGATTTCGATCCCCGGGCCGTAGTGCGGCGTGCTCATGAGATATTCCCCGTTTTAATTCAGACAGTTGGCTGCGAATCGGCTTACGGAACCAGGCTGCCGCAGGACGCGGGTGGCGTACCGGAAGCGCCGGCTGGGCCGATCGGACCCACGGCGCTGCTGCAATGCGGCAATGATAGCAGGACGAAGCCCGGCGCGGACCAGGCGGCTAATCCCAGCCTTCGCCCGGCCTGCCGGGGAGCAGACCCAGGGTGATGTTCCAGGATAGCGTAATGCGCGGGCGGCTACCCTGATACGGATTGACGCTGTGCAGGTAGTCGCTGGCAAAGATGAGCATCGTCCCCGGCAGCATGGTCGGCATCATGTGACTGGTAACCCGGCCGGGCTCGTCGGGGCAGCAGGCGTCAATGCGTGGATCGGCAAAACAGAGCTTCCCCGCCATCAGGTCTTCAGGGTCGCCGTCGCCCGCGTCCAACATGTACACGATGCTGACGTTCGAGCGCAGGTGGCTGTGCGGCATGCAGTAATCGCCGGCGCGATAGACGGAGGCCCAACTGTCGTCGGCATACACCGGTCGGCGCGACAGCATACGATGCGCGAACATGAGCGCCCGGCCGTGGACGAGCGCTGCCGCCGGCGCATCCCAGGCGGCGATCTTGCGCACCTTGGTGCCGCAGCCGCCACGGAAGATCTTGCCGCGCCAGCGCGGGTCGCGCTCGGCGGCAAGCACGGCCTCGACTAACTGCGCGTGGAACGCTTCGAAGTCGGCAAAGCGCGCCGCGGCCATCAACGGCGCCGACAGCGGCTCGACTGGCTGCCCCTCGGGCCACACCGGCAGTACGCTGTCGCCGACTTCGATCGCGGCGGGGAGCGCGGCCTGTTCGCCCGCCCCGGGGTCGACGTTCCCCGCCGTCATCGCTTACGCCGCCAGCTGCGGATTGAGCCGCTCCTGCCGGCTGTGCAGCTTGTTCACCGCATTGAGATAGGCCTTGGCGGACGCGACGAGGATGTCGGTGTCGGACCCTAAGCCGTTGACGATGCGCCCATCGCGTTCCAGTCGCACCGTAACCTCGCCCTGGGCATCGGTGCCCGTGGTGATCGCATTGACCGAGTAGAGGACCATCTTCGCCCTCGAGTGCACCATCTGCTCGATGGCGCGGAAGGCGGCGTCGATGGGTCCGTCACCGTGCGTATGCACGTGGTGCTCGCGCTCGCCGTCCAGCAGCGTGACGTCCGCCTGCGGTACTTCGCCGGTCGCCGAGACGATCTTGAGCGAGACGAGCTTGTATTGCTCGCGCTCAGGTGTGAGCTGCTCGTCGGAAGCCAACGCGTGCAGGTCCTCGTCGAACACCTCGCCTTTCTTGTCGGCAAGTTCCTTGAAGCGGGCGAAGGCATGGTGTACTGCCTCCTCGCCTTCCAATTCAATGCCGAGCTCGGCGAGCCGCGTCTTGAACGCGTTGCGACCGGAGAGCTTTCCCAGCACCAGCTTGTTGGCACCCCAGCCCACATCTTCGGCACGCATGATTTCGTAGGTTTCGCGGTGCTTGAGCACGCCGTCCTGGTGGATGCCCGACTCATGCGCAAACGCGTTTGCGCCGACGATCGCCTTGTTCGGCTGCACCGGAAAACCGGTGATGCCGGAGACGAGCTTCGACGCCGCCACGATCTGGGTTGCGTCGATGCGTGTCGTGCAGGGAAAAACGTCCTTGCGCGTCTTGACTGCCATGACGATCTCTTCCAGCGAGGCGTTGCCGGCGCGCTCGCCCAGGCCGTTGACGGTGCACTCGACCTGACGCGCGCCATGCATCACCGCCGAGAGCGAGTTGGCGACTGCCATGCCCAGATCGTTGTGACAGTGCACCGACCACACCGCCTTGGAGGCGTTCGGAATGCGTTCGCGCAGCGAACCGATGAGCGCGCCGAACTGCCATGGCATGGTGTAGCCGACGGTGTCCGGGATGTTGACCGTGGTCGCGCCAGCCTCGATCGTCGCTTCGAGCAGACGGCACAGGAAGTCGGGCTCGGATCTCCCCGCGTCCTCGGGCGAGAATTCGACGTCGTCGGTGTACTCGCGCGCCCAGCGCACCGCCTTGACCGCCTGCTCGAGCACCTGTTCCGGCGTCATGCGCAGCTTCATCTGCATGTGGATGGGCGAGCTGGCGATGAACGTGTGCACGCGGCCGGAGCGGGCGCCCTTGAGCGCTTCGCCCGCGCGCCGGATATCGTTCTCATTGGCGCGTGCGAGAGCGCACACGGTGCTCTCCTTCACCGCCTGGGCAATCGCGCGCACTGCCTCGAAGTCGCCGTTCGACGAGGCCGGAAAACCGGCCTCGATCACGTCGGCGCGCAGCCGCTCGAGCTGGCGCGCGATGCGCATTTTTTCCTCGCGTGTCATCGAGGCCCCGGGACTCTGCTCACCGTCGCGCAGAGTGGTATCAAAGATAATCAAATGGTCCGGCATGACGAGCTCCTGCAAAGCTGGAACGCTAACTTCCTCCCCGCCGCGACGCTTGCAAGCGGGTGCGCACTACCAAGAGGTGGGGGTGGATTATCTGCGCGCGGGGCGCAGCAGCAGCTCGCCGAGGCCGGCGGGTGCCAGGAGTCGCAGAGAAATGACGCGGTCGCGTGCGCGGCTCATGCGCACGACTATAGCGGGATTGGCCCGCGGCCGCAACTGCCGCGCGGGCGCCATCGTCGCGTTGGCGTCTAGCCGCGCCGGCGCTTGAGCGCGAGCCACGCCCAGCCGACACAGCCGGAGAGCGCGTAGAGCAGGAAGCCGCCGAACAAGACCATCGGCGGCTGGTAGCTCACCAGGACAAAGAACAGCACGATGAGCAGGATTACGACGAACGGCACGCTCCGCCGCAGGTTGATCGTTTTGAAGCTGTAATAGCGGATGGTGCTTACCATGCTCAACCCGGCGAGAACGGTGAGCGCCAGAGCCCACCAGCGATAAGTGTCCGGATCGAGCGCGCGATCATCCATGGTCCACACGAAACCGGCGACGAGCGCCGCCGCCGCTGGGCTCGGCAACCCCTGGAAGTAGCGCTTGTCGGCGACCTCGAGGTTGGTGTTGAAGCGCGCCAGGCGTAACGCCGCGCAGGCACAATAGAGGAACGCCGCGAGCCAGCCGTAGTTGCCCACGCTGAGCAGCCCCCACTCGTAGACCACCAGCGCCGGGGCGAGGCCAAAACAGACCATGTCGGACAGGCTGTCGTACTCGGCGCCGAACGCGCTCTGGGTCTTGGTCAGGCGCGCGACCCGGCCATCGAGCGTGTCGAGCACCATGGCGACGAAAACCGCCTTGGCCGCCGAGTCGAAGCGCCCGTTCATCGCCTGCACGATTCCCCAGAAGCCGGCGAAAAGCGCCGCCGTCGTGAGCAGGCTCGGGACGAGGTACATACCGCGACGGCGGATGCGGTTCTTGGCGAACGCCCGCTCTTGCTGGTAATCCCCCATGCGCTGAGCCTAGCAGTTAGGACGCGGCAAGACAACGCCGCGCCGGTGGAAGCGCGTCAGGCGAGCGCGGCGACGATCGTCGTCGTCGCCTGTACCGCGTCACCCACCGCGACACGGGCTGTCGTGTCGGCAGGCAGATAGATATCGACGCGCGAGCCGAAGCGAATGAAGCCGTAGCGCTGTCCTCGCGCGAGGCGTTCGCCCGGCCCGACGTAGCAGAGGATGCGCCGCGCCACGAGGCCCGCGATCTGCACGCAGGTGACATCGCGCCCTTCGGGCGTGACGATGTGCAGCGCACAGCGCTCGTTTTCCTGCGACGCCTTGTCCAGCGCGGCATTGAAGAAGCGGCCGGCGTGATACCACTTGTTCCTCACTTCGCCGTCGACCGGGCTGCGATTGGAATGCACGTTGAACACGTTCATGAACACGCTGATCTTGAGCGCGTTGCGATCCAGATACGGGTCGCGCGCCTGCGCCACCAGCACCACCTTGCCGTCGGCCGGAGACAGCACGGCGTTGGCCTCGCCAGGCACGACGCGCGGCGGATCGCGGAAAAACTGGGCGATGAAGATCACGGCGAGCCAGGCGACGACGGCGAGCAACCACGGCCCGGTCCACGACAATGCGAGCGCGATCACGCTCGCCAGGGCGAGAAATACCCAGCCCTCGCGGGCGATGATCGGATGCGGATAGTCCGGCGCGGCCATCCTGGGATTACTGCGTCTGCTCGTCGATGCGCTTGGCCTGATCCTTGGCCTCCTGCTGCACCTGCTGCTCGAGGCCGCGGGCGCGCTCCAGGGTCGCACCCGGCGTGGCGGGCACGCTCGTTGGATCGACGCCGGCCTGACTCGCCGCCGGCGGCACGCGGCTGCCGGCACGCGTGTTCAAATCGGCACCGGGAACGAGCCCGTAGCCCTTGAGCGCCCGCTCGGCGAGCAGCGCCACGATCACCAGGGCGACGAGGATCACGACCAATCCCACCCAGCCGCGCTGGCGGCGCGGGAAGGCGGGGCTGCCTAGTTGCGCGACTGATCGACGAGTTTGTTGCGCTTGATCCACGGCATCATCTCCCGCAGCTTGCCGCCGACCTGCTCGATAGGATGCTCGGCGGTCATGCGTCGTCGCGACAACAGTGTCGGCGCGCCGGCGCGATTTTCCAGGATAAAACTCTTCGCGTACTCGCCGCTCTGGATGCGCTCAAGTGCCGCGCGCATCGCGTCCTTGGTCGCGGCGTTGATGATCAAGGGGCCGGTAACGTACTCGCCGTACTCGGCGTTGTTCGAGATGGCGTAGTTCATGTTGCTGATGCCGCCCTCGTAGAGCAGGTCGACGATGAGCTTGAGTTCATGCAGGCATTCGAAGTACGCCATCTCCGGCGCGTAGCCGGCTTCCACCAGCACCTCGAATGCGGTCTTGACCAGCTCCACGCAGCCGCCGCAAAGCACCGTCTGCTCGCCGAAGAGGTCCGTTTCCGTCTCCTCCTTGAACGAGGTCTCGATGACCCCCGCACGCGCGCCGCCGATCGCCGCGGCGTAAGACAGCGCCAGGTCGCGCGCCTTGCGGCTGACATCCTGATGCACGGCGATGAGCATCGGCGTGCCACCGCCGGCGACGTAGGTCGAGCGCACCGTGTGGCCCGGCGCCTTGGGAGCGATCATCACCACGTCGAGATCGGCACGCGGAGCGACCTGCCCGTAATGGATGTTGAAGCCGTGCGCGAACGCCAGCGTCGCGCCCTTGCGAATGTTCGGTTCGACCTCTTCCCGATACACCGCCGCGATGTGCTCGTCGGGCATGAGCATCATCACCAGGTCGGCGCCCTTGACCGCGGCGGCGACGTTCGCCACCTTGAGCCCGGCCTTTTTCGCCTTGTTCCAGGATGCGCCGCCGGCCCGCAGGCCCACCGTCACCTTCACCCCGGAGTCGTGCAGGTTTTGCGCATGCGCATGGCCTTGCGAGCCGTAGCCGACGATGGTGACCTTCTTGCCCTTGATGAGCGACAGATCGGCGTCTTTTTCGTAGTAAACCTTCATGCCATTCTCCCTAAGCCCTGAGTATGCGCTCGCCGCGGCCGATGCCCGAGGCGCCGGTGCGTACCGTTTCCAGGATCACGCCCGGCTCGATGGCCTGCAGGAAGGCGTCGAGCTTCGATCCGGTCCCGGTGAGCTCGATGGTATAGCTCTTGTCGGTGACATCGAGGATGCGGCCGCGAAAAATGTCGGCAAGCCGCTTCATCTCGTCGCGGTCCTTGCCCGCCGCACGCACCTTGACCAGCATGAGTTCGCGCTCGATGTGGTTGCCGTCGGTGAGGTCGATGACCTTGACCACCTCGACGAGCTTGTTCAGCTGCTTGGTGATCTGCTCGACCACATCGTCCGAGCCGACCGTCACGATGGTCATGCGCGAAAGCGTCGGATCCTCCGTGGGCGCGACGGTCAGCGACTCGATGTTGTAGCCGCGCGCCGAGAACAAGCCCGAGATGCGCGACAGCGCACCGGCCTCGTTCTCCACCAGAATCGACAGGATATGGCGCACGACTACAGTTCCTCGGCGAGGATCATTTCCGTCAGCCCCTTGCCGCCGGGCACCATCGGAAATACGTTTTCCGACTGGTCGGTGATCACGTCGAGAAAGACCAGGCGGTCTTTGAGTTTGAACGCCTCCCGCAGCGCGCCCTCGACGTCGCCCGGCTGCTCGACCTTCATGCCGACGTGACCGAACGCTTCGGCCAGCTTGGTGAAGTCCGGCAGCGCGTCCATGTACGACTCCGCGTAGCGGTTGCCGTAGAAAAACTGCTGCCACTGCCGCACCATGCCCATGTACTTGTTGTTCAGGTTCACGATCTTGATCGGCAGGTGATACTGCTTGCAGGTCGACAACTCCTGGATGCACATCTGGATCGATGCTTCGCCCGTGACGCAGGCGACCGTGGCACCCGGATTGGCGAGCACCGCCCCCATTGCGGCCGGCAAGCCGAATCCCATGGTGCCGAGGCCGCCCGAATTGATCCAGCGCCGCGGGCGGTCGAACGGGTAATACTGCGCGACCCACATCTGGTGCTGGCCGACATCGGAGGTAATGATCGCGTCGCCGCCCGTGATCTCGTAGAGCTTCTCGATGACGTATTGCGGCTTGATGAGCGCGCTCTTGCGGTCGTACTTGAGGCAATCCTTGCGCTGCCACTCCTTGATCTGGACCCACCAGTCCTTGAGTGCCTGGGCATCGGGACGATGCGGCGAGGACTCGATGAGTTTCAACATCTCTTCGAGCACCTCGGCGACATAGCCCACGATGGGCACGTCGACTTTCACCCGCTTGGAAATCGACGATGGGTCGATGTCGATGTGGATGATCTTGCGGTCGGAGCGGTAGAAGTGCGCCGGATTGCCGATGACCCGGTCGTCGAAGCGCGCGCCCACGGCGAGGAGCACGTCACAGCCCTGCATGGCCATGTTCGATTCGTAGGTGCCGTGCATGCCGAGCATGCCGGTGAACTGCGGATCGGTGCCGGGGAAGCCGCCGAGGCCCATCAGCGTGTTGGTGCAGGGAAAGCCGAGCAGGCGCACCAGGCGCGTCAACTGCGGCGAAGCGTTGTTGAGGACCACGCCGCCACCGGCGTAGACCATCGGCCGCTTCGCCTCCTGCAGCAGCTGCACCGCTTTCTTGATCTGCCCCGCGTGGCCGCGAGTCACCGGGTTGTAGGAGCGCAGCGCGATCGTCTTCGGGTAGCTGTATTCGGCGAGCGCCTGCGTGACGTCCTTCGGAATATCGACCAGCACCGGTCCCGGGCGCCCGGTCTGCGCCAGGTAGAACGCCTTCTTGATCGTCACCGCGAGCTGCGCCACATCCTTGACCAGAAAGTTGTGCTTGACGCAAGGCCGGGTGATGCCGACGGTGTCGCATTCCTGAAACGCATCCTGGCCGATTGCGTGGGTGGGAACCTGGCCGGTGATGACCACCATCGGGATCGAATCCATGTAAGCGGTGGCGATCCCGGTAACCGCGTTGGTGACCCCCGGACCGGAGGTGACCAGGCATACGCCGGTCTTGTGCGACGAGCGCGAATAGCCGTCGGCCGCATGCGCCGCGCCCTGCTCATGCCGGACCAGGACATGCTTGACCTGGTCCTGCTGGAACAGCGCGTCGTAGATGTTGAGTACTGCGCCGCCGGGGTAGCCGAAGACGTACTCGACCCCCTCCTCCTGCAAGCAGCGGATGACGATTTCTGCGCCGGTGAGCTGCATGATGCTTCGCCTCAAGCGATGATGAACACGTTTACCCGGCGCCGCTCACAGCGGGCCGGGGCCTGCAAAACGCGCCACGCCTCGGTCAGGCGTCTGGCTTAAAAGGCTTTTTCGGGTTGAAAGCCGGTCTCGTCGCATCCCATCGGATACTCCTACGCGCTTGTGGCGCGTCCGGAGGGGAGGCAAACGGCCGTTTTTGCAGCACCGCGGACTCCCGCAGGAGCCCGCATAAGTCACGTTACCGGTATCGCTCGCCTCGGTCAAGCGAGCCGGCGCACCGGGGCGGCGTCGCGATCGGTCGCCCTGGCCGCGACTATAATCGCCGCCATACGCGTCGGGAGGATGGCAAATAGCTTCGCACCAGGAGATTGCGAACTTTCTCGCAGAGGTTGAGCGCCGCGCCTTCAAGCAGGCGCTGTTTGCCGTGCGCGACGAGGACGCCGCACTCGACATCGTCCAGGATGCGATGCTGAGACTGTCGGAGAAATACGCCGCCAAGCCGCTGCAGGAACTGCCGATGCTGTTTCAGCGCATTCTGCAGAACGCCATTCACGACCATTTCCGGCGCCAGAAGGTGCGCTCGACGTGGACTACGCTGCTGTCGGCCCTCGGGCAGAAGGAGGACAGGGACGAAGATTTTGACCCGCTCGAAACTTTGCCCGTCAAGGCGGACTCGAATTGGGCGGATCCGGCCGAGCAGCATGAACAGTCGGAGATCCTGGGCTTGATCGAGCAGGCGCTCACCCGCCTGCCGGCACGTCAACGCGAAGCATTTCTGTTGCGTTACTGGGAAGAACTCGATGTGGCGGAGACCGCCACGGCCATGGGCTGCTCGGAGGGCAGTGTGAAGACCCACTGCTCGCGGGCAGTCCATGCGTTGGCTGAAATGCTCAAAGCCAAGGGGGTTAGCTTATGAACGAACATGAAACCGCAAAGAAAATAACGGGTTATCTCGATCACGGCACGGCCGAGCTCAAGGCTGGGGTGGCGTTTCGGCTGCAGCGCGCCCGGCAATTGGCACTCTCGCAGCTTGCCGCACAACCCCAGCATGCGCCGCAGCTGGCCTTGGCCGACTCCGGCGGGGGCTCGTTCGGCCCGCACCGTTTCCTTGCCGCCACGCGCCTTGGGATCGGCGCGCTGCTGCTCGTTGCCGGAGTGTTCGCTTACAACTATTGGGAAACAGCGCAGCAGGCACGCGATATCGAGGAGACTGACGCAGGCATCCTGTCCTCCGAGCTGCCGATCGACGCCTATCTGGACCCGGGATTTGAGGCTTGGCTCAAGCACTCCGAGCCCTGATCGCGGCGGCGTGCCTGGCGGCGATGGTCGCCATTTCGCCGGCCGCCGCGGTTGGGATCGGGCAGCAGGCTCCGTCATGGGCTCAGCTCTCGCCCGCCAACCGGCAGGTGCTCGCCCCGCTTGCTTCCGAGTGGGATAGCTTTGACCCGCAGCGCAAGCAAAAATGGCTGGGCATCGCCAATCGCTATCCGATGCTCGCCCCGGTCGAGCAGCAGCGCATTCAGCAGCAGATGAGCGCCTGGGTGCACCTGACACCGGAGCAGCGGCGCATCGCGCGCGAGCAATACAAGAACTTCCGCCAGCTGCCGCCCGAACAGCGCCACCTGGTGGCGGAGAAATGGCGCGAATACCAGCAGCTGCCGCCGGAAAAGCGACGGGAGCTCGCGAGCCACGGCACCCCGCCGCCGCGGCGGCCTTAGCGGTGGCCAGACGATCGGCCTGACCGCCGCCGGCGACGCCGCACCCGCCGGCTTCGGGCGACGCCTCGGCGCGTCGCTCTACGAGGGACTGGTGCTGACCGCGCTGCTGATGGGTATCGGCTTCGTCCTGCTGCCGCTGGTCACGCCCGCAGCACTCGCCCCTCCCGCAGGCACGACCCACTCGCTCGCCGTACCCTCACCTGCCGCGAGGGCTTGGTTCGGGGTTGCGCTCGTTGCCGCCTGCGGCGCGTATTGCATCGGGCTGTGGAGTGGCGGGCGGTGGACTCTGCCCATGAAGACCTGGCGCCTGCAGCTTCGTACCGCGGCCGGCTTGGCACCTTCGCCGCGCACCGCCGCGGTGCGCTTTCTCGCCTGCTGGGTCGGTCCTATACTGGCTCTTGCCGCCTACGTCGCCCTGCAGCCGCAGGGCTTGGGCCGCTTGGCGCTGCCCCTGTTGGCGGTGAATTACGCCTGGGCGCTCGTCGATCGCGAACGGCTGTTCCTGCAGGACCGGTTGGCCGGCACGCGCCTGACCACGCAAGCGGCGACCTAGCCGCGGTCAGCTGACTCGAGGCCGTTCCGCCTGGTAGCGGGCGGCGCTGTCGACGATTTCCTTCTTCGCGTCCTCCGCGCCAACCCAGCTCGACACGCGCACCCACTTGCCCGGTTCCAGGTCCTTGTAGTGCTCGAAGAAATGCGCGATCTGGCGCGTGGTGATCTCGGGTAAATCGCGCGGCGACTCGATGCCCCGGTACAGACTCGACAGCTTGTCGATCGGTACGGCGAGGATCTTCGCGTCGACGCCAGCTTCATCGTCCATCTTGAGCATGCCGATCGGACGGCAGCGCACGACCACCCCGGTGATCAACGGCACCGGCGAGAGCACCAGGACGTCGCAGGGGTCTCCATCCCCGGACAAGGTGCGCGGGATGTAGCCGTAGTTGCACGGGTAGCGCATCGCCGTCGACATGAAGCGATCGACGAACACCGCGCCGGTGTCCTTGTCCACCTCGTACTTGATTGGATCGCCGTGCATCGGGATCTCGATGATCACGTTGCAATCGTGCGGGACGTCCGTCCCGGAGGAGACGCGGTCGAGATTCATGGCCTCGCGCACTCGGACAAACGCGGATTATAGCGGGCGGCCCTGGGGCGCCTGCCGTATCATCGCTGCTTTCGAGGATTGCCCGCGGTCATGCTCTACACGCTCGGGTCACGACAGGTGCAGTTACAGGGCTCGCATCACTTCGTCGCCTCCAACGCGACGGTGATCGGCAGTGTCGTGCTCGAGGACGAATCGTCGGTCTGGTTTAACACCGTCATTCGCGGCGACAACGACCTGATCCGCGTCGGGGCGCGCTCGAACGTGCAGGACGGCTCGGTGCTGCACACCGATGCCGGCATCGCGCTCACTGTCGGCCCCGAGGTCAGCATCGGTCACCAGGCGATGCTCCACGGCTGCACCATCGGCGAGGGATCGCTGATCGGCATCAAGGCGCTCGTCCTCAACCACGCCGTCATCGGCCGCGAATGCCTGATCGGCGCCAACGCGCTGGTGACCGAAGGCAAGACCATTCCCGACCGCTCGCTCGTGCTGGGCTCCCCCGGCAAGGTGGTACGCACGCTCTCCGCCGAGGAGGTGGCGAAGCTGCGCGAGATTGCCGCGCATTACGTCGAGCGCGCACGTCGCTACCTCGAGGACCTCGCGCCTGACCCGCGATTGGCCGGGGCACAGGGCGAATCCGCTCTGGCAGCCCGACGCATCTAACCGCTATCTCCCGCCAACCTTAGCGCCGATGAAAACCTTCCTCCTGGTATTCGCACTGCCTTTGACCGTAGTCACCGCCGTTGCCCCCTTCTGTGCCGCGGGCGACGTGGCCGCGGCTGAACTGGTTCAGGAAAACCGCGCCGTGGCCGGGTTTCACCGCATCGAAATCGACGGCCAGGTCAACGTTACCCTGGTCCAGGGAGCCACCGAGGGGGTGACGGTCGAGGCGGAGGCGATTGCGCTGCCGCGTATCCGCACCGAGGTCCACGGCGACACGCTGTCCATCGACTCCGAAATCTCACGCACGGTATGGCAGTGGTTTTCCGGGCGTGGCGTAACGCGCACGCCGCACATCACGATCCACCTCAAGGATGTCGACCGCATCGAGGCCGCCGGCTCGGTCACCCTCGACGCGGAGAGCCTCAAGAGCGGCGACCTGCGCATGGACCTCTCCGGCGCGTGCACGTTGCGCATCCGCGATTTGCAGGCAAGCTCGCTGCGCCTGGACGGCTCGGGCGCGATCAAGGTTGCCTTCGCCGGCAAGGTCGGGGCGCAGAAGGTCGACCTCTCCGGGGCAAGCACCTACGATGCCGAGCACCTGGTCTCCAGCGACGTTGCGATCGAAGTGAGCGGGGCCGGCAAGGCGGTGGTCAACGCCAGCAACTCGCTCGCAGTCGACATATCCGGCGCCGGCAAGGTCGAGTACCTCGGCGAGCCGAAGCTGCGCCAGACGATCAGCGGTATCGGCAAGATCGCCCGCCGCGATGGCGGCTAGGCGCGAGGCGCCTCCACCCTTCGGGCCCTAGACGCACCAGGTCTCGAAGTCGACGCAACACTCCACGAAGCGGTGCGTGACGCCCGCGTCCTGCGTGATGCGGCGACTGGATTGGTCCGTGCCGGGTCTGGCCATGGGCGAGCCTTCAGTGCAGGAGCGCCTGCTCGGCAGCGGCGGCCGCCTCGGCCTTGAACAGCAGTGTGAGCCCCGTCTGCGGGTCGCGATCGGCGTGCACCCCGGGCAGGATGCGCACGTCGGTGACGCGACAATCCCGAAGCAGGTCGACGAGCATCGTTGCTACGTCGCCGGCGCGATCGGTGGGGAACAGCGGGCAGCGAAACCCCTCCGCCTGGCGGGGATCGAAAGGGCTCGACAACGACAAACGCAGTTCGCCGCCGCCGGGCGCCGAGACCGCGCGATGCGCGCTGATCACCGCCGAGGGCTCGCCCACCGAAGCGCGCAGCTTGCGGATGGCGTTGCTGGCGAAAAGCTGCGCACCGACTTCGCGCTGGGCAGCGCGTCCCTGCTGCAAAGCGGACGGCGGGGTTTGCGGCCGCCGCGGCAATGCCAGCACGGACAGTTCCGGCATAGCGAGCTGCCGGGCAAGCTCGAGCGCGAAGGGCATCGCCCAGCCGCTCAGGTCGGTCTCCGCCAGTGCGTCGGTGCCCGCCGGGACGAGTGCGGTGCCGAGCAGGAAACGCAGGTGCACGCTCTGCCCCCCGGGCTGCACGCCGATCGGGGCCGGCGGCAGATCGTGCGCGGCCGCAGCGGCGCCCCCCTCAAGCTTCTGCCACGCCAACAACGCGCTCAGCCGTGCGACCTCGATCGCGTCGGCGGCGACCAAGGCGCTGGCGAGTGCGAAGGTCTGGTTGCCGCCCAGGGCGCGATGCTCGCGCAGGATCGCGGCCAGCTTCTCGGTGTCGCTCAGGCGAGCGGAGAGTTCCGGCGGCTGCGGGCCGTCGGCCCGCTCCGGGCTGCCGGCAACGATGACCACCGGGAGCGCGAAGAGCACCGCAGCGACGCCGTCGCCCGTGACCGGCCGCGACGCCAGCGCCCAGGCGTCGATCAATTGCCGCCATAACACGCGGGCGATGGCGACCGAGGGCGCCGCCGCCAGCGTGTCTGCGAGCAGCAAAGCCTGCCCCGAGGCGAGCCGCTCGGCCAGAGCGCTGGCAAGCGCGCAATCGATCTCCGCCGCGCGGCTTGCCGTCGGCGCCGCGAGGCTCTCCGCGGCCAGGTCGATGAGCGGCGCACGCGCCGCCGCGTTCGGCGCCACGGGCAATCTTGGATCGGCGACATCGACGGCCATGCGCTCATTCTCTCACGCCCCAGTTGACGTCCTGCCAGCGCGGCTTGCGTTTCGCGTAAGATCGCTCGCCATCGCGGACCTTTTTGAGAGCGCTATGTACCGGCATATCCTCGTTCCCACCGATGGCTCGAAGTTGTCGCTGAAAGCGGCGACCCACGCCATTGCGCTGGCCAAGGCCATGCGCGCGCGACTCACCGGGTTTCATTGCTCGCCCGAATATCCGCTACCGATCTACGCCGACGGCGTGATCTTCGAACCGCTCGCGCCGGAGGAGTACCAGGCGCAGTGCCGGAAAGAGGCCGCGCGCATCCTGCGTGCGCTTGCCGTGAAAGCGAGCGCCGCGCGCGTGCCTTTCAACCCCGCGCACGCGTTCTCGTCCTCTCCGTGGACTGCCATCCTTGCTGCGGCGAAGAAATATCGCTGCGACGCCCTTGTCATGGCCTCGCACGGACGCCGCGGCGTGTCGGCACTCGTGCTCGGCAGCGAGACGCAGAAGGTGCTCACGCACTCGAAGCTGCCGCTGCTGGTGGTACGCTAGGTCGATCGACGCTCACCCATGCGTCTGAAGCGCCAGCTCTTCCGTCCGGGGCGGACCATCGAGCGCATCGGCAAGCTCGCCGCGAACCCGTTCTTCAGTCGGCGCGCGCCCGGGAACGCTGCCATGTCGGCCTACGCTCCGCCCCCGCGACGCGGGTTCCTGCCCAATCTGGCCGAGCACGCCGGAGCGCTGTTCTCAATCGCCATCTCGCTCGTCCTTCTCGCTGCACTCATTGCCCTGGCCTACGCCTTCGTGCGCGACATTCGCCGCGACGCTTTCGAGCTCGACACCTTCAGCGCGCCGAAGGAGATTACCGAGCGCGGGTACACGTCGACCGCGATCGCCGAAGGGGTGCTCGACGAGATCCACGCCGTCCAGTCGGAGGCGTTCACGCTCCAGACCCGGCGCCAACTCGAGGTCGCGGCGGCGCTGCCCGACATTCAGCTCACCGGCGGCGCATTGTCGATGAAGTCGGTCGTGCGCTATGCGCGCAGGCTCGTCGACCTGCCCGACAACCGCATCAGCGGTGAAATGCTTCAGGACGGCAAGCTGCTCAAGCTCGCGCTGCGGGTGCGCCAGGGCACGCGGACGCAGTTGATCGTCGTGCAGCGCGACGATGCGGACGTCGACCGCCTGCTGCGCGACGCCGGACGCGCCCTGGTGCAGATCGCCGACCCGTCCATGCTCGCCGTGTATCTGTACGGGCGCGAGGTGAAGGCGAACAGCTTTCCGGAGACGCGCCGGGCTATCGATTACCTGCTTGCCCACGGTGCCACCGATGAGCGCGCCCTCGCCTACCGCATGCTTGGCAACGTGCAGCGACTCGAAGGCCATGCCGACGACGCGCTCGCATCCTACCAGCGCTACGCGCAGCTCGACCCGAGCGATGGTCCGGTGTTCGTGGTCCGGCAACTGGTGCGCATGGGGCGTGACCGCGAGGCGCTCGCGCTCGCCCGCGAGCGGGCGGGGACGGCCGCCACTGCCGACGAGCTCATGTCCGCGAGCTTCATGATGGGCGCGCTTGGGCGCAACAGCGAACGCCTCGAGTACGCGCGGCAAGCCCTGCAGCGTGACCCGGACGGGGCTGAATCGAACAATACCGTCGCCGATGCCCTCTATGTCGTGCACCGGCCGGGAGAGGCGCTCGTCACCGCCGAGCGCGGCTGGAAGCTCCATCCCGATGACCGCGACCTGCCCTCGACGGTCGCATTCATGATGGCGCAGATCGGCCGCGGCGCGGACGCGATCGACGTGTGCAACGCAGAGCTCGCGGCGTGGCCCGGCGACCTGTGGTGCCGGGAAGCGCTCGCCGACGCCCTGGCCTCGCTCGGCCGCATCGACGAGGCCTTGCGTGAATACCGTTACGCCATCGACCACGGCAACGATTCGGCCAATCTGGTGACACACTTCGGCGACGCGCTGCTCGCCTCCGGGCAGGCCAAGGAGGCGCTCGCCGAGTACGAGGCGGCGCTCTCGGTTGAGCCGCATCACTGGGCCGCACACACCGGCTGGGCGCGCGCGCAGCTCGCGCTCGGCCATGCGCAGCTGGCCGCCGACCGGTTCGCCGCGACCGCCGCCGGCGACCCTGACGACGCATTGCTCTATCGCGAGTGGGCGCGCGCGCTCGACTCGCTTGGACAAACGAACGAGGCGGCGGCCAAGCGCGCCGAGGCGCAGCGGATCGAGGCCGCGTTGCGCGTGCCGCTCGCGTCGCAGTGAGTCCGTGACAACCCGCGCCCTCGCCAGCGCGGTTCCTTGAAGCCCCCGAAATCCGCGCAAAATGAGTTAGAATCAAAGCTTTACGCTTTCTTTCACCGTGCCATGCGTTTGTCCCGGTTTTTCCTCTCCACCCTTAAAGAGGCGCCTGCCGAGGCGGAGCTCGCGAGCCACCGCCTGATGCTGCGCACCGGCATGATCAAGCGCCTTGCCGCAGGCATCTACACCTGGATGCCGCTGGGCTTGAGGGTGCTGCGCAAGGTCGAGGCCATCGTGCGCGCGGAGATGAACCGCGCCGGGGCGATCGAGCTTCTGATGCCGGTGGTGCAGCCGGGCGAGCTATGGCAGGAATCCGGACGCTGGGACAAGTACGGCCCGGAGCTGTTACGGCTGAAGGACCGACACCGGCGCGATTTTGTCCTCCAGCCCACGTCGGAGGAGGTCATCACCGACATCGCGCGCAAGGAGCTCAAGAGCTACCGCCAGCTGCCGGTGAACTTCTATCACATCCAGACCAAATTCCGTGACGAGATCCGGCCGCGCTTCGGCGTGATGCGCTCGCGCGAATTCGTGATGAAGGACGCCTACTCCTTCGACCCCGACCGCGACGGGATGCTGCGCTCCTATCAGGCAATGTATGACGCCTATGCGCGCATCTTTACCCGCCTCGGACTCACCTTTCGCCCGGTCGCCGCAGACACCGGGCCCATCGGCGGCTCGGCATCGCACGAATTCCAGGTGCTTGCCGAGTCGGGCGAGGATGCGATCGCCTGGTGCCCGAGCTCGGACTATGCCGCCAACGTCGAGCTCGCCGAAGCCCTCGCCCCCGCCGCGCACCGCGCCGCGCCCGGCGAGGCGCTCGCCAAGGTGCCGACTCCGGGCAAAGCGACCTGCGAGGAGGTTGCGGCGCTGCTGGGGCTTCCGCTCGGGCGAACCGTCAAGTGCATCATGCTCCACGCCCAGGACCGGGTATGGATGTTGCTCTTACGGGGCGATCACAGCTTGAACGAGGTCAAGGTGAGCAAGGTTCCGGGACTGGAGGGCTTTCGCTGGGCGAGCGACGCCGAGATCCTCGCGGCCACCGGCTGCGCGCCCGGTTACCTCGGGCCGGTGGGTATCCCCTCCGACATGCCGCTCCTCGCCGATCGGACGGTGGCGCTGATGAGTGATTTCGTCTGCGGCGCCAACGAGGTCGATTATCACCTTCGCGGCGTGAACTTCGGGCGCGACTGTCGCGAGCCGGATCAGGTCGAGGACCTCCGCAACGTGGTCGCCGGCGACCCGTCGCCCGACGGCCGCGGCACGCTGGAAATCGTGCGCGGCATCGAAGTTGGACACGTATTCGCGCTCGGCACGGTCTATTCGCAGGCGCTGGGTGCAACTTTTCTTGACGTCGACGGTCGACCGCATCTTATGGAAATGGGCTGTTACGGCATCGGGATCAGCCGCATCGTCGCCGCCGCCATCGAGCAGAACAACGACGAACGCGGCATCGTCTGGCCCGAGGCGATGGCACCGTTCACCGTGGCCATCGCCCCCATCGGCTATGATCGCAGCGAGCCGGTGCGCGCCACGGCTGACCGCCTGCACGACGAACTCGCCGACGCGGGCATCGAAGTCCTGCTCGATGACCGTGGCGAGCGACCCGGTGTCATGTTCGCCGATCTCGAGCTCATCGGCATTCCGCATCGGGTCACCGTCGGCGAACGCGGGCTCGCCAAGGGCGAGGTCGAATACCAGGGTCGGCGCGATACCTCGCCCACGCTGAGCGCGGTGACCGACATCGGCGCGCTGCTGCGTGCCAAGCTCAACTAAAGCGAAGCGATGACAAACCCCGCCGCAGCGTCCTCATCGTCCGCATGCACGCGGCCGCTCGCGCGCCTCGTGCTCGCGCTGCTGACGGCGTTGGCGGCCTGCGCAGCGCAGGCCGGGGCGCAAGTCGAGGTAGCGCTCTCGGCGAGCGTGCAGAACTCGATGCATCGATCGGTCAGTGACTATACGGCGCCGCAACTGGAATTAGCCA
>Ga0302324_100008420_pt1 | contig 21744 bp, 21 predicted proteins | sample Palsa_T0_1_FD_201949 | JGI IMG/M metagenome (GOLD analysis project Ga0302324, IMG submission 201949) | Peat permafrost microbial communities from Stordalen Mire near Abisko, Sweden - Palsa_T0_1 | ecosystem: Environmental > Terrestrial > Soil > Palsa > Peat permafrost | place: Sweden: Abisko...
CACCGAGTGGAGGACGTGACGGTCTATGACTGCGTCGCGCCCGGGGATGCTGCCAACGGCACTCAGACGCCGCCCAAGCCCTGAGCCTTTTACCTCTAGGGGCTTACCGCGACGAACCCCAGGATGCGCAGGCGCCTTAGCGGGCGAGGTCGGCGCGGCAGAGGGCACCGACGGATACGCCACTCATGCCGGGAAGTTCAGCGAGCGTACGATGGCCTGGAAACGCGGCTCCTTACGCAGCGGATCAAGGAGTGGATCCAGCCTGATGTCCGTCAATCCCGAATCATGCAGCTGCAGCGCTTTCTCGAGCCACTCCAGCGCCTGGGCCTCATCGCCCCACTGCGCATAGACTTCGGCGTACTGGTACGCAGCGTTCTCGCCTTCGGAACGCTGGAGATTTGCGAGCATGGCTTCGGCATCGGCATGTCGCCCGAGCTTGTCGTAGGTCACCGCCAGACAGAGCTGACTCTCCCAGACGTCAGGCTTGAGTTCGCAGGTAGCGCGGGCCCTCTGGTAATCCCTTAGCGCATAGTAGGCGAGTCCGCGAAACCCATAGGCAAGCTGATAACCGGGATCAAGAGACAGCGCGTCCTGAAGTGGGGCGAGGGCCTTGCTGTACTGGTGCGACCGATACAGGGCCTGCCCGAGCGCGCCGTGGCCGCTGCGATTTAACGGGTCCAGGGCGATGGAGCGCGTGATCGCAGCGACCCCCGCCTCGGCCCGGCCCATGCTGGCGGCAAAGGTGCCGTAGTTGCGTAAAACCCGTGCGTTGCCCGGGGCGAGCTTCACCGCGAGCTCGAATTCCTCGTTGGCCCGTGCGAAATCTTGGGATCCATAGCCCACTGAGTGGGCCAAGGCCAGATGGCCCTCGGCGAGATCCGGCGCGAGCACAATTGCCTTGCGCGCATCGGCCTGCGCCTGTTCAAAAACTTCCCGGTGGGCCGCCGGCGAGGCCTCTCCCATGTATGACGTGGCGTACACACTGCGAGACATCGCGCGGCCGGCGAATGCGAGGGCGTAGTTCGGATCGAGACGAATGGCGTGGGTGTACTCATCGATGGGCGCCTGTTCATCGGCCCCGCTATGCACCATGGCCTGTGCCTTGGTGGCGCGCAGGTACGCATCGAACGCGGCCGGATTGCGCGTGCCGCCCAGCTCAATCTGCGCGGCGATGTCCCCGAGCAGGGTAACCTTCATCGCCGCCGCCACCGCATTCGCAATCTCGGTCTGTAATTTCAGCGTATCCCCGAGATCGCGGTCATAGGTCTGCGACCACAGGTGATAGCCGCTCACCGCATCGATCAGCTGCGCGGTGACGCGTAGTGTGTGCGCCGAGCGTCGCACGCTACCCTCGAGTACGGCGGCCACGTTCAGTTTGCGGGCGATCTGACCGATCTCGATGTTCTTGCCCTTGAAGGAGAAGGACGAGGTGCGCGCGGCCACATGCAGCTCATCGATGCGGGTGAGTGAGTTCAGCAGCTCCTCGGTTAGTCCGTCGGAGAAGTACTCCTGCTGCTGGTCTCCGCTCAGGTTCGCAAACGGCAGCACCGCAACCGAGTGGGGAGGGGGGTTGAAGGCTGCCGCCGTGGGGGTTGCGGTGTCAGATCCGCCGGTGCCGCCGCCGGGATGCCTCAGGAGCCCGGCCTTCTCGAGGGCGAGATAGCCGAGGCCGGCGATGGCCAGGAGTGCAACGACAGCGGCCGCGGTGAGCGCTGCAGAGCGCCGCGCGGGCGTCTTGCCGGTGCTGAGCCCTGCGAGCAGCTCCTCCACCGAGGCGGTGCGCGCCTCGCGCTCGAAGGCGAGCCCTTTGGCGAGCGCGGCATTCTGTCCCCGGTACAGGCAGGCAAGAGGGGCGGGTACGGCTCCCGAGTCACGTGCCGCGAGCGCATCGAGATTGCCGAAGGGGTGCTTCCCCGAGAGCATCTCGTAGATCACGCAGGCGAAGGAGTAGATGTCGTCGCGCGCGTCAGGCTCGCGACCTTCGAGCATCTCGCAGCTGGCGTAAGCGGGGGTCAGGGCGAATACACCGGAGTTCACCGCCTGCCCGCGTGAAGCGCGCGCAATACCAAAGTCCAGAAGCTTGGTTCGCCCCGAGGTCGTGACGAAGATGTTCGCGGGCTTCAAATCACTGTGAATGACGCTGTGATCGTGCGCGCACCCGAGAGCCGCCCCGACATCCTCGATGATCGGCCAGGCGCGCCTGAAGGGCATGCCGCGCCCGAAGTCCTCATCCAGGAGCACGTTGAGCGGTTTGCCCTCCAGATACTCCATGAGCACGTAGAGCCTCGTGCCGTCGGAGTTCAGCGAGTGCACATCGACGATGTTCGGGTGGCTGAGCTTGCGCGTCTTGTGGACTTCCTCGCGCAAGAGCGTGAGCGCATCCCCGCGTAGTCCCGCTTTCAACACCTTGATCGCAAAGCTCTCACCTTCGACCTGCTCATCGCGGGCCAGATACACCCTGCCCATCCCACCCTCACCAAGGGCGCGCTCGAGGCGGTAGCGACCGCCGAGGATCTGACCGATCAGCAGCGGCTCATCGTGCGCGGAGTCCGTCTTTTCGGGGGGAGTGCGCTCATCGCTCGAGTGGCTCGCGGAGGGCGTAACGCCCGGTGAAGGGCGCGCTCGGGTCTGGGATTCCAGCGGATCGCCGATTGGCCCGGCGATCCTGCCTGCGGCTATCGGCTCAGACAGCAAATCCGATTCTTCCGATGCCGGCCAGCGCGCCGGGTTGGGCCGCTTTCCTGGAATCAGCCCGCGCGCCCACTCGGTTTGCACCCGAGCGCCTGACTCACCTTGTTTGGCTGCGGCATCGCTCGAAGGCGGTGCGCGGTCTTTCTCTTTGGTCATCGTTCACAGGGCCCCAGGGCAAGGCACAAGCATGCGCCGGCCTCGTTGGCGACCGCAAATTGAACTCCAGCTGGTTAGCTTCGGGCCCGCATTCTGGTGCCTGCGGCCGTTCCAAGCAGCGAAGTCCAAGCGGTCGACATGGGGCAGCTCATGGTGCGCAGTGGAGGGGTGTGCGAGAGGACTGGCCGTGAGCACCTCTTCGTCTTGGCTCCCAGGCTCTTAACGCTTCCGAGGCGACCTGCCGCTGCGGAATGATCAAAGGCGGCGAAGAAGAATCCCTCGCGCAGGAGTTTCTCGACAATAAAGCCCTCCGGGCTTCACGGGCCGAGCGTAAGCGCTGCAGATCGACAGTTACATGGCGGCTCGGTAGTCCCGCAAGGCGCACCAAATGACCCCGCTTCCTACGTTCGGGATCGTAAGCGTCCTACCCTTGTTACAAACGTCAGGGGCCAAACTACAGCACGTCAACCATCGATCGATGGAGCTCACGAATGCATCTGGTGGGCAGCAAAGTAACGCTGGTTCCCGGACCCATCCGCGGGGTCGTGGTCGATCTGATTCTCGACAACGCATCCAGCCGAACCGCCTTTGTCATTGTTGTGTTTGATGTAGGCGCCGATCACCCGCCGCTATACCAGCCGATTCGTCTGAATTTGCTGCGGTACGTGGGCGCTGCCGAGGGCTACGTGGTGCACGCGAGCGCTGAGGCGCTCGGTGATGAGCCGGCGGCCTTAAGCGCAGCACCCCTAACCTACGGAAATAACATGTCCGTTTCTCGTCATCGCTTCGGCCCTTTGCCACAGTCGCTTCGGATCCATTGAACATAGACAGGGACCGGGGTCGCGGGTGAACGCCGGTCCGGCCGCAGGATGTACGGCGAAACGGCACGGATTCCACGAAGTCTTGGGCGCTCCCCTACGGCTAAGGTCAAGAAGTGACTGGCCAGGGCGGCAGTTGGTGGCCGAAGCGAGTATCGGCCCCGTGCCTATAATAATGCCTGCCGACTGCCTGGTAATGATTGGATTTCGCCCGAGAACCCATGAATCAAAGCACGCAACGATCAGGAACTGGCATTCCGGGCTTGGACGAAGTGCTGTTCGGGGGATTGATCCCTCAGCAGCTGTATCTCGCGGATGGGAGTCCGGGTGCCGGGAAAACCACCTTTGCGCTGCAGTACCTGCTCGAGGGTGCACGGCGCGGTGAGAAATGCACCTACGTCACCGTCGCGGAAACGAAGCAAGAGTTGCTGGCAGGCGCACGATCGCACGGCTGGTCCCTGGAGGGCATCGAGATCATCGAACTTGTCCCGGATGAAACCGAGCTGCGCAGTGACGAGCAACTTACGATGCTCTTGTCCGCAGAGGTGGAACTGGGCGAGACAACCCGCAAGGTGCTCGAGGCCATCGAGCGTAGCAGTCCGAGTCGCATAGTTTTTGATTCGCTGTCGGAATTACGGCTGCTCGCGCAAACCTCGCTTCGCTATCGGCGCCAGATCCTCGCGCTGAAGCACATTTTAGGGGGGATGCGCTGCACGGTGATCATGATCGATGACCGCACGGGTGAGACCCCAGACCTGCAGCTGCACAGTATCGCTCACGGGGTCATTTCCCTGGATTCGACGGCTCCCGCTTACGGACAGATTCGTCGGGAGCTGCGGGTGGTCAAATTTCGCGGTAGCGATTTTATCAGCGGATTCCACGACTTCACCATTCGACACGGGGGACTAACTGTTTATCCGCGCTTGGTGGCTGCGCAGCACACTGCATCGTTCAAACAAGAGCTCATACCCAGCGGCGTGACGGCACTCGATACTCTCATGGGCGGGGGCATTGATCGTGGCACCAGCACACTGCTCATTGGCCCTCCCGGGGCTGGAAAATCGACTCTCGCCCTTCAATACGCTGTGGCGGCGACCGAGCGAGGTGATCACGCGGCCACCTATGTATTTGACGAGACAAAAACCGCACTCCTGGCCCGATCGGTTGGCATTGGCATGCGCATCAAAGAAGGCGACGGCGCTGGCCAGATCGCCATCCGCCAGATTGATCCGGTGGCTATATCGCCAGGTGAGTTTGCCCACCTGGTGCGCCAGAGCGTGGAGCGGGATGGCGCGCGCGTGGTGATCATCGACAGTCTGAACGGATACTTGAATGCGATGCCGCAGAACAATTACCTGACGGCGCAGCTTCACGAACTGCTCTCGTACCTGAACAACCAAGGCGTTGCCACGTTTTTTACCGTCGCTCAGACCGGCATCATCGGGGCGAACCTGAGCTCTCCAGTGGACGCAAGCTACCTTGCTGATTCGGTAGTGCTGCTACGGTACTTCGAACTTGCCGGTACGGTCCGAAAGGCCATCTCCGTGCTGAAGAAGCGCACCGGCGGGCATGAGGGCTCGATTCGGGAACTGTGGTTTGACAAGCGGGGCATCCACCTGAGTGAGCCGCTCCTGCAGTTGCGCGGTGTTCTTACCGGCGGCCCGATCGAGGTGAAAGCCGGGAGCCAGTCTGATATGCATCTCCAGCGCGGTGGCCATGCCGACTGACTCGAACAGCGCACACGACTATCGGGTCCTACTGCTCGCCCCGACGCGGCGCGACGCGAGGGCGACGCAGGAACTGCTCCGGCGCGCCAACGTGTCTTGCGCTTCGTGTGAGGGCGCCCAGTCGATGGCAGCGCAGCTCGCGGCCGGGGCTGGTGCGCTCTTGTTAACCGATGCCGTGTTCAGCGATGCGCACTTCGATCAACTGCTGACGGGCTTAAGCCATCAGCCGCCATGGTCGGATGTTCCCGTGCTCCTGTTGTGCCACACCGTCCCTCCGACAACGGTCTCCGCCCGCGTGCTCGATTCGCTGCGCAACGCCACCGTCCTGGAGCGGCCTGCCTCCGCGCGCACGCTTCTCAGTTCGGTTCAAGCCGCGCTGCGCGCACGCGCACGGCAGTACCAGCTGCGTGAACAAATCGAAGCGCTACGCGCCTCGGAGCAGGCGCTGCGCGATGCGGATCGCCGCAAGGATTCCTTTCTCGCGACGCTCGCTCATGAGCTGCGCAATCCGCTGGCGCCCATTCGGACCGCCGCGCAGATTCTCGGCTCGCAACGCCTTGAGCCTCAGCAGCTTCATTGGGCGCAGCAAGTGATCCAGCGTCAGGTCGCCCACATGGCGTTGCTGCTCGATGACTTGCTGGATATCGCGCGCATCACACAAGGAAAGCTTGAACTCAAAATGGAGCGTGTCAGGTTGACGGAGATCGTCGACGCTGCTGTCGAAACGGCACGCCCGTTGCTTGATAGCAAGCATCACCAGCTCACAGTCACGCTGCCGTCCGAGCAATTGGTCCTGCAAACTGATCCGGTACGGCTCTCGCAGATACTCTCGAACCTGCTGACTAATGCTGCCAAGTACACCGACCCCGCTGGTCATATTGAGCTCTCGGGTGGCGTTCAGAACGACACGCTGTGGCTGTCGGTGAAGGATGACGGCATTGGTATCGCACCTGAGGCGCTGACCAGGATCTTTGACATGTTTTCCCAAATTGATAGCGCCTCGGTTCGTGCCGAGCGCGGCCTTGGTATCGGTCTGGCACTCGTGAAGGGGCTGCTGGAGCTGCATGGCGGAACGATTGAGGCGACGAGCGAGGGACTGGGTCAGGGCAGCAAATTTACCGTCCATGTGCCACTCGTTGCGTCCACTGCGACCCAGAAACGCGCGAGCGGTGCCGATGCCCCGCCGCTCGCGACAGCGGGTCGCCGGGTGATGGTCGCCGATGACAACACGGATGCGGCGGAGGCGCTCGCAATGCTTTTAGAGCTGGCCGGGCACGAAGTGCGTGTGGCGCACGGCGGGCGTGCCGCGCTGGCAATCGCGCAGACATTTCGCCCTGATGTCGCGTTATTGGACATCGGCATGCCGGATCTGAGTGGTTACGAAGTCGCAAAGGAACTGCGCCGATTGTCTTGGGGCGCCGGTATCTGTTTGGTCGCGCTCACCGGCTGGGGGAGAGATGACGACCGGCAACGGGCCATGGTCGCGGGGTTCGACCGACATCTGACCAAGCCCATTGATGCCGGGGCCCTGGAGGCGTTGCTGGCGAAGGAGACAGAGGCATCAGCTCGCATCCGGCGCACCGCTGTCTCGGAAGTCAACACGTCGGGTGCAGATTAGAAGCCGCATCGCGCGTAGTGTGGTTTGGATGCAGCTCGACGTTCGCGTGGTGCCTGGGGCCGGACTCGAACCGGCACGGGGTTTCCCCCAAGGGATTTTCGTACCACTACAACTTTCGCTGCTGCATGCCATGCATGCATTTGTGGTCTGGACTTTACCTTTGCCCTGTCGCAGGCGCGCAGTGCGCGCGCACGGGTTAGGCAGGGGCCGTCAAGTCTCTACACTTTCCCTGATCGTGAGCGAGCAGGGCTTAGCTCGGTATTGCAGGCACCGCTACGTGCTACTGTTTCACCGACTTTGACCCCATTCACGCCGGCCGTTTCCGAGCCGGGTGCTCAAATTGCTTAAGTCCCTTGCGTCTACCAATTTCGCCACCCAGGCGTGAAATGCGCGCGCGATTGTACAGAAACCCCCGGCAACGGCTGGTGCCGGCGCAAGAGCGCACACGGGGGTCGCACGCGATGCGACAGAACTGGAGCCCTCTGGCGCGTGCGACCGACAGTCGGGCTTGTGGCGCTAAGCTTATGAATTTGCGAGACTTGCGCGTTGTTTTCTTGGCCCCAGTCACGACATGCCTGAGCAAGGCCTCCAGGTCGAGAACCTGCACGTGTGGCGCGGTGAGCGGCACGTGCTGCGGGGCGTGCATTTTGCGCTCGCGCCCGGGGCGTGCCTCGAGGTGAGCGGCGCGAACGGGGCGGGCAAGACGAGCCTGCTGCGCACCTTGTGCGGACTCACCTATCCGGAAGAAGGGCGCGTGCTGTGGGATGGGCAGGACGTGCGGGGCGATCTCGCGGCGTTCCATCGGCTGCTCGCGTATCTTGGACACGAGCCGCCGCTGAAGGCGGATCTGAGCGCGCGCGAAAATCTGCGCTACTGGATCGGAATCCGGCGACGCATCCGCGCCGCCGACCTCGATGCGGCTCTGGCACGCGTGGGCGCGAGCCCCTGGTGCGAGCGGCTGGTGCGCACGCTCTCGGCCGGCCAGCGACGTCGCGTGGCGCTCGCGGGGCTCGCACTGCTGGCCGTGCCACTGTGGCTGCTGGACGAGCCGACCACGCATCTTGATGCACAGGGGCAAGTGCTGGTCGGGGAGCTGATCGGCGAGCAACTCGCGCGCGGGGGCATGGTGGTGGCCGCCGTGCATCACGAGCTGTCAGGCAGTGTGGGGGAGCTCAGACGCCTGGAGCTGCCCGGTTGAGCCTCGATGCGGCACGACTGGCGCTCACGCGCGATCTGCACCTGGCGTTCCGCAAGCGCGGACAGCTCGTGCAGCCACTGGCCTTTTTTGCGATCGTGACGGTGTTGTTCCCGCTCTCAAGCTCGCCCGAACTCGCACAGCTGCGCCGCGTGGCGCCCGGGGCGCTGTGGGTGGGAGCGCTCCTGGCCTCGCTCCTGGCGCTCGAATTTCTGTTCCGCGACGACGCCTATGACGGCACGCTCGAACAGTACGCGCTCTCTGGCCGCTCGCTCACGGGACTGGTGTTCGCCAAGACCGCCGCGCACTGGCTGCTCACGGGGCTGCCGCTGAGCCTGATGGCACCCCTCGCCGCGCTCTCCCTTGGCGCGCCGCCGCGGTCGGTACCGGGGATTCTGGCCGCCGTGGGTGTCGGCAGCGTCGCACTGAGCCTCATCGGCTCGGTCGGCGCGGCGCTCACCCTCGGCATCAAGCGCAGCGGTGCCTTGCTCTCGCTCCTCACACTGCCGCTGTCACTGCCGGTGCTGATCTTCGGCGCGCGCGCCACCGAGCTTGCGATCCACGGCGCGAGCCTGCTGGCACCGCTCGAACTGCTGGCCGCGCTCGCAGTCCTCGCCCTGACGCTCGCGCCGCTCGCGGCGGCGGCGGCGGTGCGCATCAGCCTGGAATAGCGCACATGACGTGGACGTGGTTTCATCGGCTGGGCTCACCTCCGTACGTTTACGCGCTGGCCGCGCGCCTGACGCCGTGGCTGGCGTGGCCGGCGGCGTTGTTGATGATCGGCGGGTTGTGGGGCGGACTGGTGCTGGCGCCACCGGATTACCAGCAGGGGGACGGATTTCGGATCATCTATGTACATGCACCGAGTGCCTGGATGTCGCTCATGGTGTATACGACCATGGGGCTCGCCGCAGCCGTCGGACTCATCTGGCGCATCAAGGTGGCGCACGCGCTGGCGGCCAGCTGCGCTCCCGTGGGCGCCTCGTTCACGCTCGCCGCGCTGGTCACCGGTGCGCTGTGGGGCGAGCCGATGTGGGGAACCTACTGGGAATGGGATCCGCGGCTTACTTCGGAACTCGTCCTGCTCTTCTTATATCTTGGGTATATGGGATTGCGCGCCGGGATCGAGGACTTGCAGCGGGCGGACCGCGCGAGCGCGCTGTTGGCGGTTGTGGGTGTGGTGAACGTGCCGATCATTCATTACTCGGTGACCTGGTGGAATTCGCTCCACCAGGCCCCCTCGGTCATGCGGCTGGGTAAGCCCAGCATGCCTGGCTCCATGCTGGCGCCACTGCTCATGATGCTGGCCGGCTTCACGCTGCTCTTCGGCGCGCTGCTGCTGGTGCGCCTGCGCGCCGAGGTGTTGAATCGGGAGCGCGCGGCCAGCTGGATCCGCGAGGAGCTGGGCACATGAGGGCGTTTCTCGACATGGGAGGCTACGCGGCCTTCGTGTGGCCCGCGTATGCCGTCACCTTCGCAGTCGTGATCCTCAACGTCATCTGGGCGCGGCGTGCGCTGGCACTCGCGCGCGCGGAAGCACGGCGGCGCCTGAGCGCGCGGAGCGAGCCATGACGCCGCGTCGGCGCCGGCTGGTCCTGGTGCTCGGTATCGTGGCGGGCGTCAGCATCGCAGGGGCGCTCGCGCTCAGCGCGTTCCGACAGAACGTCACGTTCTTCTTCGATCCGACCGAGGTTGCAGCCGGGCGCGTGCCGGCCGGCGAGCGCTTCCGTCTGGGCGGCATGGTGACCAAGGGCAGTCTCACGCGCGAACCGGGTAGTCTCGAGGTGCACTTCATGGTCACCGATTTCAGTCACGACGTGCCGGTGAGCTACACCGGGGTGCTCCCCGACCTGTTCCGCGAAGGAGCCGGCGTGGTCGCTCACGGACGGCTGCGTACGGACGGCACCTTTGTCGCCGACGAGGTGCTCGCGAAGCACGACGAGAAATACATGCCCCCGGAGGTGGCGCGCTCGCTGAAGCGCCGCCACGGCGAATCGCGCACGGAAGGTGCGCCGCCGGCGAGCGGGAGCTGACGGTGCTGCCCGAGCTCGGTCAGTTCGCACTCGTGCTCGCGCTGCTGCTCGCAGCGCTGCAGGCGTTCTACGGGATCGCAGGCCCGGCAATGGGGCGCGAGCGCTGGATGGCCGCCGTGATCCCGGCGGTGGCCGGACAGGCGGTCATGGTGGCCACAGCGGTGGCATGCCTCGTCGCCTCCTTCGTCGGTAATGACTTCTCGGTGAGCTACGTCGCTGAGAATTCCAACTCCGCATTGCCGCTCTTCTACCGTGTCGCAGCCCTCTGGGGCGCGCACGAGGGCTCGCTCCTGCTGTGGATCTTCCTCCTCGCCGCGTGGACGGTCGCGGTCGCAATCGGCGCTACGCGACTGCCGCCGCGTTTCGCCGCGCGGGTGCTCGGCGTGCTCGGTGTGGTGAGCTTCGGCTTTCTGTTGTTCACCCTCGCCACCTCCAACCCGTTCCTGCGCCTTGATCCGCCCGCACCCGACGGCCGCGACCTAAATCCCATCCTGCAGGACCCGGGACTTGCCGTGCACCCGCCGATTCTCTACACGGGCTATGTCGGATTTGCCGTGGCGTTTGCCTTCGCCTGCGCGGCGATGCTCGAGGGGCGACTCGACCAGCAGTGGGCGCGCTGGACGCGGCCGTGGACGACCGTTGCCTGGTCGTTCCTTACCTGCGGCATCGCGCTCGGGAGCTTCTGGGCCTATTACGAGCTCGGCTGGGGTGGCTTCTGGTTCTGGGACCCGGTGGAGAACGCCTCCTTCATGCCGTGGCTGGTCGGCACGGCGCTGGTGCATTCGCTGGCCGTGACCGACAAGCGTGGCCTGTTCAAGAGCTGGACGCTGCTGCTGGCGATCCTGGCGTTCTCGCTCAGCATGCTCGGCACGTTCCTGGTGCGCTCGGGCGTGCTGGTGTCGGTGCATTCGTTCGCGGCCGATCCGCGGCGCGGTATTTTCATTCTCGCCTTCCTCATCGTGATGATCGGCGGGGCGCTAGTGCTGTACGCCTGGCGCGCGCCGGCGCTGAAGTCCACGGCGGGGTTCGAATTGGGGGCGCGCGAATCGTTTCTGCTCTTCAACAACGTGCTGCTGGTGATCGCCGCCGGCACCGTGTTCGCAGGCACGCTGGCGCCGCTGATCTCCGATGCGCTGGGACTTGGCACGCTGTCCGTCGGTCCGCCGTACTTCAACCCAACGTTCATGATCTCGATGCTGCCGCTACTCGCGTTATTGTCGGTGGGTATCCACGCCAGCTGGAAGCGCGGTCGTCTCACGGACAGTCAGCGCGCACTCTTCTTTACGCTGGTCGCGGCCGCAGTGGTCGGCGCCGGACTTGCGTTCGGGTGGTACGCGCGCGGGCGGCTTCTGACTTTCGTCGGGGCAACACTCGGGGTGTGGATCATTCTGTCCTCGCTGGTAGACCCGATCGATCGCTGGCGGCGCGGCCTGTCGCTGTCGCGTGCGGTTCTCGGCATGACGGTCGCGCACCTTGGAATAGCGCTCGCGGTGATTGCACTCACGACCGTGCAGTCCTTCACCGTCGAGCGCGACGTGGCGCTCGCTCCCGGAGCAACGGCGAGCGTCGCCGGCTACGAGTTCCGCTTTGAAGGCGTGCAGTCCGTCGAGGGTCCGAACTACGACGCCATCGGCGGTACGTTCATGGTCACGCGTCACGGGGAGGCGGTCGCGGTGCTCAGGCCGCAGAAGCGCCAGTACTGGGTGCAGCACCAGGTGACCAGCGAGACGGCCATCACCATGCATCACGGCAATAATCTGCTGATCGCACTCGGCGAAGATCTCAAGGCGGGGGGGCGCTGGAGCGTACGCATCCAGGTGCGCCCGCTGGTGAGCCTGGTGTGGTTTGCCGCGTTCATCATGGCATTAGGCGGTGCGCTCGCGGCCTCCGACCGGCGCTATCGCGCCGCCGCCGGCGCACTGGCTCCTGCGCGCACGGCATCCGCCGCCGAGGGCGCACGGTGAACCGCTTCCTGCTGCCGCTCGGACTGTTCGTGCTCCTGGCCGTGGTGCTGGCGGTGGGTATCGTGCATTCGCCCACAAAGGGGCTCATCGCATCCCCGCTGCTCGGCAAGCCCGCGCCGAGCTTCTCGCTGCCGGATCTTGCGGACCCCTCTCATCAGGTGCGCTCCGTGGACCTGCGCGGTCACTGGTATCTGTTCAACGTGTGGGCGACCTGGTGCGGGGAGTGCCGCGCCGAGCACGAGATGCTGCTGAAGGTACAGCTTGCGGGGGTGGTGCCGCTGGTCGGCCTCGACTGGAAAGACGACCCGGCTCAGGCGCTCACCTGGCTCAAGCAGCTCGGCAATCCCTACCAGGCGGTCGCCGTCGACTCCTCCGGTCGTGAGGCGATCGACTGGGGCGTCTACGCGGCACCGGAGACCTTCCTGGTGAACCCGCAGGGCATCGTGGTGTTCAAGCAGATCGGCGCGCTCACGGATGAGGCCTGGACGCGCGAGATCCTGCCGCGCCTCGCTCCCCCGCGGGCGGCCGGCTCCTGATGCGTGCGAGGGGGATGCTGCGGATGGCCTTCGCCGTGGGAGCGCTCGCTGCGGTGCGCGTTGCCTGCGCCGTCGACACGACGCAGCTGCCCGATCCGGCCCTGCAGGCGCGCTACCTCGCCCTCACGCACGAGCTGCGCTGCATGCAATGCCAGAACGAATCCCTCGCCGACTCGCCCGTGGACCTCGCGGCCGACCTGCGCCGTCAGGTGCGCGAGCTGTTGCTTGCGGGCAAGTCCGACCAGGACGTGCGCGACTGGATGACCGCCCGCTACGGGGACTTCATCCTGTTTCGGCCGCGATACTCACTGCGTAACGCCTGGCTCTGGGGCACGCCCTTTGGCCTGCTGCTCATCGGCGCACTGGTCTGCTGGCGAGTCGTGCGCGCGCGCACCGCGCTGCTCGCCTCGGACGACGAGCCGCCTGAAGAGGACGGCCACGCCTGATGGTCAGCTTCGTGCTGCTGGCGGCAGCGCTCGCCATCGCCGCCGTCTTGCTGGTGGCGATACCGCTGCTGAGGAAGGTCCCGGCGGCGGTTCCGCCCGCTTCCTGGGCTGCGCTGAGCGCGGCCGCGCTCCTGGTGGTTGGCTCGGCGCTGCTTTATGTCACCTGGAGCAACTGGTCGTGGGGCTCCGGAGCGCCGGCAGACTCCCCGGCCGGCATGGTGGCGCGCCTCGCACGCGAACTTGAGCACAATCCGCAGAATCTCGAGGGCTGGCTGATGCTGGGGCACTCCTACACCGTGTTGCAGGAATACCCGCTTGCGGTGCGCGCTTTCGAGCGCGCGGACCGCCTGAGCGGCGGGCGCAACGCCGATGCCCTCGTCGGTGAGGCCCAGGCGCTGGCGCTTGGGGACGAGAGCGAACTGGACGCCCGTGCGGGGCGCCTGATCGAGCGCGCGCTGGTACTTGATCCGGAATCGGGCAAGGCGCTGTTCTTCGGCGCAGCCCTCGCCCAGCGGCGCGGGGATCTGGCCCTTGCCCGCGAGCGCTTCACAAAGCTTCTTTCACTTAATCCGCCCGAGAATATCCGCCCGCTGCTCGCACAGCAGATCAGCGCCATCGACGCGAGGCTCGCCGCCGCCTCCGGTACGGGAACGCCGCCGATGCCCGCCGCGGGTGCGCCCCCTGATAAGGCGGCCGTGGTCCGCGTGAACGTGACTTTGGCGCCCGCACTGGCCGCCGCCGCAGGCGATGCGCCGCTGTTCGTCTTCGTCCGCGACCCGCATCAGGGCGGACCGCCCCTGGCGGTCAAGCGCCTCGGAAGCCACTTCCCGCAGAGCGTCGCGCTTGGTGCTGCCGACTCCATGATTCCCGGACGGTTTGTGTCGGCCGGCCAGAGCGTGCAGGTCGTGGCGCGCATCGCGCGCTCGGGCAGTCCGGTCGGCACGAGCGGCGATCCGTTCGGGGAAGTCACCTACCACGTGGGCCAGGACGGGCTCGTGACCCTCGTTATCGACCGCCTGACCCCGTAACCGTCCGACTCAAAAGTAGGCGGACGCTGACGCCAAAGGTCAGGCTAGCCTGATACTCGCTACACTGGCGCCTCACTATTGTGCTTCCAGTTTCGCTCGGGGCTGCGCGTTTCGCCGGCCAGCGCGACATAGGAGAGAAGTAATGGCAGACGGAACACTGAATGAAGGGCGCGTATCGCACCGCGGCTTCGCCTCGATGAACGCAGAGAAGCAGCGGCAGATCGCGAGCATGGGTGGTAAGGCGGTACCGGACGAGAAGCGCAGCTTCTCGCAGAACCGGCGTCTGGCCGCAGAGGCCGGTCGCAAGGGCGGACAGAGCGTCCCGGGCTCCAAGCGCAGCTTCTCGCAGAATCGCGAGCTGGCAGCCACGGCCGGCCGCAAGGGCGGACAGAGCGTTCCGGACGAGAAGCGAAGCTTCTCGCAGCACCCTGAGCTGGCAGCGGAAGCCGGTCGCAAGGGTGGCCAGGCGAGTCACGGAAGCCTCGCTCGCCCGATGTAACGATCCCGCCACGGATGGCACCGAGCCGCCACGGATGGTGGCTCACCAAGGACGGAAACCGGGCGGCCAGGGACGGTGGCGCACCAGGGACGATGCAGGGGGCGGCGCGCGTGGCTTAACGCGCGCCGCCCGGCCCCCGCCGCACCCGCCCGCCGATGTGGCGTTGCGGCAGTTCCTCTTCTTTATTTTCGGTCCATTGACCCCGCCTAAAAGTCGTACTACTTTCGCCCTGAGCTAGGGGAGCCCCGGCAGGGGGCTGAGAGGCCGACGGCGCTGTGGGAAAGCGCGGCTCGGCGACCCTCCGAACCTGATCCAGTTAATGCTGGCGTAGGAAAGTATCCTCCACGCGCTGATCGCGCCGGATTTGCCGGCGGGGCCACACTCCTAACGCGCGGCATTCACTCGGGTCTTCTGTCATAACGACCAGGAGCCAAGACCGTGAATGCGCAATTAATGCACGTCGTTTCCGAAGCCTTGCCGGCCTCGCGCAAGGTGTACCTGAGGGGCTCCCTGCACCGCGATCTCGCCGTGCCCGTGCGCCAGATCGAGCTGCATCCTTCAGCCGGTGAGCCGCCTCTCATGGTGTACGACAGCTCCGGCCCGTACACCGATCCCTCTGCCACCATCGACATCGAACAGGGGCTGCCGCGCCTGCGCAGCGCCTGGATCGCCGCGCGGGGCGATGCGGAGAGCTACCCGGGCCGGCGTGTGCAGCCGATCGACAATGGGCTCGCAGCCGGCGGCAAGGCCGCACCGGAGTTCCCCGTGCGGCGCGCGCCGCTACGTGCCAGCGGGGGCCGCGCGGTGACACAGCTCGCCTACGCGCGCGCGGGCCTCATCACGCCTGAGATGGAGTTCGTCGCGATCCGCGAGAACATCGGGCGCGCAGCCGGCGCGGCCGCCGTGCGCGACGGCAACGCCTGGGGCGCGGACATTCCCGAGTTCGTGACGCCTGAGTTCGTGCGCGCGGAGGTGGCCGCCGGTCGTGCCATCATCCCCGCGAATCTCAATCACCCCGAGTCTGAGCCGATGATCATCGGCCGCAACTTCCTGGTGAAGATCAACGCCAATATCGGCAACTCCGCGGTCAGCTCCTCGACTGCCGAAGAGGTGGACAAACTCGTGTGGGCGATCCGCTGGGGTGCGGACACGGTCATGGATCTGTCCACCGGCCGCAACATCCACACCATTCGCGAGTGGATCCTGCGCAATTCGCCGGTGCCAATCGGCACGGTGCCCATCTACCAGGCGCTGGAGAAGGTCGGCGGCGTGGCTGAAGAGCTGAGCTGGGAGGTCTTCCGCGACACCTTGCTCGAGCAGGCCGAGCAGGGCGTGGACTACTTCACCATCCACGCAGGCGTACGGCTGGCGTACGTGCCGCTCACCGTGCCGCGCGTCACCGGCATCGTCTCGCGCGGGGGTTCCATCATGGCCAAGTGGTGCCTGGCGCATCACCGCGAGAGCTTCCTCTACGAGCACTTTGAGGAGATCTGTGAGATCTGCCGCGCCTACGACGTGAGCTTCTCGCTCGGCGACGGCCTGCGTCCCGGCTCGATCGCCGATGCGAACGACGCCGCGCAGTTCGCCGAGCTCGAAACCCTCGGGGAGCTCACGCGCATCGCCTGGCGGCAGGACTGCCAGGTGATGATCGAGGGTCCCGGGCACGTGCCGATGCACAAGATCAAGGCGAACATGGACAAGCAGCTCGCCACCTGCGGGGAGGCGCCGTTCTACACCTTAGGCCCCCTCACCACCGACATCGCCCCCGGCTACGACCACATCACTTCCGCGATCGGCGCTGCCATGATCGGCTGGTTCGGCACCGCCATGCTCTGTTACGTCACGCCCAAGGAGCACCTGGGGCTTCCCGATCGCAACGACGTCAAAGTCGGCGTTATCACCTACAAAATCGCAGCGCATGCGGCGGATCTCGCCAAAGGACATCCCGGGGCGCGCGCGCGCGATGATGCCCTATCACGCGCGCGCTTCGATTTCCGCTGGCAGGACCAGTTCAATCTCTCGCTTGATCCGGACACCGCGTGTGCCTTCCACGATGCGACGCTGCCAAAGGAGGGACACAAGGTGGCGCACTTCTGCTCCATGTGCGGGCCGAAGTTCTGCTCCATGCGCATCTCGCACGAAGTGCGAGAGGAGGCGCGCGCTCAGGGCATGCAGGAGATGGCCGTGAAGTTTCGTGCCACAGGAGGGGAGCTGTACGTGCCGGCTCCCCCACCCACCGAGGGCTAAGCGGTGCACGTGAGCGTCATCGGCGCCGGTGTCGCGGGGCTGACCTGCGCTCTTGAGCTCGCCGAACGCGGCGTCGCGGTCGAAGTGCTCGAGCGCGCTGCGCGCCTCGGCGGCTCGGGATGCTCCTGGTTCGCGGGCGGCATGCTCGCACCCTGGTGCGAGCGCGAGAACGCCGAGCCGCTGATCGCCCAGCTGGGGCAGGAGAGCCTGCCCTGGTGGCGCGAGCGCGTTCCCGGAACGATCGTGAACGGCACCTTGGTGGTGGCCCACGGACGCGACGCCGCTGAGCTCAGTGAGTTCGGCCGGCGCACCAGCCATTTCTCGAGTGTCGGCGCCGAGCAGATCGCGCAACTTGAGCCCGAGCTCGCGGGGCGTTTCGCCCACGGTCTGTATTTTCCGGAGGAAGGGCACCTCGACCCGCGCGCCGCGCTCGCAGCGCTCGCGCGCCGCTTGAACGAGCTCGGCGTACCGATCCGCTTCGGCGTCGAGGCCTCGCCCGGCCTCTTGGCCGGGCGCAACGTGATCGATTGCACCGGTCTTGCCGCACGCACGCAGCTGCCGGAGCTGCGCGGAGTCAAAGGCGAGATGCTGCTGCTGCGCGTGCGTGAGCTGCGGCTCAATCGCCCGGTGCGGGTGTTGCATCCACGCCTGCCGGTGTACGTGGTGCCGCGTGCCGAGGGGCTCTTCATGGTCGGTGCGACGGTGCTTGAGAGCGATGCCGGCGAGCACATCAGCGCGCGCTCCATGCTCGAGCTGCTGGCGGCTGCCTGCGCGCTGCATCCGGCCTTCGGCGAAGGCCAGATCGTGGAAATCGGCGCGGGTGTGCGCGCCGCCTTTCCCGACAACCTGCCACGGCTGCGCCGCGCGGGCGGAGCGCTATTTGTCAACGGCCTGTATCGGCACGGCTTCCTGCTGGCACCGGCGCTGGCGCGGCGCGCGGCGCGGCTGCTCATCGAGGGCGAACGATTTCCTGAGGTGATGGATGAAGATCCTCGTCAACGGCGACTGGCGTGAGACGGTGACAGCGCAGCTGGGCGCGCTGCTCGAGGAGCTCGGGTACGGGCAGAGCGTCGTGACCACCGCGGTGAACGGTGAGTTCGTGGCGGTGAGTGCACGCACGCGCACCGCGCTCAGCGACGGCGATCGCCTCGAAGTGCTTGCGCCGATGCAGGGGGGCTGAATGCTGCAGCTCTACGCGCTCTCTTTGAGTTCGCGCCTGCTGCTCGGCTCGGCACGCTATCCATCGCCGGCGATACTTAAGGATGCCGTGCGTGCGGCGCGCACCGAGGTCGTCACCGTATCGCTGCGGCGCGAATCAAGCGGTGAGCGCGCCGGGCAGGGGTTCTGGTCGCTGATCCGCGAGCTCGGCGTGCACGTGCTGCCCAATACCGCCGGGTGCCACTCGGTCAAGGAGGCGGTCAACACCGCGCACATGGCGCGCGAGGTTTTCGGCACCGCCTGGATCAAGCTCGAAGTCATCGGCGAGGACGACACGCTGCAGCCGGATGTCTTCGGCCTCACCGAAGCGGCCCGCATCCTGTGTGCGGAAGGCTTCGAGGTGTTTCCCTACACCACTGAGGATCTGGTGGTGGCCGAGCGGCTGCTGGCGGCGGGTTGCCGGGTGCTGATGCCGTGGGGCTCGCCGATCGGATCCGGGCGTGGACTCAACAACCCCTTCGCGCTCAGCGCGCTGCGCGCGCATTTTCCGCAGGTGCCCCTGATCATCGATGCGGGACTTGGCGTCCCCTCGCATGCCGCGCGCGCGCTCGAGCTCGGTTTCGATGCCGTGCTGATCAATACCGCGATCGCGCGCGCGCGCGACCCGGTGCAGATGGCCGCAGCTTTCGCCCATGCGGTCGAGGCGGGTCGCGCCGCACGGCTGGCAGGGGCGATCGAGCCGCGCGATATGGCCGAGCCCTCGACGCCCGTCATGGGGACGGCCTTTCGCCCGTGAACCTGCCGCGCGTCTACCCGATCGTGGACAGTGCGGCCTGGGTGAGCCGGCTCGCGCCCTTGGGCGTGCGCCTGATGCAGCTGCGTATCAAGGAGGAGCCCGCCGAGCGGGTGCTGGGTGAGATCCGCGCGGCGCAGGCCTGCTGCGCAGCTTACGGGGCGCAGCTCATCGTGAACGATTACTGGCAGCTGGCGCTCGAGACGCGCTGCGACTTCGTGCACCTCGGGCAGTCGGATCTTGACGGCGCGGACATCCGGGCGCTGGGCCGCGCGGGCGTGCGTCTTGGCATCAGCACGCACGATGAGCGCGAGCTCGAGCGGGCGCTGTCGCTGCAGCCGGACTACGTGGCGCTCGGCCCGATCTATCCGACGCTTCTCAAGACGATGCCGTGGCAGCCGCAGGGTCTGGAGCGCATCGGCGTATGGAAGCGCCGCCTTGCAGCGCTGCCGCTGGTGGCGATCGGCGGTCTCACGCTCGAGCGGCTGCCGGGGGTGTTCGCGGCCGGCGCGGACGTGGCCGCGGTGGTAACCGACATCGTGCGCAACGCACACCCGGAAGCGCGCACCCGGGAATGGCTCGCGATTGCCGCCGCCGCATGAGCGCACCGAGCCCAACATGAGCGAGCGCTACCAGCGCCAGGAAGTGCTTGCCGAGGTCGGCGCCGAGGGGCAGGCGAGGCTCGCGGCTGCACGCGTGCTGGTCGTGGGCGCGGGCGGGCTCGGCTGCGCGGTGCTTTCCTACCTCGCCGCGGCCGGGGTGGGACGGCTCGTGATCGTCGATCACGATCGCGTCGAGGAGTCCAACCTCCATCGCCAGCCGCTCTACCGTATGTCCGACCTCGGACAGTCGAAGGCGCAGGCGGCGCGCGAGGCGCTCCTCGCGATGAATCCCGCCGTGCACATCGAATCGCTCGGCGAGCGGCTGACCGCCCTCAACGCTGTGCAGCTGGTGCAGGCGGCCGAGGTGGTGGTGGATGCCGCGGACAGTTTCGCCGTGACTTACATACTGAGCGATGCGTGTCGGGGTGCGGCCGTGCCTCTGGTGAGCGCCTCGGTCCTGGGGCTGCACGGCTACGTCGGTGCATTTTGCGGCGGGGCGCCGAGCTACCGCGCGGTGTTTCCGGAGATGCCACGCGCAGCCGGCTCGTGCGCGACCGCAGGCGTACTCGGCACCGCGGTCGGGGTCATGGGGACGCTGCAGGCGCACCTGGTGCTCGCGCTGCTGCTGAAATGGGAACCCTCGCCCCTCGGGCGGCTGCTGTCGGTCGACTTCCGTACGCTGCACGTCGGCGGATTCTCCTTCGCCGCGGCCTCGGAGGGCGCCGATGAGCCCTTGCCGTTCATCGCCTCGCCGCAGGTCGGCCCCGGCGATGTGGTCATCGACCTGCGCAGCCTCGCCGAGGCTCCGCGTTCGCCCTTTCCGGCGGCGCTGCGCCTCGATGTGGAAACACTCGAGCGCTGCGGCGTGGAGCTGCCCCATGCCTCGCGCATTGTGGTGTGTTGCCGCACCGGCGTGCGCGCCTGGCGCGCCGCGCGCGCGCTGCAGCGGCGGGGATACGCCAACCTCGCGCTGCTCGCGCTCGGCGAGTGAGCAGCGTCCTCCTCATCGCCGGCTGCGACTCAAGCGGAGGGGCGGGACTGACGCGCGACGTGCGCACCCTGACGCAGCTTCGTGCGCGCGCACTGTGCGCGGTGACCGCGGTCACCGCGCAGTCCGACCATGCGCTCACCGCGTTGCAGCCGATGCCGGCGGAGCTGGTGCGGGCGCAGATCGCCGCGGCATTCGCGACGCGCGAGGTCGATGCGATCAAGATCGGCATGCTCGCCACAGCGGCGAACGTGGAGGCGGTCGCGGAAGCTCTGCCGCTACGCGGTGCGCCACCGCTGGTGCTGGATCCCGTGCTGCTCGCCAGCTCCGGCGGCGCTCTTTTGGAGGCGGGGGGTATGGCAGCGCTGCGTGCGGCGCTGATCCCGCGCGCCACGCTCATCACGCCCAATATCCCGGAAGCCGCAGCGCTCCTCGGAGTGGAGATGGCGCGCAGCGAGGAGCAGCTGCTGCGCCAGGGCGAGGCGCTGCTGGCCCTCGGCGCACAGGCGGTGTTACTCAAGGGTGGACACGGAAGCGGCGCGCAGTGCACGGATCTGCTGTTCTCGGGCGGACAAGGCGTGCTGCGGTTCAGCGCGCCACGCAGCGCCACGGTGCGCCGCGGCAGCGGTTGCGCGCTGGCATCGGCGATCGCCGCAGGACTTGCGGCGCGGCTCGATCTGCAAGCGGCGTGTGCGGGCGCCAAACACTACATGGCGGAATTTTTCCAACACGGAAGTTAGCGCCGCACTGACTGTCTCCTTGGGGAGACAGGGTGTGTAATTCCTACTCACCCACGTCAACCAACTGTAAGTTAGTCCGCTGTACCCACGGACGGGCCGCAGTAGCGGCACATGAACCAACAGAGGGAATTGATATGCAGCGCATTATGTTGCGACGCGCGATCCACATCGCGGTCATCGCGGGTCTCTCAGCAAGCCTCGCGGCTTGCGGTGGTGGCGGAGGCGGAAGCGCCTCGAGCACCTCCTCGACACCTACGCCACCTCCTGCGCAGGCGAAGGCAAGCATGCCGCTGATGATCAGCGATGCGCCCTCGGACGACTGGGCGTGCGTGGGCGTCAGGATGTTGAGCATCGCGCTGATCCCGCAGGGCGGGGGGACCCCCGTGCCCGTGTGGACGGCCCCGTCACAGCCAACTTATGTCAACCTCGTGCAGCTCGATCAGCTCGGGGAGATCCTCGGCAACGTGAGCGTGACGGCCGGCACCTATACCGATGCGATCCTCAC
>Ga0302324_100008421_pt1 | contig 21743 bp, 19 predicted proteins | sample Palsa_T0_1_FD_201949 | JGI IMG/M metagenome (GOLD analysis project Ga0302324, IMG submission 201949) | Peat permafrost microbial communities from Stordalen Mire near Abisko, Sweden - Palsa_T0_1 | ecosystem: Environmental > Terrestrial > Soil > Palsa > Peat permafrost | place: Sweden: Abisko...
GGGATCGATCGCGCCGGTCTCGACCAGGTGACGGAGCAGCTCCTCGACGAAGAACGGGATGCGGTCGGTCGCGCGGCCGACCGCGGCGGCCAGTTTCGGCGGCGGATCGTGGCCGATGTGCCCGGCGACCAGACCGCCGACGCCTTCGTCATCGAGCGCCCGGACGGTGACGAATTCGGCGAGCCGGTGGCGTCGCATCTCATCGACGGCTTCCATCCAGGCGCGGCCGACACCGAGGCTGGCATCGCGGGCGGTCACCAGGACCAGCGCGGCCGCCCGCTCCGGCGAGCGGGCCAGGTGCAGGAGCATCGCGAGGGTCGCCCGGTCGGCCCAGTGCAGGTCTTCCAGCACGAGCAGGAGCGGGCTGGATCTGCTCATCGCCGCCACCAGAGCCGATACCGCAGCTAGCAGGTGGAACCGGTCAAGCTCGCCGCCCTGTGAGCCGGTGGTGGTCACGCCGGGGATTGCGGCCGGCAGCAGCAGCGCCAGCTTTGACCTGACGGCCTCGGGGAGCCGGGAGGCCGTCTGGGCCAGGCTCTCGTGCTGTCCGAGCGCCTCGATGAACGCCTGGTATGGCGCCATGGGCTCCTCGGCGGCATTCCCGACCAGGACTTCGCCCCCGTCGGCCAGCACGTGGCGGGCGAGTTCGGCCGCCAGCCGCGACTTGCCGATGCCGGGCTCGCCGGTTACCACTACCAGCTGGCGCCCAGCCGTGGTGGCCCTTGTCCATGCCTGCTGCAGCCGGTCCAGCTCGGCGCTGCGGCCAATCAGCGGCGCCTTCGGCGTGGCGGCGAAGACTGGCGGCAGGCAAGTTGCGTCCTCGCGCGGGCCGGCGGGCGAGGCGGTCAGGTCCAGGGCGGGGTCCTGGCGCAGGATCTGCTCCTCAAGGCGGCGCAGTCCCGGCCCCGGGTCGATGCCGAGCTGCGCGGCGAGATTGTCGCGGATCCGCCGGTAAGCGCGAAGAGCGTCCGCCTGACGGCCGGAGCGGTACAGAGCCAGCATCAGATGGCCCCAGAGCTGCTCCCGGAAGGGCTCCCGATCCACCAGGTCCTCAAGGTCGCCGACGAGCTCGGCGTGAGCGCCGAGCGCCAGCCCGGCCTCTGCTCGCCATTCCAGCGCCGCCAGCCGGAGTTCTTCGAGCCTGGCCGCTTCGGCACGGGCGAACGGCGCGACGGCCAGCTCGCCATAGGCCGGCCCGCGCCATAGTGCCAGCCCTTCACTGAGCCACGCGGCGGCGCTGGCGGGCTGCTTGCCGCGAAGCGCCCGCCTGCCCTCCTCGGTCAGCCTTTCGAAACGGCGAGCATCCAGCGTGTCCTGGTCCACGTGCAGGCGGTAGCCGCCGTCGGCAGTCCGCAGGACCCGCCAGTCACCGGCCGCTGCGGCCGGCTCCAGCTCGCGGCGCAACTGGGACACGTAGGTCTGCAGGGTCTTGGCGGCCGAGGCGGGAGGCTGGCCGTCCCAGAGCGCCTCGATCAGGCCATCGGCGGATACCGCCTGGTCCGCGCGGACCAGGGGCGCGGCGAGCAACGTCCGGTGCTTGGCGGCCGGCAGCCGGACCGTTCGGCCGTCCGCGGTCACCTCGAGCGGCCCGAGCACCAGGAACTGCATCGTTCTGTGTACCGCCTTGGAACCTTGGGCGTGCTCTACCGGGAGTCTACCGCCGCGCGGCCGGCGAGGATGATGCTGTGCACGAGGGCATGACAGCGACGCGGAGGCGGCAATGACCGACTATGACGCGATTGTGGTCGGCGCCCGCTGTGCCGGCTCGGTGCTCGCGACGCGGCTCGGCCGGGCGGGCTGGCGGGTGCTGCTTGTCGACCGCGCCACTTTTCCGAGCGACACCGCGTCCACGCATTTCCTGTTCCCGAACACGCTGCAGCGGCTGGCCGCGCTGGGGGTGATGGACCGGCTGCACGCCGCCCATGACATCCCCCGGCTGCAATGGAGCTGGCGAGTCCTTGGCCACACTGTCGCGGGTGCCTTTACCTCGATAGCGGGCGAGGACCGCCTGACCTGCATCCGGCGGGTCACGCTGGACGCCGCGCTGGCCGAGGAAGCCGCAGCCGCGGGCGTAACCTGCCGGTTCGGCGAGCGGGTCACCGGCCTGGCGGGCACTGGCCGGCCAGGTGACCCGGTACGGGGGGTGGTCCTGGCCGGCGGTGATGCGCCGCGAGCGCCGTGGGTTTTCGGCGCCGACGGCCGGAACTCGACCATCGCCCGGGCCCTGGGGCTAGCCGGGACGCGTCCGCTGACCGGGGATCTCGCATTCCTGTTCGGCTACTGGACGGGGCTCCCGGCGACCGAATGGTTCCGGATGGACGTGCGGCAGGACCTCAGCCTGGTCTGCTGCCCGTGCGAAGACGGCATTCACCTGGTGGTGCTGGCCGGCCGGCCGCCCCTGGTACGGGGTGATCGCCTGGGCACTTACCTGGCAGGCATCCGGCGCTTCCCCGCGACGCTCAATCCGCGGCTCATCGACCGAGCCACGATGATCTCCCCCCTCGTGGTCGCGCCCGAGCCGATGCTGCGTGGTTTCTTCCGGCCCGCGCACGGGCCAGGCTGGGCGCTGGCCGGCGACGCCGGCCATTTCAAGCACCCGGTGACCGCCCAGGGCATCTCCGACGCGGTAGAGCAAGCCTGGTTCCTCGCCGACGCGCTGCTGGGCGGCGACCAGGCTCTCGGCACCTACCAGACCTGGCGGGACGCCAGAGCTGCCGAGCACTATGAGTGGTCGTTCCAGTCGGCCCACCTGCCGCACCCGGAACATGGCCAGCCGGCGTTCGCCGGGCTCGCCGCCGACCCGCAGGCCGCCCAGGAGTGGCGTGACCTGTTCACCCGCCTGCGCCGCCCGTCCGAGGTCTTCACCGCCGAGCGAACCTCCCGCTGGGCCGCCGCCTGGCAGGACCGTCCGCGCGCCGGGGAACCTACCGGCCATGGCTGACCTGGCCGGCGCTTACGCCGAGACCCGCGGGCGGCTGCAGAACCTCCTGGCCGGAGTGGACCAGGCCGCGTTCGCGGCGCGGGTGCCAGCATGCCCAGCCTGGACGGTCCTGGATGTCCTCGCCCATCTGGCTGGCGTCGCCGCGGACGTCGTGAACGGCACCTATTTCTACGGCGCCGCCGATGCCTGGCGCGACGTACGGCTAGCCGCGGCGCGAGACCAGTGGACCGCCAGCCAGGTGCGGTCAAGGCGTAGCCGCACAGCGCAGGCCCAGCTCACCGAATGGGCCGCCGCAGCGGCGGCACTCGAGCCGATGCTCGCCGGGACTAACCCGCATCCACCCGGCGCACCCGCCTGGCTGCTCTCGGCGCCGGTGGCCGACCTGGCTGTCCATCTGCACGACGTGCGCGGGGCCCTGCACCTGCCCGGCGACCGCGACGCCCCCGCATCCGCACTCGGCCTGCGGATCTACGCCAGCTGGCTAGGCCAGCGGCTGCACCAGTCCGGCCGCCCGGCGCTGCGGCTGCGGACCCCGGAACACCAGTGGCTCGCGGGCTCCGGGCCGCCAGCCGCAGAACTCACCGCTGACACCTTCGAGCTGTTCCGTGCCCTCAGCGGCCGGCGCAGCCTCGATCAGGTCAGGGCGCTCGCCTGGGATGGCGACCCGGAACCTTACCTCGACCTGCTCTCCCCCTACCCGATGCCCCCATCGCCACTGATCGAGTGACTAGCCGACCGGCGCTCCGGCCGCCAGGGCCTTGACGTCGTCGGTGCTCAGCGGATTACCGGCGATGCCCCAGTCGCCGCTCTGCACCTCCTCGACCACCACCCACGTCACCGCGCGCATGTTCTCGCCCTCGATGGCGACCATGGCCTCGGTCAGATCCCTGACGATCTGCTGCTTCTGATCGGGCGTGAACACGCCCTCGATGAGCTTTACATTGACGAATGGCATGTGAACTCCTCTTCCGCGACGTGCTACCTGCCGTCACGAACGAGTCTGCGCGTCGCAGGTAGAGCCCTGGTAGACGCGCGGCATAGCCCGGCGCATGCCACATGATCGGCGCGCCGCACCGACATCGGCCCGACGGGCATCCCAGCCCCATCTTCGTATCGTTATCGGACGTTGAGGAAGGAGTGGAGGTGGGCGGCGAGGGCTTCGGTGTCGGCGGCGGCCCCGTGGATGTAGGTGGAGGCGCGGGTGCGCAGCACGGGCAGGCCGAGGACGTAGAGTCCGGGGGCGCCAGTGACTATGCCGCCGTCGTGGCGGATGCGGCCGGTGCGGTCACGCACCGGGATGTCAAGCCAGGAGTGGTCGGGCCGGAAGCCGGTCGCCCACAGCACGGTGCTGACCTCCCCGCTGGCGAGGTCTAGCTCCAGGGGCGCGCGGGGGTCGACGCGGGTGGGCGGGAAGCGGTGCGGCGGGGGGATCTGGTCGCCGAGGCCATGCGTGACCGCCCACTGGTCGGCTCGGTTCAGGAACCGGTTCATCTTCAGGTCGGCCAGGGCGCAGGCGTTGGCCAGTCCGCCGGAGAACTGGGCCACCCCGCTGATGATGCGGCCGAGGCGGCCCACGATACGGATCCCCTGCGCGGTGAGCGTGTTGAGGTCGGTGGTGACGGCTTCGGGTGTCCCGGTGAGCTGCGGGGAGGGCAGGTGGCGGGCGCGGGTGAGGTCGTCGATCTGGTCGTAGCGTTCGGCCAGCAGGCCGGTCGCCGCCAGCCACCAGAAGATGTCCCGGCCGCGGTAGGTGCGGGGCAGCCGGACGTGCTCGCCGGCCGCCAGGGTGACCGGGCGCCCGGAGGCGTGGATCTCGGCGGCGAGCTGGACGCCGGTGGCCGATGCGCCGACGACGAGGACCCCGCCGTCGGGGAGCTGGCCGGGATCGCGGTAGGCGAGCGGGGTGAGCGTCGTGATCGACGGCGGGATGCCGGCGGCGACGGCGGGGATGGCGGACCGGGTGCAGGCCCCGGTGGCCAGGATCACAGCCCGGGCGCGCAGGAGGTCATCGCCTGCGCGGATCTCGAATCCCTTCGGCGCCGTGCGCACGGTGTGCACAGTCGTGCGGGTGCGCACCGGCGCGCCGACGAGACGGGCGTAGCTGGCAAGAGTGGCCGCGACCCCGGCGGCGGGCATGAAGCCGTCGGGGTCATCGCCGGCGTAATCGTGGCCGGGGAGGCGGGTCTGCCAGTTCGGAGTGAGCAGCCGCAGGCTCGGCCAGCGCTGGGTCCGCCATGAGTTCGCCACCTCACCGCGCTCGAGGACGATGTGGTCGATCGAGCGGTCGGTGAGGCGGCGGCTCATGGCCAGGCCGGCGTGCCCGGCGCCGACGACAACGGCCGTGGTCTGCATCATGCGGGCATCGGGGCCGTGGACTCAGGCCAGCTCGACGAGGATCTTGGTCGGGTTGGCCACGAGGTCGAAGACGGCCGAACGCTTTTGCGACTGGGCGATCAGCGCTTGGATGTCCTCGCGGGAGGCGTCGGCGTCGATGGCGAACCGGACCGTGATGACCTCGAAGCCGTTGCGGATGTCGGGGTCGGCACCGAGGATGCCCAGGATGTTCATCTGGCCTTCAATGGTGGCGGTAACCGATCGCAGCTGGATGCCACGGAACTGGGCCACCGCGGCGACGCCGGCGGTCAGGCAGCCGGCCAGGCCAACCAGCACAACCTCCACCGGCGTGGCCCCCTTGTCTTCGGAGGCGAAGCACTCGGGGTGGTCGATGTCGTATTCGTAGGTGGTGCGGTGCTGCTGTTCGGCGCCCAAGCCAGTGAAGCTGTCCACGGTGGAGTGGCTGTGGGTGCCGGTGCGCCAGGTGCAGCTGGCCCGCCAGGTGAACTGGGCCGCCTCGGGTGCTGCGGACAGCGCCTCGCGCGCTCCGAGCAGTGCGGCGACGTTGACGCCATTGTTGATGGGACGGTCGGTGATGGTCATCGGTGTCTCCTTGGTTTGGGCGGGATCGGGCATTGTGTTATCGGCTGGGACTGAGAACGACGGGAAGACGGACGAGGCCGCGCAGGACCAGGCCGTCACCGTGCGCCCAGGCCAGGGCGTCACGGTCGGTGGCTAGCCGCAGGCCCGGGTAACGGCCCAGCAGCTCTTCGAAAGCAACTCGGGCTTCGAGCCGGGCCAGCGGCGCGCCCAGGCAGTAGTGGATCCCGTGGCCAAACCCGAGGTTGGGCCCGTCGCTGCGGCCGATGTCGAGTACGTCAGGCTCTGGGAAGCGGCCCGGGTCGCGGTTGGCCGCACCCAGGCACACCAGCACCTGTTCGCGGGCGGGGATCTGGACGCCGTCGAGAGTCAACGGCTCGGCCGTCATCCGGAAGGTGGCGTGCGGGACCGGGGCGGTGAACCGGACGAGCTCGTCGATCACGGCCGGAAGCTGCCTGGGATCGGCCAGCAACGCCTGGAACTGATCCGGGTGATCCAGCAGTGCCACCACCCCATTGCCGATCAGGCTGGCCGTGGTGTCGTGGCCGGCGACCACGAGCTGGAACAGGCTCGACAGCAGCTCTTGGGTGGTGAGCGCGTCGCCTTCGGCGGCGGTGACCAGGACGCTGACCAGGTCCCCGGCTGGGCTGCGGCGCTTGGCCTCGACCAGCTCGCCCAGGTAGGCCACGATGCCGTCCGATGCCTCGACGGCCTCCGGCGGCGGGTCGCCGGCCCACCCGGTCAGCAGCACACCGAACCAGGCGTGCAGGCGCGGGCGGTCAGCTGCCGGGATGCCGAGCAGCTCGCCGATCACCTGAAACGGCAGGGGATAGGCATATCCCTCGACGAGGTCGACGGTAGCGCCGGGGCCGGGGCCGGCGACGTCCAGCTCGTCGAGGAGGCGGCCGGCTATGTCCCGGATGGCTGGCTCCAGCGCGGCGATCCTTCCCGGCACGAAGGCCCGGGACACCAGCCGGCGCAACCGGGTGTGATCAGGGGGGTCGACGTTGAGCATGTGCCGGGAAAACGCCGGGCCGGGCAGCCCCTCGGCCACCACGTCGCCATCGGCCGCCAGCGCGGCGAGCATGTCCTTGGAGATCCGCGGGTCGGTCAGCGCTTGCCGGGCAGCGTCGTAGCCGAGCACCAGCCAGGCCGGGTGACCGTCGGCCAGGCGCACCTTCTGCACGGGGCACCGGGCCCGGGCCTCGGCGAAGTGACCGGACGGGTCGTCGCGGACCGCCGGCCCCCAGCCGCCCCAGCTGGGCAGGATGTCAGCCATCGTTGCGCTCGGGGCGGTAGCCGGTGCACAGCAGGTCGAGCGCTTCGATGCGGCCGCTCTCGCCGGTGTCGGCGTAGGCCTGCTGCTCGACGATGAACCAGCCGCCGCCGAGCCGCTTCGCCCGCAGCCGCAGCCGCCAGTGCAGGTGCAGGCGCCCCCCGACCTCGCCTACCGTGGCTTCGATGAGCTCGAAGTCCTCAGTGCCGCCGAACCAGCGCGTGAACCGGTCCGCAATCGCCTCGGCACCGGTCCACTCGAACGGGCCTGCGGGAAGCAGGGCGCGGAGGCGGATACCGGCGGCGAGCGCGCCGCCGAGCTTGGCGAAGTCCTGAGCGGCGAGGCCCTCTAGGAACACACCGGCCAGGGCAAACTCGGGCACCGAAGCGGCCGCGCCGTGACCATGAGCTGTGGTCGTCATGCATCTGTTGTACGGATTCGCTGACGACGGCGAATCGGGTAATTACCCGATCTTTCTGTCAGGATTCCGGTTCGTCCGCTATCCCGATCAGGCCGTGGCGCATGGCGAACAGGGCCGCCTCGGTGCGGGTCTTCACCCCGAGCTTGGCGTAGATGTGCTCCAGGTGAGAGGAGATCGTCTTACGGCTGACGTGCAGCTCGGCAGCGATCTCGGGGTTGGACCGGCCCTGGCCGAGCCGCACCAGCACCTCGGCCTCGCGTGCCGTGAGCCCCGATGGCAGGCCGGCCCGGCGCCGCACCCGGTGGCCGGCGGCCTTGAGCACCGCCTGCACCGCTTCCCCGTCGAGCCGCCCGGCGCGCACCTCGCCGCGCATCAGCTGCTCGGCATCGCCGGCTTCAAGCGCCGCGCGGTGCGGGCGCGGCTGACGCAAGGCGTTGTAAACGTCGGCGGCACCGAGGATCCGCGCTGGCAGCGAGATGGCCTCGCCCCGAAGCCCGTGCGGGTAGCCCGAGCCGTCCAGCCGCTCGTGGTGCAGCGACGCACACTGTCCCACCTGGGCCAGCAGCGGTGTGCGAGCCAGCATCCGTTCGGTCAGGTACGGGTGAGTGCGGGCCCGCTCGCGCTGGGAGATGCTCCACCGGCCAGCCTCGTCCCAGACGGCGCTGGGGATACCGATCATGCCGATGTCGTGCACCAGCGCCGCCCGGCGCAGCATGACCACCTCGGCGGCGGGCAGCCCGAGGGTCGTGCCGGCCTGGCCGGCTAGTTCGGCCACCCCCCGCGAATGGCCCAGGCGCAGCGGCGACTTCAGGTCGCTGAAGTCGGCGAACGCGCCGAGCGCCCGGTCCAGCTGGTCATCGGTCAGCGCCGCGCCCAGCCGCGGGTCGAGAGCGATCACCTCATCCCACGCCGAAATGCCACCCAGCCCGTCAAGGATCTCGGCGTGCCGGGGGCAGAAGCAGTCAACCAGGTCCGGGTCGAACTGCGTGCCACGCCGCTCACGGGCCACAGCCAGCGCGGCCTCGGCACCGCCGGTGTGGTGGAACGCCTCGATGCTGTCGGCCAGGTGGACCAGGCGGATGGCCGGAGCCAGGCGATCGGCGCCCGCCCGGCCGGGCACGCCCCTGCCGTCCCACCGTTCGAAGGCCTGCAGCAGCGGCTCGCACACCGCCGGGCCGAGCCCCAGCTGATCGGCAAGATCGCTGGCCTCCTGGCAATGTTCCTGCATGAGCAGCCGCGCCGACCGGCCCGCCGTCACCAGGAACTTCCCGACCATCCCGATCCGGTGGAAACCCGCCTCACCGCGGCCGAGATGACGGGCGACGAAGACCGCCAAGCTGACGCCGCCGAGGTCCTCCTCATGGGTCTCGGCGTACAACTGCATTTCGTCGCCGAACAGCGCCGCCACCTCGCTGGTGTCAACGGCACAGCCCACCCACGTCAGCAGCGAGATGTAATACGCCGACGCGCAGGTCAGCTGATCGATCCCGGCCGCCACCCCCAGCCGCATGGCGATCACGGTCTGGCGAAGGACCCGTTCCATCGGCCGTCCCATACCCAGGTCCGCCACCAGCGACAACGTTGCCACCAGCTCGGCGAGGGTTACTGGGCGCAGGGAATCCGAAGCCACCGCCCCATTCTCCTCCCATGCGCGCTGAGCAGGCCATGTCGATCACTGACATGGCAGAAGCGCCGACGTACGGAACGCCCGCTGTTCCAGCCAGGTGCGCAGCGGCCAGGGTCTACGCTGGGGCCAGCGGCCACCAGAAGATCATCGCGAGTCGTCACAAACCCGGCTGATCAGACGGCGGCCGCCCCGTCTCCAGCACCGGTACCCAAGATCAACGGCCCGGGCGGCAGGCGAGGCTGCATCACGTCCAGCCGCGGCCTGGGTGGCATCCGCCTGCCATCTCACGCCTAGGAGGCACATGCGACGAGGCGAGATCTGGTGGGTCGAGTTCGACGAGCGACGGCCTGTCGTGCTGCTGTCGGAAGACGAGCCATCCGGGTCCCGGGCGATGCAGGTCGTCGCTCCGGCGGATACCGACTTCTCCGGCTGGGGAATCGAGGTGGCAGTCGGCGTCCCGGAAGGACTGCCCTTTGACGGCGTGCTGCGGTTCGCGTTCCCGCGGCCGGGTTTTACCCCGTGCACCTGGCTGACCACCCTGAGCCGGGACGACCTGGTCGAGCGGGCAGGCACAGTGTCCGCTGCCAAGCTCAGCGAGATCGACGACGCCCTGCGCGCCAGCGAGCAAAGGACGGAGTGGGACCCGGCCGCGGCAGCCAGGCTCAGCGAGATCAAGGATTCCCTCCGTCGGCGGACTCAGGCAGACGGAGAAGGAAACGGACGCCCACGCTGACGAAGGTCGATCTCGTCCGCACGACCGACGGTCCGCGGCGCCTCAGCAACAAGATCACGATCTACGGCTGGAGTATTAGCCCATGGATTCAAGATGATTAAACAACACGCCTAATCAATAATTGACCGCCATGCTAGAAGGGAGACAAATCAATCGAAGGCCCACAATCGCTTCGGAGTCCGCATCAAGAGCTGTGTCCGACAAGGAGTTTAGCGCCATATCGATTCGAACTCGCAATAATTCGGCCTTCCCCAGGAACGGTATCGGTTGTGGACATGACAAGGAGAGGGAGCAGCTCAGTTAGTCTACGCCTTGGCATGCTGAGAGGCGACCGAGTCGTTCGTCGCGGCCGGCTGTCCTGTCCTGCCTCGATACAGCAGACATTTCTCATTACGGTCCTGCTGCTCAAGCAGTGACAGCGCTGCGCAATGATGTCTTCGTGGAGAGTTTCCGTAAACCACGGCAGCCATCAGATGGCGTCCGGCCGCAGTGGAGGCCGATCCCGGCCTGGACGTGGATGCTTATCGCCGTCACTGCTGTCGCGCTCACCGCCTTCGGCGTTACTACCTGGCTGCTGACCATCGCCAGTCATGCATCAGCGGGCACCGATCTCACTACCGCCCGGCTTGACGCTGTCCGTACCGGACTTGCCGCAGGGGGCGGAGCAGGTGCAGCCGTTGGTCTCATGCTGGCCTTCCGTCGCCAGCACCATCAGGAAATCGCCACCCTCCTGACCGACCAGGACGCTACCCAGCGTCGTATCACTGAGCTGTACACCAAAGCCGTCGAGCAACTCGGCAGCGACAAAGCTCCCGTCCGACTCGGCGGCCTGTATGCGCTCGAACGCCTCGCCCAGGACAATCTTTCCCAGCGGCAGACCATCGTCAATGTCATCTGCGCTTATCTGCGCATGCCCTTCCAGGCGACGTCAGATAGTACCGCGACGACCGCCGGGGAGGAAGACGCTGCCACGGCACGCGAAGAAACTGAGATCGCATTTGCGCCGCCGGACAATATCCGGCAACAAGAAGTTCAAGTCCGCCTCACTGCGCAACGCATCCTTTCCGACCACCTGCGCCAGGAAGGCGCTAGCCAGCTCACAGCTGAAATTGCCCTATCACGGCTTTGGCATGACATACGCGTCGACCTCACCGGCGCCACCCTCATCGACTTCAATCTCGTCGGCTGCTTCATCGGCGACGCCCGGTTCGACGCAGCCATATTCAGCGGCGATGCAGCGTTCGACGCGGCGATCTTCGGCGGCGATGCCAGGTTCGGCGGGGCGACCTTCAGTGGCGGTGCCTCGTTCGACGCGGCGAGCTTTGGCGGCAACGCCCGGTTCGACCAGGCGAGCTTTACCGGCGACGCCCGGTTCGCCAAGGCGACCTTCGGCCGCATCGCCCGGTTTGACGGGGCGATCTTTGGTGGCGACGCGGGGTTCGGTGAGGCGACCTTCGGCGACGCCTCCCGGTTCGCCGAGACGACCTTCAACGGTGAGGCCCGGTTTACCGAGGCGACCTTCAGCCGTACCACTCGGTTCGACGGGGCGACCTTCAACGGCACCTCGCGGTTTACCGGAGCGACCTTTCACAGCGGTGCCCGGTTTGCTGGGGTGACCTTCAACGGTAGCGCCCGGTTCAGCGAAGCAACTTTCAGCCGGGGTCCGACTTCTCTTAGCTTCCAGAATGCTCTCGTCAGATCACCCGGTCTTCCCCACGCGTGGCCGGACGGCTGGCAGATTCACGAAAACGGGGTAAGCGGAGCCACGGTCATGCCGATAAGCAGCACGACGTCAGGCCCGGAGTAAGGCAAGACCCTGGTTCACCGATCTTGCCGCCCTTGAGATGGGCTGAAGGAATGCTGTTGATGCTGCTCCGGGACACGGCGACGTGCTATACAGCCGCCGTAGCGATGAGTTCCGGACCTCGGGGCAGTCTTATCGTTGCGGGCGGTGGCCGCGGCCGCCAGCCGGGCACCAGCCCCGCGGTAGCCGACCCGACATTACACGGCAGCGGGCCCGGACGTGGGAAGGCATGATTCTTATGGTGGGAAGGCTTGAGGGGAAGGTCGCGCTGATCACGGGAGCGGCCAGGGGACAAGGCCGTAGCCACGCGGTGCGCCTTGCCCAGGACGGCGCCGACGTGATCGCAGTGGACCTGTGCCGGCAGATCGAGTCGGTCGCCTACCCGCTAGCGACGCCGGCCGACCTCGCCCGGACTGTGTCTGAGGTGGAGGCGCTCGGACGGCGCATTGTCGCCGCCGAGGCCGACGTCCGCGACGCTGCCGCGCTGCGCGCCGCCGTGGCCAGCGGTGTAGCGCGCCTCGGCTCGGTGGATATCGTGGTGGCCAACGCAGGCATCGGGATGATGTCAGAGGAGGCTAGCGAGGAGCAGGCGTTCCGTGACCAGGTCGAGGTCAACTTGTTCGGCGTCTGGAACACCGTCCAGGCCGCTGCGCCGTTCATGATCGAGCAGGGCCGGGGCGGCGCGATCGTCCTGACCGGCTCCACGCTCGGCCTGGTCGGCCGCGGAGGCAACGGCCGCGGCGGGTCGGACGGGTACTGCGCCAGCAAGCACGCCATCGTAGGCCTGGGACGTACCTGGGCGCACTGGCTGGCCCCGCACAACATCCGCGTCAACTCGGTTCACCCGGCCGGGGCGAACACGCCGATGGTGATCAACGAGGCGGTGGCCAAGCTGTTCGCCAGCGCTCCCGCCAGCAGCGGAGCCGACGTGGGCAACCTTCTGGACGTCCAGCTCATCGAAGCCGTCGACGTCAGCAACGCGATCGCCTGGCTGGTCTCGGACGAGGCCCGCTACGTCACCGCCGTGGCGCTCCCGGTCGACGCCGGGTTCACCGCCAAGTAGCCCGGACCTGCCCGAAACGGACCAGCGGGCGCAATGCTGTCATCCGCTCATCGGCAGTGCCGGACAGGTTGGTCGGCGGGCAGGAGTCAGCACACCGCCGGGCTTGGCTGGCTGGTGGAATGCCGTCCGGGCGGCTCGTGTTGACGTGCTGGTGAAGAAGATTGGCTTCTTGTCGTTCGGGCACTGGTCGGCGTCACCTGGCTCGGGTACGCGGTCGGCATCAGACGCGCTGCTGCAGTCAATTGACCTCGCTGTGGCCGCCGAGGAGCTGGGCGCCGATGGCGCGTACTTCCGCGTGCACCACTTCGCGAGGCAGCTCGGGTCTCCGTTCCCGCTGCTGGCGGCGATCGGCGCGCGCACCAGCCGGATCGAGATCGGTACCGCGGTCATCGACATGCGGTATGAGAACCCGCTGTACATGGCAGAAGACGCCGGCGCGGCCGACCTCATCGCCGGCGGACGCCTCCAGCTGGGCATCAGCCGCGGCTCGCCGGAGCAGGTGCTCGACGGCTGGCGGTACTTCGGCTACCAGCCCCAAGAGGGCCAGACGGACGCCGACATGGCCCGCGCGCACACCCAGGTGCTGCTGGAGACGCTGGACGGCGAGGGCTTCGCCCAGCCCAATCCCCGCCCGATGTTCCCTAACCCGCCCGGCCTGCTGCGCCTCGAACCGTACTCGCCGGGGCTGCGTGATCGTATCTGGTGGGGTGCCGCCTCCCAGCGGACCGCCATCTGGGCGGCCGGGCTGGGCGTGAACCTGCAAAGTTCGACGCTGATCACCAATGAGTCGGGCAAGCCTTTTCACCTGCAGCAGGCTGAGCAGATCCAGGCGTTCCGCGACGCCTGGCAGCAGGCGGGCCACGAGCGGGAGCCGCGGGTGTCGGTGAGCCGGAGCATCTTCGCCCTCGTCGATGACCGGGACCGGGCGTACTTCGGCCGCCGGGACCCCGGCACCGACGAGATCGGGTTCATCGACGCCAGCACCCAGGCGATCTTCGGCCGCACCTACGCGGCCGAGCCGGAGGCGCTGATCCAGCAGCTCAAAGAGGACGAGGCGATCCAAGCCGCTGACACGCTGCTGCTCACCGTGCCTAACCAGCTCGGCGTCGACTACAACGCCCACGTCATCGACAGTATCCTCACCCACGTGGCACCCGCGCTCGGCTGGCGATAAGCCAGCCCGCGATCAGCACCACCAACCCCGGCCTGCGGAGCGGGGCGAGCGCCGTCCGCTTTCGCATGCGGGCAGGCGGCGCCGGGATACCACGATCAGTTTCTGGCAGGTGTTGAGTTGCCCGAATGCTGGTGCGTCCTGCGGGAGTCGCGGCGGTATCCATCCCGGGAACCCCCTGATCACGTGATGTCGGCGGCGAGCGACTTCATGGTGACGTAGCTGGTCACCGCGCCGACACCGGGCAGGGCGGCCAGCCGGCTCGCGTGGAAGTCCTCGTACGCGGGCAAGTCGGCGACCTCGACCTGGAGCAGGTAGTCGTAGTTGCCGGTGACGTGGTGGCTGTAGACCACTTCGCGCAGCTGGATGACCGCGCGCTCGAACGCGACTACGTCGGCGCGGGCGTGCCGCATCAGCCGGACGCCGACGAAGACCCGCAGGCTACGGCCAGCCGCGACGGGATCGATCAGCGCGCGGTAGCCGCGGATCACCCCGGTCTCCTCGAGCCGCCGCACCCGCCGCAGGCAGGGCGACGGCGAAAGGCCGACCTTGGCGGCGAGCTCGGCGTTACTGATCCGGCCATGCTTTTCCAGAACGGCCAGGATCGACCGGTCGACTTCGTCCACGCTGGCACGCCGGGCACCCCACTCTCGGGTCCGCACGCGCGTGGCTGGACGGCGGCGGTACACCACACCATGGCGACCGCATCGTGCAGGAGTGCGCCGCCGGCCTGATCAGCGTGCGCCGCGTCGACGGCACCCTGTCCTTCGCCGCCCCGCCGCTCGTCCGCGACGGCGCGCTCGACGACGAGTACGTCGACCGGATCGCCGCCGCGTTCGGCATCAGGCGGGATCGTATCCTCGCCCACCAGTGGGTAGACAACGGACCCGGCTGGGCCGTGGTCCAGTTGCCCACGGCCGGGGAGGTCCTCGCCCTCGAACCGGACCTCTCCGTCATCCCCACCGCGATGGTCGGCGCGATCGGCGCCTACCCCGACGGGTCGGAGTACGCCTTTGAGATGCGCACCTTCGCCCCAGGCGCTGGCGTCGCCGAGGACCCGGCCTGCGGCAGCATGAACGCCTCGGTCGGACAATGGCTCACCGCTACCGGCACCGCACCCGCCGCCTACCGGGTCTCCCAGGGCGCGCGCGTGGGCCGGGCCGCCACCATCGAGGTCACCACCGACGCTGATGGCACCGTCTGGGTCGGCGGCGCTACCACCAGCTGCATCCGCGGCACCATGACCCTCTGACCGGCTGGCTCACGGCACGGCCGATGGCTGCTCCGCCAGCTGCTCGGACTCCTGGACCGGCTCCCGGTACAGCTTGCTCGGCCACCACACCCAGCGTCCCAGGTCCAGGTTCAGGGCGGTGACCAGCACGGACCGGACGACGATGGTGTCGAGCAGGACCCCGAACGCCACCGCGAAACCGAGTTCGGCCAGGAAGGTGACCGGCAGCGTACTCAGCGCGGCGAAGGTGCCGGCCAGCACCGCTCCTGCCGAGGTGATGACCCCGCCGGTCGCGGACAGCCCGGTCAGGGCGCCGCGGCGCGGTCCGTGCTTTCCTGCCTCTTCCCGCACCCGGGTCATCAGGAAGATGTTGTAGTCGATGCCCAGGGCGACCAGGAAGACGAAGACGAACAGCGGGAACGAGTTGTCGGCGTTGCCGTAGTCGAAGACGTGGTTGAAGAAGAGCGAGCTCACCCCCAGCGACGCGGCGAACGACAGCGCCACGGTGGCGATCAGCATGATCGGCGCGATGATCGCCCGCAGCAGCAGCCCCAGGATCACGAACACCAGCACCAGGATGATCGGGATGATCAGATTCCGGTCGTGGTCCGCGGCCCGGGCGATATCGAGTGTCACCGCGGTGTTGCCGCCGACCATCGCCTGCGCGCCGGGCACGGCGTGCACCGCGGCCCGGACCTTATCGATCGTGCCGAACGCCGCCTGGCTGTCGGGCGCCGACGTGAGCGTGCCCTGCAGGAAGGCGTGACCCTCCCTGATCACCGGCCCGGTCACGCCGGTGATCCCCGGCGTGGCCCGAAATGCCGTCTCCACCTGGGCCGCCTGCGCCGGGTTGCTGACCACGACGACGGGCTGGCCGGCGCCGGCCGGGAAGTTCTGGCTGATCACGGCCTGCCCGACCACCGAGTCCGGGTGGTGCCCGACAAAGGACTCGGCGGCGGTCAGCCCGCTGGCCTTCAGGCCGGTCAGGCCGAGCGCCAGTATGCCGAGGATCACCGCGGTGGTCACCCAGACCGTCCGCGGCCGGGCCGCGATGCGCCGCCCCACCCCGGCCCAGATGCCCCGTGCGGTGGGCTCGGCCGTACCGAACGCGGGCTTGACCGGCCAGAATATCCAGCGACCGAAGATCAGCAGCAGGGCCGGCAGCAGCGTCATCATGGAAACCAGCGCCACCCCGACGCCGATGGCCAGCACCGGTCCCAGGCTCTTGGTGGAGTTCAGCTCGGCGACCGACAGCGTCAGCAGGCCGAGGATCACGGTGCCCGCGCTGGCGATGATGGCGGGCCCGGCGCGGCGCATGGCCAGAGCCATCGCCTCGTGCCGGTCCTCGTGCCGGCGCAGTTCCTCCCGGTACCGGGCCGTCAGCAGCAGCGCGTAGTCGGTGCCGGCGCCGAACACCAGCACGTAGAGGATGCCGGCGCTCTGCGCATTGACGGTGAGCCCGGCGTGTGCCGCCAGGAGGTAGATGAGCGCCTCGGCGCTGACCAGTGCGATACCCGCCGAGATCACCGGGAACAGCCACAACACCGGGCTGCGGTAGGTGATGAGCAGCAGCACGATCACCACGACCAGGGTGGCGAGCAGCAAGATGCCGTCGATGCCCTTGAACGAGTTGGCCGAGTCCGCGGCGCTGCCCAGCGGTCCGGCGATGTGCGCGGACAAACCGGCGGCGTTCGCCTGCGCGATGTCGCGCAGGCTAGTCGCCGCGGCCGAGGCGCCGTTCCAGCCCTTCGAGCCGAGGTTGACCGGCACGAGCGTCTCGATCGCCTTGCCGTCGGTGGCAACGACCGGCCCGGTGACCTGGCCAGGCACCACGCCGGTCACCTGCGCGAACCGCTTGGCGTCAGCCACCGCCTTCGCGCGGTCCGCGCTGGTCAGGCCGGACGGGCGGTCATAGACCACGACCGCCGTGAAGATGTTCGGGGACTCGAAGCGGGACTGCAGGTCGAGCACCTTGGTCGACTCGGCCTTGGCCGGGAGCCAGGCCGAGGAGTCGTTCTTCTCCGCCCCGGTGAGCTTGCCGGACAGCGGGCCGGCCACGGCCACGATGATCAGCCAGAAGACCACCACGGCCCACTTGGCCCGGCGCCCGCTAGCGACGGCGATGATCGTTTGGGCTCGGCTCATGGTGATCCCCCGTTGAGTCGCTGGTCTGATAGCCCCTTGGCAGTACTCTCCGGCATGACCCGCGCCGGCGTCAAAACATATCGACCAGCATCGATCCAATATCGACAATTCGCTATAATTGGTCGATGGATCGCGGAGATGAAACGGCCGGGAGCCTGCTGCGGCGGGCCCGGGGCGGTGCGGGGATGTCGCAGGCGGAACTGGCCGCCAGCGCGGGTGTTGCGCAGAGCGTGATCAGCGCTTACGAAGCCGGGCGGCGTCAGCCGTCACTTCCGACCCTGGCCAAGCTCATAGCAGCGGCTGGATATGACCTCACGCTGGATATCCAGCGCGAACCGCTGCAGCGCCAACTCGGCCAGGTCTACGCCGGCGTCATCCCTGCCGTCATGGAGGAACTCAACCGGGAGGTCGCCGCGCGGGTTGGCCGGCCCTAGGTCGCGGCGTCGGCATCGGTCTTGGCCTCGTTCTTTTGCGTGGCGCCGGCGGCCGGAGTGGTCCGGGCGCGGATGGCCGGGACCACGAACGAGGCGGCGAACGCCCCCAGGATCAGCACGGTGGCCACCTCGAAGGCCCGGGAGTAGCCGTCGTTGAGGGCGGCGGCCTGCGAGACGACGGGCCGGGCGCCGGACAGGGCGGCGCGGGTCCGGTCGGTGGCGATGGTGGCCAGCACGGCCAGGCCGAGGGAACCGCCGATCTGCCGCGCGGTGTTGAGCACGCCCGAGGCCAGCCCGGCTTCGGTGACCGCGACGCCCGCGGTGGCCGCCGCGGCCAGCGGGGTGAACAGCAGGCCCAGGGCCAGCGCGATGAGAGATCCGGGGCCGAACACGTGAGCCCAGTAGGAGGCGTGGATGGGGATGGTAGACAGCCAGGCGAACCCGCCGGCCGCGACCAGCGTGCCGACCTGCAGCAGCGGGCGGACGCCGACGCGCGGCAGGATACGGGAACTGAGCTGCGCCCCGATCATGATGGTCACGCCCATCGGCAGGAAGGCGAGGCCGGTCTTCAGGGCGCTTTCGCCCAGCACGTTCTGCAGGTAGAGCGAGAGGAAGTACCACATCGAGAAGAAGGCGGCCCCGACCAGGAACATCACGATGTTCGCCCCCGACAGCGACCGGGACCGGAAGAGCCGGAAGGGCATCAGCGGCGTGCTGGCCAGCCGCAGCTCGATGACCGCGAACGCCGCGAGCAGTACCACCGCGGCGCCGAGCAGCGACAGCGTCCGTGCGCTGCCCCACGGGTGCGTGTCGGTGCCGATGATGGCGTAGATCAGCGCCCCGAGCCCGGCGGTGACGGCGACCGCGCCTGCGATGTCCAGCCCGGCCGCGGCGCCACGGCCGATCCGTTCCCTGGACTCGGGCAGCCAGGCCAGCGTGGCGGCGACGGCGGCCACGCCGATCGGGATGTTCACGAACAGCACCCAGCGCCAGGACAGCGCCGAGGTGAGCACGCCGCCCAGGATCGAGCCTGCCGCCCCGCCTGCGCCGGCGACGGAGCTCCAGATGCCGAGGGCCCGGGCCCGGCGGTCGGCGGGGAAGGTCGTGATGATGATCGTGAGCGTGGCCGGGGACAAGATAGCGCCCGCGACGCCCTGCACCGCCCGGGCGCTGGTCAGCCAGGCCGAATCGGTGGCGAAGCCGCCGGCCAGGCTGGCCACGGTGAACAGCGTCATCCCGGTCAGGTAGACCCGGCGCTGGCCGAACAGGTCGGCGGCCCGCCCGCCCAGCAGCAGGAACCCGGCGAAGGTGAGCACGTAGGCGTTGACCACCCACTGCAGTCCGGTCGCGCTGTAGTGCAGGTCGCGGCCGATCGAGGGCAGCGCTACGGTGACGATCGAGACGTCGAGCACCACCATGAACTGGGCGACGCACGCGATGGCCAGGATGAGGCCGTCGTGGGATTGAGGACGCCGGCCAGGGACGGCGAAATTAGACATGAGACACGTCTATCATGGTTGATGTCTAATTTCCAGGCAGTTAGGCTCCTTCCGTGAACTCAGAGCCGGAGCAGGACAGTGCGGCCGCGTTGCCGCTGCCCGGCTGCCTGAGCTACCAGAGCGGCAACTGGTACCTGATGGCCAAGACCGGGTCGCTCGCCCGGCAGCGCTGGGCGGGCATGCTCGCCGACCTCAAGGTGAGCCCGAGCCAGTACGGGGTGCTGATGGCCCTGGGCGAGACCGGTCCGCTCGGCCAGCAGCGGCTAGCGGAACTGGTCGGCGTCGACCCGCGCAATGCCGTGCCGATCATCGACGCGCTGGCCGAGCAGGGTTTGGTCCACCGGGAGGTTGACCCGGTGGACCGCCGCCGGCGCGTCCTGGACCTGACGGCCAGGGGACGGGAGGTCGTGGGCGAGCTGGCTTCCGTCGGGGCCGAGATAGAGCGCGACCTGCTCTCCCCGCTGACCCCGGCCGAGCAGGCCACGCTGCGGCAGATGCTGCGTGCTCTGCTGAGCGCGGACCGGGAGTCTGGCTGACCGCTGCTGGCCCGCGGCTGCCTTCGGGCGGCTAGGTAAGGCAGCGCGGGTGGCGCAGATAAGGCATTTGCCCGATGCGTCACTAGGGGGCTTAGGACGAGTCTGGTACTTGGCGGCGATCGCTGGTCCGGCTGACCCCGGGGCGTTCGTCGTACCAGCAGGACATTGCCGGCACATGGCGGTGGGTGTTCGGGGACGGTCTGCGTGAGCACGGGGTGAACGAAGCGCACGCGGACCGCGACCACGCACCGCCTACGAGGGATCGCCTGGGAGGCGATGATGGTCAATTCCTACTACGGCATCTATCAGGCCGAACGCGGCAAGACCGCGGCCGAGATCCGGGCGGCCGATGCCCAGATCGGCGCGGAGCGAGAGGTGCTGGCCCCGGTGCAGTGGGGCGATGCCAGCACCGGCGGGCTGAACGCCAGGGGGCTGGACCTGGTTCTGCCGTGCACGGAGGATCCGGAGTTGTTCTTCGCTGAGTCGCCGCAGGATGTGGAGCTGGCGAAGGCGATGTGCCGGGGATGCCCGGTCCGGCTGGCCTGCCTGGCCGGCGCGCTGGAGCGAAAGGAGCCCTGGGGCGTCTGGGGCGGCGAGCTGCTGATGAGCGGCGCGATCATGCCGGGCAAGCGCCCGCGCGGGCGTCCTCGCAAGGACGCCCGCGCGTTCGGGACCAGCAGCCGGGCCGCGGCCGGCGACCTCGCGCAGGCCGGATAGAGGTCCCGCTTCAGTTCGGCGCCGCGCTCGATATCTTGTGGCAAGCTTTCGCTCAGGGTCGACGCCAGGAGGTCTTTCGTGGGCAAGGCGAGCCGGCAGCGGCGGCTGAAGGAGGCGCGAGAGCGCAAGGAGCGGCGCGCGGCGCAGCCATCCGCGCCGCCCCCGCCCCCGCCGGCCAAACAGCCGTCCCCGCAGGCCGAGCAGCCGTCCCGGCGGGAGCTTGTTGCCGTCGGTGTGGCCGAGGCTCTGCAGGCCCTGGCGCATGGCCAGCGGGACAAGTTCACGACGTGGGTGGATGCGCTGGCCAGCCAGCAGGTGCCCGGCGCGGACGCTGTCGTCAGCCGTGAGCTGGTCAGTTACCTGCGCGTCTCGGTGACCGGCGCCTGGCGGCATGGCTGGCAGCCCGCTGAGCTGGTGCGGCATGTTGGTCGGGAGAAAGGCGACGCGCACGCCCGGATGGCCACTGACATGATCGCCGACGAGATACGCGGCTACGCCGCGGCCACCGTGGACGACCGCTGGCGAGCACAGCTGTCCGCCCTCCGGGCCGAGGTGTGGTGGGGAAACGACGACGCCTACCTCAGCCGGTGGCGTGACCGGACATGGGACACTGCGCAGGACACCGTAACAACGGCGCTGGAGCTGCTCCTGCTGCTCGGCCACCTGCCGGTGCTGCCACAGCTGTGCCCGCTGCCCGGTACGGTACGACCCGGCGCCGCCGCGGCTGGTGCGGAGCACACCGCGGACAAGCGGATGCTTGGCAAGATCCGCGCCCTCCTGGTGAAAGCGGAGTCTACGGAGTTCGCCGAGGAGGCTGAGGCGCTGTCTTCCCGGGCGCAGGAGCTGATGGCGAAGTACAGCATCGACCACGCGCTGCTCGCGGCCGAGGCGGGCAGGAAGGACGAGCCAGCCAGCCGCCGGCTGCCGGTGGACAACCCGTACGAAGGCCCGAAGGTGCAACTGCTCCAGGAGGTCGCCCAGGCCAACCGGTGTCGTTCCGTGTGGTACAAGAGCCTGGGAATGTCGGCGGTGATCGGCTTCCCCGCCGATCTCGACGCGGTTGAGCTGCTGTTCACCTCGCTGCTCGTCCAGGCGAACACCGCGATGGTGCGGGCCGGCGGGAAGCGTGACCAGTACGGCCACTCGCGCACCCGGGCGTTCCGCCAGTCCTTCCTCATGTCCTACGCCGTCCGGATCGGGGAGCGACTGAC
>Ga0302324_100008422_pt1 | contig 21742 bp, 13 predicted proteins | sample Palsa_T0_1_FD_201949 | JGI IMG/M metagenome (GOLD analysis project Ga0302324, IMG submission 201949) | Peat permafrost microbial communities from Stordalen Mire near Abisko, Sweden - Palsa_T0_1 | ecosystem: Environmental > Terrestrial > Soil > Palsa > Peat permafrost | place: Sweden: Abisko...
CCGGCGACAATCGCGGGGCGCTGCGCGTCCTCACGGAAATCGCCCGGACCGATTCGGATCCGGTGATTAAAACGGCGGCAATTGCAGCGCGCGATCTGACGCTCGATCAGTACCATCGACTTTAGTGCGCAGCGAAGCCGCGCGCGTGGTCTGGTGGTTCACTCGCGTGAGACCATTCCCTCGCGGCAGACGGGCAGCGCATTCAAAAACAGCTTGCCGTAGCGCTTGGTTTTGATCCGGCCGTCGAGGATCACAACGATCCCTTTATCGGTGCGGCTGCGAATCAGCCGACCAAACCCCTGCTTCAATTTGATGATCGCCTGCGGCACCGAGTAATCCATAAATGGATTCCCGCCGGCTTTTTTCACGGCTTCCAGCCGCGCCTCCACCAACGGCTCGTCCGGCACGGCAAACGGCAGCTTCACAATGATCACGTTCCGAAGTTTCTCCCCCTGCACATCAATCCCCTGCCAGAACGAGCTGGTTCCGAACAGCACCGCGTTGTCGGCGGATCGAAAGCGGTCGAGCAATGTTTTGCGCGGCGCGCCCTGGCCTTGCACCAGCAGCGGGAAGCCGAGCGATTCAATCTGATCCTTCAATCGATTAGCTCCATCGATGAGCATTTTGTAGCTGGTGAACAGAACGAACGCCCCGCCGTTGGTTTGCTTGAGATAATGGATTATCTTCTCGCCGGCGGCAGGCAAGAATCGCAGTGTGTCGTTGGGCTCCGGCAGATCCGATTCGATGTACAGCGTAGCCTGTGTCGAATAATCGAACGGGGAGCCGAGTTGAAGCGTTTGGAACTGGTCGATGCCCAGCCGGGAGGAGATGTAGGAGAAAGCCGTGTTCTTTTCCTGTGCCACCGGCACGGGCGGGACGCCCGTGTTACCGGGATCGTCCCTCGTAACAGGGGCGTCCCGCCCGTGCTGGCGACTTTCCCCCGACAGAAGCTCATTGATCCGCTGCTGATCACTCCCCCGCCATTTCCAATGATCCAGATTAGCCTTCTCCGGATTGTTCAATGCGTAGTCGACAGCATGGCGAAGATCGTCTTCGTCGCGGATGAGGTGGTCGTAAGATTCGGCCATCCACAATTCACCTTCTCGCTCGAGCATGCGATTGGTGGCGTAAGATGTGAAGCTTTTCCAAGAATGAAGAATCTGTTCCAACTCATTTGGCTTCCACGGCTGAACAACCGCGTGAACGTGATTCGGCATCACGCACCACCCCAGCAGCGCGTACCGCTTGCCCGCGAAATGGCGCAGCGCATCGGCAACAATGCGTGCCACCGCCTCCTCCTTGAGCAGGCACGAGCCGTGGCCGGCGTCCAGGAATTTTTCCACCCGCTCGGAATGCAGCTTCCGCAGTTGGTCCGCCTCGGCGCTGGTGAGACTCCGACCAGAGTTTCGCGCGGCGAGAACCAGCGCATCTCGCCGCTGGCGCCATTCCGCCAAAACCGATTGCGGCAAAGAATCGGCCAAACGAAATGTTACCGCATAAACCGCGCCTTGCTGGGTCCAATGTGGCAGATGGGCACCATGGCGAATGTGGACGTCGTCAGATTCAGACGCCGCTGGCACGGGCGGGACGCCCGTGTCACGAGATTTGGGCTTGCCGGCCGTACACATCGTGGCGCTGGTCAGCACTACACTCGATAGCTTGCCGAATAACTCTCTTCGCAATCCCTCCGCTACATTCACGGGGGCCGCATGCAGACTCACCCGCTTGGGCGTTCGGCCGGAGACTTCAAACCAATAGACCGCATCGTCCATCGTCTGGCCCAAAATCGCATCCACCGCCTGGGCCATGTCGGTGATCTTGGCGGACATCGCGCCGACCTCGCTGATCTCTTCTTCCGCCTTTAGCTTGGTCATCATCTCCTTAAGGTGCTTGCCCAGATCCCGCAGCTTGGGAGAGAGATCGTTGGGCACCACGTTGGGCTCGTGAACGCGGCCGTTAGACCTGCCGGCGGTTTCCTGCCAGTGGGCGACACGTCCGAAAAAATTCTGGCCGATCTCGTACAGATCGAGCACATCGCGGATCGCGGGGGTGGCCGCCGCGCCGTGGGTGCTCAGCATTCCCTTGCCACGTTTCAGGTCATAGAGCGTGCGCAACTGGTAATTGACCGAAGCCTCCGAAAGCTTCAAGCCAAAATGATCGCCGGCGACATCCTCCACCGTGTGCGCCTCATCCAGGACTGCCAGATCATATTTGGGCAGATAGTTCACCCCGGCCATTCGAAGAGCCAGATCAGAAAAGAAGAGCGCATGATTCACGACCAGCACGTTGGCCCCCTGCATCCGGCGCTTGGCGGCTTGCCAGAAACAGTTCTTGTAGAAATTGCATCGCTTGCCCAGACAATTGCCCTGCTCGGCACAAACCCGTTCCCATACGCCGCCGGCCGGCACCTGCGGCAGCTCGGTAAGCGATCCGCCGGTCGTGCGCTGGGCCCATTGCTCGATTCCCCAAAGTGATTCCATCTGCGCTTGGGTATCAAAGAGCAGGCTCTGCCGCTGGCGCGTCTGCTCCAACCGGCGCTGGCAGAGATAGTTTGATCTGCCCTTCACCAGGACAGCGGTGAATTCATCGGGATAAACGCTTTGGATCAGCGGGATGTCTTTGTCGATGAGCTGTTCCTGCAGCGCGATCGTGTGCGTGGAGATGACGACCCGCTTGTGATGGCGCACGGCGAAGTCGATCGCGGGCAAGAGATAGGCGAACGATTTGCCGACACCGGTGCCGGCCTCGACAAGCAGATGGTGTTTTTCGGCGAACGCGCGTTCGACCGCTGCCGCCATGTCCATTTGCTGGGGGCGCGCTTCGTAGGCGTCGCCGAGCCGTCGCGCGATCGCGCCGCCTGGGCCGAGGATGTCATGGAGAATCGCGGGCATTGAAGCGTTAGGGAATTGTAACCGGGCGGCGGGCGGTGATGCGAGCGGCGATTTTACCGCTGGCGGCTGGTCTGAAGAACAGGGGCAGGATGCCCGTGGCACATCAAGCAGCACCGCGTTGGATTGAGCGATAACGAGGTGCTGCGCACCGCCGCTAATTATTCGCTAAGCGCGGTTGCGGCGTCTTAGGCCAGCAATTCGGCGCCGGCCCAGTCGGCGTGGTCGTAATCGATGTCGTTGGGGATGCCGTTGATGGCGACGAGCGATAGATTCTGGACACCAACGACACTGACATCGATGTGATCGACCTGATCGTTGGTCAGCACGCCGCTGTCGAAGAGCAGCTTGCCGTCGCCGAACACCTGGAAATCCACGTAGCCGTTTCCTTTGCCATCTTCCTCCTGATCGACGCCGACGTCGGAGAGGAAGTTGCTGTACTTCGCGGCGAGGTTGTAATCGATGGTGCTGACGGCGTGGGTGCCGATGCCCTTGGCGTAGACGACGCCATCGAGCGTGAGCGGATTGCCGAGAATGCTCTTGTCTTTCTGGATGGTGCCCCAGCCGACGGTGGCGCTGGTGGAAGAGAGATCGCTCACATAGATAACGGTCGTCTGCGTCAGGGTGGTTGCCGAGGCGACGTTGGAATTGGGGGAGCTGCCGACGGCGTTCACCGCGCGGATTCGATAATAAAATTTTGTCGCGGCGGCCAGGGGACCGGCGTCGGTGAAGCTCGTGGCGCTGGCGCTCAGGCCCGTGGCGATGGTGGCGAACGTGACGCCATCGGTCGAGCGATCAATCGCATAGCTGGTCTGATTCGAGCTGGTCGGCGTCCACGTGAGGCTGATCGCGGTGGAAGAGAGGGCAACGGCGGCAAGGCCGGACGGCGCGGTTGGCGCAATCGGCGCAGCGGAGAAAAGTTCCGCGCCTGCCCAGTCGGCGTGGTCGTAATCGATGCTGCCGGCGACGCCATTGGTGGCAACCAGCGTGAGTTGCTTGACGCCTGCGACGGAGATGTTGATGTGCGCTGGAGCGCTGCCGTTGTGGAGGACGCCGCTGTCGAAAAGGAGCTTCCCATCGCCAATCACCTGGAAATCGACGGAGCCGACACCTTTGCCGTTTTCTTCATCATCCACGCCGACGTCTGAAGTAAAGGTGGTGTATTGCCCGGCGAGGTTGTAGACGATGTTGGAGACCGCGTGCGTGCCGATGCCTTTGGCATAGGTGGTGCCGTTGAGGGTCAGCGTGTTGCCAAGAATGCTTTTGTCTTTTTGGATCGTGCCCCAGCCGACGGTTGCGGAGACCCAGGTGAGATCGCTCAGATAGGTCCCAGTACCGGTCGGATTGGTTGGCGGTGGTGGATTGGTGGTGGTGCCCGTCGAGATCGCGGTGCTGGTGGTGAAAGCGGAAGCGCCGGCGGTATTCTCGGCGGCGATGCGGTAGTAGTAGGTCGTGCCGGCGGCGGTCGAATCGGTAAAGGCCGTCGTGGATGCGGCAACCACGGCAATCGTGGTGAAATTGACATCGTCGGTGGAGCGCTGGATGGAGTAGGTGTAGGCGGTGGCGACGTTCTGCCAGGAGAGCGATATCGCGGCGGTCGATCCGCTGACGGTGGCGGAGCCCGACAATCCTGCGGGTGCGGGGGGCGTGGCCCAGGTGAAGGCGGTGGTGGCCCAATTGGAAAAAATGACGTCGTTCGCATCGGCCTCTGCCCATTGGCTTCCTGAAATCCAGTGGCCGTCGCCGTAGATCTTGTCTCCGGTGCCCGGGCCCTGGCCGCCCGGGCCACTGGCGCTGCCCCACCAGTTGCCGGTGGCATCGAGCGCGCCGGTGAAGTTAGCCGCCTCGACGATGACTGAGAGCTTGTCGCCCCAGTCAGTTGAGTTGTTGGTGAAATCGTTCTGGTTAATGGCGAATCCCGAATTGCCCGTGCCGACGGCCTTGCTGTCGATGCCGACGGCCGTGCCGCCGTTGTTGTAGCAATTGTTGTTCTTGATGGTGATGTTGGTATCGCCGCCTTCGAACCTGAGCGTTCCGGCGCTGTCGGTCTGGCCGGTCACCGTGTTGCCTTGAATCAGGACACTGTTGGTATCAAAGAAAAGAACCGCTTTGCCGTTATTTTGGAACAGGTTGTTGGTGATGCGGATATTGGATTGTTCTCCGACGTTGGTTGCCTCGAATGCGCAGGCGGCTTCCTCGGTGGTGGTGCCGGCGGAACCGTGGTTGTTGGTGAAGGTATTGGCATCGATTACGACGTTGGTGAGATTTCCGCCGGAGATTCCACCGTCGGTGTAGATGCCACGACCACCATCGCTGCCGGCGTTGTTGTTGTTTTGGAAAAGGTTGTGCTGGATGACGGCTGGATCGGTGGAACTGCTGTTTGCGAGGAAGAGGCCCGAGACATTGTTCTGGATGATGTTGTTGAGGATATGCGTGCCTGCGATCCCCGGGGCGATTACGATGCCGGCGCCGGTCGAGACGGACTGATTGGTATTTTCCTGCACGGTGAAGCCGTCGATCGTCACGTCGTTGGCGGTGATGTAAAACGATTCGCTGATTCCACTGCCGCCGCTGACGCCGGTGACGATGGATTCGCTGCTGGTTGATCTGCTGCGCGCATCGACGCCGGCCTGGGCGCCGCGGATGGTGAGTCGTTTGTTGACGGTAACCAACTCGGTGTAACTGCCCGGATCGACGGTGATGGTTTGACCGGTGGAGGCAGCGTTGACCGCCGCCTGAATCGTCGAATACACGGTCGAACTACCGGCAATATGGGCAGCGAGCAGTTGGCGTGTTTCCAAGCCTTCCCAGAAAGGATTCTTCGACCGACTGTCCAACCGAAACGACATGGGGAACCTTTCCGTTCGTGGGGGATATGAGGAGTGTAACGACTGAAGGTAGGGTATACGAACAAGCGTCACGTTGCATTTTCGGCGGTTTGGAGAAAGTAGGTTGGGGAAGATGTTAGATGGGGCGGACTTTAAGGAAAATGCGGGGATGCCCGGCGCGGGAGGTGGCGGCTGAAGCCGCCACCCCTGAGAGTGGGTGGGGGCGTTAGGCGAGCAGTTCTGCGCCGGCCCAGTCGGCGTGGTCGAAATCGATATCGTTGGCGATGCCGTTGGTGGCCACGAGCGTCAGGTTCTGCACGCCTGCGACGCTGATGTCGATATTGGCAACCTGATCGTTGGTGAGCACGCCGCTGTCAAAGAGCAGCACGCCGTCGCCGAAGACCTGGAAGTCGACGTATCCGCTGCCCTTGCCGTCCTCTTCCTGGTCGATGCCGACCGTCGAGATGAAGGTGCTGTATTTGCCGGCAATGTTGTAGGTAATGCTACTTGCGGCGTGGGTACCGATGCCGCTGGCATACGTGACGCCATCGAGCGTGAGCGGATTGCCCAGAATGCTCTTGTTCTGCTGAATCGTTCCATAGCCAGTGGTGGAGCTGGTGGCCGTCAGGTTGCTCACATAAGTGACCGACGTCAACGACAGCGTTGTTGCATTGGCGACGTTGGAATTGGGCGAAGCGCCAGCCGAGCTGACGGCGCGGATCCGGTAGTAGTACTCCGTGTTGGCCGAGAGGACCGAAGTATCGGTCCATGTGGTGGCCGCCGCACTGATGCCAGTCGCGACGGTGGTGAAGTTAACTCCATCGGTGGAACGATCGACCACGAAGCTGGTCGTGCTGGTGGAGGTTGCTGTCCACGTCAGTTTCACCAGGCTCGGCCCGATGCCGGTGGCGACAAGATTGGTGGGAGCGGTGGGGATCACGGCGTTGCTCAGGAGCCGAGCGCCGGCCCAATCGGCATGATCGAAATTGATGCTGCCGGCCACGCCGTTGGTGGCGACGAGCTGAAGCGTCTGAACGCCGACGACCGAGACGTTGATGCTGACGACGGGGCTGGCGTTGGTGAGCACGCCGGAGTCGAACAGCACCTTGCCGTCACCGATCACCTGGAAATCGACCGAACCTGTTCCGATGCCGTTTTCTTCATCGTCGATGCCGACATCGGATAAAAAGTTCGTATAGCCGCCGGCCAGGTTGTAAACGATGGTTGAGGCCGCATGCGTGCCGATGCCCGTTGCGTACTTGTTGCCGCGGAGGGTGATGGTATTGCCGCCGATGCTGAGATTCTTCTGTACCGTTGCCCAACCGGTGGTTGCACTGACCCAGTTAAGTGTGCTCAAATTTGTAGTGATGGAAGAGGATGAAATCGTGGTGGCTGAGGCGATGTTGGAGGTCGCCGAATCGACGCCGAAACTGACTGCGATCGCCTGATAATAGTAAGTGGCGCCGCTTACCGCGGTGGAGTCAATATAGGTTGAGGCGTTTGCGGAAACGTTGCCTGCGATAGTGGTGAAATTGATGCCGTCTGTGCTGCGCTGGACGATGAAACCAGTAATGCCCGATGCCGCCTGGGTCCAGGCGAGATTGATGGTGGTGGCGCTTGTGGCGGTGGCGGTGAGATTCGTCGGCGCTTTCACCAGTAGCTGGGACAGCTGCACATTATCGAGGAAGAGCATGTTGTCGCCGCCGGCCGTGTCGAGGCCCAAAAATTGGATGGTGTGGCTGCCGGCGCCAACGTTGAAGACCGAGCTTGTTTGCGTCTGATATGAACTCGAGCTGGGGCGGAAGATGCCGACGATGCTGCCATCAACCATGACTTCAACGTCTTCACTGCCGGCCTGGTTGATGGCGCGCTGGGCGGCGGAGAAAGTAAGGAGATAGCTTCCCGCGCTCCAGCCGGCAACGGTCTGGGTGATGGTTCCGTTTTCCTCAATGAAGCCGACCTGGCTGCCCTGGGGCGCGCTCGGATTGCCGGAGGTAAGGGCCGAGCCATTGGCGGAGATGCCCGACGAGGTTGAGAAAGCCCATGCCGATCCGGTGGGATTGTATTTGTAACCGGAGGTTCCGGTGCCGGCGCTGACATTTTCAAAGCCACTATCGCCAATGATGGCGGCGGCGGTGACGGGAACGGTGTAGAGCATCGCGCCGGCCCAGTCGGCATGATCGTAGCTGATGCTGCCGGTGACACCGGGGCTGGCGACAAGCGTGAGGGTTTGTACACCCGCAACCGAAACATCGATTTCTCCGGGGCTGTTCCGATTGTGAAGGATGCCAGAATCGTAGAGGACCTTCCCGTCGCCAATCACCTGGAAATCGACCGAGCCGGTTCCGCCGGCGTTTTCTTCATCATCGACGCCGACCGTCGCGGTGAATGTGGTGTACTGTCCGCCCAAGTTGTAGACGATGGTGGATGAAGCATGCGTGCCGATGCCGGTGGTGAAAGTCTGTCCATTGAGCGTGAGCGTGTTTCCGCCGATCGAGAGATTCTTTTGGATCGTGCCATAGCCGGTGGTGGCGCTGGTCCATGTGAGAGAACTGAGCGCGGTCGCGACAGCGGTGACGGGGGCCGTGGTCGCGGTGGCCGAGACACTGAAGCCGGAGTTGCCGACGGTCCCGGTGGCCATCACGCGGTAGACGTAATCGACGCCGGCCAGCGCGGTGTTGTCGGTAAAGGTCGTAACGCCGGTGGCAACCGTCCCGACCTGCGTAAAATTCACGCCATCAGTGGAGCGCTGAATGATGAATCCGTTTTCGACGCCGGGCGAGCTGTCCACCCAATTGAGCACGACTCTGCCGGTTGAGAGGGCGGTTGCGCTCAGGCCGGTAGGCGCGAACGGCAGCGTCGAGGCGACGTTGCTCGGCGCCGAATTGCCCGTCGCGTTGGCGGCGATGACGCGGTAGTAATATGCGGTCGACGTCAAACCCGAATCGGTATAGGAATTCAGCAGCGGCGGAAGCGTTGCGATGGTGGTGAAGTTGACACCGTCGGTCGACCGCTGGAGTAACTGGCTGGTCGCCGTGCTCATCTGCGGGGTCCAGGTCAGCCCGATGGACGAGGAAGACAAAATCGACGTCGCCAAACTGGCGGGCGCGGCGGGCACGGGGATCGCGCTGATATTAATCAGCGCCGTGGCCCAGGGCGAATAGATCGCATCCCCGCCGGCAGAGCCGCTGGGTTTTACTCCATGTCCGCTGTTGCCGTTACCCCACACGGCCTGACCGGTGCCCGGGCCATCGCCGCTGGGGCCCGAGGCGCTTCCCCACCAGTCGTTCTGAGCGTAGAGCGGCCCATCGTATACGCTGGCGACCACCAACACGCCGATGCCGTCGTTCTGATAAATGTTGTTGTTATCGACGACAAATCCGGAACTGTCGCCCGCGACGCCCGAGCTGTCGGCCGCGACGCCGGGGCCGGAATTTCCGTAGATGGAATTGTATTGAATATCGACGGTGTTCGCGTTTCCTTCGAAGCGCACCGGTCCGCTGGAGGCATCGTCAAAGCCGGTGACGGTGTTGCCGATGAATACGAGGTTGGTCACATTCGTGGCCAGAAGAGCCTTGCTTTCGCTGCCAAGATAGTTGTTGCTGATGGTGATATTGAACTGTTTGCCGGCGGTCAGCGCCTGCAGCGCGATGATCCCTTCATCTTCATCGCCGCCGTTGAAATCGCTGTTGGCGATGTGGTTGCTGTCGATGAGCACGTTGGTGAGATAGCCGCCGGACACGGTTCCATCGGTATAGATGCCGCGGCTGCCATTCCACTCTTCGGTGGCCCAGTTGTTGCCGGTTTCAAAATTGTTCTGAATCAAGTCGTGCTGGATCAGGCATTGATCGGTATTGCTGTTGTTGGAGAGGTAGATGCCCGTGACGTTGTCTTGAATGATGTCGTTGATAACGTGGGTTCCGTGGATGCTGGGCGCCATGAGCACGCCCGCGCCCTGGAGCGCGCCGATGTTAGCGTCATCACCTTCGATGGTGAAGCCATCGATCGTCACATCGTTGGCGGTGATGTCGAAGACTGTCTGCGTGGCATAAACGATGCTTTCGGCGCCACGGGTGTTGCGCGCATCCACCCCAGCCTCGGCGCCTTGAATGTCGAGCGATTTGTTCACCGTGACGGTTTCGTCGTATGTGCCGGCATCGACGGTGATGGTCTGACCGGCAACAGCGGCGTTGACGGCCGCCTGAATCGTGGCGTAGCTGGCCGTGCTACCCACGATGTGAGCAGCAAGCATCTTGCGGGATTCGAGCCATTCGAATCTGGTCTGCGAGATCGAACGATGCGCTTTGCGCGAACGTGAAGAGCGGGGCATCTCAAAATCCTTCTGCTGGTCCTGTGAAGATGCGTCACATTCCGGCAAAAGCAGGCTGCGCAGGTTCTAAATGGTCATGGAAATCATCGGTAGACCGAAAGATGGGGAAATAGATCGGGCGCCGCCGTGCGAGCGCTCTTTGCGGCGGCGCTGGCCCGATAATAATTCAGCCCGGCGTGGAGCACGCCGGGCTGACTGGCAGCGGTATCCGCACCGCTCGATTGCTCATCTGGCAGGAGGCAGGTTTGCCTCCGGCTATTGGAGCGACATCGTTAAAGTAGAAGCCGTCCAGGACGACAAACAGGCCGCATCACGAGCAAAAGCACCCCGACTTTCTCTGTGCGGCGCTCGGACCGAATGGAATGAATGATAAAGAATGAGAGCGAACGATCTCGGTTCTGAGCCGGCATCCAGCGAAGAGGATGATCCCCGCTTGAAACATGGCCGTATTATGCCATTAGCCGTTCGCCGGAGCGCTGGCAAAATGATTGTGACAAGAGGTGCGATTGAGACGGCGCAATCGATCGCAAATCCTCAAAATCAGCGATTTGCGGCGTGGGTATCGAACTTCTTTGGGCCTCGACGTAACGCGGTGCTGCCCACACGCCGCCCACTATGCCGTCTTTTTGTAAATCCCCGTCCCGCTGCCTTTCTGCCGCCGCCCGGCTACTATCATGAATCACCGATGACCGCCTCATTGTCCAAACTCGCCCCATCACTCGACGGCACACCACCGATATTCGATCCGTATCGGCTTCGCGACGATTTCCCGATTCTGGGCACGATCGTGCACGGCAAGCCGCTGGTCTATCTCGATAACGGCGCGACCACGCAAAAGCCGCGCGCGGTGATCGATTCGATCAGCCACTTTTACCGGGCCGAAAACGCGAACATTCACCGCGGCGTATACCAGCTTTCGCAACTGGCGACCGAACGTTATGAACAAGCACGCCGAAAGGTGCGCCTATTTGTGAATGCCGCCGAGGATCGCGAGATCATTTTCACGCGTGGCACCACCGAAGGCATCAATCTCGTCGCCCATTCTTTCGGTCTGGCGTTCCTCAAGTCCGGCGATGAGATCGTCGTTTCCACCATCGAACATCACGCCAACATCGTTCCGTGGCAGTTGGCCGCCCAGCATCACGGCGCGGTCGTTCGACCGATTCCCGTAAACGATCGCGGCGAGCTGATGCTGGACGAATACGAGAAACTGCTGGTTCCCGGCAAAACGAAGATTGTCGCGGTGAGCCAGCTCTCCAATTCGCTGGGCACCATTCACGATGTGGAGCGAATCATCCAGCTCGCCCATGGAATCGGCGCGAAGGTGCTCGTGGACGGCGCTCAGTGGGTCGCCCATTATCCCACCGATGTCCGCGCGCTCGATGCCGATTTTTATGTCTTCAGCGGGCACAAACTGTATGGGCCAACCGGCATTGGGGTGTTGTACGGCAAGCGCCCGCTTCTGGAAGCGATGCCGCCTTACCAGTCCGGCGGGGACATGATCCTGTCGGTTTCTTTCAAGCAAACGCTCTTTGCCGACCTGCCCAACAAATTTGAAGCGGGCACGCCGGACATCGCCGGCGCGGTCGGCCTGGGCGCGGCCATCGATTACGTGAACGCCATCGGCATGAATGCCATCGCCGCTCATGAGGATGCACTGGGACATTATCTCAATCAGCAGGTCGGCCAGATCCCCGGCGTTCGCATCATCGGCACCGCCGCCCGCAAGGGGGGCATCTGCTCATTCATTATCGAAGATCCGCCGATCAGCACGCACGATGCGGGGATGCTCCTGGATATGGAAGGAATCGCCGTCCGTACCGGGCATCATTGCTGTCAGCCGGCGATGGAGCGGATGAACATCAGTGCGACGATCCGGGCTTCGCTTGCCTTGTACAGCACGCGCGAAGACGTCGATCAGTTGACGGCGGCCGTCCGGAAGATCATTGAACATGCGCGCAGCGCGCACGGCGCCGCTTCAAAACCGAAACAGATGGCGTCGAGCGCCGAGGTTAGCTATCCCAAGGCGGTGGCTCCGAGCGTGGCCGCGGCCGCGGACGAGCTGGCCGACAACTTTGAATTCCTGGGCGATCGCGATCAGCGGAACCAATACATTCTCGATCTGGGTGAGAAGATTCCGGCGATGCCCGCCGCGCTCAAGACCGAAGCGACCCGCGTGCACGGGTGTATGAGCATCGTGCATCTTTTTGGCCGCATCCATCCGGGCCCCAATCCGGTGATCGAGTTTGTCGCCGATTCCGATGCCCATATCGTCCGCGGGTTGATCGCTTTGCTGGAAAAGCTTTTCTCCGGTCAACGCCCGCGTGAAGTGCTTGCTTTTGATATTGAATCATTCATGCGCCGGATTCATCTGGAGCAATTCATCAGCTCCCAGCGGCGAAACGGACTGGCCGGGATGATCAAGCGCGTTCGAGAACTGGCGGCACAAGCCGGCGGCAATGCGTGAGTTCGCGTTTCTGACGCTTGACTTCGACGGGCTCAGTCGAGTCGCGGCTTAGCGGTCCAGAATCAATCACACCGCTGGCCCGCTAAGCCGCGAGCGGCGGCAGATCGAGTTTACGATGCCCGACAAACCACACATCACGCTCAATGTTCTTCCCAATAGCGGGAAGGTCGATCAGCTTAAGCGCGAGTTCACCGCCGCGCCCGCCCGGCAAAACATTGCGCCGGTTACCTCCGGCTCAACCAAGACGGCGGAGCAGCAAACGATCGAAGACCAGATCATCGCCGCCATTCGCACGATCTTCGATCCGGAAATACCGCTGAACATTTATGATCTGGGTCTGATCTATGCGATCGACATCGCTGAGGACAATGCGGTGAGAATCACCATGACGCTGACCGCTCCGGGCTGTCCCGTCGCCGGGGCGCTGGTTGCCGAGGTGCAGCGCAAAGTGCAGGAAGTGCAAGCGGTTAAGTCCGCGAGTGTGGATCTGGTGTGGGACCCAGTCTGGTCGAAAGAGCGGATGAGCGAAGCTGCTTTGCTGGAATTAGGACTCCTTTGACTGGCCGCCGGGAGGTATTATTTCCGCCATGGCAAAACTAAACTTTACCGAGCTTCTGGGCGCTGATGCCGACGATCTGCTTAGCTATAAGGCAAAGGGCTTTGCCCGTGAGAGCCTTCATTTGCCGGGAGGAGATTTCGTCGATCGCGTGGTCTCCCTCAGCGATCGCACGCCATCGGTGCTGCGCAATTTCAATTCGATCATCAACCACGGCCGGCTTGCCGGGACGGGATATGTTTCAATCCTGCCGGTCGATCAGGGGATCGAACATTCCGCAGCGGCCAGCTTCGCGCCGGCTCCGCAATACTTCGATCCGGAGAACATCGTGAAGCTCGCCGTCGAAGGCGGCTGCAATGCCGTCGCCTCAACGCTTGGCGTGCTGGGCATCGTTTCACGAAAATACGCGCACAAGATTCCGTTCCTGGTGAAGCTCAACCACAACGAACTGCTCACCTATCCCAACAAGTCCGACCAAATCATGTTTGCATCTGTAAAACAGGCATTCGATATGGGGGCGGTCGCCGTGGGCGCGACGATTTATTTTGGCTCGGATCAGAGCGATCGGCAGATCATGGAAGTGAGCCGCGCCTTCGCCGCCGCGCATGAGCTTGGGCTGGTGACGGTGCTGTGGTGCTATCTTCGGAACAATGCGTTCAAGACAGAGAAGGTCGATTATCACGTCTCGGCCGATTTGACCGGGCAGGCGAATCATCTGGGCGTGACGATTCAGGCCGACATCATCAAACAGAAACTGCCCGAGAACAACGGCGGTTATACCGCGCTCAAATTCGGCAAGACCGATCCGCGCGTCTACAGCGAATTGACGCCGGGCAATCATCCGATCGAGCTATGCCGCTATCAGCTCGCCAATTGCTACATGGGCCGAAGCCCGCTGATCAACAGCGGCGGCGCCAGCGGCAAAAACGATTTCGGCGAAGCGGCACGAACGGCCGTGATCAACAAACGCGCCGGCGGAATGGGATTGATCTCGGGCCGCAAAGCATTTCAGCGGCCGATGGCGGATGGGGTGAAGCTGCTGAATCTGATTCAGGACATTTATCTGGACAAGACGGTTACGATCGCGTGATGCCCGATTTCATTTAGCGGCGTGTGCGCAGCACCGCCGCCAACTGAATTGTCGGCAAACATCCGATGGAATTGACCCCTGCCTCGTTGCCTCATAGCCTGAGCGAATGCCACAAATCAACTGCCCTCACTGCGGCCAGACTTTTGATCTGACAGATGAGCAAGCGCCGCAGTACGCGGGACAGACGATTACCTGCACGAGCTGTCAGAAGCCGTTCGTCGTGCCGGGGGGCGCGCCTGCGATTTCTCCGCCGCCCGTGGCGTATGCCACGTCCAACTATGGCGGGCCGCAGGAGCCCAATGGATTGGCAACGGCCAGCTTTGTCATCGCTCTGGTGGGGCTGCTGATCCCGGTGATTCCGGGAATCGTGGCGATCGTGCTGGGCATCCTGGGGATCACCAAAACGCGCGATCGGAACGTCGGCGGCAAGGGACTGGCGATCGCCGGCATCGCCGTCGGAGCGGTCAGCATGGTGACGAGCTTGATCGTCGCTGGATGTCTCATGTCCATCCTTTTGCCATCCCTGAATCGCGCGCGGGAAACAGCAAACCGTGTCAAATGTGCCAGCAACATGCGGCAGATCGGGCAGGCGCTGTTGCTTTATGCGAACGACAATCACGGGCAGTATCCGCCGCGACTGGAGGACCTTCTTCTCGCCGGAAACGTCAACAGCAGCGTCTTTGTTTGTCCTGACAGCAACGACACACCGGCACCGGGCGCCACTCCACAGGCACAGGCGGCGGCATTGTCGGCGGGCGGGCATGAATCCTACATCTACATTCCGAATCTCAGCTCATCGGCGAGCGCGGACACGATCGTCCTCTACGAACCGCTTTCGGATCATTCCGGGCAGGGAATGAACGTCTTATTTGGGGATGGCCACGTGGAATTTGATACCAGACAGACCGCCGCCGGCATGATCGCGGAGATTCAGGCGGGATTTAATCCGCCCAGGCGCGGGCACTATTGATGGGAGACCCTACTGGCGGCGCGATTGGTCGATTTGATCCGGCTGATTCTGAAAGTAATCCCGCACGATGCTGCGGTAGGCATCGGGCACCCGGCCGTCCTGAATTGCGTTCAACGCGGCCGCTTGGGCCGCCGGCCAATTCGAACCTGACCACGGCGCCGCGACGGCACCTTGTTCCGGAGAAACCTGCCCCGGCGTCGCTTCACCATCAGCGCTAACGCGCACTTCGCCTCCCTGGCCTCCCTTCGGCATCGCTCCCTTTGGAGCTAAATCGCCCTGGGATGAGTCGGCACGAGCGTTTGGCATGTCGGCGTGGGCGGTGTCGGTACGCGCTGATCCTTGGCCGATTCCCGTTCCCACTTGCCCTTCGCGGGGAGAACCAGCGGGTTTCTCAATAGACGCGCCTTCTGGCGAGGCTGAATCCGCATCATGAATCGATTGAGAATCCGGCGTCGTTTCCGCACGCGCTTCGCGCGCTGCAGCCACTTCATGCTGAAGTGATTCGAGCGGATGCGCCTGGTTGTTTTCCCAATCGCGCCACGCCTGGAGCGCAGCGGGCGAAGTATCTGCCTGGGCGCGATTGAGTGGCGTTGTTATCGAGAGCAGCCCCAGCGTCATGACCGCAACAAGTGCCAACACAATGCCCGACCACGCCCGCGTGCCCAACCGGTGCGGCGTGAGGCGAGCGGGCGACAGCCCGATAGCGCATGCGTCCGCCATTTTCTGGATGTTGATATGCCACGGCTCGCTCGATCCACGCAAAGCCAACGCGGTTGCGAGCAGATCGGCGGTATTGAACCGATCATCCGCCAGTTGGGCGACAGCGCGCAATGCTGGACGTCTGCGGAACCCGAAGATCGCCCCGGCCGCCGCGCCCAGGGACGGGAAAACCGCGGCCACCGTTTGTCCCGGCTCTCCTCGCCACAGCAAAATTGGGATGAGCAATAAGACACAGCAGCACCCGCCCAATAATCCCAATCCGGTATGTTCGGCCACTGTCCAAGCAGTCCAATGCCGGCGCGCCCGGTGCAGAAAGTGTTCAAAATCGGTCATGGCATTTGGAAGAGGTTGCTGGTTATGGTTGCTGGTTGAAATTGTTTTTTTCCAGCGACCAGAATAACAACCTTGCTCAAGACGGACAGCGAAGCTGTTGGATTGCCTGACGGATTCCATCCAAGCCCGGATTAATCTGCAGTGCGTGTGAATAACAGCGGATCGCCTCGTCCATATTTCCCAGACAAGCCTGGCAATGACCCATTCCCGCCCACGCGCCGAAATGACAGGGCATGCGTTCAACGGTACGCAGGCAATCGACGACCGACTCGGTGTATTGCTCGCGGAGATACTTCACAATCGCCCGCTGGTTGTACGGCTCGGCAAAATCAGGATCCAGCTCGATCGCCCGGCAGAAATGCTTGCCGGCACAGTCAAATTCTCGTTTCTCGAGCGCCATCGCCCCGCGGACCAGATGACAGTTGGCCTCTTCGGTGCCGGCACGAAACCAGATCGACCACATCGCATGCTCGGCCATCTGATGAACCATCGGATCGGGATCGCTCAGCGCCCGGCGAAGCGGGTCCAACGCACATTTGCGTCCCACGAGTGCCAGACAAAGCGCCGCCACTTTCCGAGCGTCAACATCCCCACCATTTAAAAGCGAGACGATCTGCGTGGGGCTCCATCGAAGCTCAAGCGCGTGAATCATTCCCTGCACGTCGTTAGCAGAAATCAACGGCGTCACGACCGCGACAAACTCGGACGGATCAATCATCGGCAATGTGTTCACGTTCCCGTATTGTACGCAGCCTGGGGTGAGGTATTCCAGAGAAAGCGATTGGTCGAATAAGCCTGAATTGGGGTATCCTGTCGGCTCCATCGGAGGCGAGCATGTCCCATCTGGTTTCACGAAAATCCTCTTGGCTGTCTTCCTGATTCCGGCGGCGGCGATCGTCTACATCCTGACGTTTTTCTTCCTTGAAGAAGCGAATTATCGTCGGGGGGCTTCGGCCTGCGTGGCAGCCGGCATCGTCACTTGGATGTTCATTGCCTGTTACTGGGTAGCGCTTTGGAGCGGTTCGGTGCAATGGACCCGCCGGCGGTTTGCCGGGACGCTTGTCGCCGCGCTCTGTGCGGTGGGCGGAGCGATCTTACTCGGAATCGCGGCTGAAATTGTGGTGCGCGGCTCGCGCGGTACATTCGGCGCATTCTGCGGCTCGATGTTCGCTCCAATCGCCTGGCTGATCGCCACAGTGTTCATCTGGCGCGAAACCGCCGCGGAGCGGCGGGCGAGGGTCAGTTCCTCTTCAACCACAGCGGTTACGTGCCCGACCTGCGGATATAACCTGACGGGCCTGACGGCGACGCGATGCCCGGAGTGCGGGAAGCAATGCACGCTGGATGAATTGTTCGCGGCGCAGAGCACCGAGCGAGACGTGGATGGGTAAGGCAGCGAAAGCTTCATTGCGGGTCTGCCGACTGGATTCTGTGATGAGCGAAAGACGCGGGCCTTCCGGCCACGGCTGAAGTAGGTGGCATTTATTTAGCCAAGGGCGGAAGCCCGCGGAGCAATCGATGGCGGTGGGACTTTTCACGTTTCACGCGTACGGAACGTGGTGGCCTGACGACGGGCGAGGCTACACGAGAAAAGGCGGGGGCGTCGTACCGCGTGACACCGATATGGCCGAGCGGTATCAGGAGCGCGCGGCGTCTGATCCGGTCGAATTCGATGAACAGATGCAGCGCGTCCTGATCGCGGGTATGCAAGATTTATGCACGAGAAGAAGCTGGCGGTTGCATGCGGTTGGGACCGATCCGACACACTGACATTTTCTGGTGAGTCATCCTGGCTATTTTGATTTCATCGAAGCACGGGGCAAGATGAAGAATCTTTTGAGCTTGTTTCTTGGGCGATCCACGGGGATTACCGGGCGAAAATGGTTTGCGGAAGGTGGGAGTAACAAGCGCGTGAAAGATCGGAAGCATTTTGATCATCTGGTTGAAACGTATCTTCCGAACCAGCGAGGACTATTCTGGAAGGAAGGAATGGAGTTGCCTGAGATTCCGGAGGGGATTTTGTGATGAGAGAAAGACGCGGGCCTTCCGGCCACGGCTAAAGTAAGAATTGCGTTCGCGCAACTTCAGCCTCGGGCGGAAGCCCGTGGTCTTTCATCGGCTTGCTTCGTCGTGATGTCCCAGATCGGTGATGCGCAGATCCTGGGGGAGGCCCGCTTGCTGGGCCATGTAATCTTCGAGCAATCGGCGCACCGGGGAGATGCGGATGCGGCGGGTGATGTCGGCGGCGAAGGCGTAGGTGAGCAAATGGCGGGCGGCTTCGGCGCCCACGCCGCGGCTGCGGAGGTAGAAGACCATTTCTTCATCGACCGGGCCGGTCGTGGAGCCGTGCGTGCATTTGACGTCGTCGGCGTAGATTTCCAATGCCGGCTGGCTGTTCATGTAGGCGTCATCGCTGAGCAGCAGGGATTTGCTGGTCTGTTTGCTGTCGGTCTTCTGTGCGTCGGGGCGGACGAGGATCTTGCCACGGAAGACGCCGGTGGATTTGCCTTTGAGCACGTGCTTGTAAAGCTCGTGGCTCGGACAGTTGGGCAACGCGTGATCCAGCAAAGTATGGTTATCGCAATGGCGCGTGCCATCCAGAAGCACAATCCCGTTGAGCGTCGCTTCGGCAAATTCGCCGGCGAAGATGACGTTCAAATCATTCCGCGCGAGCTTTGCGCCCAGGGAAGCGGAATGGCTGACGAACGTGCTGGATCGGCCAATCCTCACCTGCATGGTGCCGACGTGATATGCATCGTCGGTTTCGTGCTGCACTTTGCAATGGTCGACCGCACAATTCTCGCCGATGACCAGCTCGGTGACGGCATTGGTAAAGTACGCTCCCGCGCCTTCGCCCCCACTTGCACCGATGTAACTTTCAACGAAGCTGAATTCCGTATTGTCCTCCGCGACGACCAGGACGCGGGGATGCGAGACCGTTGGCTCACCACCATCTGCTGTTGAAATGAAAAGCAGATGAATCGGCGCTTCCATGTGAATGCCTCGCGGCACGCGAATGAAGGCGCCATCGTCGATGAAACCGGAATTCAATGCGACGAACGGATTGGCGTTGATGTCGGCATACTTACCCAGGTGATCGCGGATTTCAGTCGCCTGCGGCGTTGGCATCGCGCTGGCGAGGCTGACAACCTTCAATCCACGAAGGAGCTTGCCCAGGCGCGACAGTTGCGGCTCGTATCGGCCATTGACGAAGACCAGTTCGCAAGCCGCCTCATCGGCGAAACCGAAACAGCGGGCGTGTTCAATTGCCGATCCATCCTTGGGCTTGCCCGCCAGTTTGAAAGGGGTCTTAGCGATGGCGTTGACGTTGGTTTGCCGCCAGTCCTCCTGTTTGGTGGTGGGGAAACCGACGGAGTCAAAACGAGCGATGGAGCGTTTGCGCAAGTCGTCGAGCCAGGGATGGGCGACGACGGCGGACTGCTTCTCCCCGGTGGCAAAGTGGCGCGAGAAGTTTGCCAAATGAATTCCCTTGCTGTGGGCGATGCCGGTCTGACGATCTTCAGCGAGCTGAGTCATGATGATAACCGAACAAACGGCCCGCGAGCGGGCCGGCTAAACTAAGAGAACCTTACGCGGCCTCATCTTCCACCCAGTCATAACCCCTGGCTTCAAGTTCCAGAGCCAAATTCTTATCCCCGGTTTTGACAATTCGGCCGTCAAGCATCACGTGGACGTAATCCGGTTGGATGTAATCGAGCAACCGCTGATAGTGCGTCACCAGCATGATCGCGCGATCGGGGCCACGAAGACTGCTGGCGCCGTTAGCAACGACTTTCAGGGCGTCGATGTCGAGTCCGCTGTCGGTTTCATCCATCAGCGCGAGCTTGGGATTGCATACGGCCATCTGGAAGATTTCGTTCCGCTTTTTTTCGCCGCCGCTGAATCCTTCATTCACCGCGCGGTTCATGAAGGATTGGTCCATCTTCAGAAGCTGCATCTTGTCCTTTACCATTTTCAGGAACTCGAAGCTGTCGAGCTCGGGCTGATTGCGATGCTTGCGGATGGCGTTGACGGCGGCCTTGAGGAAATAGCTGGTCGAAACGCCGGGGATTTCAACGGGATACTGGAAGGCGAGGAAGATGCCCTCGCGGGCGCGCTCCTCGGCGGAGAGTTCCTGGAGATCATGACCGTTGTACGTGATCGTGCCCTGGGTCACTTGATAGGCCTCGCGGCCGGCGAGCACCTGCGCGAGCGTGCTCTTGCCGCCGCCGTTCTTGCCCATGATCGCATGGACTTCGCCGGCGTCGATCGTGAGATTGACGCCTTTGAGAATGTCCCGTCCGCCGGCGGCGGCGACACGGGCGTGGAGGTTTTTGATTTCTAGCAATGCCATCTAATCACAGAAGAGTTGTCCACGAATTGGCACGAATGAACACCAATAAGAGGGAATAAGACGTCCGACCCATTGATTGCTTCACTCGACCCGTTCGCCTTCGCTCCTCTCTTTCTTCATTCGTGTCTATTCGTGCCAATTCGTGGACAAAACTCTTATCCAACGCTGCCTTCGAGACTGACTCCAAGTAACTTGCGGGCTTCGACGGCGAACTCCATCGGGAGCTCCTTGAACACTTCCTTGCAGAAGCCGTTGACGATCATGCTCACCGCGTCTTCGAGACTGATGCCACGGGTCTTGCAATAGAACAACTGGTCTTCACCGATCTTGCTGGTGCTGGCTTCGTGTTCGGCGCGGCTGGTGGTGTTGCGAACCTCAATGTACGGCACGGTGTGCGCGCCGCATTTGTCGCCCAGCAGCAGCGAATCGCACTGAGTGTAGTTGCGGGAGTTGGTCGCGCCCTTAAGGATTTTCACCAGGCCGCGATAAGTGTTTTGTCCTTTGCCGGCACTGATTCCCTTGGAGACGATGGTGCTTTTGGTGTTTTTGCCGATGTGGATCATCTTCGTGCCCGTGTCGGCTTGCTGCATGCCGTTGGTCAGCGCGACGCTGTAAAACTCACCGATGCTGTTGTCGCCCTGGAGGATGCAGCTTGGATATTTCCAGGTGATGGCCGAGCCGGTTTCGACTTGCGTCCAACTGATTTTGCTATTTACGCCGCGGCAGGCGCCGCGCTTGGTGACGAAGTTGTAGATTCCGCCTTTGCCGGTTTGCTTGTCGCCGGGATACCAGTTCTGAACGGTGCTGTATTTGATGGAGGCGTTGTCCATCGCGACCAGTTCCACGACGGCCGCGTGGAGCTGATTCTCATCACGCTGGGGCGCGGTGCAGCCTTCCAGATAACTCACGCTTGCACCCTCGTCGGCGATGATCAGCGTGCGCTCGAACTGCCCGGTATTTTTGGCGTTGATACGGAAATAGGTGCTCAGCTCCATCGGGCATTTCACGCCTTTGGGGATAAAGCAGAAACTGCCGTCGGTGAAGACGGCGCTGTTGAGGGTGGCGAAATAGTTGTCGGAATAGGGGACGACCGATCCGAGATACTTCCGCACCAATTCGGGATGTTCCTTCACGGCATCGGAGAAGCCGCAGAAGATGATCCCCTTCTCAGCGAGGGATTTCTTGAAGGTGGTGGCGACGGAGACC
>Ga0302324_100008425_pt1 | contig 21738 bp, 16 predicted proteins | sample Palsa_T0_1_FD_201949 | JGI IMG/M metagenome (GOLD analysis project Ga0302324, IMG submission 201949) | Peat permafrost microbial communities from Stordalen Mire near Abisko, Sweden - Palsa_T0_1 | ecosystem: Environmental > Terrestrial > Soil > Palsa > Peat permafrost | place: Sweden: Abisko...
TATGTATCCTAGCTTAGCTAAGCTAGATGCGGAAGGCCACAGGGTCTCTCGGTTCTCGTGCTTGAAGTTTCGGCGCCTGCATGGGGTCTTCGACTCCGCAGCGTGCCTGTGACGTACTTGATCTCGTACGCCACAGTGTTGCCTTCCGGTTAGGTTGACAGGTTGACACCGTCGGCGCTTCTGGTGGTTGCGATTTCGGAGCTCATCAACTTCAGGGATACCCAGCCTACACTTGCCCCTGTCCAACGCTTCCACGACGACCTTAAGGCAAGCCCCGGCATGGCTCGCTCTTTCATTCACTACTTCACACCGGTTTATCCCGACGCATCCAAGCTCAAGGGCGCCTACCGTCCCAGTTCCTAGGTCATCTTGTGCACGCTTCTTTCCCAGTCTATGGCCAACCGATCAAGTTGCGACTTGACGGCAGCGGTTTTGTTGTACAATAAATGCAGACGAATTAGTGCGCTTGTCTATCGCTTTACCATTTCGATTCACGGCCGGAGAATCTCTTCGGACGCCCAGCCAGCCCTCCCACGGTTCCACAATTCCACCAACAAAGCTCAAACCTTAAACATGTATCCAGGCAGAAACTTTCCTCCTCGCAGGCAGAATCGCAGAGAGAACGTAAACGAGTCCATTCGTGCGCGTGAAGTGCGCGCGGTGTTCCCGGACGGCACTGCGGAAGTGATGCCCACCGCCGCGGCTCTCCGTAAGGCGCAGGATTTAGGTTTGGACCTTGTACTGATCGCCCCGACGGCGGTGCCGCCAGTGGCCAAGGCCGTCGATTTCGGCCACTATCAGTACGAGCAAAAGAAGAAGCAGCACGACGCCAAGAAGAAGCAGCACGTGGTGCAGGTGAAAGAACTGAAGTTCCGTCCCAACACCGACGATCACGACTACGATTTCAAAAAGAATCACGCCATCCGCTTCCTCCAGGAGGGCAACCGCGTGAAGGCCGTAGTGCAGTTTCGCGGGCGTGAAATCGCGCACGCGGATTTGGGCAAGAAGCTGCTTATGCGCTTCGCCGCCGACCTCACCACCTACGGAGCGGTAGAGAGCTCGCCGCGCCTGGAAGGCCGCAACGCGCACATCCTCATCAGTCCGGTGAAGGCCGCAGTGAAGGCAGGCGAGAAACACACGGCTCCATCCGGCGACGCGTAGCCCGCGGCCGCCGGGTTCATCCGTCTTCGAAAGTACCTAATCACGTGCATCTGGCGTACTCCCGGCTCAATGTCGGGGAACGGCTCATGTTAAAATCCAATCAGTTCTCGCCCTCCACCGTGACGATATGTATAACGCTTTCTTCGGCTTCACCCTCAATCCGTTCAACATGAGTCCGGACCCCTCGTTTCTGTACCGGAGTAAGCAGCACGAAGAGGCGCTGGCGAACCTGATTTATGGCGTGCAGAGCCGGAAGGGTTTTATCCTGTTGACGGGTGAGGTGGGCACGGGCAAAACCACGATGCTGGAATGCCTGCGCGATTTCCTGAACGCTCAGCAGATCGTGTTTGCGTCGCTATTCAACTCGCGCCTTACCGTTGCGCAGTTTTTCGAGATGCTGGCATACGATTTCGATCTCAGTTGCAACCGCCTTTCGAAGACCGAAGTGCTGCTGGCGCTCAACCACATGCTGCTCGAGCGAACGGCGATGGGGCGGACCGCCGTCCTGATTGTGGATGAGGCGCACAATCTGGACTGGGACGTTTTGGAAGAGATCCGGCTGTTGGGCAATCTTGAGAACCGGAAGGGCAAGCTGCTGCAAGTGATCGTCGCCGGCCAGCAGGAATTGGACGCCAAACTGGACGAGCCGCAGTTCCGGCAGCTCAAGCAACGCATCTCTCTGCGCTGCGCTTTGCGCGGCTTCGACGCCAGCGAGTCGGCCGCGTACATCAACTCGCGAATGGCGCGCGCGGGAGTACGAGAGCAAAAAATAATCCCGCTGGAGATCATTCAGGAAATTCACTGCCGTTCACAGGGAATTCCCCGATTAATCAACGCCATTTGCGACAATCTGCTTCTAACCTCATTTGCGATGGAATCCAGAACTACCACGCTGGAGATGCTAAACGAGGTCACTGCGGATATGCGGTTAGAGATTTCCAGCAAAACCAGCACTCCTGCCATCCCGCTGTATTCCTAATTACCAGCCAGCAGAACGAAACCTGCGGAACAACACCGATACGGTCTTCACCTGACATCGTCAAATCACAAATCCCCCTCAAAGTTCTGGGTAAATCCCCAGTTGCGCCAAGCAAGTTTGGGTGCAATTGGGATAAACTGCACTTAGTGAGCCTAGGACGCGGGAAGCAAATTCACCGCTAAAGGTTCTGGGTAGTACTGCCCGATAGATTCTTAGAAAGCGGTACACCAGGGCAGGAAAGCCCAGAAAAAAGGAGATTTAATTCGATGCAGAGATTCCTTGAAAACAAATTCGCGTTCGCCGCGGTTCTTGTGCTGTTTGTCATGGCGGTGTTCTGGAATGCCACCCAGAGCGGCGGCTCGCCGGCGCCCAATCAGTGGACTGCTTCAACTGCGGTTCAACTGGCGCATGGCCCGAATATTCCTCCCGATCCATGGGATTGGAACAAAGCTCAGCATGGTCCCAACATTCCGCCTGACCCGTGGGATTGGAGCGCCGCCAATCATGGCCCGAATATTCCTCCCGATCCATGGGACTGGAACAAAGCTCAGCATGGTCCTAACATTCCGCCCGACCCGTGGGATTGGAGCGCCGCCAATCACGGCCCGAATATTCCTCCCGATCCGTGGGACTGGAACAAAGCCCAACATGGTCCCAACATGCCGCTCACCCCGCGAGATTTGACCGCTGCCAATCACGGTCCCAATATTCCTCCCGATCCATGGGACTGGAACAAAGCTCAGCATGGTCCTAACATTCCGCTCGCCCCGCGAGATTTGACCGCCGCCAATCATGGTCCCAATATTCCTCCCGATCCATGGGACTGGAACAAAGCTCAGCATGGTCCTAACATTCCGCCCGACCCGTGGGATTGGCGCGCCGCCAATCACGGCCCCAATATTCCACCCGATCCGTGGGACTGGAACAAAGCTCAGCATGGTCCTAACATTCCGCCCGACCCGTGGGATTGGGTCAAAGCGGCGTAGCCAAATCAAACTGTCTGTTTAACAAAGCGACGCCCACAAGCCTACAATAGGGTCTGTAATGCAGTTGGCGCTCCAATTGATTTGCTGGGCTATCGGGCTGCCGCTCATGCTGCTTGTGATCGCTGCCCTCCTACGCGGCGGGTATCGGCTGTTTCCGGTGCTTTTTGTCTATCAGATTGTCGACTTGCTGATGACGGTAGCCGGAATGCCGCCGTATATTGCGTACTACTTCCAGCATCAAGCGGCCGCTAGAGCGCTAATGGCTCAGTGGTCGTGGTGGGATGACCTTTTGCTGCTGCCGCTAGTCTTGGCTGTGGTAATCGGGCTGATCTTTCGCGCGACGGAGAATATTCGCTCGCGGCGCATGATGCGTGCGGCTTCGATCGGGTACGCGACCGTGATCGCGGGCATTTCCTTCCTCGTCCACTACGGTCCGGAGATGCCCAACGGCGTCTGGATGGCGCTTTGGATCCGCGACCTTAATTTCTTCGGTTCCGCAGTTCTCGACTTAGCGCTTTGGGCTTTGCTTCTGCGGTCTCGAAGTAAGGACTCGCGGCTGTTATTGGTCAGCGGCGGCTTAGGTATCCAGTTCACCGGCGAAGCCATCGGCGACTCGCTCCGCTCCATGGCGGTTCAACACCATTCCCGGCCTCTGTCCTTCACAGGAAGCCTCATCACGACGCTGGTAGATCTGCTATGCGTCTACATTATCTGGCAGGCCTTCCGGCATTACAAAGGTGGAGACGCAAAAAGAGCCGCCGTTTGACGGGCGGCTCTTTTTGGCGAAGCGAGGGATATCAAGGGCGAAGCCCTTGCCTGTTAGTGTCCGGTGACGGCGCTATCCGCGCGGTTGGCCGAGTTCGAGTTGTCGCCCAGCGAACCGGTAACCTGGTCGGCGCTGAACACCTTCACTTCCACGCGGCGGTTCTTGGCGCGGGCGGTCCGGGTACGAGCGTCTTCCACCGGCTTTTCCTCACCCAATCCGATCATGTGGATGCGGTAGATCGGAATATCGTGCTTGGCCACCAGATACTCCACAACAGCATCGGCGCGCTTACGGCTTAGAGCCTCGTTGTAAGCTTTGGAGCCGGTGGTATCGGTGTAACCCTCCACGGCGATGAAGAAGCGCTTGTTCGCCTGGATGTCTTGCGCAAGTTTATCCAGATCCTGCCGGGTATCGGCCGTTAAGATGGCCTTGTCGAATTTGAAAGGCACCGTCACGGTGGTCTGCAGTTTGTAGTCGTCGATATTCGCGACGGCATCGCGCAGTTTGCTGAGCGATTGCGCATTCTGATCCGACTTTGCGTCGGCAGTGGTCGCGCGAGTCATAGCGTCATTGGCATGACTCATCGCGTCATTAGCGTGGTTCATCGCATCGGAGGCGTGTTGATCGGCCGTGCCGGCTTTCTCGTTCGCAGCGCTAATCCCGTTCTGGGCCTTCTCATCGTTTTTGGCCACCTGACTCTTGGTGTCCTGGATCTGTTGGCTGTTTTGGGTGGTCTGATCGCCTACCTGATCGACTTTGGCTTGAATCGGGGCCGTAGTATTCTGCACGTACTTTTTGGTCGCGCATCCGGTGGTGAGCATGACTCCTGTTACGATGCATGTGGTCGCAAGAAAAACTCTCATGGTCAAAAACCTCGCTGTAACCAATGCAATTCATACGCCTCCCCGTAAGTCCAACAATTTCAATAAGAACCACCGGCGGGCGGTCAAACTTGCGATGTAGAGATTACGCGAGTGTATGGTTTTTATCGAATTCTTGCGGAAAATGTACGCACTCTACCCAATGTGCGAGGGGTTACAGATTGCCTTCCGGAGCTTCGCGGCTGGAGGGCGGGCTTGAATCCAGGAAGGTCCCACGACAGATTCTCGTAGATCTCTTCTTCGGGGTCGTAGTCCAAGGGCCAAAAATTTCTTGTGGAGGTCATAATGTCACCTGATATACAGCGGAAGGGAACACCCTTATTATAGCGCTCTGGGGGCGGCGGCCCAGCGGAGCCCTGGCACCCTGCCGCGCCCGCCACTTATGCCGCCGCTCAACGCAACCGCGAGCGTGGACAGACCGACCTTGTGCGCTGTAACCAAGTTTCTTCTTGCCACACCCGCCGTTTCGAAGGACACTGAAGGTTCACAAGGAGAACCTGTTGGAGAGAAATGGCCGTAAGGGCTCCCTCGTCATGGAGCCGACCGAGCGATGGACCCCGCAGTTGGCTAGCGACCTCTACGACGTCGCAAGCTGGGGCAAAGGTTATTTTTCCGTTGGCGACAACGGCCACGTGCGCGTCCACCCCGAGAAGGACCCCGCCCGAGCCATCGATCTCAAGCAACTGGTCGACACCCTGGTCCTCCGCGGCATCAGTCTGCCCATCCTGATCCGCTTTGCCGATATTCTGAAGCACCGCCTGGGCGAAATCCATAACGCGTTCCAGACCGCCATCGCCGAGCACCGCTATCAGGGGGGCTACTGCTGCGTTTATCCCATCAAGGTCAACCAGCAACGCCAGGTGGTGGAAGAGGTGTTGGAATTCGGCAAGCCCTTCAAGTTCGGTCTGGAAGCCGGCTCCAAGCCGGAGCTGATGGCCGTCATGGCGCTCGCCGACAATCAAACCCCCATTATCTGCAACGGCTTCAAGGACGACGAATACATCGAGATGGCCATGCTGGCGCAGAAGGCCGGCCGCATGATCATCCCCGTGGTCGAGAAGTACACCGAGCTGCACCTGATTCTGAAGTACAGCGCGCGCGTAGGCGTTCGCCCGTCAATCGGCCTGCGCGTCAAATTGGCCAGCCGCGGCTCGGGACGCTGGAAATCTTCCGGCGGCTACCGCTCGAAGTTCGGCCTTTCCGCCACCGAGGCCATGCGCGCTCTGCAGGAGTTGAAAGACCTCGGCATGGCCGATTGCCTCAACCTGCTGCATTTTCACCTGGGCAGCCAGATCACCAATATCCGCCAGATCAAGGGCGCGGTGAACGAATCCGTCCGCGTCTACGTCGATCTGGTGCGCGCCGGCGCAGGCCTGCGCTATTTGGATGTCGGCGGCGGCTTGGGTATCGATTACGACGGCTCGCAGACCGATTTCGAATCGAGCGTCAATTACACTTTGCAGGAATATGCCAACGACATCATCTATCACGTGCAGAACGTGTGCGACGAAGTCGGCGTGCCGCACCCCAACATCGTCACCGAGAGCGGACGCGCCATCGCAGCTTATCACAGCGTGCTGGTGTTCAACGTTCTGGGCGTGGCGGGCATGGGTGAAGGCGACATTCCCGCCGAGCCGCCGGCCGACGCCGAGCAGCCCTTGATCGACTTGCAGGAAACCTACCGCGGCCTCAGCGCCAAGAACCTGCTCGAAAGCTATCACGATGCCCAACAGGCGCTCGACCAGGCGCTCAACCTGTTCAGCCTTGGCTATCTTTCGCTGGAGCAGCGCTGCATCGCCGAGAATCTCTATTGGGCCATCTCGCGCAAAATCCAGCGGCAGGCGCGCGAGCTCGATTATTTCCCCGAAGAGCTGGAGGGCATCGACGCCATGCTCTCCGACACCTATTTCTGCAATTTCTCGCTCTTCCAGAGCATGCCCGACAGCTGGGCCATCAAGCAGCTCTTTCCCATCATGCCGATTCACCGGCTGGAAATCGAACCGACGCGCCCCGCGGTGCTCGGCGACATCACCTGCGATTCCGACGGCAAAGTGGACGCCTTCATCGACCGCCGCGATGTGAAGCGCACCCTGCAATTGCATCCTTTCGACGGCGGCAATTACTACTTGGGCGCCTTCCTGTTGGGCGCATATCAGGAGATTCTGGGCGATCTGCACAATCTGTTCGGCGACACCAACGCGGTACACGTGCGGTTGAGCCCGGCCGGCGAAACCATTCTCGATTCCGTGATCAAGGGCGACACCGTCCGGGAAGTGCTGAACTACGTGCAGTTCTCTTCGGATTCACTGGTGACCATGATGCGCCGCGACGCGGAGTGCGCGTTGCGCGAGGGCCGATTGACCTATGAAGAGAGCGGCGCGCTGCTGAAATTCTACGAAGAGGGTCTGCACGGCTACACCTATCTGGAGGACGTGCACGAGCAGTAGGGCGGGCGTTACAAAACGTCACGCACCGAAGTGCAGCCGTGACAGCGCGGAACATCCCAGAACGCTGGGACCCGGTGGCTGATTGCTGGTGGTTCGGGCTTTGTCGACAGCTATCGGTAAACGCTGCGCGGCTTATCCGGCTAATCTCTGCCCGTTCAGATGCTTCACGCCAGCCGTGATTATCTTTATCGCAGCCTGGCCGGGCGCCTGCGATCCGCCGATAAACAAAGACCCCGGCGCGTCCCCAAACTATGAGGGATTCCCGTTTCCGTCATTCATGACGCAGGGCCGTGCTGGGGTCCACCTTAGCCGCCCGGCGGGATGGTATCCAGCAGGCCAGAAATGCAACGGCCGCGAGAAAGAGCGGGACCATGGTGAACGTGGCGGCGTCGTGGGCGGGGACTCCGTAGAGGAAGCTGGTGAAAAGCTTCGCCATACCCCATGCTGCCCCGAGGCCAGGGATCAAAGCCACGACGGCAAGTGTCATTCCCTGGCGGATAATCAGGCGTTGCACTTCGCCGACGCTCGCTCCGATCGCCAGGCGGATGCCAATTTCCCGAGTCCGCCGGCTGACCCAGTAGCTGATCACGCCGTATAGTCCGACCGCCGCCAGTGAGAGCCCGATTAAGCCGAAGATGCCGAATAGCGTTCGTGCCAGTCGTGGAAGAAATAACGCTTCGCTGAGGTGCTCCTCCATCGTCGTGACGTCAAAGATGGCAAGGGAGGGGTCCAGGGCCTGGATTTCCGCGCGAACCGCGTTCCCGAACGCCCCGGGTTCGCCTTTGAAGCGAACCATCACCGTGTAGCCCGTCATGGATGGATCCGCGCCGATGTCCTGCGCCAGCGACCGGTAGAGAATGGGCCGGAGATCCTCACCCAGCGTGCGGGACTTCGTATTCTTGACGACCCCGATGATTTCGTAGACGCGGTCGCCGTCGCGGACACGCTGGCCGATCGGGTTCTCATTCCCCAAGAACCGCTGCACGAACTGCTCGTTGACGACGGCGGTCCTCGGCGAAGTTGCGCCTTCATTTTCGAAGTCGCGCCCGGTGATGCGCGGGATGCCCATCGTATCGAAGTAGCCGGAGGTCGCCATATAGAGATCGACAATTCGGTTTCCCGCCCGAGCCGGCTTGCCTTCCACCTCGAAGCCGTCGCTGCGATGACCACCGGAGAGCGGCACGGCGTCAGTACATGCCACTGAGATCACGCCGGGAAGCTGGGCCACGCGCTCGCGCACCCGGGTGAGCAGTTGAACTGAACGCTCGGCGCTATATCCATGGAGTCGCGGATCGATCGACATCATCAGAACGCCCTTCGAGCGGAATCCGATATCGATGCGGGAGGCGTTGCCGAGGCTGCGCAGAAACAGTCCCGTAGCGCAAAGCAGAACCAGAGACATCGAGAGCTGCGAGACCACCAGGATATTTCTCAAACTCCACATGCGGCCGGGACGCGCGAGTATGTCCTCTCCCTTGAGCGTGCTGACGATGACCGGACGCGCCACCGAATACGCCGGAGCCAGGCCGAACAGAGTGCCCGCCGCTACGCTAAGCACGAACGCATAGAGAAGGACGGTGCTGTTCACACTAACCGAAAGATCGAGGGGCACGGGCGCTGCCAGACGGAACGCCGCGAGTGCATGCGTGGCCCATAGCGAGAGCGCGACGCCGAGCACGCCGCCTGCCAGCGACAACAGGACGCTTTCTGTCAACATCTGGCCAAGCAGATGCCCGCGCGTGGCGCCCAAAGCGAGGCGCACAGCCATCTCCCGTTGTCGGCCCGTGGCCTGAGCAAGCGAGAGGTTCGCCACGTTGGCACAGGCGATGCATAGAACCAGGAGCGCCACCGCGGAGAGGCCGGCGAGGAACATTATTACGGTCGACCCGTCGCGGGGTGGCAGCGAGCCCGCCGTCTCCATGCGAAAGCCAGTGTCTCTATCCGCGGCGGGCAGAGATTCGGGAAAGGCATTGGCGAAACGTTTGCCGAGAACTTCGAGTTCGGCGGCGGCCTGCGCCGGAGTCACGCCGGGAGCCAGACGGCCAGCCACAGCGATCCAGTGATAATTGCGAGAGGTGCGATTGGCGGTGTTCGGCAGTAATTGATCGATATTGTCGAGAGGCGCCCAGAATTGAGCATCGAGAATAATGTCAAGGCCGCGGAAACCCGAGGGCGCGACGCCGACCACGGTGTATGGCCGGCCGGAAAGTTGGACGGACTTGCCCGCAATGGCCGGATCGGCGCCGAAGCGGCGCTGCCATAGCCGATGACTGAGCACGACAACTGGTAGATGTTCCTCCTCCGGCGTGAAGCCGCGGCCGATTGCCATGGCCAGTCGCGCGACATCGAAGAAATTAGCGGTGACTGCCTGTCCCCAGACGCGTTCCGGCTCGCCGCTGCCACTGATCGAGGCGGGCAGCAGATCGTAGTACGCCGTCACGCCAGAGAAAGATTTCGCCTGCTCGCGCAGATCGTTGTAAAGCAACCAGCTGAAGTTATTGCAGCACTGCCCTCCGCCTTGCGTAGTGTGTAGCGCCATCAGTCTGGCAGGGTCGCCGACCGGGGGATGGCGTAAGACGAATCGGCTGACGATGGAGAAAATGGTGGCGTTGGCGCCAATACCGAGTCCGAGCGTGAGAATCGTGACAAAGGCGAAGAGGGGTGCTTTGCGCATGGTGCGGAACGCGTAATTAACGTTGCGCATGGTGGAGGCGAGCGCAGCCCCAGATCTTGAATCGCGGACCTCTTCCTTCACGTTTTCGGGATGGCCGAATGTTATCCGGGCCAACCGGCGGGCTTCCTGCTCGGGGAGTCCTCGCTCGATGTAGCGGTCCACCATGGTCTGGTAGAACGCTTGAACCTCCGCGTCAAGTTCCGTTTCGACGGCATCGCCGTGAAATAGGAGGCCGAAAATTTTACGAACCCGCCGCAGGAAGACCATTTAGCCCTCCTCAGCGAGCGCGCGGTTCATGGCCGTGAAGACATTCTTCCAGTTGCGCTTCTGTTCCGCTAATTGAGCGCGCCCGGATGCGGTTAATGTGTATGCTTTCACGCGGCGCTTTGCTTCAGATTCCGTCCATTCGCCCTCGGTCCAACCTTTTTCGGTGAGCCGGTGGAGTGCGGGGAAGAGCGATCCCGGACCAACGAGAAAGACGCCGCGAGTTACCTGTTCGATGCGGTCGGCGATGGCGACGCCGTGCAGCGGGCCGAGTTCCAGGGTTCTGAGGATAAGGAGGTCGAGTGTGCCTGGCAGGATATCGGTTGGTTTAGCCACGAGTCGATGATATCGCACTCCGATATCGATTGTCCATATGCCCTCGCCGAAAGGCGGCGTTACCGGAAACCAGCGGGTTCCCGCTTCACGCGGGTTCTGAGCGTGAAGTGGGACAACATCACGGGATGGCGCGCTATGTATTGGGCGACCGGAGTTTGGTCAAGAATGATCCGTCTCCGGGAACTATTGAGGATAAGCGCCAGGTGATGTATCGCCCGCAGCGGAAAACCGCCCGTTACGAACTAGGCAAAAGCAAGCCCCACTTTAGCGCGGCTTCCTTACCAAAACCGTAGTCACATTATCCGGCCCGCCGGCATCCTTCGCCGCCTCAATCAACTGCCGGCAACTCTCTTCCAACCCCACCCCGTCGCGCCCGCCTTGCAATATCTCCGCCAGTTTCTGCGGCTCCACCACGCCGTGCAACCCGTCACTGCAGATCAGCACCAGCGCTCCCGGCATCAGCGGCACCGCATAGCAGTTCACGGTGAGTGGCGCGCTGGCCCCGATGGCCATCGTCAGAACGTGGCGCATCGGGTGGTTCTTGAGGCTCTCTTCATCGAGGCCCAGCGGCCGGCCCACTTCGTTGACCCACGTTTGATCGTCGGTAATGGTGCGCAGGCCCGCATCGTCCATCAGGTACGCGCGGCTGTCGCCTACGCTGGCGATGCACAAATCCTCTCCGATTTCGAGAGCCGCCACCAGCGTTGTGCCCATGCCCTCAAGCGCAATATCCTGCCGCGCGGCGTCAAGCACCCGCCGATTTGCTTCTTCCACCGCGGTCAGCAGCACTTGAGAATCGCGCCGTTGCGCCATCAGCACCGCCTCCGCCACGGTATCCACGGCCAGGCGCGAAGCCCGCTCTCCAGCGTTAGCTCCGCCCATGCCGTCGGCCAGAACGTACAACCCAAGCTCCGGCTCAATCAAGCAATAGTCCTCGTTGTTGCTTCTGACGCAGCCTTTGTCCGACAGCGCGAAGGCATCCAGCATTCCGGGCGGCTCCCTTCAAAGACGGCGCACGCCGTCACCGTAATTTTAACCAAATAACAGAACGGCGGTACCATATAAGTTTCAGCTAAATGATTTGGAAACGTCTCCGCCTGACGCTCGAAATGATCAAGTTCGAGCACTCGGTCTTCGCCCTGCCCTTCGCTCTCACGGGGGCTCTGCTGGCGTTTCGCGACGCCGGTTTCGACGGCAGCGGCATCTGGCGCAAGCTGGCCTGGATTGTCGCCGCGATGGTCTGCGCCCGTTCCGCCGCCATGGCCTTTAACCGATTGGTGGATCAGGACATAGATGCGCGCAATCCGCGCACCCGGAGCCGTCATCTGCCCGCCGGATTGCTCAGCCGCGGCTTCGCATGGACCTTCGTCGCGGTAGCCGCTGCCCTCTTCTTTTTCGCCGCCGGCCAGTTGAACCAGTTGTGCCTCCGCCTGGCCCCTGTGGCGCTCGCCGTAATCTTTTTTTATTCCTTCACCAAGCGCTTTACCTCTTTTTCCCATGTGGTACTAGGGTTTTGCCTTGGTATCGCTCCCGCGGCCGCGTGGATCGCCGTGCGCGGCTCGCTCGATCCACGCATTCTCTGGCTCACCGCGGCCGTCACCTGCTGGACCGCCGGCTTCGACGTCATCTACTCCTGCCAGGATTTCGAATTCGATTCCGCCGAGGATCTGTGGAGCCTCCCGCGCGCGTTGGGCATCGCCGGGGCCTTGCGGGTGGCGCGGATGCTGCATGTCCTGATGATCGTTTGCCTGCTCATGCTGGTCTATGCGCTGCACCTCGGCGTCCTGGCCGTGGCCGGCGTCGGCGCCGTGGTCGCGCTCCTCTTGTATGAGCACAGCCTGGTCAAGGCTACCGACCTTTCGCGTGTTAACGCCGCCTTCTTCACCATGAACGGCTATGTCAGCGTGTTATTCTTCCTATTCTGGGCCGCTGACATTTATTTCTCTGGAATCGACCTGTAGCTTATGCCACCCGCCATGCAAGTTCACATCGACGACGCCCGCCTGCTCCCCATCCGCGACAAAGTGGAGGCGGGCGAGCGCCTGTCTTTCGACGACGGCGTTGCGCTCTACCGCAGCCAGGATATTCTGGCGCTGGGCTACATGGCGAACCTGGTCCGTGAGCGCCTGCACGGCGACACAACATATTTCAACGTCAACCGCCATATCAACCCCACCGACGTCTGCGTGGCCAGCTGCCGCCTGTGCGCCTTCGGCAAGCGCGTGCGCGATCCCAAAGCCTACACCATGTCGCTCGAAGAGGTGTGGCATCGCGCCGGTGAAGGTTACAGCGAAGCCGTCACCGAGTTTCACATTGTCGGCGGCCTGCATCCAGAGCTCACGCTCGATTGGTTCTGCCAGATGCTGCGCGGCCTGAAGCAGCGCTTTCCGCAGGTGCATCTGAAGGCCTTCACCATGGTGGAGATCGCCTATTTTGCGCGCCGCCAGAAGATTTCTGTGCGCGAAACGCTCGAGCGCCTGCGCGACGCCGGCATGGATTCGCTGCCCGGCGGCGGCGCTGAAATCTTCCACGAGCGCGTGCGCCGCATCATTTGCGACCACAAGATCGATGGCAACGAGTGGCTGGAAACCGCGCGTACTGCGCATAGCCTGGGGTTGCGGTCGAACTGCACCATGCTCTACGGCCACATCGAAAACGAAGAGGACCGCGCCGATCACTTAGTGCGTCTGCGCGAATTGCAGGACGAAACCCACGGCTTCGTGACCTTCATCCCGCTGGCGTTTCATCCCGACAACACCGCGCTGCACCACGTCCCTAAGACTACCGGATTCGACGACATCAAGAACATCGCCGTCGCGAGGCTGATGCTCGACAACATTCCACACATCAAGGCTTACTGGGTGATGATGACCCCGCGGATCGCGCAAGTGGCGCAACGTTTCGGCGCCGACGATCTGGACGGCACCATTGTGGAAGAGCGCATCTACCACGACGCCGGCGCAACCACCACGCAAGGCCTGCGCCGCGCCGAACTGCTGCAGTTGATCCGCAGAGCCGGCCGCGTCCCCATGGAGCGCGACACGCTCTACCACCCGGTGGAGCGGACCGAAGCGACATTTACGGTCCTGGTATAGGGGCTTGCGTTTTGTGGGGCAGGCGCTTTCGCCTGCCAACCGCACCCTGCGAATATGCGGTGAGCGCGCTGAGCGGACTGCGATCACGGTTAGCCAGGCGCCGGGGCCGCACTGCCGGAACTCGGGGGGCGATCCAGCATGAGCGAAGTGAAACGTGTCGGGCCGTGGGGCAGGTTGCCGGTGATTCTGAGGGCCATCGTGGCCGGCTTTCTGATCGGCCTTCCGGCAGCGAATATCTGGCCGGTCTTGCTTCTGAAACTCGGCATGCCGCTCGCGGCGGGCGCTGAAGTTCTTTTCTTCATCGCTTATATCTGGTGTGCGAGCGGCGGCGGTCTGCCGAAATCCTGGCAGGCCCGTGCGCGGGATTCGTTTCGCACCGGCGCACGGGCCGCAATGGATTTGGGGATCCATCGCGGCAGTCTTTTTCGCGGGCACGATCCACGCGGCCATCGTGGTGCTGTTCCGGCTTGTGCCGTATCCCGCAGCCGAGTTTCACGCTGGGTACGATTTCTCGTTTATTCCAGGCGCGCCGATGCGTTGGCTTGCCGTTGTGGTGTCGGCCGTCTCCGCCGGAATCTGCGAGGAGACGGGCTTTCGCGGCTACATGCAGCGGCCCATCGAAAAACGGCATGGCGCGTTTGTGGCGATCTTGATTTCATCGCTGCTCTTCATGCTGGTGCATCTCAACAAGCACTGGTCCACCGCCGGAATGACGCCCATCGTGTTTGGCGCGGGCCTGTTGCTGGGCGCTCTCGCCTGGGCATCCCGATCGCTGGTCTTCTGCATGGTCGGACACACCATTATGGATATCGGGCTGTTCGCCTATTGGTGGACGCAAATCGCAGGCGTCTTCACGCAACGGCCAATTTCCGAAACGGGGGCCGACCAGACGTTCTCTGTCGAGTGCGCCGCGTTCGCCGTTGCGCTGCTTGTGACGCTGGCGGCCATCGTGAGGCTCAGAAGGCTAAGCGAATCTCGACTGCGTCCGCGGTGACAGACTGCCGTGAACGCCATGTGCAGCGCGCCCTACGCTGTTAGACTGGTAAGCCATGCCGGATTACATCGGAGCCATCGACCAGGGTACAACCAGCACGCGATTCATCGTATTCGACCACGCCGGACACATCGCCGCCTGCGCCCAGAAAGAGCACGAGCAGATCTACCCGCAGCCCGGCTGGGTGGAGCACGACCCCGCCGAAATCTGGTTTCGCACGCAACAGGTCGCCGCCGAAGCCATGGAGCAGGCAGGCATTGCGCCGCGCGATCTCGCGGCCATCGGCATCACCAACCAGCGCGAAACCACCGTGCTCTGGGACCGCAAGACCGGCCGCCCCGCGCACCATGCCCTGGTGTGGCAGGACATGCGCGTGGGCGATGCCGTCGCCGAGTTTTCCCGCGCCGGCGGCGCCAACCGCTTCCGCCATAAGACCGGCCTGCCCGTCTCCACTTATTTCAGCAGTTTGAAAATCCGCTGGCTACTCGAAAACGTTCCCGGCGCGCGCGAACAGGCCGAAGCGGGCGATCTGCTCTTCGGCAATATCGACACGTTCCTGGTCTGGCATCTCACCGGCGGTCTGCACGTCACCGACTGCACTAACGCCAGCCGCACCCAGTTGATGAATCTGGAAACGCTCGATTGGGACGACGAGCTACTCGCCGCCTTCGGTATTCCGCGCAGCATGTTGCCGCAGATCCGCTCCAGCAGCGAAATCTACGGCGAGGCAACGCTCCCCGCCGTGAAGGGCGTGCCCATCGCCGGCATCCTGGGCGATCAGCAGGCCGCGCTGGTAGGGCAGACCTGTTTCCGCGCCGGCGAAGCCAAAAACACGTATGGCACCGGATGTTTTCTGCTGATGAACACCGGACGCGAGATCGTACACTCGAAGCACGGGCTTCTCACCACCGCTGCGTTTCAGTGGAAGGGCGAGCCCGCCAGCTACGCGCTCGAAGGCAGCGTCGCCATCACCGGCGCGCTGGTGCAGTGGATCCGCGACAATTTCGGGCTCATCTCGCATAGCCCCGAAATCGAAACCCTGGCGCGCACCGTGGAGGACAACGGCGGCGTCTACTTCGTGCCGGCGTTTTCCGGACTCTACGCGCCGCACTGGAAGCACGACGCGCGCGGCGTCATCGCCGGGTTGACGCGGCACTCGAATAAGGGCCACCTGGCGCGCGCCGTGCTGGAAGCCACCGCGTTTCAAACGCGCGAAGTGGTGGAGGCCATGGAGCAGGATTCCGGCATCCCCGTCACCGTCTTGCGCACCGATGGCGGCATGGTAGATAACGATCTGCTGATGCAGTTCCAGTCCGATATTCTGGATCGCGAAGTGGTGCGCCCCGCCGTGAAAGAGACCACCGCGCTGGGCGCAGCTTACGCGGCCGGGCTCGCTACTGGCTTCTTCGCCAGTGTGGGAGATCTGCGCGCGCAATGGTCCATCGGCCGCGCCTGGAAGCCCTCGATGGATACGCAGGTTCGCGACAAGTTGTACCGCTTCTGGAAGAAGGCGGTGATACGATCGTTCGACTGGCTCGACGCGGATTGAGGACAACGCCGAATAAGGACCAACAATGGAAAAGCAAATGTTTGGCGAGTTCATGGGGACCATGATCCTGATTCTCATGGGGAACGGCGTCGTGGCAGGCGTGTTGCTGCGGAAGTCGAAGGCTGAAAGCGCGGGCTGGATGGCGATCGCCACCGGTTGGGCGTTCGCCGTGATGACGGGCGTATTCACGGCCAACGCCTGCGGCGGTCCGGGCCATCTCAATCCGGCGGTCACGCTGGCGTCGGCGGTGGCGACGGGCAATTTCGGCAATGTCTTGCCATACACTCTGGCGCAGATCTTGGGAGCCATCGCGGGCGCGGCGCTGGTGTGGATTCACTTCGGTCCGCACTGGAGCCAGACGCCGGACGCGGAGAGCAAGCGCGCCTGCTTCTGCACCTCGCCGGCAATCCGCAACCCGGCCGCGAACCTGATGAGCGAGATCATCGGCACGTTCGTGCTGATCCTGGTCGCCAGCGCTATCGGGTCGAAAGCCGGCGCGCCCGTTGGCCCCGCGCCCGGACTCACGCCGTATCTGATCGGGTGCCTCGTGTGGGGCATTGGCTTGAGTCTCGGCGGCACCACCGGCTACGCCATCAATCCCGCGCGCGACCTGGGGCCGCGCATCGCCCACAGCCTGTTGCCCATCGCGCAGAAGGGCGGCTCCGATTGGAGCTACGCGCCCGTTCCCGTAGCCGGCCCGCTGATCGGCGCCACGCTGGCAGGCCTGTTAGTCCGGGCCATCGGCATGTAGCGAATACTTAGGTGGCGTATGTTTTAGCTTGCGGCTTTGTTTAAAAACGCCGCCCGCCGTCCACAACCGCTGAATTCTCATACTTTTTCGCACCCCTCTGCCTGGTACCGGCGGGGCTTCCTTCCGAGGGAGCTTTGTGAGAAAAAGCCCATCTCAAGACACTACTACTCCGAAGCGCATAATTTACATCCCGATGTCATTCCGGAGCTAGTAAGTTCTGCGCCAAGCCAAGCCAGGAGAAATGTGATCGATCAAGACAAAGGCCGCGCCATGGGCAAAACCAACGCCGCAATGAGATTTCTGGGGCGCGCGCTGACGGCAACCTGTCTGTATGTTGCCGCAACCCACGGGGCGTATGCCGCCACGCTTGCAGAATCGAGTCTGCCGCTGCCCGATCTTTCCACAACAGTCGGCAGCGCGGGCGTATTGCCGGATGGCACCACGATCATGGAGGCCCCTCGCTCAATTAACAGCGCCACCGGCCGGATCCTGTTCTCCAATCTGACGTCCAAGCCGGCCCTCGGCGACCCGGCTTCCAGCGGCGACGCGAGTCCGGGCCTGGAGGCATTTGATGGCTCGAGTCTTCTGTTCACTCCTGAGTTTGACCAGGAGATCTTCGGCGCCGCGAGTGTGACGTTCCCGGCGAACGTATCCGGCAACGATATGTCATCGGCAGGGCTGGGATTGGATGAAGAGGCGAGAAACCGTACGATCCCGGTGAATTCGCCGGATGCGGAAACTGCGGATTCCGCGAGCCTGGCGCTCACCTGTCTTGGGTTCGCACTGGCCGGCACTGTGGGCCGCAATCCCCGAGTTTTGCGGCGCCTTATGGGGCTTGAGAATCGCCACGCGAGCGAGGAACCGGAAACTGAAATCGCCTTCTATATCGAAACAAGACGCCGGATGTTATCGCGTTAGCCTGACCTCAGCCCGCACGGCCCGCTTGACTTTTCCGTCAAATCAGATAACGTTATCAGAGAGGTGACCGAATGGCGAACTGGACCAAGCCGCTCTCTTTTGCCGCCGCAATTTGCGCGCTGCTCGGCACTCCCGTGCTGGTTGCGCAGCGGGCCCGCCCGCCCCAACCGCAGCGGCCGCCTGAGAGGTATCAAGCCGCGCTCACCAGGCTCGCTGCCATGACCGGCATGAACGTTACCAACTGGCGCGCGCATGCCGCCGATATTCCGCATGGCGAAGATCCGGCACTCGACGATTCGCAATGGACCGCCATCACTCTCGCCGGCGGACGCGGTAACGGCGGCGGCGGCGCGCAACCCGGCAACGGCCACGCCTGGTATCGCACAGTGATTGAGATACCCGCGACTGTCGGCGGCAAGGATATCCGGGGCGCCCGCGTGCGCCTGATGGTGCGGCTCTCAAACGACGGCCGCATCTTCTTCAATGGCGCGTTGGCTGCTCAAGGCGACGGCCGCATTCTTGATCCCATCCTCATCACCGAAAAGGCAGTCGCCGGTCAGAAGCTATTAGTGGCTGTCAACACTCCTTTTCATGCCGATAATGGCCGCCTCACCGGCGCGCAGCTTATGGTGGATTATCCGGGCCAGCCCGACCCAGGCGTGCTGCGCACCGACATTCAATCCGCTGAAGAAGTCATCAACGGATTCCCCAATGGTAAGGACGATCATGAGCGTCAGCTCGACGCCGCAGTGAAGGCCATCGATTTCGCCGCCCTCGACCGCGGCGATCAGCCGGCCTTCACGCACTCGCTCGAAGCCGCCAACCGCAGCCTGGGTCCGTTGCGCGATTGGATGCAGCAGTTCACCGTGAAAATCGTCGGCAACTCGCACATCGATATGGCTTGGCTGTGGCCATGGACGGAAACCGTGGAAGTGGTCCACGACACCTTCACCACTGCCCTGCAACTGATGCGCGAGTATCCCAACTTCACCTATGCGCAATCGAGCGTGCAGGATTACGCCTGGCTGCGCGATAAGTATCCGGCGCTATTCCAGCAAATCCAGCAGCGCGTTAAGGAAGGGCGCTGGGAGCTGGTGGGCGGCATGTGGATCGAGCCCGATTTGAATATGCCCGACGGCGAATCGCTAGTGCGCCAGTTGTTAGTGGGCACGCGTTTCTTCCAGAAGGAGTTCGGCAAGAGCACCGAGATCGGCTGGAACCCGGACTCTTTCGGTTATAACTGGCAGCTTCCGCAGATATACAAGCGATCAGGCTTCGATAGCTTCGTGACACAGAAGATGTCATGGAACGAAACTAACAACTTCCCATATAAATTATTCTGGTGGCAGGCCCCCGATGGCAGCAAAGTACTCACTTACTTCCCGCATGGCTATAGCGGCGGCATTAATCCGGCACAGCTTTCGCAGGATGTAGCCGACTACACGCCGGAAGACCATTTTCCGGAAATCATGCACCTCTATGGCGTTGGCGATCACGGCGGTGGACCCACGCGGCAGATGCTCGATGAAGCCGTTCGCCTGGAACAGCCCTCGGCTATCTTCCCCAAGCTCGAATTCGGAACCGCGCGCGGCTTCTTCGACGATCTGGAAAAGAAGATTACCTCCGGCGACTTGACGCCGCCGACTTGGAACGATGAGCTATATCTCGAGTATCACCGCGGCTGTTATACCACGCAGTCGGAAACCAAGAAGCAGATCCGGCGCAACGAAGAGCAGTTACAGAACGCCGAAAAGTTCGCGTCTCTCGCCTATCTCGATACCCACTCCTATCCTAATGGGCGCTTCGAAGAGATCTGGAAGAGGGTGCTGTTCGACATGTTCCACGACATCATGCCGGGCTCCGGGATCGCCGTCAACTACGTGGACGCCCTCGAAAACCTGAACACGGCCAACCTCGAGAGCGGCAAGATACTCAATGGCGCGTTGGGCGATCTGGCCTCGCGCGTCGATACCCGTGGAGCCACTCAAGGCGCGGGCGAAGCGGTAGTAGTCTTCAATCCGCTCTCCTGGGAGCGCACTGGCCCGGTGACGGTGGAAGTCCACACGCCGCCTGCCGGACAGCTTCTTCAGGCGCGCGATTCGGCTGGCGCGCCGCTGCTCGCACAAGTGATCGCGAGTGACCCGGCCACCCAACGGACCACGCTCGAAGTGATGGTCAAGAACGTGCCGCCTGTGGGATACGAAACCATTCACGTGTCGTCCTCAGCAGCGGCTCCCCGGCCCGCTGCCACGCCGCTCAAAGTAAGTGGAACCACTATTGAGAATGAATTCATCCGCGTCAAGATCGATCAGCAGACCGGCTGCGTCACCAGCCTGGTAACTAAGGCCGATAGTAAGGAGTCAGTCGCGCCGGGCGGCTGCGGCAATCTGCTGCAAACCTTCGTCGACCGGCCCGCGCAACAGGACGCATGGGAAATCAAGTTCGACGAGCAGAGCTGGGACTTGAAACAGCCCGACGAAGTCAAGGTAATCGAGAGTGGACCAGAGCGCGCCGTGGTTCGCATTAAGAATAAGTTTCAAAGCTCCACCTTCTCGCGCGACGTCGTGGTTCGCGCCGGCTCGCCGCGCATCGATGTGGATACGCAAGTGGATTGGCATGAGAACCACATACTGCTGAAAGTCGGCTTCCCCGTCAATGCACAGAGCGACAAGGCCACGTTTGAGATACCTTACGGCACAATCGAGCGTCCCACCACGCGCAATAACTCGGTTGAAAAGGCTAAGTTCGAAGTGCCCGCGCTACGCTGGGGAGATATCTCGAATTCCACGCAGGGCTTTAGCTTGCTGAACGCGAGTAAGTACGGCTACGATGCGAAGGACAACGTGATCCGAATTTCGCTGCTGCGGTCGCCGAACATGCCCGCGCCGGATAATCGAGTGGCCGATCAAGGGCGCCACGAAATGACTTACGCGCTCTACGCTCACAGCGGCGATTGGCGCGCCGGCAACACCATGCGTCAAGGCTACGAATTGAATTACCCTCTGATCGCCATGACCGCGCAACCGCACAGCGGCGCGCTCCCCGCCAGGCACGCCTTCGCGCGCATTGAGCCCGGCAACGTAATCCTCACGGTAATGAAGAAGGCCGAAGACGACGACGGATTGATCTTCCGCTTCTACGAATTCGAAGGCAAGCCGGCGCAGGTAAAGCTGGACCTGCCACAGAAGGCCGCGAGCGCGGTGGAAACCAATCTCATGGAGAAGCAACCACCTTTCAACAATGCCTCGGCGGGCACGGTAAAGCTGGCGGCGGACGGGCGCAGCCTCTCGCTGGCGGCCGGGCCATACGAAATCCGCACCGTCGAAGTCTCGTTTGCGCCAGGGAAATAACGTGAAAACAACCGCCCGCGCCAACCAGCGGCACCCCACGCTGGTCGATATCGCCGCGCTCGCAAAGGTCGCGCCCATGACCGTTTCGCGCGTCATCAACGGCTCGGGCTACGTCAGCCTGAAGATGCGCGAAAAGGTGCAGCGCGTCATCGATAAACTTGAATACCATCCGAACGCGCTGGCGCGCGGGTTGAAGAGCCAGCGGTCGCACGTAATCGGCATCCTGGTGCCCGATATTTTGAATCCCTTCGCGGCTGAGCTGGCGGGCAGCATCCAAGAGGCCATGTTGGCGCGCGGCTACACGGCGTTCCTTTCCACCACCGAGCAGAGCACCAAGCGCGAGCATGCCGCGCTCAGCGCTTTTTTCGATCATCGCGTCGCCGGCATTGCGGTTGCTACCGTAGAGACCGCGGCCGGCAACGAAGCGCTGGATCGGTTCACGCGCCGCGGCATGCCCATCGTGGTGGTAGGCCGCAACGCCGCGCCGGCAGGCATCGACCTGGTCACGGCCAACCATTGGAAAGGCGCGTACGATGCCGTGGAACACCTGATTTCGCTGGGCCACAAGCGCATCGCCTACATCGGCG
>Ga0302324_100008426_pt1 | contig 21736 bp, 18 predicted proteins | sample Palsa_T0_1_FD_201949 | JGI IMG/M metagenome (GOLD analysis project Ga0302324, IMG submission 201949) | Peat permafrost microbial communities from Stordalen Mire near Abisko, Sweden - Palsa_T0_1 | ecosystem: Environmental > Terrestrial > Soil > Palsa > Peat permafrost | place: Sweden: Abisko...
GGCCGCCACCCAAGCCCACGCAGGGACGGCCGCCCTCGGCCGTCCAGCCGAGCGCAGTTCGGCAGACTCGTGTGGCGCGGACACTCCTGTCCGTGCAGCCGACAGCGGAACAGCTCCAGATGAGCCAATCGATCGTTGACTCCCCGACCGTTGACCCGATGCTGGACCCGATGATGGACTCGACGGTTGCGAAGAACTCTGGGGCTCTGGTCCTGGCGACTCGTCCGCGACTATTTTTTTCCCCGACTCCGTATCCCGTTTCAAACGCTGCAGCTCGGCGCGCATCTCCGATGCATGCTGGTAACGCAGTTCGCGGTCTTTCTCCAGCGCGCGATTGATGATGCGCTCCAGCTCGGAAGGAATATCGGGATTCAAGCGAATCGGAGACGCAGGCGCCCGCTCCAGAATCGCGTTGAAAATCACCGCCGAAGTGTCACCCCGGAACGGCAAGGTTCCGGTAGCCATCTCGTAGAGCACCGCTCCAAAGGAGAACAAGTCGCTGCGGGCATCGAGCTCTTTGCCCTTGGCCTGCTCCGGCGACATGTAAGAGACCGTGCCCAGCGCCGTTCCCGGGCTGGTGAGATGCTGCTCGTCCATAGTCGCGAGGGTCACATCTTTTTCTCCCCGCCCGGGTTGCCCGGAGACTTTCGCGAGGCCGAAGTCCAGAACTTTCGCGTGTCCGCGCTTGGTTACGAAAATATTCGCGGGCTTGATATCGCGGTGCACGATGCCTTCGGTGTGCGCAGCATCGAGCGCGTCGGCAATCTCGATACCGAACGCCAATAACCGGTCGGTCTCGACCGGACGCCCGGCAATGAGGTGCTTCAACGTCATCCCATCCAGAAATTCCATGGCGATGAAGGCGCGGCCCTCGTGCTCGCCAATGTCGTGGATGGTGCAGATGTTGGGATGATTCAGAGCGGAGGCAGCCTGCGCCTCGCGCTGAAATCGAGCCAGGGCCTGGGGATCTCGGGATACCTCTTCCGGAAGGAATTTCAAGGCGACAAAGCGATGCAGGCGTGTGTCTTCCGCTTTGTAAACAACCCCCATCCCGCCTCCGCCGAGTTTCTCAACGATGCGGTAGTGCGAGATAGTTTGCCCGATCATGCGTGGCAAATCTTACGTGGATGTTCTTGTCAATGCAAGGGAGGGAAGGCTTGGTAGTGGTGCAATTTACGAAGCCGTTAACCACCCAGGCCACCAAGGTACACGAAGGAAACATCTGAAGCCAAAAGCCTTCGTGATCCTTCGTGCCCTTGGTGGTTTAGGATTTCATCGGCTCCATCGTGAAACCGCACCGCTACCGTGTACCGGGTGTGGATACACCCGCGCGCTCATGTCGAGTCGGCCCACTGTGTCCGTTCTCGGCGACCGGCCTGATGGTTCATCGCGACCAGCTTTGGTTGCGCCAGGACTCGCATTGTCCACAGGAGATCGTCGAAGGTGCTTCCAAATCCGAAGTGAGCGTCGACGAAGGCCAATTCCGCGGGCGGCAGAGCCGCGCGGGCCGAGATCAGAACGACGGGAACGTCCGGCACCAGAAACTTGATTTCCTGAGCCAGCCGCGAGCCGGACATCACCGGCATTTCGTAATCGAGAAGTGCGAGATCAAAATAGGTTCTCCTGCAAAGGTTAAGCGCTTCGAGGGGATCGTTCTTGGTGATCACTCTGAAGCCGGATTCTTCAAGAACACTGGTTAGCAATCGGCTCGACTTCGGATTGTCGTCCACATAAAAGACTGTCGTGCGATTCTCCATTACAAACCTCCGTTCCTTTCATGAAGAACGCAATCAGGGGTTGTGATTGCGAAGGAATTTAGTAGAGATTTGTAAGTGGAGGAAGAAGTCAGCGGCGCGGATTGCGACTGACTAGAAGCAGGTCCTTCGCTTCGCTCAGGATGACAACCTATTTTATGCTCTAATCTTTAACGCTCTGACCTGTAACTTTCTAACCTTTAACTTTCTAACCTTTTACGCTGATCTTCGAAAAAGAGAGTACGGCGGTGCCGGCGGTCGGGCGTCCCATCGACAAGGCTGGATGAAACGTCGTGAAAATCAGCAGGTTCTTCAACTGCGGCAGCACCGCCTGGGCGTCGTCCGGTTGGGACAGGATGCGGTAGTCTTCCACGCGGCCGTTGGCATCGACATAAGCTTCCACCACGACGGCATCGTCGCCCATGTTGCCGAGCGACGTGCCGAATGCCGACTGCTCCAATTGAGGCGCGGTGTAGAGCATCAACGGAACGTCTCCGCTGTCGGCGCGCAGTTCGGAGGGCAAGGCAAAAAAGCCGAGCAGCAATCCAAAAAACAAAACCGCGCTGACCAGACCCGCTGTCGCCGGAACCATGAAGGCGTTGAGCGCGTTTTCCAGTCTTACCTGCACACCTTCAAACCGCGGACGGCGCGCTTGTGCAGCTTCGCGTGAAATCGCGACTCGCAATTTTAAGGCGAGGTCGGGCGGAGCCGTCTTTCGACCCAGACCCGTCAGCAGCAGTTGGGTGCGACGCATCGCGGCATATTCCTGCGCACAGTGGGAGCACTGGTCCAGATGGCGCGTGAGCGCGTGCATCTCGGACCCGCTGGCGCGGCCATCGAGATAGGGCGAGAACAGCTTCACGATCTCAGCGCACTTCATCTCGTTGTGCTTCATATCACTATGCTTCGAATCAGTGGGCTTCGCATTCTCAGCGCATTTCTTCTCGGTGCACTTCATGGTGTCACCTCAAGCTCTCTGCCACCACGCGAATCCTGGGCTACGCTTCTATGATTTGCGCCGCTCCGCCGATCGTTGCCGTCATCGGCAGGACTGAGCAGCCCTAACTCCGGTCCCACTTCTTGAATGTATGCCGTTAACTTCTTGCGCAGCGCGTCGCGCCCGCGCGTGATACGCGACTTGACGGTTCCGAGCGAAATCGCTAGCACTTCCGCGATCTCCTCATACGACATATCTTCCAGGTCGCGAAGGATCAAAGCGGTCCGATACGGTTCGTGCACCTGTTGTAGAGCCTGATCCACGGCCGCTCGCACCTCTTTATGCGCGAACTTTTCGAAGGGCGATTCGCCCGGGTCCACGAGGCGCTCTCCGCCGGAAAATTCGGCGTCGCCCGCGGCAAAGGGATCAATCGGCGTTTCCTGCGCTTTATGACGGAACCACCAGCGCCGGCGATTCGCCGCTTCGTGCAGGGCGATGCGGTAAATCCAGGTCTTCAGGCTGGACGCGCCATGGAAATGCTTCATGCCGCGGAAGACTTTCAGAAATACGTCTTGCGTGGTGTCGGCCGCGTCCGCAGGATCATTCACGATGCGGTAGACGAGCCCGTAAATCGGCTGATGAAACTCGCCGATCAGCCACGAGTAGGCCTCTTCCGAGCCCGCCTTCAGTTCAGCGATGACGGCGGATTCTTCAGTTCGGGCCCCGATAACGCTGGCAAGATCGCCCAATGTCGTAGCTCCCGCCATGATGGCGTTGCCTCCATTATAGAGTCACTCGAGCCCCGGCGGCGGGAATCTTCTTTTGCTGAAACCACTCCCGACGGCCTTTTTCTGCTTAACTACTTAGACTCCGGGGCGGGCATGGGAGTTCCAGTGGTAAGTGTTGTATTTACAAGAAATTAAGCGCAGAGGGGTTGGAACGTCGACTTATTTGAGGGCCCTGGGCCTCGGCAGAGCGCTGGCCGCGCGGGATCGCACCTCATCGACGTGCTCGACGCGATTTCGGCCTTTTTGCTTGGCCGCATAGAGGCCCCGGTCGGCCTGGTTCAGCAGCGCGGTAATATCGCCGCTGGGATGATCGGTGGAGACGGCGACTCCCATGCTTACAGCAATGTTTCTCGACGCGCCGGCGCAAACGATCGGTTTGCTGCCAACGCACAGGCGCAGTTCGTCGGCTTTGATCAATGCCGCCATCAAGTCGCAGTCCGCGAGAACCATGAGGAATTCCTCGCCGCCGTATCGGCCCACGCCATCGTATACGCGCAACTTTGAACGAAGCCTGCGGGCGACTTCCTTCAGCGCCTCGTCTCCATAAAGATGTCCCAGCGTGTCATTCACTTTCTTGAAATGGTCGATATCCGCTAATACGACGCTGAGCGGCTTATCGGCACGCTTTGCCCGCTTCAATTCGCGATTCAGGAAATCGAGAGTCTCGCCGCGATTCATCACTCCAGTGAGGGAGTCGTGGGTGGCGGCATAGCGCATGGATTCGCGGGCCGACACCAGTTCTTCATGCAGGCCAATGATGCGCTTGCCCACCAGAAGACGCGCCCTCAATTCAAGCCGGTCGAAGGGTTTCACCAGGTAATCATCCGCTCCGGCTTGCATCGCCTGCAGCATGTCATCCTGGCCGTCTTTTCCGGTCACGAGGATGATGTACGAATAGGAGTTCCCCATACCGGCCAGCCGGATCCTGCGGCACAGTTCGACCCCGTCGATTTCCGGCAACACCCAATCCAGCAAGACCAGCCTTGGACAATCCGGGCGCTGCAGAAGGGTCCAGGCCTCGGTGCCATCTTTTGCAATGGTGAAGGGAAAGCCCCATTCCTGCAGATGGGAGGTCAAGAGCTGCCGATAGACCGGCGAGTCCTCGACAACAAGGACTTGCATTGTTCGAGGTTTCTCCATAGCTCTATACGGTAATCATTGCGACGTTCGAGCCTGGTTGCGGCTCGAAACCGCTACGCCACAACAGAGTTTCTACAAAAGAGTTTCTACAAAAGACAAAGTCGATCGGACGGTCTCAACCGTGGTTCGACTCGCTGAGTGCAACGGAGCTCCCGAGCACGCGTTCCACACTTTGCAGCAGAGCGGCGGCATTTTGCGAAAAGTCTATCTCGGATTTCTGAATATAGGCCGCGGCGCCGGCAGTCTTCAGCCTCGCTTCGTTCTTCTGCGACAGGCCAGTCAACACGATCACCGGAATTTGAGCGGTCGCTGCATCTTCTTTCAAAGCCTTCAGCACTCCCGTGCCGTCCATTCCGGGAAGCATCATATCCAGAAGAATGAGCGCTGGCGGGCTGGTTTTAACCGCCTGCAAACCCGCGGGTCCATCCGCCACACCGGTCACGGAATGTCCTGCCCTGACCAGGACTCTCTCGATCGCCATCCGTAAGAAGCGGCTATCTTCGATCAGGAGAATCTTCATACCATGTTTCCTCGTGTGTGTGATAGGACGCCTTGGCGTCCTGCTGTAAGTCAGTCTACTGCCTCGAACTTGGTGCAGCGGGTTACGCTGGTAGTACAACTTGTCGGCGAAGCGCTGCCCAGGCGAGTTACTCGGTTCGAGGTTTCCACGGGATTGGGGATCGAGGCAGGTCACTCTCTGCGTGATGCGGCGCAAGGTTATTCTGCGGAATTCTGGCCTGGTCGAGCGGCATCTCCGCGGTTTCCAGTTTGGCCAACTCCGCTGCCAGCCACCGTTCCAGCACGCTAAGATCTTCCTCGGGAACAAAAGAAAAGCGGACGCCCGCACGTCCCGGCGTATACGCGTTTACCACCTTGCCGGTAACCCGCACCGCGGCGTTAATGCCGGGAAGCGAAAACACCAGGGAAACCTCGCGATCGACCTGAAGGGGCTGGGTGCACTGCAGCGCCAACCCACCGATGCTGACGTCGCTGATACGGGCTTCCACCACCCCGAGGTCCGAGACTCTGGCGGACACCGGAATATCGACCGAGACTCGAGCCGCCCGGCGACGTTCCTGCAGCATGGTTCCATAGGCTGCGCGCATGCAGCGACTGGCGTGCTCCAAATCGACGGGCTTGTAAATCATGAAATTGGCTCCGACCAGAAGAGCATGCGTTTCCGAGCCCACGTCGACCATGGCGACGATGGTTGAGTTGCTGTTGGGGGAGGACTTCCGGGTACTGCGCACGACCCGAGTAGGGTCGTTGGCGACGTTCCAGTCGACGATCACGGCGTCAAGCCGGCGGTGAGTTACGGCGTCGAGAGCTGCGCCAACGTCTGTGCAAACCTCAGTTTGAATGGCAAAGCTGTCCAGAATCTGGCTCATGATCCGCACAGTCTGCGGGTCACTACTGAACAGCAAACCGTCGAGTCGAATCTGCTCTGTCATAAGAACCGCTTCCGATCGGAGGTGCATGTCGCGGACCAAAGGGTGGTTACCATATCCAAGCCCTTGACTGCGCGCCACTTGGGGGAATCTGTTTCCCCGGTGCATAACCGAGGTGCGTATTGATTCTGGACTAGTGTCTGCCCTGCGGACACTTGCCCTGTGGTCGGTCGCACCGGTTGTGCTGCCTTACCTGACCATCATCGGCACTTCTGCGGGCAGGAGTAGCGATGATAGGTACTTAAGTGCTCGTGTCATCGGGCGGTCTCCTTGCGCCGAACGTCATCAGCGGATCGCAGCTTTTCGCGGACAGGAGTGTCCGCGCCACACTTGCGACACTTGCTTGTGTCTGAACTGGGTTTGCGTAGCCGCCTGGTTCGGGGAAAAGCGAGACTTTGCGGATGGCAATCTGCCAGCAGGACGCCTATAGAGGCCATTCAGAGAGAATGGGCTTCACGCTGATCTGCTCACGTTGACCCGTGCGGTTACGCGGCCACCCTCCCGGGCAGAGACGCGGTGAGGGAAGTGATGTCGAGATAGCGGTCGGCGATTCTGCTCGATGGCGACAGCAGGGTCGGCCAGACCGCCGTGGCGTTCAATTTCATGAGCGACAATGAGCACCACAATTTCAACTGTACCGCACGATTCACGATATCGAGTCCGGCAGCCGCGATTTCCGCATCGGGATGAGAGCTCACCGACCGGCCAATCACCACCAGCCTGCCCGCATTCTTCGAAATTACAGAGATGTACATCGCCGTGGCACGCAGGCGGATTCGTTGAATTCTTCTGAACTCTTTCGGTGACAGGTTGAGGCGGAGGAAGTGCGCCTCATCCGGGTCGGTCAGATTCCGAAAGGCATCCAGATCGACGGGCAAGAGGTTGTCGATTCCGCCCTCGCCCTCAGCGCCCGATTGCCACCAGGTCTGGTAGGACAGAAAGAGCAGGAAGAGAATCGCCAACGTGGCCAAAGCAACAATTGGAATTACGGTCATATGAGCCTCCCCAGTTCTACTACCGATTCATGAGCATGCCGCACGGAATTTACGTCGGCACAGGAGGTCGCTTCTTGTTTTACTGTCGCGTAGTAGAGCCAGATGAGAACCGAAGCGTTATAGGCGCCCATTTGCAGGAGATTTATAAGTTCGTAGTCCATCGCTCGGAAATCCTTTAGAGCGATCAGCAGGGGATCGAGGCTTGCGATAAAACCCATGCCCAGCGCAATGCCAATTACCAAACCTTGCATTTTGAGGCGCAGAAAACGGTGCCAAAGGAAAACGAAAGCGAGCAGTCCGCATTGCACGATATTGAGCGCGTGATTGACCGCATAAGCGGGGAAGATCATCCGGCGAACGTTCCAGGAATACACAGATCCAATGAAAACGGAAGCAAGCAACGCGAGAAAGACCGCCGCGTATTTGAGCATCCGCGCCGCGGTTTTGCGCAACGACGGGGAGTGCGCAACAGACGCCTCCAGCAATTCCTGAATTATGGCAAAGCGAAACACAATGCTTCCGGCGCGACCGAATAGGTCGATCTGCTGGTATGTGGACCCTGACACATTCACCAGACGTCCCAGAGAAAACAAGACGCAAAACTGCAAAATTTCGAATAGAAGGTAAGTGAAGAATACGGGGAAGTCCCGGTACCGGCGGCTCCGGAACATGAAAGCAGCCACCAGCGCGAGCAGCACGTGAGAGGCTACCCAGAGATAAAACGCGATAAGATGCAGCGAAATCATTCGCCTGAATGCTATCGTTCGAAACTGTACCATCCGAATGCGATAGCACTCAAGCGCGATCTTGGTTCGTTACCTCCTGGTTCATTAGCCCGGCGGCATCGGTATGCAAGGTACACCGCCGTTGCAGATCGGGGTGGGGTTGCCATCCGCTCTCAACTGGGCTGGTACGACGGCTAAAGTTGTGAGTACAAGCAGAATTAGTGTAATCTTTGCTACGAGTGTCTTCACGGGAGAATCCTTTCGTGAAACGGCAGAATTGAAGTTCGGGTAGTTTCGTTCAGTGGGCCGAATTTGCAACAAAGATTCGAACGGGCCGAGTTTTTCGGAAACTGTATCGGAAGACGAAAAGGTGCGAAATATGACGCTCAAGTCCGCTTACGAAGACCTTCGTCAAAGAACGGTGGAGAGAATTCCTGGAAACTGCGGGAGATTGAAATACCTGGCGGGACTACGCTCCTCGGATGGCGGCTACGTTCACTGGGGATTGGAACGAGTGCACGGACCCGTGGCCGCCCAGGAAGCCTTCAGCAAGGCTCACAAAACACTTCTCAAGACAATTCTGGGGACCAGGTTGAGTGCTTTGCGCGAGGATCTGGAGCGATCCTGCGAGGCCGACGCCATCAGCCCGACGTCTTACGCCTCAAAACTGAGTGCAAGTCTGAACCAGCTGCTGCCCTCAGGTTCTCCGAAAGAGGCACAGTTGCATTTGTTTTCGGTGCTGGAAACTCTCTCAATTCTGGCTGCTGGTAAGACCGAGAATTCCCGACTCGCATAGCGACGCCGACCACTTGTCCGATCACTTCGGCCTCCTGCGGATGCTTGAGGATCCGCACCGGCGTTGGAGAAAGAGGGTGCGGTTGCAGTACCAGCGAGTTGAGCCGGGACGAGCACCAGCAGCAGGTGAACCCTTCCCGGGTTTCAACAAAGTAGATGGGGCGCTCGTACTCCGAACGCCACTGGTGTTCGACGACCACCCTCTTTGACTCATCCACCTGAACAAACGTTCCCGGCTGCAGAATCGGGTACATGGTGAAGTCTTCGGTGCCGACGAAACCGTAAGCATAGGGCTGGGAGCTCAAACTACTCAGCAACGAAAACGGGACCGTGCCCCACTGCTGCACCATACGACCCAAGTCGGAGGTCTCGCGCAAATCGAATCCTGGATCCATTTTGACGGGCGTCTCGCACACTTCCTGCCCGATGTCTAATGTGACCAGGTGCGAGTTGGCTGGCCGGGACGAGTTCCAATCGGCTCTGGTCCCCTCCAGATCGATCCCGTAGAGCAGCAACAGTTCCCGAGCCGGCCGGTGATAGATGGCTGCCAGGCAGTAGAAACGGAATACGCTGGGAACAACTCCTTTCGTTTCTATGTCGGAGAGCCTGCTCGGCGGGATCAGATATTCCATGCTGCCGTGGGCTTGGGCAACGATCAGACTGGCATTCTCCACATCCCTCATGGTGAGGCCCAGGGAGTCGCGAATCTTGCGTAAAACCATTCCAGCGGGCAACATTTCAATGCTCCTGGCGTGTCGAGAACGGTTCCGTGAAGCTGCCCTTTTGTGTGGTGGGTGGGCAACCCTCACGCAAATCACGATCGCCATCAAGCGGAGGCAAGTCGGCGATCGATCTGCTGATCATTGCCGACAGTCCGGCCGACATCCCGGCATCCATCCCGTCTCGATCGTTCTGTGGGTGAAGACTGCCTGTTCACCCTGCTTAATTGCCCTTATACCAAGTTCCGGTCAGGGTTTTCAACTGTATTGTTCGGTTTTCGTAACAGCCCGGAGCGGCTTCCACGTTGATGTTTTAACATCGGGTTCCTCCCGGATTCTGACATCTGTTGAGGATACGCCGCAGGATTCGAGTCGGCGCTTTTCGGATTTCGTAAAGGCTTAAGACCCCGGAGACAAACCGTCCCCTTCATCCTGTAGCTTACGTTAGGTCAGGCGTTTTATGAAACGGTTGAACATAGCCCTTCCCCAAGAATAGCATTTGGAAAGATGATAACGGTATCGGGATACAATATTCACGGCCTTCGCCTTCGATGGTTCATTCGTCAAAGCTTCGTTACATTCAACGGCGCTCGTAAGCATGAAGCTTCCGTACGTTTCGTACGGAAATCGCGGTCTTATGGACCGCGCAACCCGCAGCCGTTTGGGCGAGATCGAAGCAGCGGCGGAGCAGTGCTGTAAGCGTATCGTCTTGCCATTTCGTTTATGTCCGACCCTGTGTATCTGGTGTTAGTGATCGATCGTGATGTGGGAGTCTCGGAAGATTTTGGGCGCGCACTCTTGGGGCTGCCGGTGGCGGTGTTGAGGGCAGGCGACAGGATCGAAGGGATGAAGTTTTATCACGACTTCCTGCCGCAAATGGTCCTCCTGGATTCGAAGTTGGACGATGGCGAAGTGTCCCTGGAGGACATGTTCGCCGGGGACTCCGCGCTCGAAGTGGTTCTGATGACGGATCACTGGGCCCAGACCGCGGCTCTGGACGCGGTGCGCAGAGGAGCCAGTGACTTACTCTCCAAACCGTTAGAGGCCGCCAAAGTGCGCCAGTTGGTTGCGGGCGCTATCGCGCAAGCTGAAACGCGGAGACATACCACGGAACTCGACAACGAACTGCTGGAGGCGTATCAGTTTCAGGGCATGGTGGGTCGAAGTCCGAGAATGCTGGAAGTGTTTTCCAGAGTCCGCCGGGTTGCCCCACTGTTTCAGACGGCTCTGATCACCGGACCGACCGGAACCGGTAAGGAGCTGATCGCCAGAGCGCTTCATCACCTCAGTCCTCGTTCCCGGGAAAAATTTGTGGTTTGCAACTGTTCCGCCTTGACCGAGACTCTGCTGGAGAGTCAATTGTTCGGGCACGTCAAGGGAGCTTTCACCGGTGCAACCCATGATCGGGCAGGACTCTTTGAATACGCCGACCGCGGCACTCTCTTCCTGGATGAGATCGGAGAACTATCGTTGGCGGCTCAGGCCAAGTTGCTGCGTATCCTTCAAAGTCAGGAGTTGCAGCGCGTCGGATCACCCGTCGCCAGCACCGTCGATGTGCATGTCGTCGCTGCCACCCACCACAACGTGCGAGAACTGGCGGCGAAACAGAAGTTCCGCGAAGACCTCTTCTACCGATTGTCGATGATCGAAATCCAACTCCCGCCTCTCGCCGACCGGAAGGAGGACCTGCCCTTGTTGCAGCGCCACTTCCTGCAACATTTCTCACGCAAATACGGCAAGGGACTCAATGGGATTTCGCGGCGCGCTCAGATTCTATTGACCCGGCACTCCTGGCCGGGAAATGTGCGCGAACTGGAAAATGTGATTGGCAACGCCTGCATCATGGCGCAGGGCAAGGTGGTCAGCGATATGGATCTGCCCGAGACCCTGCGTGTGCAGACGGTCACACCGGACAAGGGCACCGGCTTCATGACCCTGGAAGAGGTCCAATCCCGCCACATGGAATATGTCCTGAAACTGGTAGACGGCAACAAAGCCCGCGCCGCGGCCATCCTTGGTGTCAGCCGGGCAACGATCTACGGCATGCTGGCGCGGCGTGTTCGTCAAGTCGACCAGAACAACTTGTCCGCGTGACGGCCGCAGACCGCAGCCAATCCAAGTCCATTTTGACTCATCATTCTTGAGTCGTCATTCCATTCCCGGAATGCAACTCTCGGCCGCGAGTGTCTGACTTTTGTACATATTTCCAGCTATTTTCCAGCTAATGAGCATTTCATTCAAGTTTCTCGTCGTTACGGTTCCCACACTTAACCGCCCCTGTTTGATAGAGATCGCCGATTCGCCGTATTATCCGCCGTCTCTGCCCGGTGATCAGGCCAGATCGTAATGAGCCTTGTACGTGTCAAACCGTTTGCGCCAAAACAGCCAAATAGTGGCACCGCACTAACGGCCACGCTTTCGTAACCCGTCTTACGTTCTTTCGGAGGCTAGAATCCGTAGAGGTTGCGGGAGAATAGCTGTACGGCATGAATGAGCAAGCATTCCAACAGGTAAGCCAGAACAGCCCCGAAGTGATTCCGACGGCGATGCGTCGCATCGAAGGTCGGGAGTGGTGGCTGTGGGGATTCGCCGTCGCTGTAACCCTGGCGTTGACCCTGGGAATCGTCTCGTTCACGTTTCCCTGGTTTAATCGCGAGGGGGACGTTGCTTACTGGTTTGATCTCCGAGAATGGGTGCGTGGGCTGGCAGCCCTGGTACTACTCTTCGATTTCTACGCCATCTATCAGCACCTGCAACTCCACCGCATTCGACGGCAGCTGGCGGAGCGAGATCAGCTTTTTCAGCTCATCAGTGAAAATGCCGCCGACATGATCGCGCTCATCGACAGCGATGGCCGGCGGCTCTACAACAGCCCCGCTTATCTGAAAGTTCTCGGCTATAGTCCGGAGGATTTGAAAGGCACGTCATCGGTTGAGCAAATTCATCCCGACGATCAGGCGCGAGTTCTGAAAGCGGCGGAAAGAGCCCGTCTGATCGGCCAGGGAGAACGGATGGAGTACCGGGTTCTACATAAGGATGGGACCTGGCGCACTCTGGAATCGACCGCCAGCCCGGTTCGGGATGCACGCGGCCTTACCGACAAACTGGTGATCGTGAACCGTGACATTACCGAACGCAAGCGGGCTGAAGAAAAGCTGGCTCACAATGCCTTCCACGATGGACTCACCAACCTGCCGAACCGCGCCCTGTTCCTCGACCGGTTACAGCACTCGCTCACGCTTTCCAAGCGCCACCCAAACTACAAATTCGCGGTTCTTCTCATTGACGTTGACGAATTCAAAATCGTCAATGACAGCCTGGGACACTCCGCCGGCGACGAACTGCTGATCCAACTGGCGCAAAGACTAAAACACTCGGTGCGGCAAGCGGACACAGTCTCCCGTCAGCGTACCAGCGGCCTGCCCTACCGCTCTGACGATAATTTGGCCCGGCTCGGCGGCGATGAATTCACCATCCTGCTCGATGACATCCGCGACCCCATCGAAGCCGTGCGGGTCGCAGAAAGACTGCAAGGGGAGCTGGCGGCGCCTTTTTTCATAACCCAGCAGGAAATAGTAATTTCAGCAAGCATCGGAATCGCCGCCAGTACCAGCCCGCACACGCATGCGGAAGACCTGCTGCGGGATGCCGACATCGCCATGTATCGTGCCAAACGCTCCGGCAAAGCCTGTTGTGAGGTGTCGGACACGGCGATGCACGCGAATGCAGTGAAGCGTTTGCGGCTGGAGACCGACCTCCGCAAGGCCCTCGACCAGGGAGAATTCCGGGTTTTCTACCAGCCGATTGTCTCGCTGAAAACCGGCAAGATCGCAGGCTTCGAGGCGCTGACGCGGTGGCAGCGTCCCGAGGGCATACTTGCGCCCGCCGAATTCATCGCGGTTGCTGAAGAAACCGGGCTGATCATCCCGATGAACCGGCAGTTGTTGCGCGAAGCCTGTGAACACCTGCGTTTATGGCAGTCGGAATTTCCTGCAAGCCCGCCTCTGACGATGAGCGTAAATATCACGCCCAAGGAATTTGCCCAGCCCGATCTGGCCAACGAGATCCGCAAAACTCTTGAGCAGACCGGCGTTGCTCCCAGCTGCATGCATCTTGAGATCATCGAAACCATCGCCATGGGGGACGCGGAAAAATCCGGTCATGTACTTTCCCAATTGAAAGCCCTCGGCGTAGGCTTGAGCATCGACGATTTTGGCACCGGCTATTCCTCACTAAGCCGCTTGCGCCGCATTCCGGTAGACACCTTGAAAATCGATCGCGCCTTCATTTCGCATATGGACAGCAATCCGGAAAGCCGCGAAATCGTACGCGTCATTATTACGCTCGCCCACAATCTCGGTTTGAAGGTCGTCGCCGAAGGCACCGAGACTGCGGAGCACATAAAATTGCTCGAGCAGCTGAATTGCGAGATGGCACAGGGATACTTTTTCTCTCGACCGGTGGACGCCGAAGCGATCTCGAAACTATTAGCAGGCAACCTTGGCGCGCGCGCCGCGTCGGCTGGCAATTAAATCCTGCGTGCCAGCGTCTGCGAAGCGCGCAGTCGCGCCGGTTTCATCAGGCATGCTCGATGTACGGCAGGTTTCCGACTTGCTCAGATTCGCCGAGCTTCCACGTTTCGTCGGGATTGGTAGAGAGTAAGGGCCAGCCCTTTGAGAGGACGAAGCGCAGCCATGCTCCAGCGATCTGTGAGGTCACGACAGCGGTGATCACCAGGCTGGTGTAGAAAGCGGCATTGATGATGCCTGCATCGTAGGCCACACTGGCCAACACGATGCCGGGACCGCCGCGGGCATTCGTGGTCAGGGCGATGTTGACAACGTCGAGTCCGCGAAACCCGCCGAGCCACGCCGCAAGCCCGGCTGAAAAGACAGAAATCAGGGAAGAACCAACGAGAAATACCAGCAGAATGGCGAACGAGAACTGCCGTCCAAAGACCAGCTTGTAGCCGATCAATCCAAAGTAGATGGGGACAAATACTCCAAACGAGACCTTGGAAATTGCATCGACCGGCGCGGCGAAGCGCTCCCGTTGAGCTCCATAGAGCCCGCCAACGATGCCATACCCGGCCAGCAGCGCGGCAAATTGCAGGTTCACTTCGACCAGCGCCGCAATCGCGCAGTAAGCCATTAATACGGCCATCGTGTACCCGACCGGAGAAGCTTTGTAGAGCACATTCCAGCGGGCATTGCTGAGCCTCTTTAGCAGTCCCGGGGCGACCAGCAATCCAATCAGCGTATAAATCAGCGTGCTGATCACGTGCGCCGAGACTGCTCCGGCCACATGCGTTTGTGCCAGCGTGGCGGACGTTGCCAGGGCGGTAGCAAACGCCAGCACTACCCACAAGGCGAGGTCTTCGAGAAGCGCGTAGCCCAGGATCAAGCTAACGAAGCGGGTCCGCATGATTCCAAGGTCCCAGAAGATGCGCGAAATTACGGGAATGGAGCAAACGGCGGTGGCAATGGCCACGATGAGCAGGGTAGAGGTCGGCTGTCCCGCGGTTCCGGTCAGCAAGTGCAGAGGCAGCAAACCCGCGAAACCCAGGCCCAGCACCAGTGTGAAACTGGCCAGGTCGGAGACAATGAGCAACAGCAAAGTGTTGCGGCGGTTTTCCTTGGCCAGCAGACGCCGGGTCTCAGCTCCGGAGCAGAACATCAGGAGGATCAGGCCAAGCTGATAAAGGAAGCCCATGACCGTGCCGGCATTGGGCGAGAACGAGAAAAGCTTGGCGAACGCCGTGGGCGCCAGCAGTTTCAGTACGAAGGGACCGAGCAGAATTCCAGCGAGTATCTCTCCCACGATGCGCGGCTGCTTGAGACGTTCGGCAATATATCCCAGGCCGTGCACAGCGATGAGGAGTATGGCCAAGGTGAGCACAAAGTGACCAAACTCGACGACTGACATTGCGATCCTCCGAAGCGGGAATAAGCTGAGCGGGAGAGGATGGTTGGCGCCAGTTTCTACGTCACGAATATATCAGCTATAGCATTGTATGTCTATGGTTTTCATAGTCATTGTTGGGCCTTTAGTGGCGTATTCTGGCTACTGAATTTGGCGGCGCGACAATAGGGGCAGAGCTGTTATGCGGCGCCGCTTCTCGTGAGTGAAATGGCGATATTGCGCCAACCGACGCAATGGACATTGCGGATGTTGCGACAGCGAGAGGGACATTTAACGCAAAGAAGCCTTTCAGACATGCTGGGGGGGCAGCTTCTCGCGGCTGCGAGACATCACGAGAAAATAAAACCTCATTGCCATCGCTGCGCTAAACGCGGTGAAGAGTGGCAGCATCACCCATTCATAGGCGTCCAGGCGAGGCCCCCGGAGAACGCTCGTCAATATCGGGGTTGAACACATACCTGTGGTGAAACCAAAGCCAATCGCATTTAGCATCGCGACCCGCAACGAAATCTTGCTACCCCACGCTGGCAGTTGCTCGAACATGGTGTCTCTCCAAGTCAGAGTTCACGAGCTAATAATAACGCTGCGAACTCCAGCGAACCAATGTAGCTGTTGAAATCAGGCGTTTTTCAACAGTTGAGCGGCCGCGGATGTTTTTGATGGCAAGATTGCTAGATTCGCACGTTCTTTGTTTGTATAAGAGTGCGGCGAAGTGGCAGTCAGCTGGCCGGGTCAGACATGCGCAATTTCATTCGCAACCATAAGAAACTGACAGCCTCGGTCGCAGTTCCAACCTGTTTGTTGCTGTGGGCAGTGTTGTGGTCGGCGGTTCCTCGTGTTCGGGGTCAGCTGGTCGCGCGATTCGATATAGCGCGAGGACACTATGAAATTTTGGGCTACGGTCTGCCCGTCCCCTGGTATGCCGACGATGTCCGACTACTACGAGAGCGTTACGGAATTGAGTATCGCCCGGTGGCCGGGTGCATCGTCTCCGCGACCTTAATTGCGTATGTCGATAACTACAACGGCGTGATCGCTGCTGCGGCCAATCGTAAATTTGGACACGATGTGTTTAAGGAATGCGCGGGGGACGCACGCAAAAGTTGGGAGCGCACCACGTCGAAAACGGTGAAAGAGCGATAGGTTGTTGAAATCAGCGTTAGCGCTTAGAACCCGCCAATGAGTGAAATGGCGACATTACGCCAACTGACTTTCTGGCAAAAGCCAACTCGTCGCCCGTCGTTGACTTCGTGATTGCTCGACGCCTAGATTGCAAGCTAAGATTGCACGCTGAGTTCCTGCACCCTCATGATAGGTCAGACACTCTCTCACTACCGCATCATCGAAAAGCTTGGCGGCGGCGGCATGGGCGTGGTGTTCAAGGCCGAGGACACCCGCCTCGAACGCTTCGTCGCCCTGAAATTCCTGCCCGAAGACGTAGCGCAAGATCAGCAGGCGTTGGAACGGTTTCGGCGCGAGGCCAAGGCGGCTTCTGCACTCAACCATCCGGGTATCTGCACCATCTACGACATCGGCGAGGAAAACGGCAAGGCCTTCATCGCCATGGAGTTTCTGGATGGCGTGACGCTGAAGCATAGGATTGCGGGGAAACCTATCGAGGCCGATGTCTTGCTGGGGCTGGCCCTGGAGATTGCCGATGCCCTTGATGCGGCCCACTCGAAGGGGATTGTTCACCGGGATATCAAGCCTGCCAACATTTTCATAACCGAGCGCGGCCACGCCAAGATTCTGGATTTTGGGCTGGCGAAAGTCGCACCGATCGGCGGTTCGGCGAGCCAGATCGCATCGGCCAACACACAGACCCGCGCCATGGAGGAGGCCCATTTGACCAGTCCCGGTGCGACGGTGGGCACCATCGCCTACATGTCGCCGGAGCAGGTTCGCGCCAGGGAGTTGGACGCCAGAACCGACCTGTTCTCGTTTGGGGTGGTGCTGTACGAGATGGCCACCGGCGCGCTGCCGTTCCGGGGCGAAACCTCAGGGATGATCTTCGAGTCAATCCTGAATCGTATTCCTGTGGCGCCCGTCCGAATCAATCCTGAGGTTCCTCACAAGCTGGAGGAAATCATCCAGAAGGCGCTGGAGAAGGATCGCGAGGTTCGCTACCAGTCGGCCGCGGAAATGCGGGCCGAACTCAAACGGATGAAGCGTGATACCGAGAGCCAGGGCGTCACGGCGGCCACGGCAGAGGTTGAAACTCGCAAGCGCCCGCAGCGGCTCCTCTGGGTTTTGCCAGTGATCATCCTGTTGCCTGCTGCAGGATTTCTGGCTTGGCGTTCCTTGCGCCCACACACCTCGGAGGGCGCGGCCATCCATTCGATTGCTGTTTTACCATTCGCCAACGCCAGCAAGGATCCCGAGATGGACTACCTCAGTGACGGTATGTCCGCCGAAATCACGAATTCTCTTTCCCGGCTTTCGAATCTTCAGGTGATGGCAAGCAGTACCGTGGCGCGTTACAAGGCGCGGCAGGACGATCCGCAAGGGGTTGGGCGCGAGCTGCATGTTGACGCCGTGCTGACCGGGAGGGTCGCCGAACACGGCAGTGAACTCGATGTCGATGCCGAGGTGGTCAACGTGGCGACCGGAGCCCAACTCTGGGGTCAACGTTATGAGCGCGGCATCAACGATGCGTCGCAGCTGCAGGCCGCCATCACCAGCGAGGTCGCCGGCCAGTTGCAGCCACGGCTCAGCGGGAGCGAACGGGAGAGTCTCGCGCGAGCCGGGACGACTAATGCAGAGGCTTACCAGCTTTACCTCAAAGGCCGCTATCACGAGGAAAAATACACTCGAGCGGATGTGAACACGGGAAACGAGGAATTCCACCGGGCGATCCAGTTGGACCCAAACTATGCGGCGGCCTACGCTGGACTCGCCAATTCCTACGTTATCGCAAATGACTTTTTCATGTCGCCAAACGACTCCATGCCACCAGCGAGAGAGGCGGCGACGAAGGCTTTGCAATTGGACGAGTCGAATCCTGAAGCTCATGTGACCATGGCATGGGTGAAGTGGGGTTACGATTATGATCCGGCCGGTGGAGAAGCAGAACTCAAGCGCGCGATCGAGCTGGCGCCCCGCGAAGCCGTAGCTCACTGGCCCTATGGTTTGTTTCTCGTCCTTGAGGGAAAGACAGACGCAGGAATCCAAGAAGGCAGGCGCGCGGTGGCGCTTGATCCAGCTTCTCTGGAAACCAATACTTTCATGGGTTGGGATCTCTACTATGGACACCGCTACGATGAGGCGGCTAAGCAACTTCGCGCCACCGTCGATATGGAGCCCAATTATTGGCTTTCACACGCGATGTTGGGCGTGACCTACGAGCAGCAGGGCAATCTAAGCGGCGCTCTGACCGAACTTGAAAAGGCGACCAGCCTGGAGACGGAGATACCCTTTCCTCTGGCCGAGCTCGGCCATCTCTACGCCCGGATGGGCCGAAAGGAGGATGCAGAGAAAGTTCTGCAAGAACTCCTGCGCCGGGGACAGAAAATCTACGTGCCTCCCTATAACCTGGCCACGGTCTACGTGGGTCTGGGGCAGAAGGAGCAAGCGCTCACGTTCTTGGAGAAAGCATACGCGGAGCGCTCCCTGCTCCTGACGAATATCGGCACCGATCCGGAATTCGAGAGCCTCCACTCCGAGCCCCGCTTCGCCGCTGTGATGAAGAAGGTGCTTTCACAGTAGTGAAAGTCGGCTCTTGATCCGCCGCTGAGGCAATGTGGCGAGTTCGCCGCCGAAAATTGGTCGGGGCGCGCGGATTTGAACCGCGGACCCCCTGCGCCCAAGGCAGGTGCGCTACCAGGCTGCGCTACGCCCCGACTGTCGTCTCGCTCGATCTCACACGATGAGCTTCGATGATCAGCTTCGATTATATAATGAGCGTATGCAGGTAACGTTCACGACACTCCCAAAAGGTGGTCTGCTCTTCGCCGTCGCGCTCGGACTATAATATTTCCTTCGGAAGTCATGCCCATTTCACGCTATGCGTTGGTAACCTACGTTTGCAATCCGGTTGGCGAGTTTGTCGAACAACTGCGTCGCGAACTTCATCCCACGACCGCTCACATGGCGGCCCATCTCACCATTCTTCCTCCGCGGGAGCTCAACGGAACCGAAGCCGCCGCGCTCGAATTTCTGGAAGAGGCTTGCAGCCGCATCGTTCCCTTCAGCGTCGAACTGGGGGACGTGGACACATTTCTGCCCACCACTCCGACCGTCTTCATTCAGGTAAAGCGCGCTGCATATCGCATGCGGGAACTGCACGATCAACTTTGTGGCAAGGGACTGCTCTGCCACGAGAATTGGCCTTATATTCCGCATCTCACCATATTGAAGACGGAACACGATGAGCAGGCGCGCGCCGCCTGCATGGTGGCGCGAGAACGCTGGGCGCAGTATCCGGGCAAGCGCGAGGTGAATGTCGAGCAGTTGATGTTCGTCCGCGAAAATGTCGGTTGCTGGGAGGACGTAGCGCCGCTGCCCCTGGGACGCGGCCAATTGTCCTCGAAGACGTAGTTCGCAAACCAGTTCGCAAACCAGATCGCAAACTGGGCTGCGCAAAAGTCCCCCCCAGACAACACCCGCAATACCCCCTGAAAACCCGCGGCCAGCGGCCATTTCCGCTGACGGCAGTACATGTACTTTCCACCCGTTGCCAACTCCGCTGGCCGGATTACCATGGGTGCAACGGGCTTCACGCCGAGCGCCGGCTCCCAGGCTGCGGGTTGGATCGCGAGTTCGATCCAGAAGAGAGAATATGCAAATTGGGGTTTACGGTTCCGGCTACCTCGCCACGGTCATCTCCGCCTGTCTCGCCGACTTCGGCACTCCGGTTTGGTGCTGTCACGCTGACACCACCCGGATTATCGAAGTCGCGAAGGGCAATATTCCTTTCTTCGAGAAAAATCTTCAGGAGGTCATTCGGCGCAACGTGCGCTCCGGACGCCTCGTCTATTCCGCCGACCCCGAAGAATTGGCCCGCAAAACCCAGGTAATTTTTCTCGCCGAAGATTCTGCCGAAGGACTGGAAGATGTGATCCTCCGCCTCGCGTCAGCGGCCGGCCGGTTTCAGGTGCTTTCGATCATCACCCCGGTTCGGGTGGGTTCGACCACAAAGATTGAAAAGATGTTGAAGCAGAAAGGGCTGAAGAGCCTGCTGGTGTGCCAGCCCATGTTCTTCACCAACGGATGCGCCGTCGAAGACTTCAACTGGCCCGACCGCATCATTATGGGGACGCCGTCGAGCGAAGCGGTTTCTTCACTGAAGCAGATTTTTCATCCGCTGGTGATGCGCGGAGTTCCGGTGCTGGTCACGAATTACGAAACGGCGGAGTTGGCGCGCGAAGCGACCACCGCATTTGTGGCCACCAAGATTTCATTTATCAATGAGATCGCGAGCCTGTGCGAACACGTGAACGCCGATGCCGTCAGCCTCTCGCTGGCTCTCGGGCTGGACAAGAAAATTGCGCCGCGCTGCCTGCAACCGGGCGCTGGCATGGGTGGAATCTTCGCCGAGACTGACATGGACTCGCTGACCGGGCTGGCGCGAGAGAACCACGTCGACCTGAAAGTGCTGAACGCCGCTCGCGAAGTGAATGTGGATCTGGCGAACCGGCTCATGCAAAAAGTGTCCGCCGCCATCGATACCGTGAAGAACAAAGACGTGGGCATTCTGGGGCTGGCTTTCAAGCCGCATACCAACTCCGTCGCGGGATCGGCTTCCGTTCAACTGGCGCAGAGCCTGCTCGCCGGAGGAGCGCGCGTGCGCGCTTACGATCCGGTAGCGATTCCCGATGCGCGCCTGCAACTGAACGGCACGGTGAAGTACTGCGAATCAGCCTACGGAGTGGCCGAGGGGGTCGACGCACTGATCGTTGCCACCGGCTGGCCCGAGTTCCGTACGCTTGATTTCGCCAAGATCCGCCATCTGGTGAAACGCCCGATCATTATCGACACCAAGAATCTTCTCGACTCGTCGCGTCTGCGCGCCATGGGATTCCAGTACATGGGCGTCGGCCGACCTAGCTGAGCCGAGCTGAGAGCTACGACCTGAGAGCTGCGATAATCCCGACTTCCGCCGCAATTGCTATAATCGTTTTCTGCGGTGGGAGTAGCTCAATCGGTAGAGCATCGGACTGTGGCTCCGACGGTTGCGGGTTCAATTCCCGTCTCCCACCCCAAGATCTTTTCCGGCTACCAAATCAGCAATCATTTCAAATTCCAGAGGCAGCGCATACCCCGCGTCCGCCGCAAACGCCAGCGGCTTCCTCCTGGTCTCCTTACCGAAAACGCCTCGGGGCGGCGTCCTTCACCAGCCCGAAGCGTCCTCTCCGAGGCGTTTCCGATCACGGCTAGCGAACATCCGTTCAAGAATGGACGAAGGCAGTCTAGTCTAGTCTAGAACTCCAATTCGGCGATCAACTTCAAGAGCCGAAGAAGTGTGGCGCGCTCATCCGAAGTTAGTTGATGCCGGACACTCTCATCGGCGTCCAT
>Ga0302324_100008427_pt1 | contig 21736 bp, 14 predicted proteins | sample Palsa_T0_1_FD_201949 | JGI IMG/M metagenome (GOLD analysis project Ga0302324, IMG submission 201949) | Peat permafrost microbial communities from Stordalen Mire near Abisko, Sweden - Palsa_T0_1 | ecosystem: Environmental > Terrestrial > Soil > Palsa > Peat permafrost | place: Sweden: Abisko...
CAACCACCGTGCGGTTAGGTGCTGGCGCGCCCGGCTTCGGCCCTTCGTACCACGACATCCGCATGTTGCCTTCGTCGCTCGTCCAGCACCCTTTCCGCTGATCCTCCGGAGGCAACCTGACCACGCGCGCTTTCTTCGTCGTCGATTCCCAGCTCGATTGCGTGCCTTCCACCGGGTCGCTCACATTCGCTGTCGTTCTTGCCGCCTCTCCCGGCCCGGGCGCCTGATACGTCGTCGACCGTAGACGCCGCCCCTGCGCATCCAGCGCTTCAAGCTCCGTCGACTCGTTTGTGATCGTGGTCCCGTTGGCGAGGGTCTGCACATGCGTGATCTTCAACTCAGCCGTGTACGGCGGACGCGGCCTCTGTTGCGGCCTCACTTGCGGAGTCTGGCCAGCGGCGTAGACCCCAACCATCGCCAGGCCAAGTGCCGGCGCAAGCAAAAATGAGCGAGCGTGAACTGTCGGCATGGTTCCTCCCCCGAGACAAGAAACTTATGCGGCAATTGAAGTACGAATGAGATACGAGCGCCCCAGGCTCTCATTCGCACTCAGTCTGACGCCAATCCGCCTCAAAAGCAACCTCAGTCCTGACCCTTCTGCCCAAATCGGCCACCGACGCGAAATTTACGAGGACTGACTCAGCCCTTCACCAAACTCCTCAGCACCCGCACATTCCTCTCCTCATCCCCCGGCTCATCCACCGGCGTCTCCGCAATAAACGCGCAATGCCCCCATCGCCCATCGTTCAGCAACCGCCTGAATGCCTCCACGCCCATCCTCCCCTGCCCAATGTGCTCATGACGATCCAGCTTCGAGCCCCGTTCGGCCTTCGCATCGTTGCAGTGCCACACCTTCACCGCATCCAGGCCCACAGTCGCCGCTGCCAGCATCACTGTCTCCTCATACCCCTCCGCAGTCAACATGTCATAGCCCGCCACATGCGTGTGGCACGTATCCAGACACACCCCCACCGGCGCACACTTCTTCAGTAGCTCAACCAAAACTGCTACCTGCTCAAAACTCCCGCCCAGCGAAAACTCCGCCCCCGCCGTATTCTCAATTAGAATCTGAAACCCGGTTTCCTGCCACGCCAGCCCATCAATCGCCGTCGTAATCGATTCCGCCGCCAGCCTGAGCCCCTCGTCCCGCGTCAGTCCTTTCCACGATCCCGGATGCAGAACCAGGTACTCCGCGCCCCACTCAAGCGCCCGCTCAATCTCCCCGCGGAACGCCTCCACGCTCTTCCGCCGCACATCCTCCGTCTGGCTGCATACATTTACCAGGTAGCTGGTATGAATCACCAGTGGACCCACGTCAAGCTTCGCCCGCAGCTCCCGCATCCTCGCTGCCTGCGCCGGATCCACTTTCGGCGCCCTCCACATCCGCGGACTCGACGAAAACATCTGAAATGTATTCGCCCCAATCTCCCGAGCCCGCTCCACCGCATTCGATGCCCCGCCTGCCGTCCCCAGATGCACTCCAATCCGCTTCTTCATTGGGTAAGTTTAACCGCTGTATACTTCGAAACAGTCCACACGTCACACAGTTTTCGTCTAACCAACCTCAAGCCGCAAAGGTATGCGCGAAATGCAGATCAACAGGTTCAAGGCGACGCTCTCGCTCATTGCCGGCATGCTTCTGGGCACTCTAATCTACCTCCCCTACGCTCACACTCATTGGCAAACGGTCTCCGGCATCATCGCCATCTGCGCGGGTTACACAGTCATCGTATTCGGACTTACGTGGAGCGTTGAAGAATGCTTCTTCGCAACAGAGAACCCTCTGCCCAAGCAAACAGTCTTCTGGGTCCACTGCATATTCCTGGCTCTGATCGCCGAAATTGTGAACTTTGCCCTATATATCCACCCATCGATACCGGCCTGGCTTGATAATCCGATCGGCACCAGGAGATCAGGACGGCCCGGCTCTTCGGGTGCCGATCTGCTCGAAGCGGCCACGCTTCTGCTCGTTCTGGTACTCGAATTGTTCTGGCTGCTGAGAAATGTGCCGAGGCCCAGTCCTGGCTCAACAGGAGCGGCCGAGTAAGAATCGCTGGGTGCCTCACCTTCGTGTCTGCCAGTTACCAACAGGCGGTTCGACGGCAATGCCTCCCTACAGATTTGCTCCCGATTCGTCGAACTGACTGATAGGTAATGCGTTTTGCCGAACCGGCAGGGAATACCCATCCCACCATTTGGGGATTACACGCACAATGCAGGGCACTTAAACTCAGTCTTGAGGCAGAAAAGCAAACGAAGTTAAGGAAGGAACGACCAACGTGAACGTGATGCTGCTCAAGCTCTACTTAAAAATCCATGACCTCGCAACCCGGGAGGACGGCCAGGATATGGTCGAGTACACGATGATGGTGGCGTTGCTATCATTCGGATGGATTGCCAGCGTAAAGTCAGTCGCTGTAGCGCTAAACAGCGCTTTCGACCAGGTCAGCACCAGCGTGGCTACCTACATAACCTAGCTCGAAGATCTGCCAGGGAAGCTCGACAACACGGCTGCATCGATTCGGATCAACGAACCTTTCTGGTATCCCCGCCAATCGGAAGGGCCGGCGCCCCGCAAGCTCCCCCCTCGCGATCGCCCTCCTTGCTGCCAGGCTGACGGCCCTTAATCGTCGTCCCCCTCTTTCGCCGCCTTCTTCGGTTTTTCCGTCAGCATCGCCGGCACGGGCTTGTCCCCCATCGCGTCCCTCCACAGAATCACGTTCAGCTTCATCGGGTCTGCGTGGTCCGCGTGCCTGAAATCCATCTTTGCGCTCTCTTTTGCCCCCGGCGCCGTCTTCGCGTTCGCCGTATAGATCAACCCGTTGTCGCGATTCGCATAATCCGCCTCATATGCCGGCTGATTCCCCGGCCCCGAAAAGATCGGCGAAATCAGCGACGCAAACGCATCGTTGTTGTTCATCGGTGGCAGCCCCAGCAGCGCCTCCATCGTCCGCACCATGCTCACCGTTGAGTAAAACCGGCTGTCCACAAACACTCCGCCATACTGCTCCCGCGGCGCGTATTTGCTCACCACCAGCCCAATGCTCCTGTGAGCGTCCACGTGATCTCCCCCATTCTGCGCGTCATCCTCCAGGATGAAGAACGCCGTCGAATCCCAGAACGCCGAATGCGAGATCGCTTCCACCGCCCTCCCCACCGCCAGATCGTTGTCCGCAACCGATGCATTCGGCGTGGGCGCGCCCGGCCGCGTCCCCGCCGTGTGATCGTTCGGCAGCCGCAGCATCACAAAGTTCGGCATCGTGTCCTTGCCTTTCGCCTTGTCCGCAATCCATCCCTGCAGATGCCTGAAGAAAATCTCCACCCGCACTTGGTCCGGCACCATCAGGTCAAAATCCGGCGCCTCCTCCGCAAAATGCCCCACCAGCTCCGGCTTCGTCGCCACATTTGTTGCGATCAGGGGAATCGCCCACGGCCACTTGTTCACCCCGCCACCCCACTCCTCCGGAATCTCTTCGCCCGGCGCTACCGCTTTTCGCGTGCACTTCGGCCCTGCCGCAATCGGCCCTGCCTGCGGATTCGCCGTCTTCACCTCGTCGCAGAACGTAGTCGAAATGAACTCCCCAAAGTGGTAGTAGCTCTTGCCATGCCTGGACAGGTTACCCCACAGATATCCGCTCGCCGGTTCCGACACATCCGCAATCTTCTGCCGCAGCGGATACCCATCCGCCACCATGCCTTCCCAGTCATACGTCCGCTGCCCGCCGCGATAGTTCTGCTGCCACGTCTTCTCCAGGTAATCCGTCCCGATCCCCGCCGTCGACCACACGTGTCCATCTCCCGACACTTCCCCCGAGTCGAAAAAGTTATCCAGAACCCCAAACTGCAGCGCCAGCTTGTGCAGATTCGGAGTCACCGCTTCGCCATACATCGTCAGGCTCTTGTCGCCGTTCCCCACTGGCTTGCCGTCCTTGTTCAGATCGCCAAGCAACTGATCGTATGTACGGTTCTCCCTGATGATGTAGATCACGTGCCGAATCGGATTCTTCACGGCCCCTGCAAATGGCACCGTCTCCGCCGCCGCCTTCATCCGGTTCGACTCGATCACATTCTCGGTCCATGCGGGCAAATTCTTTTCAATCTCCTCCGCGTCGATCGTCGCCAGCGACCCATGCAGCAGCGTGCCAATGTACGTCGTCGGCCGATGCGCCCGCTTCGGCGGAACAACAATCCCTGTCAAATTCTGGGGAAAGTTGTTCGGCCCCGTGCCGTGTCCCTTAGCCGTCGCCACATAGAGCTTCCCGCCTGAACCCCCGGCTCCGCTCGCCGCCAAAAACGCCATCGCCATCGGCATCCACTCGGTCGGCACAAATCCCAAAGGCTCGGCCATCCCCTGGCGCGACGTCTTCGCCGTCATCTTCGTAGGATCGAATACCGCAACCGAATCGCTGATCGCGTTCCCCACATAGAGGCGCGACTCGTCCCCATTAACCGCCAGCGCCTCCGGTTCCGCGCCAAAATAGGTCTGGTGTGGCAGCCGCGTATCGAAGTACCCCTTCACCGAAAACTGGCCCTCGCCAACGTTCACTGCTGCGACGGCATCGCGGTTGGCCAGCGCCACATACAGCGTCTTCCCATCGGGTGAGAACTTCAGCGCGCACGGATGGCTCCCTGCGGCAATCGGGCTCGTGGGCTTCAGCAGCGCCAACTTGCGCTCCACCGCGCCGCCGCCGCGCCAAACATCAAGCTCCACAATCTCCGACGCGTTCCATAGCGCCACAAACGCCCGCGTCCCATCCGCCGTAACCGCCAGGTCAATCGGATACGTCGACGGCACCCTCACGTTCTCCGCCAGGTCAAACCGCTTCTCAATCTTTCCGTTCGCCGTGTCCAGCAGCACCACATCGTCCGACAGATTCTCCGCCACCAGCAGCCAATCGCCCATTTGGGAATCGTCACCCGGCTTCCATCCCATTGCCAGGCACTGCTTCCACGCAGGGCCCCCAGGACCACTAGCGCCACAATGGCTGCGCACCGGGCCCACCACTGCAATCGCCGCCGGAAACGGCACGCCCTGGTCCCCATCCACGTCGCCCACCAGCTTGGTCTTATGCCCCGGCGCGAGCCGTTCAAGTGGCAGCGGTATCAGCCGCTCCGGCGCAATCTTTCCCGCCGCAAAGCTGTACACCACAATCGCGTTGCCCGTCGTCTTCGTCCCATCGCCCACTGGGTCCGTCGTGGACCCCATACTCGCATAAAGATGCGCCCCGTTCCGGCTGAACGCCAACCCCGAGTACAACGTCTGCTTCGCCTCCTCAGTCGTCCGCGCATCCGGGAAATCCTCAAGGCTCCCCGTCAGCGTATCGAGCACCGCCAGCGACTGCTCGTACTGCGATTCAAACGTCCCATACCCCGCATTCACCGTCACCACGTAGCGCCCATCCGGTGACACCGCCATCGTCATCGGCAAACTGTTCAGCCGCTCCGGCTTTCCCGGAATCTCCCCAATCAGCTGCTTGCTCGTTGGCAAATCAATCGTCTTTACCGGCGTCTGCCCAGTCCTTTGCGCCGACGCCGTCGCCGCCAATACCGCCGCCCAAGCGATAATCCCAACTCCCACTCGAGTTCTCATGCAAGTTACACTAGCAAACCGCCCCCACCCCCGCTTCACAATCCTGTTACATCCACGCGACGAGGAAGCCGTGTGCCCCAGGTCTCGCTTCTGAGACCTGGGAGTCATCAATCCCAAACACAACCGTTCCTAACCCGCCAACAACCGAGGGTGCCCCATCCTAAGCGCGGCTTTTCGAAGAAAAAATGCGTTTAGGGTGGGAGTCCACAAACCCCATCTCGCCCCTTCCTAATCCGCCAACAACCGAGGGTGCCCCATCCTAAACGCGGTTTTTCGAAGAAAAAATGCGTTTAGGGTGGGAGTCCACAAACCCCATCCCGCCCCTTCCTAATCCGCCAACAACCGAGGGTGCCCCATCCTAAACGCAGTTTTTCGAAGAAAGAATGCGTTTAGGGTGGGAGTCCACGAACCCCATCTCGCCCCTTCCTAATCCGCCAACAACCGAGGGTGCCCCATCCTAAACGCGGTTTTTCGAAGAAAAAATGCGTTTAGGGTGGGAGACGACGAACCCCCGAAAGCTGATCGCACCCCCACCGCGCGCAGTGCAATAATCGTCCCGTACGCCAAAGTCGTCACCGCGCAACACAAGACTGGTGCTGGTCCTCACTCTGGTCCCCGCTCTGTCCTTTATCGCTTTCGCAGTTGCCCGCAATCGAACCCAATAGCCTGCAACAGAATCGTGCGTAAAAAAGAGGCATGAAATGGCATTTCGCGTCTTGATCATCGGCGGCACAGGCCAGGTCGGCGCTGCCGTTGTGCAAGCGCTCGTGGCCGAACCGTCCTGCACTGAAGTCGTCATGGTCAACCGAAAATCAATTCCTTTAACCGCAAACGATCGCTTGCGACAGGTGATTCTCGCTACCGCCGATCCGCAGTTCCCCGCAGAAGTCACCAGGCTTGCACTCAGCATGGCGGCACTCGGCGACCCTGTCTATGGAGCCTCGTGTGTCGGCGTCGGTAAAGGCAGCGCGAATTGGACCGAGGATCAATTGAAAGCCCTAGAAATCGCGGTTGTCGGTGGTTTTGCCCGTGGTTGCCATGCCGCAGGCGTTACCCGGTTTGCGCTGCTCTCGGCTGCGGGCAGCTCGCCAAAAAGCAGGATCCGCTATGCGCGAATTATGGGGTTGAAAGAAGAAGCGGTCCGAGATATCGGCTTCAAGAGGCTGACGATTTTTCGCCCGGGAATTATTGCAGGCAATGTTCACACGCCGGGCTATGTTGCCTGGTTGGGACGCCTCATTCCGGGACCGTTTGGCACCATTGAGCAGGACGACATCGGACGAGCTTTTGCCGCCGAATTCCTCATGAGCTCCGCGCCCGATGGCGTCGCGTATCTCGGAAATGCGGAGATGAAGCAGAAGTCCCGTGGGCTTGCTTAAGTCCCGCTCCTTCGATCGATCCTTCCGTTGTGCCATCCTGAGGAAACGCGCGTTGATCGCATCCCGAGACAAGGAGGACGCCTTCATGTCAAAGCTAAGCTCGGGAATAGTCCTTTACCGATTTCAGGCTCATGCTCTCGAAGTCCTCCTGGTCCACCCCGGAGGGCCATTTTGGAAGAACAAAGACCTTGGAGCTTGGTCAATTCCCAAAGGCGAATACCAACAGGGCGAATCCGCTCTAGGCGTGGCCCGCCGCGAATTTGAGGAGGAAACCGGATACCCCTTAGGTGAGGGCGAACTGATCCCCCTAGGTGAAATCAAGCAGCCAAGCGGAAAGATGATCACTGCATGGGCGCTGAAGGGCGATTGCGAGGCCGAGACGATCCAGAGCAATTCGTTCTCAATGGAATGGCCACCGAAGTCCGGCGTGATGCAGGATTTTCCAGAGGTCGACAGAGCCGAATGGTTCTCATTGCCGGAGGCAAAATCCAAAATCCTTCCCGGGCAAGCAGGATTCCTCGATCGATTGGCAGATCATCTGCGTAACATGGCCAATTCCTAAACGCGCATTTCACCCTCGCTGTCTCGCTGGTTAGCTTCTCGCCGACTCGCTGACTCGCTGACTCGCTGTCTTGCTGGCTCGCTGCCATGCTGTCTTGCACCTGCAATAATCATCGGGTATGCCCACGGTCGTCACCGCCGCGAAGCTCTGGGACGGCGCCCAATTCCTCGACCACCCCATCCTCACCGTTGAAGACGGCCGCATCCTCTCTCTCTCCACTCGCGCCGACGCCGATTCCCCTGCCGGCAACAATGCCCTCGACTTCCCAGCCGCAACTCTCGCTCCTTCATTCTTCGACGTCCACATCCACGGAGCAGCCAATCACGACGTCATGGAGGCCACACCCGCCGCGCTCGACTCCATCGGCCGCTTCCTCGCCGCGCACGGCACCGGCTGTTACCTGGCCACCACCGTCACCGCCGCCATCGACTCGACGCTCCGCTCTCTCTCCGGCCTCGCTCAACTCCTCAACCACCCCGCAGACACCCGCATCGCCCGCCCCATCGGCATCCATCTCGAAGGCCCATTCATTTCGCATCTCAAGCGCGGCGTCCATCCGCCCGAGTACCTCCAGCCCGCCGACATCGCTCTTTTTGACCGCTTCTATGACGCAGCCGAGGGCCACGTCCGCCTCATCACCCTCGCTCCGGAACTCCCCGGTGCTCCCGAACTCGCCGCCCACGCCACCAGCCGCGGTGTCCGCGTCTCCGTCGGTCACTCCAATGCCACCGCCGCCGAAACCCGGGCCGTCCTCGCCGCCGGAGCCGTCAGCGCCACCCACACCTTCAACGCCATGCGGCCACTCGACCATCGCGAGCCCGGCATTCTCGGCGTCGCCCTCGCTGAAGATTCAATTTATGCCGAGCTCATCTGCGACGGCATCCACACCGCCCCTGAAATGGTCAAAATCTGGTCGCGCTCGAAAGGACCCCACCGCGCCATCCTCGTCACCGACGCCATGAGCGCCGCAGGAATGCCCGACGGCGAATACCGCCTCGGCGGCCTCACCGTCACCGTCGCCAACGGCCGCGCCACATCCGGCGGCGTCCTTGCCGGTAGCGTCCTCACCCTTGACCGAGCCCTCGCCAACTTCCTCAGCTTCACGGGGTCAACTCTCGAGCACGGCCTCCGCCTGCTCACTTCCAACCCCGCCGCCATGATCGGATTGCCAGGCTCGCCTGGCCTGCCAGATTCATCCGGCCTCGCCCCTTCCGCCGGCCACCTCGCCCCCGGGCATCCCGCCAACTTCGTCGCCGTCAACCCCGACGGCACCCTCGCCGCATCCTTCCTCCACGGCCAGCCCACCTCCTGATTCACCAGGATTTCTTTCCAACTGCTCCGCCTGCTCCTCGATTTTTAGCTCAGGGCTAGGCCTCCGTAGCTGCCAAAAGCCCAATCGAAGCGAGCCTTGTAACCAGGGCCCGGCTTCAGCCGGGCCGATCCAGTCAGCAAAGAGACTCTCGGGCTTTAGTCCCTGCAAATCTCTTTTTGACCCCAAACGCAAAAGGCGACGCATCGCGCCGCCATTTCGCACACTCACACTCCACACTCACACTTCGCTCTTCCCGCTCACTTATTCGGCTTCCACAACCCCACCGTGTTCCCCTCCACATCCTCAAACCACGCAAACGTCCCGTGCGGCAGCGGAACCGGCGGCACCACCGTCCTGCCTCCCGCCGCTTCCACCTGTTTCAGCGACTCTGCCACGTCGTCCGTCTCAATATAGAAATGAGTGAAGTTGTGTGGCTCATGCCCCATCGCCACAATATGCCCAGGAATTCCTTCCGCCGACCCCGTATCGAATGTGCCCATCGGCCCCGGATCCGCCTTCCACCCGAACACCTTCTCATAAAACGCCGAAGTCGCCGCCTTGTCCTTGCAGCCAATCTCAAAATGAATCACTGGATGCGCCATCGAGACCTCCTCGTCCCAAGCCAATTCAGCCCATTTTGCCCAATCCGTTCACAGTTTTCAAACCACCCCTTGGCTCACCCGTTGCCACGCCCTCAATCCGCGTCGACAGCCGCACTCGGACTCGGACTCACACTCGCACCCACACCTTTCACCAGCTGCTCCGCCCGCCAGATCGCCCCCTCCAGCGACACAGTCTCCTTGTCAAACACCGGCATCGCCGGCGCTCCAGCCTTCAGCCCCGAAAAGAATCTCTCCCGCACCAGCCGAATATTGCCCACCACGCCACCGGTCCACGCCACCGGCACTTCGCCCTCTATCGGATGGTTCGCCTTCAGCTTCTTCCGCACCAGCAGCACAAAATCCACCAGGTCCGCCGCCGCCTGCTTCAGCACCCCCACAGCCACCGGGTCGCCCGCCTCCGCCAGCTCGTTGATCGCCGGCGCCAGCGCCGCAAAGTCCGGTCCCGGCGTGCTGTCGCCCATCTGCACTAGGTCCTCCAGTGTCGCCGTCCCCCAAATCTCTCCCACCTTCTTCAAAATCTCTGTCGGCTCGCCGCGATCATACGCATGCAGCGCCCGTCTTATCGAATTCACCCCGATCCAATAGCCCGATCCCTCATCTCCCAGCCGCGAACTATATCCGCCCGCGCACTCCCGGCTCCCGTCCGGCGCTCGCCCTATGGTATTCGACCCCGTCCCCGCAATCTGCAAAATCCCCGGCCCTCCCTGGAACGCCGCGTCCAGAGCAATCACCTCGTCGCCCACCACGTCGATGCGCTCCACCTTGAAGTCCTCGAGGACCGCCGTGATCCACTCCACTGTGCCCGGCAAACTGCAGCTCGCCACGCCGACCGACCCCGCCGCCACACCGCTAACGCCCGCCTGTGCATACACGTCCTTCAGCAACGCTCGCAGGTTTGCCTCGGCCGCCTCAGCCCCAACGCGCAGACGCTTGATCGATCCACTATGGCCCGTAGCCAGCACGCGCCCATCCTGCACGATCGACGCCCGCGTGTTTGTGCCGCCTCCGTCCACTCCCAAAATTACGGCCATCTTCTCCCAATCCTTCTTTCAGATCTTTCTTTCGTGTCTAGTTTTGGTTCGGCTCTAAGAAGACATTCTGGGTGCCCCACCCTCGGCGCGAATTTGTTGTTGCGCCTGGGGTGGGATACCGGAAATCTCCGCCAACGCAACGGCTCCGTGCCCCATCCATTCGCAGTTTCACCGCGAATGGGTGGGACACCAGGATTATTTCTCCGGCTCGGCTTCCGCTCCACCGTCTTTCAGCGTCCCTGCCAACACGTCCAGGCTGCCGTCCGTCTTCGGCGCATTCAATCCAAGCATGTGCGCCAGCCACGGATACAGGTTCACGTTCTCAAAGGGCTGAACTGTCTTGCCAACCACTATATCCGGTCCAACCGCAAAGAAGCTCGCCTTCATCTCCGGCATCTTTCTCGGGTCAAACCCATGCATCCCCACCGTCGGCGCGTGATCGTCCTTTCCCGGCGGCGGCCCATGCGCCCTGATCGCGAACGGTCCCGTCGCAATCACCACCGGATCGCCTTCCCGCGGATTCTCGCTGTAATTCAGCTCCACCGGAACATCCTTCCGCCGATAGACCTTAAACTGGCTCGAAGCCTTCTTCAGTTGGTTGTAAACCCGCGCCCGATCCTCTTCCGACTTCCCATACAGCAGGCTCCCCACCGTCTCAAATTCAGTCAGGTCGGCAAACGCATCCAGCGTCACCCATCCCCCCTCCGACTTCACCATCCCGTGATCGCTCACCACTACCAGGTCTACCGGCAACTTCGTCTTGTCCAGCCCCGCCTTTAACTTTCCCACCAGCGCATCCACCTTCAGCACCGCCGCCTTCGTCTCCGACGCGTCCGGCCCAAACTCATGCCCCTCGTGGTCCGGCTCTGAGAAATACAGCGTGATAAAGTGCGGCCGTTGATCCTCCGGCAGCTTCAACCACTGGAGCACCTGCGCAACCCGCGCTTCCCCATCGATCTTGTCGTCGTATTTGAGATAGAACGACGGCCGGTAGCCGGCGATCTTCGCCTCCGACGCCACCCAGAAGAAGCTCGCCGTCCGCATCCCTTGGCTTTCCGCCAAGCTCCACAGCGGCGTCCCCTCATACCAGCCCCCATCCGTCACCGTCGCCGCATCGGTCATTCCGTAGCGCGTCCCACGCACCGCATCATAAAAGCTGTTCGCCACCAGCCCATGATGTTCGGGATACAACCCCGTCACGATCGTGTAATGGTTTGGAAACGTCAACGAAGGATAGCTCGGCAGCATCCCCTCCGGCGTCCACACACCCTGCTTCCCCAGCGCCAGCAGATGCCTCGCTCCATCCCGCTTCGCATAGTCCCACCGGAACCCATCCAGCGAAACCAGCACCACATAGTGCTGCGCCTTGGCCCGCTCCGAATTCGGCCCATTCTCAACATGAATTACAGGCAGCGCCGCGCCCGCCGCCTGTCCCGCTGCCGCCGTCGGACCAGCCTGCACACCCGCCTGGCCCCACAGCCCAGGCCCCCACAAGCCAAGCCCACCGCACAGCACCGCAATCGCCAGCGCCGCCCGCACCAAACCCGCCCGCATCATTCCTGCGCCCATAACTCTCGCGCAATCACCTCGTCTCCATCTCATCTCGCGTATACCCATCGCTCCCCCTCCCGCACAGGGTACCGCACCTGCCCCCTTCGCGATCTTCGCCCAAAACAGGATCGACGCGCGTGCCAATCCCCAAAACGGGCACTCACAAATCAGGCCCCTGCAATCGGCGATCTTTTCATCCTCACGCCGCGCCCAGAGGCTTATCGTGAGTGCACCGTCGAAACCAGGGAAAAACCCTCGCTTATACGGCCGATCGGGAATGGGGAGCTCAAAGATGGCTGGAGTTGCATCGCCGCAGTTGGTTTCGTTGCCGCAGTTGGGTTCGCTTAAAGAACAAAAAACCGCTATGGGCTCTGACGCACTGGCCCGCTCCTTCCTTGACAACCTGTTTTTTGTGCAGGGAAGAAGCCTCGAACGCGCAACCATCAACGATCTCTATATGGCGCTGGCTCACACTGTGCGCGACCGCATCGTGGAGCGCTGGATCTCAACGGTCAAGAACTACCAGGCCCAGGATGTCCGCGTGGTCTGCTATCTTTCCGCGGAGTTCCTTACCGGCCCTCACCTCGCCAACAACCTCATCAATCTCGGCATCCACGACGAAGCCGAAGCCGCCATGCGCCAACTCGGCCTCGACCTCAACCAGCTGATCGAGCAGGAAGAAGAGCCCGGCCTCGGCAACGGCGGTCTTGGCCGCCTCGCCTCGTGTTTCATGGACTCTCTTGCCACGCTCGATGTCCCGGCCATCGGCTATGGCATCCGTTACGAATATGGAATCTTCAACCAGCAAATACGCGACGGCTGGCAGGTGGAAACCACCGACAAATGGCTCCGCCTCGGAAATCCCTGGGCGCTCGAACGCCCCGAAGACGCCTTTGAAGTGAAGATGGGCGGACGCACCGAGCAGCACATCGACGCCAACGGGCGCCTTCGCGTGCTGTGGATTCCCGGCAAGGTCGTCCGTGGCGTTCCCCACGACACGCCGATTCTCGGCTACAAGACCAACACCGCAAACACCATGCGCCTCTGGTCTGCGCAGGCCGTCGAGAGCTTCGACTTCAGCACCTTCAACACAGGAGACTTTTTTGGCGCGGTCGCCGACAAAGTCGATTCTGAAAACATCTCCAAGATCCTCTATCCCAACGACGAAGGCTTCCAGGGAAAGCAGCTGAGGCTCGAGCAGCAGTTCTTTTTTGTCTCCTGCAGCCTGCAGCATATCGTCAAGATTCAGGGCAACGCCGGCCGTCCGCTCTCCGATCTGCACCGCAGCTTTGCTATCCAGATGAACGACACCCACCCCGCCATCTCCGTTGCTGAGCTCATGCGCCTGCTGGTCGATGAGAACGGAATGGAGTGGGAGACCGCGTGGAGCGTTACGCAAAACACCCTCTCCTACACCAATCACACTCTGCTGCCTGAAGCGTTGGAGCAATGGCCGCGCGCCCTCTTCGGCTCCTTGCTTCCGCGCCACCTTGAGATCGTGGATGAAATCAACCGCCGCCATCTGGAGAATGTGCGCCAGAAATTTCCCGGCGACGAAGACCGGGTACGAAGGCTTTCCCTCATCGACGAAAGCGGCGAAAAATACGTGCGCATGGCCCATCTCGCCTCGCTCGGCAGCCACGCCATCAACGGCGTGGCCGCGCTCCACACCGAACTGCTCAAGGCCCATGTGCTGCGCGACTTCTACGAGCTGACCCCAGAGAAGTTCTCCAACAAAACCAACGGCGTAACCCCGCGACGCTGGATGGTGCTGTCCAATCCGGGTCTCACGCGACTGATCACCGAGAAGCTCGGCCCCGGTTGGATCCACGACCTTGAGAAACTTCGGCGTCTTGAGCCGCTCGCATCCGATCGCGACTTCCAGGACGTCTGGCGAGCCATCAAGCTCGAAAACAAGGTGCGCCTCGCTGAAATCGTTCAGCAGCGCGTCGGCATCGCTGTCGATCCCCATTCCATGTTTGACGTCATTGCCAAGCGCCTCCACGAGTACAAGCGCCAGCACCTTCAGGTCCTCCACATCCTTACGCTGTACAAGCGGCTCCAGCGCAACCCGAATACAGAGATGGTCCCGCGCACCTTCCTCTTTGGCGCAAAAGCCGCTCCCGGCTACCGCATGGCCAAGCTGATTATCAAGCTCATCCACTCCGTCGGCGAGGTGGTCAATGCCGATTCCGCAGTGAAAGGAAGGCTCAAGGTCGTCTTCCTTCCCGATTTCAATGTGAAACTCGGCCAGCTCGTCTACCCCGCCGCCGACCTCAGCGAGCAGATCTCCCTCGCCGGTAAAGAGGCATCGGGAACCGGAAACATGAAGTTCGCCATGAACGGCGCGCTCACCATCGGCACGCTCGATGGAGCCAATGTCGAAATTCGCGAAGAAGTGGGCGCGGAGAACTTCTTCCTCTTCGGCCTCACCACCCCCGAGGTCGAACAGCGCAAGTGCGCGGGCTACCACCCCCGCCAGACCTACGACGCCAACGAAAACCTGCGCGAGATTCTCGACGCGCTCGCGGGCGGTGAGTTCTCTCACGGCGATAAGGAGTTGTTCGCACCCCTGGTTGGTTCTCTGCTCAACAGCGACGACTACATGCTGCTCGCCGACTACCAGTCCTACATCGACTGCCAGGACCGTGTGAGCCAGGTCTACAAAGATCCCGACGCCTGGACCCGCATGTCTATCCTCAACGTGGCGCGCATTGGCAAGTTCTCCTCCGACCGCTCCATCCGCGACTACTGCTCCGACATCTGGAAGACCTGGCCCGTCAAAATCGAGTTCTAACGCAGAAAATCGAATCCTGAGGCGCTGGTCCCGCAAACCTTTTTCTCGGCTACTGCGTCTGCTTGATTGGGTCCATCGGCTCGTGACGCATTCGTCATTACGCCCTGGTGCACGCATCATGAGTGTGCTCGTATCCCTGAATCTGCAAATGCCGCAGCATCTATAATGGCGGCGAGGTCGAACCCCTCCAATGCGCTCCTGCAAATCGCTCTTTCTTGCCTTCTTGCTTTGCATTCCGTTAGGTGAAACCCCAGTAGCGGCAGCCCAATCAGCCAAGTCCACGCCTCCTGCCTCCTCTGCGCCTTCCCCGCTCATGGATGCCATGACCGCCGAACTCGACCGCGCCATGACATCCCTCAGCAAAGCAGTTCAGCCCAATCAGCAGCCGCCCTACTACATCGGCTACGACGCACACGAACAGACCAGGCTCAGCGTCGTCGCGCAGCAGGGAGCCATCCTGTCGTCCGATGAGTCTCACCAGCGCACTGCCGACATCACCGTGCGCGTCGGCGACCCAAAAGTCGACAACACGCATGGGACCCATCACGCCACCGCCCTCCACTCGATCGAGCTGCCGTTGACCGACAATCGCTCCGCCATCGTCCGCACGCTTTGGTGGGGAACCAACACCTGTTACGCAAACGCCCTGCAAAACTACCTCAAGGTCAAGTCGGAACTGGCCGTCCAGGCGAAAGAAGAAGACTCCTCGCCCGATTTCTCCCACCAGGACTCCTTTCGCGCTGAACAGCCGCCCATCCCAGCTCCCACGCTCGACCGCAAGGGATGGGAAGATCGCATCCGCGCGCTCTCCGCCATCTTTCGCGCCCACCCCCAGATCATCAGCAACACGGTAGGGCTTACGGTTTCGGCGCAGAATAACTACTTCGTATCTTCCGAGGGATCGCGCCTCTCCTATCCTCACCAACTCGTTCGCATTATTGTTGTGGCAAGCACCCGCGCCGAAGACGGCATGAGCATATCGCTGGCGCGAACGTTTGAAAGCCGCACCGAACACGATCTGCCTTCGCAGGTTGAGCTTGAGCGGCAAATCAAGCTTCTTGCCGGCCAACTGGATGCTCTGCGCACCGCTCCGACGGCTGAGCCCTACAACGGCCCTGCCCTGCTCTCCGGCCGTGCGGCCGCCGTCTTCTTTCACGAGGTTCTTGGTCACCGGCTCGAGGGCCAGCGCCAGCGCGGCACCCAGGAAGGCGAGACATTCACCAAGGAAGTCGGCAATCTCATCCTTCCTGCGTTCATCTCCGTCGCCGATGACCCGACGTTGTCCACTCTTAATGGAACTTATCTGAGCGGCTATTACGCCTATGACGACGAAGGCCAGCCCGCGCAAAAGGTCGAACTCGTTCAGAACGGCATTCTGAAGCAGTTCCTCATGTCCCGCATACCCATCGCTAACTTCGACATCTCCAACGGACACGGACGCGCGCAGGACGGCAGAATGCCCACTGGCCGCCAGGGCAACCTCATTGTCACTTCCGCTAAAACCACACCAGAGAAGAAGCTGCGGCAGTTACTGCTGGACGAGATCAAGAAAGAGAACAAACCCTACGGGCTTTACTTCGAAGATATCGCCTCCGGCTACACGCTTACTCAGCGTGTAACTCCCCAGGCATTCCAGGTTATACCTCAGCTCGTCTACCGTGTCTATGCCGATGGCCGTCCCGACGAGCTCGTCCGCGGCGTCCAGATCGTCGGCACGCCCCAGGCCTCGCTCACGCATATTCTCGCCACCGGCGACAAGCAGGACATCTTCAACGGAGAGTGCGGCGCGGAATCGGGCAGCATTCCAGTTTCGGCCATCGCCCCGGCCATGCTCTTCAGCTCGATCGAAACCCAAAAGGCGCCGCAGGGCAAAGTGCGGCCGCCCATCCTTCCCTCACCGGACGCCGACAGCACTCCGGAGGCTCAATAAATGCGCATTTTACCCTTCGCTCCATGCACCATCATGTTCGCTGCCGCAGCTCTTTTCCCGTTCGCGATTGCCCCGGCCCCCGCATCCGCGCAGCAGCCGGCCACGCGTGCGCAGGCCGAGCAGGACCCCATCTTGAAAGCCATGCTCGTCGAACTGGGTCGGAATCAGAAGCGCCTCCAACTGGAGAACTCTGAGAAGCCATACTTTATCGAGTTTCGCATCGACGATGTCGTCGAATATACCGCGCGGGCGCAATATGGCGCTTTGACCGGGGAGCATGACTCGCACAGCCGCGTCGCGCGCGTCCGCGTGCGCGTCGGTGACTATAAGTTCGACAACTCCCACGCCAAAGTCGACAACCAGGTCCTCCTGGCACTGCAACGCTTCGGCTTCGGTGGCGACGGCATGATTGCCATCGAGGTCATCGACGACGATCCCGTTGCTCTTCGCTTCGCGCTTTGGAATGCGGCAGACCTGGCCTACAAGATTGCTCTCGACGACTTCGCCAAAAAACAGGCGGAACTCAAGACGGTCGAGACCCCGCCGCAGGCCGGCAGCTTTGCCCAGGAAAAGCCAACCATTAACCTCGCGCCCGTGCTCCATCTCTCGCTCGATCGCGACGCCTGGAAGCGCAACATCATCGACGGCTCGGCGCTCCCGCTCACCGATCCCACCGTCAAGAACTTCGCTCCTCAAATTGAGGAATCTTCCGGCGAACTCAGAGGCCGCGTGCGCACCGAATATCTGGTTAACTCCGAGGGCGCCATCGTGCGCAAGAGTTTTGCCGAATATCATGCCGAGATTGCATTCAACGCACAGGCCGCCGATGGCATGAAGTTAGCGCGCTCTTATCCCGTCAACGGAAGCGCGGCCGATGGGCTGGGCACTGCGGAGCATTTTCACGACGGCGCGCTCCACGCACTGACCGGCCTCGATGAGCTCTGCAAAGCACCTGTCGTCCGCGATGAGTATCACGGTCCGGTGCTCCTCGCCGGCAACGCCAGCGCTCGCAGTTTCGGCGATCTTCTTCCCAGCGCTGTCGAAGCCCGTCCGCCGGCCCTCGGTTCCACCGCCCGCACCACGGGCGCTTATAACTCCAGTTACCAAACCCGCGTCCTGCCCGATTTTCTTTCCATCCTCGACGATCCTACGCTGACCACTTTTTCCGGCAAGGAACTTACCGGAACTTATACCGTCGATGACGAAGGTGTGCCCGCCCAAAAGGTCGCATTGGTCCAGGACGGAAAACTTGTAAGTTATCTGCTTGGCCGCGAGCCGATCCGTGATTTTCCCGAGTCCAACGGCCATGGCCGCGCCGCTGAGGGTCAGGCGCCCGCTCCCAGCATCGGCGTGCTCAAAGTCGAAGCTTCTAACGGTGTGAGCGAAGATGAACTGCTCAAGAAGCTGATCGCCATGGGCAAAGATCAGGGCCTGCCCAACGTGTACATGGTAGCCACGCTCGGCGGCCCATCGCAGCCGCGCACCATGTATCGCATCAAGGTTGAAGATGGTTCACGCGAGTTGGTTCGCGGCGCTGCTTTGGGCGAGCTCAACCTGCACACCTTCCGCTCGGGAATAGTAGCCGCGGGTGACACGCCTTATGTCTACAACATCTTCGGAGACGTTCCGAAAACAGTCATCGCGCCCCCGCTACTTATCGACGATTTAACAGTCAAACAAGCCCAGGAACGGGACGCCCGCTTGCCCTTCTATCCTGCACCCGCCGAATGAAGAATTGTCGTGAATGCTCCCTTCCCGGCCCGGCCTCCCCGACCAGCATCAATTGGCCGAGATAGCAGGCTCTTTCATTCGCGCTTCAAGTCAATGCCCAACTGCTGGCACTTCTTGTAAAGGTGGCTTCTTTCCAGGCCAAGCGCCTTGGCGGTCTGCGAAACGTTTCGGTTGTGCCGCTCCAATTCTTTGAGCACCTCGGCTCTTTCGAACTGCAGCACCCGCTCAGCGAGCGCAGCAGAATCATCCACCACGGCCCCGGAACTGGCTGCATGCGCGGGAGGGCTCGTTTGCCTCGAACGAGCAGCAGGCAGCGCCAGCTCGACCGCCTCGGCGTCTACTTCAGTCCCGGCCAGCAGCAGCAAACGCTCCACCACATTGCGCAGTTCGCGGACATTCCCCGGCCAGGCGTACTGCTTCAGCGCTTCAATGGCCTCTTCCGTAAAACGAATTGGCTTCCAACCGTTCTGTGCGCTCACCTGGCGCGCAAAATGATCGATCAGGGCGGGCAAGTCCTCTGCGCGGCTGCGCAGCGGCGGCAACTCGACGGGGAAGACGACAACGCGATGGTACAGGTCGCGGCGGAACTGGCCGGTTTCAACCAGCTGCTCCAGGTTGCGGTGCGTTGCCACCACCACCCGCACATCCACGGTTGTGGGCTTGTTCGCGCCAATCCGCTCCACCTCTCCCTCTTCAAGCACGCGCAGCAACTTGGCCTGCATGGCAAGCGGCATATCGCCAATCTCGTCGAGGAAGAGCGTCCCTCGATGCGCCTGCTCAAACTTCCCCGTATGCCGCTGCGCCGCGCCCGTGAACGAGCCCTTCTCGTGACCGAACAGTTCGCTCTCGATCAGCTCAGAGGGCACGGCTGCGCAGTTGAGTGTCACAAACGGCCCCGCGCACCGCAAACTCTTCTCATGCAATGTCCGCGCGGCCAGCTCTTTGCCGGTTCCGGTTTCGCCGTAAACGCAGACGCGTGTTTCACTGGCTGCCACTCGTTCAATCTGCGCCAGCACCCGCCGCATGATTTCGCCGGTAAACACCAGGGTGTGCTTCCCAACGCGGCTGCGCAGGTCCTTGTTTTCCGTCTCCAGCCGCGTCAGCTTCAGCGCGTTCTCAACTGTCACCAGCAGCTTTTCAGTCGAAAGCGGCTTTTCGAGAAAGTCCAGCGCGCCCAGCCGCGTTGCGCGCACCGCCATCTCGATGTGGGCCTGCCCGCTCATCATCACCACGGGCGCCTGCACGGCTGCGCCCTTCAAATCGGCGAGCAGCGCAAGCCCGTCGCGCCGCGGCATCACCACGTCGCTCAGAATCAGGTCGAAGGGCTGCGTCCGCGCCAGTTCCAGCGCACGCTCGGCGTTATCGCAAACCACGGCCTCGTGCCCCGCCAGTCGAAACGCGCGAGAGAGCGACGCCAGCGTGTTGGCCTCGTCATCCACAATCAGAATCTTTGCTTTGACCGTCATGATTTCTCTTCTTGCGCCCTCGGCAAGCTGATCACAAACGTAACACCCGCGCCCGGCCGGCTCTCCACCGCAATCGTGCCGTGATGGTCGGCCACCACCGATTGCACAATCGCCAATCCCAGCCCGGTGCCATGTTCTTTTGTGGTGTAGTAAGGCGTAAAAAGTCGCTCGCACTCTTCCGGCGTAATTCCCTCGCCGGTGTCGGCCACGCGCAGCTCCACTATTTCACCCTTTGGTCGAGCGCTGACGGTGAGCGTTCCGCCCTTTGGCATCGCATCCATCGCATTCAGCACCAGGTTTGAGAGCGCACGGTGCAGCAGCTCAGGGTCCGCATCAAGCGGCATCGGTTCCGCTGCGAGTTCAACTTCGAATCGAATCTTCGCTGCCTCTGATCCGCCCGCATTGCCCGAATCAGCCACGGCAGATGCCGGTTCGTAAAGCGACCGAACTCGCTCAACTACATCCCTTGCGTCAATCCGCTCCAGCTCAGGCTTCGGCATCTTGCTGAAGTCGCTGAACCGTCCAATGATCGTCTTCAGATTCGCAATCTCCATCGCCAGCGTTGCCGTGCTCTCCCGAAACACCTCGTCAAACTCCGCCTCCGGCAGCTCGCGCGCCCTCACCAGGTTCTCAACCGTAAGCTGCAACGGGAATAGCGGATTCTTAAGCTCGTGCGCCAGCCGCCGCGCCAGTTCACGCCACGCCGCCACGCGTTCGGTCTGCACAAGGCGCTCACGCTGCGCCACCAGTTGCCCCGTCATGTGATTAAAACTTCGCGCCAACACCCCGACCTCGTCGCGCCCGCGTTCTGCCACGCGCGCCTCCCAGTTGCCGCCGGCTACCTCTTCCGCAGCGCTCGCCAACCGCTCGATAGGCCGCGAAACCCGTGCCGCAATCCACAAGCTCAACGCGATCGCCAGCAGAATTCCCCCCGCCGCCACGCCGTAAGCAATCGCGCGAATATGCTGCTGCGCTTCAACCATGCCGCTGCGCGAAACCGTCACCATAAGAACCGCCAGAACCGCGCCCTCACCACTTTTCAGAGGAATCGCCGTTGCGTTAACGCTGTCTTCGCGACGATCGGTCAAGTACAAAATGCCGCTTGACGTTTGCCCGCTCTTACGCGCCGAATCGATTAACGATTCATAATGCGTGGCATTGGCCAGTACACCCGTCGCACAAATCAGACGCGTAGGATCGAATGAAGCAAGGCTCTCCTGCGCCGCTGATTGTTTCGACGAGTAGTCATCGTTGTAGAGGCAAACCTGCATCCCCGGCGCGACGGGTAGATCGGCAAGAAAGCTTTGGTCCAAACGTTTGCCGCCGATCAGTCGCACAGCCGGCTCGCTTCCCTCGCTTACCTTGACCGCACGCACTCCAAACAGCCCCAGGGCCGCGGTGCCATCCGGCAATTCCTCGCGCTTCAGGAAGGCCGCCGACGTCTTCGTCGCAGCCGGTTCTGGGTAGCCAAACCGCGCCGGCCACTGAGCGGAGCTCACAACGTTCCCGTCCGGCCCCACAATCTCCAGAAAATCCAGCTGCGCTTCCTGCGCCAGCGTTTGAGCCTCGCTCAGATACGGTGAGGCGTCCCCCGTCTGAGCCAGTTCCATGGCCATCGATCGCACTCGTTCCCTCGATGCAATGTGGTCCACCGCGGCCGCCACTTCGTCCGACCGATGCTGGAATTCCCGTTGAAACTGGCTCACAACCAGGGCCGTTTCATCTCGATCGCGCTGCTCAAAAACCAGCTTGATCCGCACCAGC
>Ga0302324_100008429_pt1 | contig 21731 bp, 18 predicted proteins | sample Palsa_T0_1_FD_201949 | JGI IMG/M metagenome (GOLD analysis project Ga0302324, IMG submission 201949) | Peat permafrost microbial communities from Stordalen Mire near Abisko, Sweden - Palsa_T0_1 | ecosystem: Environmental > Terrestrial > Soil > Palsa > Peat permafrost | place: Sweden: Abisko...
AGGAAATCAATGTAAGTAGGAATGCATCGTGAATTCAACTACTGTTCCCTTCGGTTCGCCCTGGCCAATGGTTAGATCCCCGCACAGAATTCGGGAACGGTAATGCATGATGTTTAGCCCCATCCCCTTTGTTAAGGACCGGGATGCGTCAAATCCCACCCCGTCGTCACGGACGGTCAGTTGGACCCTGTTATCGCGGCTTAGGAGCGAAATCGAAACCGCGGTGGCTTTTGAGTGCCTGATAGCATTGTTGAGAGCCTCCTGTGCGATCCTGAAAATGTGCACCGCCTCCGTGTTGTCCCGGAATCCCGCCGCTCCCTCCGAATGAAAGGTGCACGCGATGCCGGAAAGGCGGGAGACGCCCAGGACAAGCTGTTCCAGCGCGGATTCCAGCCCCCCTTCGTCGCGGTCAACCGGGGAAAGGCCCCGGGCCAGATCCCGCGCCAGATTGACCGCATCGCGCAGCAATTCCGCGAACTGGCCGACTGCTCTGGCCGCGCGCGGATTCTCGGGCGCGAGTTCGTCCTTCAGCGAATCAGCCGCCAGCCCTATGGCAACCAGATGCTGGCCCAGGCTATCGTGAAGGTCGCGCCCGATTCGCTCCCGTTCGCTTTCGCTGATGTGGATTATCTCTTGCTCGAGCTTCTGGAAACGTTCCAGGAGTTCTATTCTCGCCTGGTTCTCATCCCGCTGCCGCCGCACATTCACCCCCGCAAGCACTACAAGGTAGAAAAAAATGAGCCTCACGATGGAATCCCAGACACGCAGCCATTCTCTGGAATAGACGTGGCCCGTGGCCCGGTCCGCACACCACCAGACGATGGCGCTAAGGACGCAAATAAGAACCGCCGCTTCGGTGCCCGCGAGCCAAAGGGCCAGGAGCACCGGGATGGAATAGAACGGGAAGATCGTAACTTCATAGCCGGTCGCATAATCGATAACTCCGATCACGACAACGAGTGCGGCTGCTTCGGCGATCGACCAGCCTCTGGACTGCCTTATGAAAACACCGCGAATGCGTTCTCTAAGGTTCGGCGTGGCGGACGAGGCGATCACACGTGTGAAGGAAGCGCAGGCTCGCAAAAAGAGCGAGCTTATACTCGCGTCGCGCAAAGACAACGTCGCAGATTGCCGAAGCCCGTCAATGCATCCCTATATAGCATGTAGTGGTTTACACTACATGGAAGAGTGCATTCGAGGAGACTGTTTTGGGTTTGCATATGATTGGCTATTGACGCAAGAGGCGAAGTTCCCTAAGAGGTTCCCTTTGTGAGAAGCAAGGGCCGCTTGTGGACATAAGTGTTGGAGGGCATCGTCCGCGGAATGTTGGTTGGGCTCGCGCCGCCGCGCTGTTGTACGGCGACTGGGGCACGAGCAAAGCCTATGTCCTGGGTCTCGCTTTTGCCGTCGCCGGCTTTTCGTCCTTGCCGATCATCCTCGCGGTGTGCCTGCTCACCGGCCTGGTCGGCATCAACTACGCGGTGATATGCTCTTATTTTCCGGATGGCGGCGGCGTCTATTCGGCGGCGCGCTCGCAGGGGCGGCTGCTGGCGGTGATCGGCGCGCTGCTGCTCGTCGCCGACTTGACAGTGACGGCGGCGTTGAGCGGCTGGTCGGCGCTGAGTTATTTCAACATCCCGTTCTTGAGGCAGCACATCGTTTATTCAACGATAGCCGTGCTTGTGTTCATGGGGTGCGTGAACTGGTATGGCCCCAAGCATAGCGGCGGAGTCGCCGTCGCTCTCTCGGTACCGACGGTCATCGTGGTCATCGCCCTCATTCTCATCAGCGTCCCGCATTTGACTCTGCGCAACCTCGAGCCGGTGCATGACGATTTCGGCAAGGTGTGGGTGCAATTTGTCGGGGCCATCCTGGCGCTGAGCGGCGTCGAGGCGATTGCGAACCTCACCGGCGTTATGAAGCTGGATCCCGGTTCGACCCCTGACGATCCGAAGGTCGGGCGCGAAGCGGCGAAAGCGATCTGGCCCGTGGCGCTCGAAGTCGTCTGCGGGACGGCGCTGCTCGGCTGGGCGATGCTTTCGATGCCAAAAACGCTGAAACCGGAGATGGCCAGGCGCACCGACGACATGCTGCGCTTCGTCGCGGAGCAATTCGGCTCGATGACGGTCTCGCCGCGGTTCGGGCACGCGTTTGGCTGGGTCGTGGGCGTCGTCTTTTTCCTGCTGCTCCTGAGCGCGGCGAATACGGCCATCGTGGCGATGATCGGCCTCCTCTATATGATGGCGCGCGACGAGGAGATGCCGCGCCAGTTCAAGAAACTCAACAGCCACGGCGTGCCGTTCATCCCGCTGCTCATCGCGGTGGTGCTGCCGATCATCGTGCTGACCTTCTCGGCGAATTTCGAGGCGCTGGCGGGGTTGTACGCCATCGGTGTCGTCGGCGCGATCACGGTGAATCTCGGGTCCTGCACCTTCAACCGCGGCATCCGTTTCAGCTGGTGCGACCGGCTGCTCTTTGGCGTCACGTTCATCGTTCTCTTCGCCGTCGAGATAACCCTTGCGCGCACCAAGCCCGACGCGCTCTTTTTCGTCCTTTGCGTCATGGGCATCGGCCTTGGCCTCCGAGCTTACACCCAGAAAATGCAGGGCCTCACGACGGTCACCCTCACCCAGGAAGTCGCCAGGATTGTGAGCGCCGAGGCGATCGCGCTGCTGCGGACGGAGGTGTTCGAGGGCCAAAAAATCATGGTCGCGGCGCGCGGCATCACGCCTGTGCTGCGGTTCGCGCTGGACGAGGCGCAGCTTCGCAAGGCCATCCTTTGCGTCCTTTACGTTAAGGAACTTGCCATCTACGCGCCCGCCGCGACGTTCACCAGGACGCGGGCCAGGTGGCAGGACGAGCCGAACGCCGCGGCCATCATGTCGTTGATGATGAAAATCGGGCAGGAGCGGAATATCCACATCGTGCCGGTGTACGCCGTCAGCGACGATCCCGCAACGACCATTCTCGATCTCTCGGCCACGCTCGGCATCGACTACCTCATGCTCGGCGCGTCGCACCGCCTCTCGATGACGAAGCTGCTCAAGGGCAACGTCGTGGAAAAGGTCGCAGCCGGGTTGCCGGAGGAGATCCAGCTCATCATCCACAGTTAGCAAGGGCGCTGTTCCGTGCAATCCGCGGCATTCGTGGTTAACTGTTACCTCCATGCTCACGATTCGCGATCTCAAGAAAACCGTCGGCGGACGAACGCTCTTTGAAAATGCCTCGATGCAGGTCAACTATGGCGAACGCGTCGCGCTCGCCGGCCCGAACGGAGCGGGGAAGTCCACCCTGTTCTCCATCATCCTGAAGATGGATGTTCCGGACGCGGGGACGGTCGAACGCGACGAGTGGACGATGATCGGCTATCTGCCGCAGGAGAGCGAGCCGGCGGGCGGCGAGACGGTGATGGACGTGGCGACGGGCCGCGTGGTCGAACTGCCGGCGCTCGAGAAACAGCTCCGGGCGCTGGAGAAGGCCGGGAGTGTGGACGGGGCGGAATACGCCGAGGCGCATGCCAAGCACGAGGCGTTGAGCGACCCCCGCGTCGATGCGAAGGCCAAAAAGATGTTGAGCGGGCTGGGTTATCGAGAAATGGACTTTGGCCGGGCGGCGCGCGAGATGAGCGGCGGCTGGAGGATGCGCGCGCACCTGGCGCGATTGCTGGTGATGGAGCCCGACCTGCTCCTGCTGGACGAGCCGACCAACCATCTCGACCTCCTTTCGCTGCTTTGGCTGCAAAATTATTTGAAGAACTATTCCGGCGCGGTGCTCCTCATTTCCCATGACCGGCAGTTCATGGACGAGATCGCGCAGACCGTGCACGAGATTTCCGAGAGAAAACTCGTGGAATACAAGGGCAACTATTCGGACTTCCTCCGGCAGCGCGAAGAGCGCTACGAACAGCAGGCGGCGGCCTACAAGAACCAGCAGAAGGAGATCGCGGGGCTGAGGGAGTTCTATGACCGGTTTCGCTCGGTTTCTTCGAAAGCGTCGCAGGCGATGAGCAAGCTCAAACAGATCGAGCGGATGGAACTTATCGAAAAACCGGCGCCGCCCCGGAAGCCGTTCCGGTTCCAGATTCCCCAGCCGCCGCGCGGCGGGTCGCGGGCGATCACGCTGGAGGGCATTCACATGGCCTACGGCGCGGTTAGCGTTTACGAGGGGATCGACCTCACCATCGAGCGGGGCGAACGGACGGTGCTGGTCGGCCCGAACGGCGCGGGGAAATCGACGCTATTGAAAATCCTTGCCGGCGTGGTCGAGTTTCAAAAAGGCGAGCGCAAGCTCGGGCACAACGCGAAACTCGGTTATTTCAGCCAGCACCGCGCCGATACGCTCGACGCGGAGAAGACGGTGCTCGAGGAAGTGCTGGGCGCCGCGCCGCTCCTCCGCGAGGACGAAGCGCGCGGCATCCTCGGGTCCTTCCTCTTCCGGAAGGAGGAGATTTACAAGAAGACCGCGGTGCTCAGCGGCGGCGAGAAGAGCCGGCTCAATCTCATAAAGTTCCTTGTCGATCCGCCCAACCTCCTGCTCATGGATGAGCCGACGACGCATCTGGATATTCACACCGTCGAGTCGCTCATCCTCGCGCTTGGGGCTTACGAGGGCGCGCTGGTCTTCATTTCACACGACGTGCATTTCATTCGCAAACTGGCCACCAAGGTCCTGCACATCAAGGCGGGCCGGCTCTTCCCGTATCCCGGCGGGTACGATTACTATCTGGAGAAATCCGGCGCGGGAGAGGATGCGCGCGTCGCGCTCACGGCCGGGTGAGCGGGAATGGTCCTGCCCTTACAGCGAGCCATCAGCGACCATTTAGTATTCTTCGATACTGATATCTATCGGCATCATCATCTGCGTGGCGGAATTGTACACCCAATTGTGGGGATGAGCGTCACGAATGATCTGTCGCAAGCCGGGATGCCTATAGTCGAGGGTTTGACTTTCGTCATTGAACTCCTCCCAGCCTAACGCTTTCATGTGGTTCCCAATCTGCCTCGGTTGTGGGTGCTTTCCCTCGATATATTGCATGCTCGTGACGATGCTCGGCTTTTCGCCTTTCGTCACTATCAGGCCGTGTATTCTTATGTCGAGGGCCGGCACAAATCCCTGCAGCAAACTCAGGGAGTTTAGATAAATTGTCGGCGTATATTCATACCGTCCGAACTTCCCCGGAATGGTGACCTTGAGAACTCTTGGGTTTCCAGCATCAGAATATTTTACGACGACATGCTCTGAGCCGCTTGTGAAATCCTCTGCATTCGCGGTTGACCGGTTATAGAATTCGGTGGCGGTCCAAGAGATCGCCAGTTCGACAAGGAGTCCTCTAACTCGATCCTATCGGCACGCTCTAATTGCGAACGAAAGTGCCCTCTCCCAGCATTCGGATCTGCGTTTTGGTTACGAAGAAACGCGAACCACTTCTCGAGGCCTGCTTTGATTTCCAGTCCTTGCGCAAGAAGGCGTCCGATCTTCCCCTTGCCGAGTGCACCGCATTTGTCACGGCTTCGTTTGTGATTTTCCAAAACTGGGTATTCGGCATGTCGGCAATGAAATTCGTACAGAAGATTAACATCTCCGGCTTCCAAAAGCCACAATTTTCAAGAAAACGTCCATTTCATCCGCAAGCTGGCCACCAAGGTCCTGCACATCAAGGCGGGCCGGCTCTTCCCGTATCCCGGCGGGTACGACTACTATCTGGAGAAATCCGGCGCGGGAGAGGATGCGCGCGTCGCGCTCACGGCCGGGTGAGAAAAAAATCGCTGCAGCGCCCCAAGAAATTCATCCAGAGTCAGGTCCGCCTGCCGCAAAACGCTTTGCACCGTTTTGGGCGCGATAGCCTTGTGGTTGGGAAATCGTCACCCGGCGATCCCCCTTCCTCATGCGGATATGCGAACCGTCCTGACGCGCGATTTTCGAACCCGCACCTCGCGGTATCTATCGGGCGGAAGCCGCGGCCGGCCCGGAGCCGGCCACGGGTTCTTCGTGTTCCGAGCGTTCAGCGACCCAGTCCGCCAGGGTCGCAACGCGCTCCGGAAATTTCCTGCTGCGCGCGAGGAACCCCGCGCCGTGCTCGGGCATGGGATCCTGATCCGTCGGCTGGTAACGGAGGTCGCAGCTCCACCGGATTGTTTTGGAACGGTTCGGCGTGGACATGTGAATGCAGCGGTCGTTGAACAGAATGGCGCTCCCGGCGGAAATCGGGAGGGGAACGGCGCGCGCCCGCTGGAGGTGGACGGCGTCTATCTCGATAAATGCCGCGCCGGTGTGGTTGTCGGCATGGGTGGAAAGCAGGCTGGTGTTATGGGTGCGCGGCCAGATGTGGAGGCAGCCGTTTTCCAAAGTCGCGTCCACCATCGAGATCCAGACTGTGATGACGGGGTTCGCGTTCGCGCCCGGCCAATACGATTTATCCTGGTGCCAGGGAACCGCGCCCGCGGCAACCCCGGGAACCTTCGGCCTGGTGTTGTACACGGGGTTGGAAAAGATTTCCGGCCCGATGAGGGACTCGACCGCATCGAGAATCCTCGGGTTGGACATCAGTTCGAAATAGCCCGTCAAACGGTCCCGCCAACTCCGGCCATGCTTTAGAAAATCCTTGTCGGAAAGCCCGGCGAACAAATCGGCAAGCCGGGTTTCGAAAGGGCTGGATTCAAATTTGTGCGGGATCAACCCCTCCCGCATCAGGCCTTCGGCTATTTGATCGACGCGCTGATCGACCGACTCGCGGAAGGGGCGCATCGCTTCCCGATCAAGGAGGTTGTCGAGGACCACGTATCCCTCTTCATCGTAGAATGCGATCTGCCCGGGGGTAAGACTGCCCCCGCCGGGGCATCGGGCTTTTCCGGGATCAAACGGCGGCGCTTCGGACAAGAGTGTGTTCATGGATGCAATGTTGCCGGTTTACATGCGGGGAGGCAATTGGTAGGAATATTCATTAGTGGTAAGAAAAGGACATCCGGCTGTCACCCTGGTCGATTTGCCCCTGGGTTCGAGGCCGCGAGTGGTCAATTGCGGCCTGGCCGAGCACGGTTCGAGAGGGGTTGAAACGTACGAAGTGCCAAAGTTGTGGTGCCTGCACCTCTATTTTTACACGGTGGAACTGGTGGCGGGCGGCAACTCCTTTTCCCTCCTGCCGGGAGCGGTCACGCTCATTCCACCGGCGACGCGTCTGGTTTACAAATTCGGCGGCCACCGGTACCGGCACTTTTACGTTCATTTCGCGGCGAGGCGCAAGGGCCCGTTCGCGAGGATTCCACTTTTGCAACATTTGCCGCAAGCGCGCGACGAGATGCTGGACCGGTTGCAAAATATGCAGAGGGTTCTCACGCTCAACCGTGCGCGGGCGGAAATCATTCTTTGGGCGCTGCTCTGGGACCTGGCCGAAAGCGGCCTGCGCCACGTCGAGCAAGGAGTCCATCCGCTGATGAGGCAGGTGGAAGAGTTCATCGAAGCACGTCTTCCCGGCAAGGTAACGGCTGCCGCCATCGCGGAGCACGCGGGCTTCAGCATGGCTCATATCAACCGTGTCGTGAGGGCCGCCCGCGGAATGACCACCGTCCAGTTCATCAGGAAATGCCGTCTCCAGCGCGCTTACCGGCTCCTGATCCATAGCACGATGCCGATAAAATTGGTCGCGGCTGAATGCGGCGTTCACGACTTGCAACAGTTTAACAAGCTGATGCGCGTCGAATACGGGAAGGGTCCGCGAGAGCTGCGCGCGGCCGAGAGGCTGGAGAGTTTTACTCCGACGTGGGCGGTTGACCGCTCGTAAGGGCGGCTCTTCCGCGGGGGACGGCTTTCCCCTGGGCAAGGGACAAAGTGAAAAAGAATATTTTTACTCTTGCAACTCCGCGTGGGTTTAAAAAAAATGCGCGGGACGGGGCTGGGAGGGCTCACCCTTAAAATTCGCCGGACAAGATGCATTCTGTTGACACCTTTTTCTTTTTCGGTGACACCTTTGTTCCCGTTCGCGAAAATTGGCCAGGGGAGTGTTTGCGGCCCTGCCCGTGCTTGCTTTTGCCGGATGGAGTAAACTAAATGGCGAATTTTTTTCCGCGTTGGAGCAATTGGCTCCCGATCAAACTGCTCGTCTGCGCGTTCGTTGTCTCCAACATTCTGACGGGGTTCGTCTGGTATTATTTCACTCCGAAATACACCCGCGTCGGCTATCAGCCCATCCAGCCGGTGCCCTTTCCACACAGCCTCCACGTGACGCAGCTCGGGATGGATTGCCGCTATTGCCACAGTTTCGTCGAGGTGGCCGCCCATTCGAACGTGCCGAACACGCAGACGTGCATGAATTGCCATTCCCAGGTGCAGAAGGATAATCCGAAGCTGCTCCCGGTGCGGCAGAGCTGGACCTCGGGCCAGCCGGTCGAATGGGTGCAGATCCACAAGACGCCCGACTACGCGTATTTCAACCATTCCGTGCACGTGAATCGCGGAATCAGTTGCTTTAGCTGCCATGGCGATATCAATAAAATGGACGTTGTCACCGAGAGGCAGCCGCTCAGCATGAGCTGGTGTTTGAGCTGCCACAGGGCGCCCGAGGAGCACCTCCGGCCCGAGGCGCAAGTTTTCAATCTTGATTGGACGCCGCCGGCCGGGCAAAACCAGAGGGACATTGGGCTCGCCCTCAAGAAAGCCTGGAACGTCAATCCGCCGGAGAACTGCGCGGGGTGCCATCGATGAAAACAATTTTCCATCATCCTCCCGAGCCGGCCGGCGGCAAGAAATACTGGCGCAGCCTCGAGGAACTCTCCGAGACGCCCGAGTTCCGTTCCCTGCTCGAACGCGAGTTTCCGAGGGGAGCCGCCGAATTCAACGATGAGGACGGCCTCTCGCGGCGCAGTTTCCTCAAACTCATGGGCGCCTCCACGGCGCTGGCTGGGCTCGGCCTGAGCGGCTGCCACCGCCCCGTCATGCACCTGGTGCCGTTCACCAAGAGCGTTGAATGGGCCATCCCCGGCGCGCCCCTCTTCTATGCGACCTCGATGCCGGGACGCCGGTGCGCCCTCCCGCTGGTCGTGACCACCTACGACGGAAGGCCGACGAAAGTGGACGGCAACCCGCTGCACCCCGTGACCAAGGGGGCAAGCGACGTCTTTGCCCAGGCTTCCATACTGAACCTCTACGACCCCGACCGGTCCCGCTATTTTCTCGAAAACGGGGAACAGGCCGATGCCGCGCGGTTCAACCTCTCCCTCGACAAGATTCGCGGCAACCTGGCCGCCAACGGAGGCGCCGGCATAGCTTTCCTGGTGGAACAAGACAATTCGCCCACCCGCGAACGGCTCCGGGGCGAAGTGCTCAAAAAATTTCCCCAGGCGACGTGGTGCGTTTACGAACCGCTCGGCAATGACGACGCGGCGCGGATTTTGGAAGCCGGGGGAACCCGGCTCTCTCCGCAAATTGACAAGGCCGACGTCATCCTCGCCCTGGACTGCGACTTTCTGGGCTGCGACGACGGCGGCGTCGAAGCCAGCCGCGCTTTCGCCGCGCGCCGCCAGCCCGACCAGCCGGCGGGCGGCAGGATGAACCGGCTCTACGTGGTCGAGAATCGTTACACCCTCACGGGCGGCGTCGCGGACCACCGGCTCCGCTGCCCGGCGAGCCAGATCGCCGCTTTTGCCCTTGCGCTGGCGAAGGAGATCGCCAAGCGCACCACCGGCAACGCCGCGCTGGATCCCTTTGACGGCGGGATCGCCAAACCGCAGGTCAACGCGAGCTTTGTCGAAGGCTGGGTGGAGAGGACGGCGGAAGATTTGATCGACGCCAGGGGGCGCGGACTCGTGATGGCCGGCCCGCGCCAGCCGGCCGCGGTTCATTTGCTGGTGCAGTCGATCAACAAGGCTCTCGGGAACCTCGGGAGCACGGTGATGGGGATGCCGGTCACGGAAAACCCGGGAGTAACCATCGGCGAACTCGCGCGGGACATCGCCGACAAAAAGGTCAACACGCTCTTCATCCTGGGAGGCAACCCGGTCTATAACGCCCCCTCCGATCTCGAATGGGAAAAGCTGCAAAAGTCGATCCCGGTGGTCGTCCGCGTGGGCATCTATGTGGACGAGACTTCGGCCGGATGCTCCTGGCATGTGCCGGCCGCCCACTACCTCGAAGCCTGGGGCGATGGCCGCGCTTCGGACGGCTCCTACCTTTCCGGCCAGCCGATGATCCTGCCGCTCTTCGACGGATGGTCGGATCTCGACATCCTCGCCCGGCTCGCCGGCCTGCCGAAACCGGCCGGCTCGGAATTGGTGCGGGAAACCTTCCGGAGCATCGCCAAGGCCGCCGATTTCGACGCGGAGTGGAACAAGTTCCTCCACGACGGTTTTCTCGAGGGCTCGGCGGTTGCCGCAACGGCGCCCCAGGCTGTCGCCGCGCCTGCCGGATATGTGCGGGACAACCTGAACCTGACCTCGATGACGGGCGAAGACGCCTATGAGGTGGTCTTCACTTCCAGCGCGAGCGTGGATGATGGCCGTTACGCGAACAATAGCTGGCTCCAGGAGCTCCCCGATCCCATCACGAAGCTGACCTGGGACAATGCCGCCCTCATCAGCCCGGCCACCGCGAAGAAGCTCGGAATCACTCCAAAGACTTTCGGGCAAAAGGATTTCCCGGTGATCGAGGTCGCCCTGGAAAACCGCAAGATCGAGATCGCGGCGCTGGTGGCTCCCGGGCACGCCGATCATTCCGTCAGCATCCCGCTCGGCTATGGGCGGACGGCGACCGGCTGGGTCGGCGCCAACGCGGGCGTGGACGTCTATCCCCTGCGGACGAGCGCCACCCCGTATTTCGCGGCCGGCGCGACGATCCGGCTGACGGGCAACGTCCATTCGCTGGCGATCACGCAGGATCATAACAACATGGAGGGCCGCGCCCTCGTCCGCGAAGCGACTCTCGACCAGTACCAGAAGAACCCCGAGTTCGCCAAGACGATGTGGATGGACGCGGATCTCCCCGCGACGAATCCGACCCTCTATTCGCACCCGCCGATGACCGGCCTCAACCAGTGGGGCATGGTCATCGACCTCAACAAGTGCACCGGCTGCAACGCCTGCGTCGTCGCCTGCCAGGCCGAGAATAATATCCCAATCGTCGGCAAGGAACAGGTCATCAACGGGCGCGAGATGCACTGGATCCGCAATGACCGCTATTTCGCCAGTTGGGACAAGCAGGACGACGACCCGGAAATGGTGATGGAGCCGATGCTCTGCCAGCAATGCGAGAACGCGCCGTGCGAGACGGTCTGCCCCGTCAACGCGACCGTCCACAGCGAGGAAGGCCTGAACGTCATGGCTTATAACCGCTGCATCGGCACCCGGTATTGCTCGAACAATTGCCCTTTCAAAGTCCGCCGGTTCAACTTTTTCGATTACCAGCAGCGTCCGGTCGCCCCGCAAAAGGTTCCCCTCTTCGGCGAAGTCAGCGGGCTCAAGCTCGGACCGCTCACCGAAAAGGGTTCGCCGGACACCCTCAAGATGCAGAAGAACCCGAACGTCACGGTCCGCATGCGCGGCATCATGGAGAAGTGCACGTTCTGCGTTCAGCGGATCGAGACGGCGAAGATCGCGCAGAGGGTGAAGGCGGGCCCGTCCCCCGACGTGAGGGTGCCAGCGGATGCATTCCAGGTCGCCTGCCAGCAGGCTTGCCCCGCGGAGGCGATCGTCTTTGGCGACATCCTCGAGGATTCCGGGAGCAAAGTCTCGAAGCTGAGGAAGGACCCGCGCGGTTACACGCTGCTCGCCTATCTGAACGTCAACTCGCGGATCACCTACCTCGCCAAGATCAGAAACCCCAACATGAAAATGCCCGGCGCGGACAAGATCGCCGAGTTCGACGCCGCCCAGCAGGAGAAGAAACCGAAAGGAGCTCCCTAAATTATGGCAACCGGTATTCAGGGACCTCCCGTCCCAGGGCCTTCCGTCGTGCGCGTCCCGCTGATCCTGAACGAACGGAAGCTGAATTGGATCACCGACCGCATATCGGGCGTCGTCGAGGACAGGACGCCGTTTTGGTGGTGGGTGGCGTTCTGCATCACCTCGCCGATCGCTCTCTTCGGGTTGTTCTGCATAGGATACCAGATATCCACCGGCGTCGGCGTGTGGGGAGAGAACATCCCGGTCGGCTGGGCGTGGGACATCACGAACTTCGTTTTTTGGATCGGCATCGGCCATGCCGGGACGCTCATCTCGGCCATCCTCTATCTTACACGCCAGAGATGGCGGACATCCATCAACCGTTCCGCGGAGGCGATGACGCTTTTCGCCGTCATCTGCGCCGGTATTTTCCCCGGCATTCACGTCGGCCGCTTCTGGATGGCGTGGTTCCTCGCGCCGGTGCCCAACCAGTACGGCATCTGGCCGAACTTCCGCAGCCCGCTGCTATGGGACGTGTTCGCGGTCTCGACCTATTTCACGGTCTCGGTGCTCTTCTGGTACACCGGTCTGGTGCCCGACCTGGCGACATTGCGCGACCGGGCGACCTCGCGGGTGAAGAAGTTCTTTTACGGCCTTTTCGCCCTCGGCTGGCGTGGCTCGAACCGCCATTGGCGTCATTACGAGATGGCCTACCTCCTCCTGGCGGGCCTTTCCACGCCGCTCGTGCTCTCCGTGCACAGCGTCGTTTCCTTTGACTTCGCCACCTCGCTGGTTCCCGGCTGGCATACGACCATCTTCCCGCCGTATTTCGTCGCGGGCGCGATCTTCGGCGGCTTCGCGATGGTGCTGACGATCATGCTCCCGATGCGTTTCATCTACAAGCTGCACGACGTCATCACCCCCCAGCACGTGGACAAGATGTGCAAGATCATCCTGCTCACCGGCTCCATCGTCGGGTACTCCTACGCCATGGAATTTTTCATCGCCTGGTACAGCGGAAATGCCTTCGAGCAGGCGGCCTTTCTCCACCGGGCGTTCGGCCCTTACAAGGTTTATTACTGGACGATGATCTCTTGCAATGTCCTCTCGCCGCAGATCTTCTGGTTCCGGTATTGCCGGCACAATATCTTCATCGTCTATTTCGTCTGCATGTGCGTGAACGCCGGCATGTGGTTCGAGCGCTTCGTCATCATCGTCACCTCGCTCGCCCAGGATTTCCTCCCCTCCGCGTGGCACGTCTATCACCCGACCTGGGTGGAAATCTGGACCTTCATCGGCACCTTCGGCATCTTCCTTTCGCTCTTCCTTATCTTCATGCGCTACCTGCCGATGATCGCCATGTCGGAAGTCAAGCTCGTCTCCCCGTATGCCGATCCCCATTACCACGCGCCCGACGCCCAGGCTGGCGCCGAGCCTCATCAACCCTAATGGCTGAACCCCGAAAAGTTTACGGTCTGGGCGCGGAATTCCCGACGGCGGCAGCCCTGTTCCACGCCGCCGAAAAGGCGCGCGACAAGGGATTCAAGCGTTGGGATGTCCATTCGCCCTTCCCGATCCACGGGATGGACCAGGCGATGGGCCTCGGCAAATCGTGGCTGAGTTCGGTGGTGTTGATGGGCGGGCTCTCGGGGCTGCTCACAGCCGTCGTGCTCGAGTTCTATCCCTCCAGCATCGACTACAAACTCGTCGTCGACGCCAAACCCGTCACCTGGGCCACGGTTCCAGCGTTCTTCCCGATATTTTTCGAGCTGACGATCCTCTCCTCCGCCTTCGCGGCGGTCGGCGCCCTGCTCCTTTTCAACATGTTGCCGAAATGGTACCACCCGCTGTTCAACTGGGAACGTTTCGCCCGCGCCACCGATGACGGTTTTTTCCTGGTGATCGAAGCGCGCGACCCTAAATTTTCCGAAACCTCGACGAGGCAATTCCTCGAGGAGATCGGCGGCACGCACGTCACGCTGGTTCACGACTGACATGTTGAAATATTTTTTCATCTCCACGCTGCTGGCGCTCATTGGGATCATCGCGATCGCCGGTTGGCAGGGCGAGATAAAGACCTCGCCCCCGCTCGAGATCTTTCCAGACATGGTGCGCCAGCCCAAATACCAGCCGCAGCACACCAGCGACTTCTATGCCGACTCCCGCGCGGCGCGCCCGCCCGTGGCCGGCACGGTGCCGCTCGGCTACACGTTGCGGGGGATTTATTACACCAACGGGGCCAGCAACAGCACGAACATCATGCGCTCGAACGGTTTCTCCGGCGCGACCGATTATTACAGCACCGGCAGGATCGGGGAGAGTTACGGCGACGGCCTGCCGGTCGATGTCAGCGCGAAGCTGCTCGAGCGCGGCCAGGAACGCTTCAACATCAACTGCGCCGTCTGCCACGGCGCGACGGGCGCGGCCAACGGCATCGTCACCCAATACAACCTGGTTGGCGTCGCCAGTTTTCTGGATCAACGCCTGCGCGACATGCCCGACGGCCAGATTTTCAACACGATCACCAGGGGCAAGAACAAGATGGGCGCTTACGGCCCGAATATAGCGGTCGAGGACCGCTGGGCGATCATCGCCTACATCCGCGCGCTCGAACGCTGCCAGGGCGCCACGTTGCAGGACGTGCCCGAGCCATTGCGCGCCCAGTTGGACAAAGAGGTAAAACCATGAGTGAACCCGCCCCGGCTCCACAGCCTGAAATGTTCGACATGAAGCACGGCGCCGGCGTCCTGCTGCTCCTGACCGGAACGGGCTTCGTGGGAATTCTCGGTTGCATCCTCGGCGCGGCCATGCACGGCACCCGCGCGCAGTTCGCGTTCTCCTGGCTCTTCGCGTTCATGTACTTTTTCACGCTTTGCGCCGGCTCGCTCTTCTGGATCCTCGTCCATCACGCGACCGACGCGGCGTGGTCGGTCGTGGTGCGGCGCGTTCTTGAAAACTTGGCCGGCCTGCTCCCAGCCGTTTTCCTTTGTCTCATCCCTGTTTTGCTTTGCGCCCATTTTCTTTTCCATTGGTGGGATCTCGCCCCCGGCGCCGATCCCCTCCTGGACGAGAAGCGCGCCTACCTCAACCACACCTTTTTCCTCATTCGGACGCTCCTCTATTTCTTCATCCTGAGCGGCGTGGCGCTCTCTCTGAAAAACCTCTCCACGCGCCAGGACGCCCACGGGAGCACGTGGAATTCCATCCGGATGCGCAAAGTCGCGGTGGCTGGCGTCCCCCTTTTCGCCATGTCCCTGACGTTCGCGTCGTTCGATTGGCTCATGGGGCTGGATTACCACTGGTTTTCGACGATGTGGGGCGTTTACATTTTCGCCGGCGCCGCGGGCAGTTCGATGTCGATGCTCGTGCTCATCGTCACCGGCCTGCGGGCCAAGGGGTACCTCAGTTATGTGACGATGGAGCACTACCACATCATGGGCAAACTGATGCTCGCCTTCTGTGTGTTCTGGGCCTACATCGGCTTCAGCCAGTACATGCTCATCTGGTACGCGGACATGCCGGAGGAAATCTCCTACTTCATCCGCCGCAACATCGCGTCGTGGAACACGATGAGCATCTTCCTGGTGGTCGGGAGGTTCTTCATCCCCTTCCCGTTATTGCTCCTCCAGGGCATCAAGAAGGTTCCGAAATACCTTTGCATGGTCGCCGCGTGGATCGTCTTCATGCAGGCCGTCGATATCTACATCATCGTGATGCCGATGCTTCACCGGAAGGGGTTTCGCCCGCACATCCTCGATCTTTGCGCCCTGGCCGCCATCGGCTCCGTCCTCGGCATCCTCTTCCTCAAGGCCCTTTCCAAAAACAGTCTCTATCCGTTGCGCGACCCGCGCCTGGCGGAATCCCTCGCCTTGACCAATTGACGAACTGATATGGCGCTTATCCCAATCCATCGGCGGGTAACGCATTTCTGGCGGGCCTTTTTCGGCGGCGTCTTTCTCTTCTGCGCTTTTGCGGCGGTGGTGATAATCGCCTATGACATCAGCATGCCGTCGAAAACCTTCGAAGAGGAGCGCGCGGCCGCGCGGATCCAAAAACTGGCCGCGCTTCGCGCCGACAACGAGGCGAAATTGAACAACTACCGGTGGATCAACAAGCAGAAGGGGACGGTTCAAATTCCGATCGATCGCGCGATGGAACTAGTCATGGTTGACTTGAAAAAGAAGACGCCCCACGCCACGAGCGTGAAGGTGGAAAACCCGTATCCGGCCGGCCTCCAGGAAGTCGCGGCCGCCGCGCCCGCCGTATCCGGCTCGAGCGCCACGCCCGCCACGCCCGCCACGCCTGCCACGCCCGCCGCTTCCGCTCCGCAAGCGGCGCAGAGCCCGCCTCCTTCGAGTCCCGCGCCTGTCCCTAAAACCACCCCCCAACCCGCCATCCGCCAGCCGCTGTGGAATTGGGGATCACCCACGCCGGCCGGTTCACCTGTTTTGAAACAATGAGCGTCGCCGTCACCACAAAGCCCGCCCCCCTCGAAGCCGCGACCGTCTCCCTGGCCGAGATCGATCAGGTTGACCGCGCCTTGATCGACGCCTCGGCGAGCGGTCCGGTTCTTTTCTTTTACACGACGGCCATCACGTGGCTCCTGGCGAGCACGGTGTTCGGTTTGATCGCGTCGATCAAGCTGCACCAGCCCGAGTTTCTGGGCGGCTGGAGTTTCCTGACCTATGGCCGCATCCGGCCCGCCTACGTGGATACGCTCGTTTACGGATGGGCCTGTCCGGCGGGGATGGGAACACTCATCTGGCTGATGGTGCGTCTCTGCCGGGTATCGCTTCGCAGGCCAGCCCTGCTCGTCTTTGGGAACATCTTCTGGAACATCGGCGTCACGGCGGGGATCGTCGGCATCCTGATCGGCCAAAGCCAGGGCCACGAACTGCTCGAGTTCCCATCTTACGCCGTGGCGATCCTCTTCATCGCCTATTCCCTGATGGCCGTTTGGGGCGTAGCCGTTTTCCAAAGCCGCCGGCCCGGCCACGTCTATATATCGCTCTGGTATCTCGTGGGCGCGCTCTTCTGGTTTCCGTGGCTTTACGGCACGGCTAACCTGATGCTCTCGGTGCTGCACGTCCGGGGCGTGATGCAAGCCATCGTGACTTGCTGGTTCGGAGCGAACCTCATCGGCCTCTGGATGGGAGCCATCGGCCTGGCATCCATCTATTACTTCATTCCCAAGGTGACGGGCCGGCCGGTGGCCAGCTACCACCTTGCCACCATCGGTTTCTGGACGTTCGCCCTGTTTTATCCGTGGCTGGGAAGCGCGCGGCTTGCCGGGGGGCCGGTGCCGGTCTGGATTCCGACCCTGGGAATCGCCGCGTCAATCATGACGATCGTGACGCTGGCAACCATCACCGTGAATTTCGCGATGACCATGCGCGGTTCTTACAACATGGTCTACCATAGCCCGACGATCCGTTTCACTTTCTACGGCGCGGTTGCCTTCATCGTTTCGGGCATCATCGGCATCATCGGTTCCTTCCGCTCCGTGGGTCGCATCACCCAATTCACCATGTTCTCCTCCGGGGAGTTGCACCTGGGCGTCTATGCGTTCTTCTCCATGACGATGTTCGGAGCGATCTATTACATCGCTCCCCGGCTGGTCGGCTGCGAATGGCTCTCCGCCAGCATGATCCGGATGCATTTCTGGGCCTCGGCCTACGGGATCGGGTTGATGATCATCCTCCTGTTGATCTCGGGCCTCGCGCAAGGCGCGTCGATGGATAACATCGCCCAGCCGTTTACCTCCGTCATCGACATGGGCCAGCCTTACATGAGGGGGAACACCATCGCGTGGGTCGTCCTCGCGGTCGGGCACGCCTTTTTCACCGTGAATTTCCTGTTGATGATCCTGCGTTTCGGCAAACCGGCGGGCCAGGCCACCCTGTTCGCGCCAATGGAAGGAGATGGCCATTGAAGACATTTCCCGCCGTTTTTGCAGGCATCTTCGCGACGTTCGCCATCGGGTGGGCGGGAGCCGTCATGATCCCGCAATTCCAGGTGGGCAGCCTCGAGCCGCAAGTCGATGAAGACCTCGGGGATGTTTATCCGGTGAACATTGGAGGCATCGCGGACCAGGGCCGGCAGGTGTACAAAAGCGAGGGATGCTTCTACTGCCACAGCCAGCAAGTCCGCGGCCAATACGACGGCACCGACATCGAACGCGGCTGGGGCGCCCGGCGCACCGTGGCGCGCGATTACATTTACGACACGACGACGTTTCTCGGCTCGATGCGCAACGGCCCCGACCTGGCCAACATCGGCGAACGCTCGAAGGTGGCGGATTGGCATTACCGGCATCTGTATGACCCGCGCAGCGTGACCCCCGGCTCGATCATGCCGCCGTTCCGATTCCTTTTCATAAAGCGCAAGATTCAAGGGCAGCGTTCCGTGGATGCCGTGAACCTGCAAGGGCCGGACGCGCCGGAACCCGGATACGAGATCGTGCCGAACGCGGATGCGAAGGCGCTGGTCGGTTATCTCTTGTCGCTTGATCGCAGCCACGCGCTGAAAGAAGCTCCCCTGCCACCGGAGGCAAAGAAGGCGAAGTGAACAATCCACGCCAGCCCAGGCAGCTGTCGGAGTTGACGGACGAGGTCGATTACATGGAAACCGCCGATGTAATGCAGGTTCACGCCGCGATCCGGCGGGAGAAGAGCGATCAGGAAGAAGGCACGACGGAAGCGCCGATCTGGCTGTTGAGCCTTTGCGGCGCGGCTCTGATGTGCGCGGGCTTCTATCTCGGCATGTATAACGGCGGGTTCGACCCGAACGTCTTCGATTGGTACACGCGTCCGCTTCCCGGCTCCACCGGCGGCCAGCCGGGGCAGGGCGGCGAAGCGCCCGTCGAGCTGACGCCGGTCATGATCGGGCAGAATGTTTTCAAATTGAATTGCGCCACCTGCCATCAGGATACGGGGCTTGGAGTGCCGGGCACGTATCCACCGCTCGCGAAATCCGAGTATGTGAACGGCACGCCGACGCGCCTGGGAATGATCCTCCTCAAGGGTTTGCAAGGCCCCATAAAGGTCGAGGGCAATATGTTCGGCGCGGCGGTGATGCCCGCCTGGGACAAATTGAGCGACCAGAAAATCGCCGATGTCCTGACTTACGTCCGGCAGGCGTGGGGAAACACCGCGGGCGAGATCACCCCGGAACAGATCGCCGCGGCGCGCAAAATGTTCGCGGCCCATCCCGATTCGTGGACGGAGGCCGACCTGCTCAAGGTCCCGCCGAATGCCACCTTGCCAGGCGGGGCAAGCGCGGCGGCGAGTCCGGCAACCCAAGAGGCCAAGAAGTAACAGCCATGAATGCCGGCCTTTGGTCATCGGGGGTGCGCCATTCGGGCTGTCTCCTCCTGCTTCTTGGCGCAAGCGCGCTTGGCGCCGTGCAAGGCAGAGTGACTTTGAACGGCACTCCCCGCGACCCCGACGCGCCCATCCGCGTCGCATCCTCGGACCCAACCTGCTCGCATGCCGGGAAGCTCACGACGGAGAATTGGAAGATCGGCGACAAAGGCGGCCTCGCCGATGCCGTCGTCTGGGTAGAGGACGGCCCGCCCGGCAAGCCCGACGCAAAGGCCCTCGTCGAGCAGAAGGGTTGCCGTTACGTTCCGCACGTTCTTTGCATCGTCAAGGGGACCATCGTCACCTTCAAGAATGAGGACAATACGCTCCATAACGTCCACGGCAGCGAATATCGCGGAAAGTATGAGGAGAGCGTGGACCTCTTCAATCTCGGCCAGATCGCGGGAATGGCGACGGACCAGAACTTCGATCAGACGGGGATTTTCAAGATCAAATGCGACGTCCATCCGTGGATGCTGGGATGGATCATCGTCACCGAAACTCGGTTCTTCGCCGTCTCGGGGGCGGACGGGGCGTTTCAATTTCCCACCGGGCTTCCCGACGGCAGTTACCGCGCCCACGCGTGGCATAGCGGATTTGAAAAACCGCTCGTCGAGAATTTCGTCGTAAAGGACGGAAACGCGACGCTGGACCTTGAATTTAACGCAGCGCAGGCCGATTGAGTCAAATGGCGTTGTAAATGACGCTTGTTCGGTGTTACGGTTCGCTTTCGAAGAAATAAAACGGGTAAAAATCGCCAAATGGAAATCTCGACCTCCACAGCCCAAGTTCACCACGAAGACGCGCACCACGAACACGCCCACCATGAACCGGGTTTTTTGGGCAAATACGTCTTCTCCACCGACCACAAGGTCATCGGCATCCAATACGGCCTAACCGGCCTTGTCTTCCTGTTCTTCGGCTTCTCCCTGATGATGCTGATGCGGTGGCAGCTGGCCTATCATGGGCAACCGCTGCCCGTTCTCGGCCCGATCCTCGCGAAGATTTTCCCGAAGGAAATGCCCGACGGGGTAATGACCTCGGAGTTCTACAACTCCCTCGGAGCGATGCACGGGACGATCATGGTTTTCCTGGGCATCGTCCCCATAGCGTTCGCGGCGTTCGGGAACTTCGTCGTTCCGCTCCAGATCGGCGCGCCGGACATGACCTTTCCCCGGATCAACATGGCGAGTTACCAGGCGTTCTTTATAGGGGGCGTCGTCATGCTGGTGAGCTTCTTCGCCCCCGGCGGCGCCGCGAAGGGCGGCTGGACTTCCTATGCGCCGCTTGCCGACATCACGGATCGGGCGCCAAACATGTTTTTCACCGGGCAGACGATGTGGCTCATCGGGATGGTTTTCCTCATCACTTCCTCCCTGCTCGGAGCGGTCAATTTCATCACCACCATCATCCAGTTGCGCGCTCCGGGCATGACCTGGATGCGCCTTCCGTTCTTCGTCTGGGTTCAACTCATCACGGCCTTCCTCCTGCTCCTGGCATTTCCGCCGCTGGAGGCGGCCTCCGTCATGCAATTGATGGACCGCGTCGCGGGAACCAGTTTCTTCCTTCCGACCGGACTGGTGGTCAGCGGTGAGATCATCAACATCAGCGGAGGCGGCAGCCCCCTCCTCTGGCAGCACCTCTTCTGGTTCCTGGGGCACCCGGAAGTCTATGTGCTCATTCTTCCCGCCATGGGCATCGTGGCCGAGGTGGTCGCGAACAATACGAGAAAGCCGCTTTGGGGTTACAAAGCCGCCGTCTTTTCCGCGCTGACCATCGGGTTCCTCTCCTTCGTCGTGTGGGCGCACCACATGTATCTGACCGGGATGGGGGCGAAGGTGAGCGCCTTCTTCCAGACGACGACGATCCTGATTTCCGTTCCGTCGGTCATCATTTTGACGGCTCTGCTCCTTTCGCTCTGGGGCGGGTCGATCCGTTTCACCACGCCGATGCTCTTCGCCACCGCCTTCATGCCGATGTTCGGCATCGGCGGGCTGACCGGCATCCCGCTCGCCTTCAACGCCGTCGATCTCTATTTGCACGATACGTATTACATCATCGCGCACTTCCATTATATCGTCGCCCCCGGCACGATTTTCGCCATTTTCGCCGGCATCTATTATTGGTTCCCGAAGGCCTCCGGGCGGATGATGAACGAATTCCTGGGCAAGGTGCATTTCTGGTTCTCGCTGATCTTCATCAACGGCATTTTCATGCCGATGTTCCTCCAGGGAATGGCGGGCGTGCATCGCCGCTGGTATGACGGCGGCTTCTCCTACGACCTGGCGAAGCCGGTCCTGCACTGGAACCTTTTCATTTCCTGGTCGGCGTGGCTGCTCGCGGTCGCTCAGATCCCATTCATCTTCAACTTTTTCTGGAGCATCTGGTTCGGGAAGAAAGTCTCCAATAACCCGTGGGACGCGACCACCCTGGAATGGGAAGCGCCGTCCCCTCCGCCCCACGGCAACTTCCTGACGGCGCCCGTCGTTCACCGCGGCCCTTA
>Ga0302324_100008431_pt1 | contig 21729 bp, 21 predicted proteins | sample Palsa_T0_1_FD_201949 | JGI IMG/M metagenome (GOLD analysis project Ga0302324, IMG submission 201949) | Peat permafrost microbial communities from Stordalen Mire near Abisko, Sweden - Palsa_T0_1 | ecosystem: Environmental > Terrestrial > Soil > Palsa > Peat permafrost | place: Sweden: Abisko...
CAGATGCTCGACGAGGTCATTCCCTGGATCGGCCGCGCGATCGAGGCCGGAACCATCTGATCCGGCCTTGCTGGCGCGGCCGGCCTTGGTGGCGCGGCCCGGCCTTGGTGGCGCGGCCCGGCCTTGGTGGCGCGGCCCGGCCTTGCTGGCGCGGCCGGCCCGGACGTGCGTCAGTGCGCGTAGTGCCCGCGGTAGTACTCGAAGACGAACCCGATCATGCTGAACAGCACGGCCAGCAGGCCGATCAGGAACATCCACCAGCCGATGGCGACGCCGATGGCGGCGAACGCGGCAGCCAGGCCCACAAACAGCGGCCACCAGCTATGCGGGCTGAAGAAGCCGAGCTCGCCGGTGCCCTGGTAGATCTCGCCTTCCGGATCATCCTCCGGCCGCTTCGGCAGCCGTCGTCCGGTGAACAGGACGTAGAACCCGGTGAGGAAGGCCAGGCCCACCGCCAGCGCCAGCGCGGTCGTCCCGGTCGGGTCATGCGAGAAGTTCCAGTACACCAGGTCCGCGGCGCCGAAGAACACCGCACAGCCCAGGAACAGGTAGCCCTCAACCTTCATCGCAGCACCCCTGCCGTGTCATCCAGGCTCTGACCTTCACTACCGCGGGCGGGGATCACTGCCCTGCCCCGATCGACTCCCGCTCGGCCTGCCGCTCCGCCTCCCGGTCCCGGCCGGTCTTGATGTGCGGGTAGTGCAGGTCGAAGGCCGGGCGCTCGGAGCGGATCCGCGGTATCGAGGTGAAGTTGTGCCGCGGCGGCGGGCACGACGTGGCCCATTCCAGCGAGTTCGCAAAGCCCCAGGGATCGTCGGCGGTCACCCGCTCCCCGTGTTTCGCGGTCTTGTAGACGTTGTAAAGGAAGATGAACGTGGACGCGCCGAGAATCAGCGACCCGATCGTCGAGATCTGATTCAGCGTGGTGACATTGCCGGGCAGGCCGACGTAGTTGGCCACGCGGCGCGGCATGCCCTCCAGCCCGATCCAGTGCTGCACCAGGAACGTCATGTTAAAGCCGATGAACACCGCCCAGAAGTGCCACTTGCCGAGCGTGTTGTCGAGCATCTTGCCGGTGAACTTCGGCCACCAGAAGTAGAACCCGCCGAACATGCAGAACACCACGGTGCCGAACAGCACGTAGTGGAAGTGGGCGACGACAAAGTAGGAGTCGCTGACGGCGAAGTCCAGCGGCGGCGACGCCAGGATGATCCCGGTCAGCCCGCCGAACAGGAACACGACAAGGAAGCCGATGATGAACAGCATGGCGGGCTCGAAGGTGAGCTGGCCCCGCCACATCGTGCCCACCCAGTTGAAGAACTTGACCCCGGTCGGCACGGCGATCAGGAAGGTCATGAAGGAGAAGAACGGCAGCAGGACCGCGCCCGTGGTGAACATGTGGTGCGCCCACACGGTCAGTGACAGGCCCGCGATGGCGATGGTGGCGCCGACCAGGCCCTTGTAGCCGAACAGCGGCTTGCGGCTGAACACCGGCAGGATCTCGGTGGCGATGCCGAAGAACGGCAGCGCCACGATATAGACCTCCGGATGGCCGAAGAACCAGAACAGGTGCTGCCACAGGATCGCCCCGCCGCTGTCAGCGGTGAAGACCTGGGCATTGAGCTTGCGGTCGATCTCCAGCACCAGCAGCGCGGCGGTCAGCACCGGGAAGGCGAGCAGCGCCAGCATGCTGGTCAGCAGGATGTTCCAGGTGAACAAGGGCATCCGGAACATGGTCATACCAGGCGCCCGCATGCACAGGATCGTGGTGACGAAGTTGACGCCGCCGAGGATGGTTCCGAGCCCGGCCAGCACCAGGCCCATGATCCACATATCGCCGCCGATGCCCGGCGAGTACAGCGCGCTGGTCAGCGGCGAGTAGGCGTACCAGCCGAACGAGGCGGCGCCGCCCGGCGTCAGGAAGCTGAACAGCAGGATCAGCCCGCCGAACAGGAACAGGTAGTAACTGAGCAGGTTCAGCCGCGGAAACGCCACGTCGGGCGCGCCGATCTGCAGCGGCATGATCTCGTTGGCGAATCCGACGAACAACGGCGTGGCAAACAGCAGCAGCATGATCGTGCCGTGCATGGTGAACAGCTCGTTGTACTGCTGGTCGGACACGATGTGGTTGTCCGGCTCGAATAGCTGGATCCGCATGATCATGGCCATCAGGCCGCCGGCCAGGAAGAAGAAGAACGAGGTGATCAGGTACAGATGACCGATCACCTTGTGGTCAGTGGAGGAGAGCCAGTCGGCCAGGAGCGAGCCCTTGCCCTTGCCGTAGCCACTAGGCGCGGCAATGATGGTCTGCTCGACCGGCTGGGGCTGTTGGATCGTGGTCACTGAGCACTCCCAGATGAGTTCTGCTGCGCCTGCTGCGCATGTATCCACTGGCGGAACTGTGCCGGCGTGACGATCTTGATGGTGAAGAGCATCCGGCTGTGGTAGACGCCGCAGAGCTCAGTGCACCGGCCGGTGAAAGTGCCCGTCGAAATGGGCGTCACCTGGAAATGGTTCGGGTGATCTGGGATGACGTCGCGCTTGAACTCGAAGGGCACCACCCAGAACGCGTGGATGACGTCGAGTGAGATGAGGTTGAACCGGACGTTCTCGTGCTCGGGGATCTCCAGCAGCGGAAGATGCTGGCTGGCCAGCGACACGTTCGGGTTCGCCATCGCGCCGACATCGCAGACGCCGGTGCCCGGGCAGCCGGCTCCGGTGGCCGTCACCGGGTACTGCGGGTACTGGAACGCCCAGCTCCACTGGAATCCGTAGACGTTCACGACCACGTTGGGATGCGGGGAGAGCTTGTCGATAGCGTTCTCGTCCCGCGCGGTGAAGTAGAACAGGACCCCGACCATGATGAAGGGCAGGACCGTGTACAAGATCTCGATCGGCAGGTTGTACCGCACCTGATGCGGGATCCGGTCCGAGCGCTTCCGGTAGAAGATCACTGCCCAGACGATCATGCCCCAGACGACGGCCCCGACGATCCAGGCGGCAATCCAGGATCCCTGCCATAGGCTCACGACCAGCTGGCCCTGCTTGGTCACCGGCGGCAGCAGGCCCATCCGGGTGAAGGCCGACGACTTGCAGCCCGTCGTGACGATCGCCAGGCCGGCCAGCAGAACGCCGCGCGGCACCCAGCGGCGGATTCGGTGCCCTTTGTCCCCGAGACGCGGGGCCCTGCGGGTGGGAGTCACAGATTGCCTTCCCAGCGGATGACGCCCGGCTCCACCGGCCGGTATTTGCTCGTCTTACAGTGCTCGTCCTACAGGCTGTCGTGGAAACAGTACAACGCAACCAGCTGCCAGCTCCCGCTACCCCCACCAGAGCGCGCCGGCGGTGGGCGCGCTTACTGGCGGCAGTGTGCGGGTATCGCTTCCCCGTGGTGCCGCGAAGGATGCAGTCGATGGCTTCCGCACCGTTTTGCCTGGCATCATGGCCTGGGTGCGCGAGACTGTCGGAGCATCCGCAGGACGCGCGCCGCCCCGCTCGACCCTTACGTGGAGGTAACCGCGTGACCCCCGAGCCGATCCCCGCCGGCGTTCCCTGTGTGCATCCAACCGTGCAGCCACCTGCACTGACGATTGACGCGCTCGGCAAGAAATGCCCGATCCCGATCATCATGCTGGCAGAGCGGATCAGGGAAGTGCCGATCAGAGCGATCGTCGAGGTGCTGGCCGACGATCCGGCGGCCAAGACTGACCTGCCGGCCTGGTGCCTGATCAAGTCGCAGGAGTTCCTCGGGGCGACTGAGCTGCCCGTGGGCTGGTCCTTCCTGGTCCGGCGCTCCTACTAGCGCTTCCCGGCTCGCGCATGCTGGCTCGTGCTTCCCGGCTCGTGCTTGCCGGCTCGTGCTTGCTGGCTCGTGCTTCCTGCGCAGCTGGCTATTCGGCGCCGTCATCGACGGGCCGGAACCGGTCGGCGAAGCGCGGATCTGACTCCCACCACGGCCGCTGGGCGGCCGGGCCGCTGCTGTCATCCGGCCCGGCCGCCGCGTCCGGCCCGGCCGCCGCGTCCGGCCCGGCCGACGCGTCCGCAGGACCGCCTGCCGCCAGGCCCGCCGTCGACAGGCCGGCACTCGACGGGCCAGCACTCGACGGGCCGAGCTCGGCGTCCCTGGCATCCAGTTCGGCGTCTATCTGCACGGCGTCGGCCTCGTCCTCCCTGATCATCTGGATGAGCTGCGCGGCCAGGAACGGCACACCGACGATGTCCCCCAGTATCCACAGGATGCCCCCGCCGAGCACCTGGTCAGTCGCCAGGCTCGGCCCCCACGGCCGCGCCAGCGCGTGGTAATAGCCGCCCGCTATCAGGTTCTGGTCGGCGATCACCGCTATCCCGAGGACGGCATCGCCCACCACCTCAGCAGCGGTGATCCACAGCGACACCAGGTACGGGTACGCCTTGGGTACCGGGTCAACCCGCAGCAGCGTCCAGAAGAACACCAAGCCCGGGGCCATCAGCGCCAGGTGGGTGATCTCGCGTACCAGGGTGCCGTGCAAGCCGGCCGGGTACCAGGAGGTGAAATAGAACAGGAACGGCGTGACGACCAGGACCATGGTGGTGATCGCCGGGAAGGTCAGGATCCGGGCGGCCCGGCTGCGGATCACCGCGGCTATCCACCGGCCCGGGCGGGGCAGGGCGGCGATTGCCAGGGACAGGGGCCGGCCGAGGGCCAGGAACAACGGGACTACCAGCAGCAGCAGGATCGTCTGCACGGCGCGGGCATAGAACAGGACATTCTGATAGACGCCTACCCAGGACATGGTCGCGAGCACGCCGAACCCCAGCGCGAGCCCGCAGAACACCACGATCCGCCCGGTCGGCCAGTTCGCACCCGACCGGCGGACCCGGCGAACCCCGGCCAGGTAGAGCCCGGCGAGCAGCAGCGCCAGTGCCAGCGCCCACGGGTCGAGAGTCCATTCGGTAAACGCGCGCGAGATGGTCAGCTGGGGCGGGCCGTAATATCCGGACGCGAGCGCAGCCACCATGCACAGCACGCTATCGCGAGGATCATGCCGGCCCCGCCGGGGCTGGCAGCCCGCCGGGGCTGGCGGGGCTGGCGGGGACGCTCGGGACGCATACCGGGAGCCCCGGGCGGGTACCAGCACATTGCGTGGTGCCTGGCCCTATTCGCAACGAATCCGATGGCGGATCGTGACGCCCGATGGCCGGACATCGACTTAAATGATCATCAAGCCCGCAGGTCCGAGAAAGGATCGCGTATGCCGCATTTCGCTCGGTTCAGGCAGGCCAGCACGCTGCTGGCCGTCGGCGCACTGACCGCCGGCGTTCTGACGCTCGCCATGTCAACACCGGTGCAGGCATCTGCACGCAGCGTCATTGCCGGTACCCGCCCGTCCTGGGCAGTCGCGTCAGCACGCATCGGCCGCCGGGCGGTCACCACCGGTACCGTGACGGCGCGCGTCTATCTTGCGGGCAATACGGCGGGCCTGGCGGCCTTCGACACCGCAGTCTCCACGCCGGGGACGGCGCTTTACCGGCATTTCCTCACCCCGGCCCAGGTGCAGGCACGGTTCGGCGCCACGCGCGCCCAGGTGGCAGCGGTGCAGTCGTGGCTGCGGCAGGCGGGCCTGACTGTCACCTCGGTCAGCAACCACGTCGCTGACGGCTATGTGGCAGTCCGCGGGCCGGTCACGGCGGCGAGCCGGGCGTTCGACGTGACATTCGCCCGGTACCGGGTGGCCGGCCAGGGCATCGTCCGGGCACCGCTGGAGCCGGCGAGCGCACCGAGCAGCGTGGCCCGCTCGGTCCTGACGGTCAGCGGGCTCAGTACCGCCCGGCAGGTCATGCGGCCGATGAGCACCCTGTCGGCGAGCACCCTGTCGGCGAGCACCAAGCCCGCGAGCGCCAGGCCCGCGAGCGCCAGGCCCGCGAAGCTGCCCAGACCGGGGCCCAACTACTGGGTCGCCAAGCCATGCGCATCCTATTACGGCCAGAAAATCGCCACCAGCAAGCCGAAGGCCTACGGAGCGCATCAGCCCTGGGCGCTGTGCGGCTACACGCCGCGCCAGGTCCGGGGCGCCTACGGGGTCACCACGTCGGGCATGACCGGCGCCGGGCAGACCGTGGCGATCGTCGATGCTTACGCCTCGCCGACCATGCTGAGCGACGCCAACCACTACGCCAAGGTGGTCGGCGATCACCCGTTCGCCCCGGGCCAGTACCAGCAGTACCTGCCGGCCAGATTCACCCAGGCAAGCAACAAGCAGTGCGGCGCGCAGGGCTGGTACGGGGAGCAGACTCTGGACGTCGAGTCGGTACATGGCATGGCGCCGGACGCGAGCATCCGGTTCGTGGCCGCGGCAAGCTGCCAGGACCCGGACCTCGCTGACGCGCTCGCCCGCATCGTGAACCATCACCTGGCCAGCATCGTCAGCAACTCCTGGGGCGACACCGAAGACGGCGCGGCCGGGTTCACCGACGTGTATCACCTGATATTCCAGGCAGGAACCGCGGAGGGCATTGCCTTCATGTTCTCCTCCGGTGATAACGGCTATGAGTCTCCGGCCGAGGACCCCGGCTACTCAGACAAGATCCAGGTGGACTACCCGACCTCGGATCCCTGGGTCACTTCGGTCGGCGGTACCAGCCTGGCGATCGGCAGTTCCGACAACTACCTGTTCGAGACATCCTGGGGTACTCTGCTCGACCCGCTGGGCAAGCGGGGGAAGCAGTGGCAGTACGCGCTGCCCGGCCGGTACCCGGCCTTCTTTGACGGCGCCAGCGGCGGCGGCACCAGCACCCTGTATCCGCAGCCGGCCTACCAGGCAGGCGTGGTGCCGGACTCGCTGGCTGAGCGACTGCCGGACGGCGCGATGAGCAGCACTCCGATGCGGGAGGTCCCGGACGTCTCGGCTTATGCCGACCCGGCTACCGGCTTCCTGGTCGGCGAGACAGTCCTGGAGCCCAATGGCAAGACCTACGGCTTTGCCCTGTCCAGGATCGGCGGGACCAGCGTCGCCTGCCCGACGTTTGCCGGGATCGAGGCGGATGCCCAGCAGGCTGCCGGCGGGGCACTCGGGTTCGCGAATCCGCTGATCTACAAGGCCGACACCGCGCCGGACAGCAAGGCGTTTCACGACGTAAAGGACCACCCGTTCGGCAGGACACCGCTGGCCCAGGTCCGTGCTAACTACACCAACGCAGCCACCAGGAAGGGACCGATCACCTACGACCTGCGCACCCTCGGCATCGACGGCGAGGGCGCAGCCGCGCTGCACGCCACGGTCGGCTACGACGATGCCACCGGGGTCGGCTCGCCCAGGGACTATATCGACGCTGTGACCGCGCTGATCGCGCCCTGACGCAGTCCATGCAGACGGCGCTGCCGGGCAGGCCCGGCAGCGCCGTCGTGCGACTTCAGAACGCCCGCGATCAGTGGAACGAATCGCCGCAGGCGCAGGAGCCGCTCGCGTTGGGGTTCTCGATGGTGAAGCCCTGCTTCTCGATCGTGTCCACGAAGTCGATGGTGGCGCCACCAAGATATGGGGCGCTCATCTTGTCGGTCACGACCTGGACATTGCCGAAGTCGCTGACGATGTCGCCATCAGTCTCGCGCTCGTCAAAGTACAGCTGGTAGCGCAGGCCCGAGCAGCCGCCCGGCTGCACCGCGATCCGGAGCCGCAGGTCATCGCGGCCCTCCTGCTCCAGCAGGCTGCCTACCTTGACCGCAGCAGCTTCGGTGAGGATGACGCCCTGCGTGGTCGTCTGGTCCTGAACTGTCATCTGCGTTAGCTCCCGCGTCCGACTGGCCACGCCCCGACGGCGCAGCCTCGTCACATGCATCTCAACCATATGCCCTGCGGCGTCATTCCGGCTTGCCGGAAAGCTCTCTGGGTGGCGCCACTGAAGGCAATCCCGTAATCGTGCCGCCGGGCCGGACCTGGTCCGGTCCCCCGCGCCCAGGGGGCCGGACCTGTCCGGTCCCCTGCGCCCCGGGGCCGGACCGGAACCGCACGGATGGCCGACCCGTAGAGTTAGTGTCTTAAATCAGATGATACGTCCTCACGATTTCGAGGCTCATGACTACGCCAGCAGGCAACCGGTGACTACGCCAGCAGACAATCAGGCCCGCCGTGACGCGCTCCCTCTGCTCATTCTCGGCGCGGGCGCAGATCCCGACGCCGAGCCCGGCGTGTCCTGCCCAGGCGAGCTGCCGCCGGCCTCAGACCCGTCCCTGGTACGCCGCGCACGACAGGCCAGGGCCGCTCTCGGCGATCGCGCCTTCATTCTGGGCCACCACTACCAGCGCGATGAGGTCATCCAGTTCGCCGACGTGACCGGCGACTCCTTCAAGCTGGCACGCGAGGCGGCCGCCCGGCCTGGCGCCGAGTTCGTCGTGTTCTGCGGGGTGCACTTCATGGCCGAGTCGGCCGACGTTCTCACCTCGCCCGGCCAGCGGGTAATCCTGCCCGACCTGGCAGCCGGCTGTTCCCTGGCCGACATGGCGACTTACGACCAGGTCGAGCAGTGCTGGCAGAGGCTGGCGGACCTCGGCCTTACCGGTGATGTGATCCCGGTCACCTATATGAACTCCTCAGCTGATATCAAGGCGTTTACCGGCCGCCACGGCGGCACGGTGTGCACCTCGTCCAATGCCCAGCGCGCCGTGGCGTGGGCGCTGGGCAAGGCCGGCAAGGTGCTCTTCCTTCCCGACCAGCACTTGGGCCGCAACACCGCCGTGCTGGAACTGGGGATGAGCCTGGCCGACTGCGTCGTCTGGGATCCGCAGCTGCCTGGCGGCGGGCTGGACGAGGACGCACTGCGTGCCGCCACGATGATCCTGTGGCGGGGACATTGCTCAGTGCACGGCAGGTTCACCGCCGATCGCGTCGATGCGATACGGCAGCGCGTTCCTGGCGTGAACGTGATCGTGCACCCGGAATGCGCGCACGAGGTCGTCCTCGCGGCCGATCAGTTCGGCTCGACCGAGAAGATCATCTCGACGATCGGGCGAGCGCCGTCGGGCTCTGCCTGGGCCGTCGGGACCGAGCTGAACCTGGTGCAGCGGCTGGCCGCCAGCAACCCGGACAAGAACGTGCTCTTCCTGGACCAGACGGTCTGCTACTGCTCGTCGATGAGCAAGATTGACCTGCCGCACCTGGTCTGGGCGCTGGAGTCGCTGGCGGCGGGGACGGTGGTCAGCCAGGTAACGGTCGAGCCCGAGACCGCGCGGCAGGCACGCGCCGCGCTCGACCAGATGCTGGCCCTGCCGTGAGCCTGTGAGCGCTGTCACAGGCCGTGAGCGCTGTCACAAGCCGGGCACTGTCACAGGCCGGGGGCGCCCCAGACGGGGAACCAGCGGCCCAGGTCTGGCTCGATCTTGAGATCATCGCCTAGGGCGCCACGGACCTGCAGTTCCAGCGCGTTGTCGCGGCGCTCGCCCGACTGTGGCGCGAACGGGTAGAACGTGCCGCGCTTATACAGGTACACCAGCCCGAGACGGCCCCCCGATGAATTGCGGAAGCTCAGGATCGTGCAGAGCAGCTGCGGGCCGAAACCGCCGCTCTCCAGCGAGGAGTTCACCGCGTGCAGGTCGGTGACCAGGCCCTCGATATCGTCGGCTGAATGACCGCAGACCAGCCAGGTGAAGCCGTAGGTGTCCGCTGAGACCTCGACGGGCGTCTTGTTCTCGCCCATATTGAGCAGGTCGCGTACATCCTTCTCGATGTCGCTGAACGCCTTGCCCTCGGCGGCACGGAAGCAGACCGAGCCGGTACCGGTCGGCCTGAGGTCAGTGGCCGCCTGCAGGGTCAGCGCGGCAGAGGGCAGCGCGAACAGCGCGTCCAGGTTCGGCGGCACCGGCTTGGTCCGGCCGAGCAGCGCGTCGAGAAACCCCACCTGCTACCTCCCGGGCATCGAGTGGCCACTGCCGGTCGGCCCGCCTGCCGTGCATCTGCCTGCTGAGCATCTGCCTGCTGAGCATCTGCCTGCTGTGCATCTGCCTGCTGAGCCGGCTACCTGCTGAGCTGCTGTGAGATCTTGTCGAGTTCCCGCAGCCGCTTCTCCAGCGACGGGTGGGTGGAGAACAGCGTGGACAGGCTCAGCTCGCCGCGGCGCCCGGTCAAAGCAGGCGCGAAGTAGAAGGCGTTCAGCGGCTCGGCAGCCCGCAGGTCCCTGGTCGGGATCCTGGCCATGTCTCCGGTGACCTTCACCAGCGCGCTGGCCAGTTTCGAAGGCCGCCCGGTCAGCAGCGCGCCAGACCGGTCAGCCGAAAGCTCCCGGTACCGCGACAGCAGCCGGATCAGCAGGAAACTGATCGCGTAGGTCACCATCCCGACGACCATCACGACCAGGATGATGGGCAGCGCGTTCCCGTTGTTGCCGCCCCGCCCGCCGCGACCGCCCCGGCCACCGCCGCCGAAGAGCTCGGAGTAGAAGGCGAACCGGACCAGCAGGGCAGCGATGATGCCCAGGAACGACGCGATCGTCATGACCGCGACGTCCTTGTGCGCCACGTGCGACATCTCATGCGCGAGGACGCCCTCAAGCTCCTCGTTGTCCAGCCTGTCCAGCAGCCCCTGGGTAGCGCAGATAACGGCTACCTTGCTGCTGCGCCCGGTAGCGAAGGCATTCGGGACGTTAGTCGGCGCGACGGCTACCCGCGGCTTGGGCATGTCAGCCAGTGCGCAGATCCGGTCGATGATGCCGTGCAGCTCCGGCTCCTCCTGCGGGCTCACCAGCCGGGCGCCGGCGGTCCGCAGCGCGATCTTGTCGGACCAGTAGTACGAGGAGAACGCTATGCCCCCGCCGAACAGGACCGCGATGACGATGAATGCGCCGGCGCTGGGGCTGCCGCCGTTGCGGCTGGCGTAGTCGAAAAGAATATAGAACAACGCGACGCCGAACCCCGTGAACACCAGTCCGAGCACGAACATCGTCGCGCCCATACGCGCGATGAGCCCTGGGTCCGACGCGTAGCGAGTGCGCGCCATGAGCGGCGCCTCCGTTTCATTGCGGCTCGTCCGCGAGCCGTCTTGCTTCATTACATCGCAGGCACCCGAGTGGTTTGCGCGAGCCGACCGGCCGTGCGCACCGCGATCTTGCTGGTGGCCGGCCACCGTGCACCGGCCAACCAGCACAACGGCCAGCTGCCCCCGCTCGTTCCCGTGGCTGCGGCCGGTCCCCCGGACCGCGCCGCCGCGGGCTCAGCCGGGAATGAGCCCTTCGTCAGCCAGCAGCTTGCGGACCTCGGCCATCGTGGCGTCTGGCTGCGGCAGGATCAGCCCGGACGGCGCAAGCAGATCGGGTTCTGCCGGGGTCCCGATCGCCCGGACCCGGTTGAGCAGCTCGTCAAGGGCCGACCTGAACCCGGCCTCGTCGTTCTGCTTGATCGCGGACTCCAGCTTGGCGTCCATCTCGTTCAGCTCGGCAACGGCTGAATCGTCGACGTCCAGCTGTCCTTCTCCCAGGATGCGGACGATCACTTCCCGTCACCTGCCTGTGGCTGATCCGCTGGCAGCGGCACGTGCGCGGGCTGGCCGTCGGCTACGGCCGGGATCGTCCCGGGCGAGCCCTCAAGCTGCCGCGGCGCGCTCCCCTGGCCGAGCTCGCTCTTGAGCTGCTCAAGCTCGGCGTCGACGCCGTGGGTCGCTCCCATCCGATCGAGCTCGGCCTGGATGTCGTCGCGAGGGCCGCTGACCACGTCGTCCAGCGCGCCCGAGGCCATCAGCTCGTCGAGCGCGCCTGCCCGTGCCTTCATCTGCTCGGTCTTGTCCTCGGCCCGCTGGATCGCCATGCCGACATCGCCCATCTCCTCGGAGATGCCGGTGAAGGCCTCGTTGATCCTGGTCTGGGCCTCGGCCGCGGTGTAGGTGGCCTTGATGGTCTCCTTCTTGGTGCGGAAGGCGTCCACCTTGGCCTGCAGCCGCTGCGAGGCGCCAGTGAGCTTCTCTTCCTCGCTCTGCAGCGAGGCGTACTGCGTCTGCAGGTCGCTCATCTGGGACTGGATACTGGACTTGCGTACCAGGGCCTCGCGCGCGAGATCCTCGCGCCCGGCCGCCAGCGAGTCGCGCGCCTGCCTGTCGAGCTTGTCGGACGACTGCTGCAGCTGATTGATCTGCAGCTCCACCCGCTTGCGCGAGGTCGCCACGTCTGCCACGCCGCGACGGACCTTCTGCAGCAGCTCGAGCTGAGTCTGGTAGGAGTAATCCAGGGTCTCCCGGGGATCCTCCATCCGGTCCAGGGCCTTGTTGGCCTTGGACCGGAAGATCAGCGAGACCCGCTTCATTACGCCCATAGGCGCGACCATCCCCTCATCAAGTACACCGCTGCTCAAATGCAACGCTGCCGCACCGCGCGGCGACCCCGCGAGCCTGCCTGCTGCGAGCGGCAACGGACATCATCGGCAGGTGCTGCCCCCAGCCTACGACGGGCTGATGCAAGCGTCACCACGAAGGCGACGGCGCGCGCCCAGTCATTCCCGTAATCACGCCGTGTCGCTGCGGATTTGCCGTCCGGGCAGGCCGGCCAAGCACAGACGCTGGCGGTATGGGGGGGTTATCCCGGTAGGCTGTTGGCGTGTTCCGACGACGTGCTAGCGACGCTACTGACGTGCTCGATCAGGACCCTTCGGGGACTCAGGACCCGGGCGGTCCCGGCGTGTCGGCGGACGGCACGGGCCGGGCCGGTATGACGCCGAGCAAGGGCAGGCCCACGCCCAAGCGCAGCGAGGCCGAAAAGCGCAGGCGGCAGCCCTACACCGCGCCTGCCGACAAGAAAGCCGCGGTCCAGCAGACTCGTCAGCGGGATCGGGCCAGCCGCGCGCAGAAGCTCGAGGCAATGCGGCGCGGGGAGGAATGGGCGCTGCCGCGCAAGGACCAGGGCAAGGTGCGGGCGCTCGCCCGCGACGTGGTGGACTCCCGGCGGACAGCGAGCGAGTACTACCTGTTCGGCGTGTTCGTGCTGGTCGCCCTGCTGTTCGCTCCTGGCCTGCGCAAGACGCTGATCGTCGATTACGTAGTGCTCGGGGTCCTGGTGGTCATCATCTCGGAAGGCTGGTACACCGGCCGCAAGGTCATGGGCCTGGCACGGCAGCGCTATCCCGGCGAGAGCACCCGCGGGGTCCGGATGTACGCCGCCTTGCGCAGCACTCAGCTGCGCAAGCTGCGGATGCCGCCGCCGCGGGTGAAGGTGGGCGACAAGATCTGACGCTCGGCGGAGCCGCCGGGAATGCCGCCCGCTGCGCGGCGCGCCCCGGGCTGCGGGCAATTAGGTTGGGAACATGGAACACCGTCATCTTGGCCGCAGCGGCCTGAAGATCAGCAGCATTGCGTACGGGAACTGGATCACGCACGGATCGCAGGTCGAGGAGGACGCCGCGGCCAGTTGCGTCGCGGCAGCGCTCGATGCGGGCATTACGACCTTCGACACCGCCGACGTCTACGCGGGGACCAGGGCCGAGGAGGTGCTCGGCCGTGCCCTGCACGGCGTGCGGCGCGAGTCCATCGAGATATTTACCAAGGTCTTCTGGCCAACAGGCCCCGGCGCGAACGATCGCGGCCTGTCCCGCAAGCACATCATGGAATCGGCCCACGCATCGCTGCGGCGGCTGCAGACCGACTACGTCGACCTCTACCAGGCGCATCGCTACGACCACGAGACGCCGCTGGAGGAGACCATCCGCGCGTTCGATGACCTTGTGCGCCAGGGCAAGGCGCTCTACATCGGCGTTTCCGAGTGGCGCGCCGAGCAGATCGCCGACGCGCTGCGGATCGCCGGCCAGATGGGATTCGACCGGATCATCTCCAACCAGCCGCAGTACAACATGATCTGGCGAGTGATCGAGGCGGAGGTCGTGCCGCTCTGCGAGACCGAAGGCATCAGCCAGATCGTCTTCTCGCCGATCGCGCAGGGCGTGCTGACCGGCAAGTATCTGCCGGGCGCCGCCCCGCCGGCCGGCTCGCGGGCGACCGATCAGTCCGGCTCGACGTTTATCTCGCATTACCTGACCGACGACCTGCTCGGCCGGGTGCAGCAGCTCAACCCACTCGCGCAGGACGCCGGGCTGACCCTGGCCCAGCTGGCGGTCGCCTGGACGCTGCAGAACCCGAACGTGTCGGCGGCGATCATCGGCGCGACCAGGCCCGAGCAGGTTCGGGAGAACGCCAAGGCATCCGGCGTGCACCTGGACGACGAGCTGATGCGGCGCGTCGACGACATCCTGGGACCGGAGATCGTGCGCGACCCGGCCAGGACTGCGAGCCCGGCGAAACGCTCCTGACCGGCCCGGGCGCCGTAGGCCGTCGATATCGTCGCCCGCAGCGCCCTGATCCCGCGGGTAACCAGTGGCGAGGAGCTGAACGGCACCGTCGTCATCGGAACCCGCCCAGCTAGTGTCAACCGGGCCAGCTAGACCATGATCGTGGAGCGTTTGCTGCGGAAAACCGCAATGAACACTCCACGATCATGAAGCCGACCCCGGCGCGCGACATGGCTAGCCGGGCGGAATCGGGTGAGAGGGCTGAAATCGGGCGGCGATCGGGCCGGCGCGGGAGGCGGAGGAGGCGGCGCGGGCGATCGGGCGGGGGCGATCGGGCGGGGGCGAGCGGGGCTGCGGGGGGCGAGCGGGGCTGCGGGGACGGGGTCAGCTGCCTGGCGGTCGCGCTCGCGCCAGCGCAGCTCGGTATCGATGCTCAGCCGGTCGATCGCGGCCGAGCCGTCGAGCAGATCCGGCCAGCAGGTCCAGGTCGGCAGGCGCAGTGGCCACGCCGGGCGCTCGCGGGAGCTGGAACTCGGCAGCTGGAACTCGGGAGCTGGAGCTCGGGAGCTGGAGCTACTGCGTTGGGTGCAGGCTCATCGGACCGTAGACGGCCTCGCCGTCGTCCAGCAGCGTCACCTGGTCTACGCCTGCCTCCAGCAGGCTCCGCCAGTTCTCGCCGAGCCAGCTCTCGGCGTCGCCCTGGCTACTGAAGGTCTCTTTCGGCAGGCCGCGCGAGGAAAGCACCGTGCCGTCTGCCTTCTCGAACTGCCAGGTCCAGGTCATGCCCCGCCTCAGTGGTTAGGATCGGGCCGGTTAACAGGCGGCCAATACTAACCGCTGCGCACGACGACTAGCGGAGGCTGACCCGGAATAGGCACTAATCACGTTTCGGAGCGCGAACGGCACGAGACCGGTCCGCAGAACTGTTAAGTTCGTAGCAGCGAGTTCGTGAGCCGACGCCCCGGCGCAGCGCCGTCAGCTCAGCCCAGGATCAAGGTGGTGACGACATTGACGCGGGTTGTCGTCGTTGGTGATCTTATGACGGACACGGTCGCCCACGCTGCGCTGCCGCTTGCCAGGGGCAGTGACACGCCCGCGACCGTGACCATGCACGGCGGCGGCGCAGGCGCAAACATCGCTGCCTGGCTGGCTGTGGACGGTGCCGAGGTGGCATTCGTCGGGCGGCGGGGCGCCGATATCGCCGGGCGCAACAGGGACATGGAACTGATGGGCTACGGCGTCGATGCCCGGCTCGTGATGGACCCTGAGCGGCCGACGGGCACCTGTGTGGTGATGGTCACCCACAAGGGCGACCACACGATGATGTCCGACCCCGGCGCGAATGCGGCGCTATCTCCCGATGACCTGCCCAAAGACCTGTTCACGCCGGGCAGCCACCTGCATATCTCCGGGTACTCGCTGCTGAACGAGGGCTCCCGCACCGCCGCGCTGGCCGCCTTCGGGCACGCTCAGCGGGCCGGGATGACCGTGTCGGTGGACGGGGCGTCGTCCGCGCCGCTGGAGCGGGTCGGTGCTGAGCCGTACCTGCAGATGACCAACGGAGCGACCCTGCTGTTCGTCAACAGCGATCAGGCCCGGGTACTGACCGGCCGCGAGGAGCCGCAGCAGGCAGCCAGGGTGCTCAATGCCTGGTATCCGCAGGTGGTCTTGAAGCTCGGCGCCGATGGCGCCCTGTTCTACTCCAACGGCAGGCCCGATCCGTTCCGGGTACCCGGCCCGCCGGTCGAGCGGGTGGTGGACGGGACGGGCGCGGGTGACGCGTTCTGCGCTGGTTTCCTGCCGGCGTGGCTGGACAAGAAGCCGCCGGGCGAGGCGCTCGCGAGCGGCTGCCGCCTGGCCGCCAGGGCGCTGAGCCTGGTAGGAGCCCGGCCCGCGCTGTAATCGGCGGGATTTCCGGCGGCTCACCGCGGTCCTGGGCTGCCCTGCTGATCATTCCTGAACACGGCCTCGCGGCTGGCCGTGCTCAAGAAGCAGCCACCGGCGCTGGCGTTCGGCGCTGGCCATACACAAGGTTGACATGACTGATTACCTGAGCCAGCTGTTCTCGCTGCGCGGGCGCGTCGCCGTCGTCACCGGCGGCAGCTCTGGCATCGGCCGGGCGATGTCGCTGGCCCTCGGCCGGGCCGGGGCCCGCGTGGTCCTCCTCGCCCGCGGTGCGGACGCGCTGCAGGCCACGGCTGCCAGGCTGACATCGGCGGGCTGCGAAGCTGCCTGGGTCAGCGCCGACGTGGGTGACCGGGCGGCGCTCGACCGCGGCGCAGGGCAGGCGGCCGGCTTTTTCGGCGAGCCCGACATCCTGGTCAACTGCGCCGGCCTCAACCTCCGCCCGCCGCTGCCGGACCTGACCCCGGCCGACTGGGACCAGATCATCGCCGTGAATCTGACCGCACCGTTCCTGCTCGGCCAGCGGTTCGGACCACCGATGGCAGAACGCGGCTGGGGGCGCATCATCAACATCGCCTCGCAGCAGTCGATGCGGGCATTTGGCAACAGCGGCGCCTATGGCGCGGCCAAGGGCGGCCTGGTCTCGCTGACCCGGTCGCAGTCGGAGGCGTGGGCGGCGAGCGGGGTGTGCTGTAATGCGATCGCGCCAGGTTTCGTCGCGACGCCGCTGACCGCCGCGGTGGCCGGCGATCCGGTCCGGTCGGCTGCGCTGGCGGCGCGCACTATGACCGGGCGCAACGGCGAACCCGCGGATTTCCAGGGCGCGATCGTGTTCCTGGCCAGCCGGGCCAGCGACTACGTCACCGGGCAGCTCATCTGCGTGGACGGCGGGTTCTCCGCGCGCTGAGACCGACGGCGAGTTCCCCAGCACGCTGAGCACGACGGCAGGTCACTGTAAGGCACGACGGCAGGTCCATGCGCGCTGAGGACACCGCATCCAGCCTGGTCAGGAGCCGTTGAGGCCTGTCGACGTGGTCGCGGCGGCGCCAATGATCGCGATGATCAAAATCAGGATGCCGAGGCCGCCGAGCACGATCCCGGCGATGGCCAGGCCCTTGCCGCGGCCGCCCTGACGGCCGATCTGCCGCAGCGAGATGATGCCGAAGATCACCGCCAGTATCGAACCGACCCAGTAAACCCAGATCAGCCCGAGCACGAACGCCGCGATGCTCAGGCTGTTGAATCTCCCGGCCGCCGCAGATCCGCCCTGCGGCCAGTTACCGGCCGCTTGCCCAGGCTGGTAACTCCCCGGCTGCGGGTAGCCGCCCGGCTGCTGATACCCGCCCGGCTGCTGGTAGCCCCCGGGCGGCGGCTGGTAACTCCCCGGCTGCTGGGGCGGCTGATAGGCCCCCGGCTGCTGGTAACCGCCAGCTGACGGGAAAGCTCCCGGCTGCTGGTAGTCCCCCGGCGGCTGGTAGGACGCTGGCGGCTGATAGCCAGCAGGCGGCTGGTAAGCCCCTGGCGGCTGATAGCTCCCCGTCTGCGTTGCCTCCCCGGAGAACGCCGGGGGATTGCCGGCCCCCCACAGCGGGCCGGCATCGTCCTGGCCGGAATGGTAGCGAGGGGCACCGCACAGGGCGCAGCGGCTGTCGGCGAGGGCCATCGAGTGGCCGTTCTCGCACCGCGGCAGTTCCTCGACCCCCGGCTGCTCGGGAAATGTCACGCCCGCCCCTCTCATTCCATGGCATGATCCGGCAGAATCCGGTGTGCCGTACGACGCGGATCTTACGGGAAAATGGACAACTCCGCAGGTATCAGGCGCACACGCTGGGACTAAACCAGTCGGGCGAGCTTAGCCCGAGGCACGCCGGCGCCGCTACGCAGGCGCTGAGACCGGGCGAGCGGCACAATGACGGTCATGGCCAGACGCACCACGACAACTCCGCCGCCCGAGGACTTCGAGGAAAACATCGTTGACATCGATGTCACCGATGAGATGCGCAGCAGCTTCCTCGAGTACGCCTACTCGGTGATCTACCAGCGGGCCCTGCCCGATGCGCGGGACGGGCTCAAGCCCGTGCAGCGCAGGATCCTCTACCAGATGAGCGAGATGGGACTGCGCCCTGACCGCGCCCACGTCAAGTGCGCCCGGGTGGTCGGTGAGGTGATGGGCCGCCTGCACCCGCATGGCGACGGCGCCATCTACGATGCGCTGGTGCGGATGGCCCAGCCGTTCGCGATGCGGCTGCCGCTGGTGGACGGGCACGGCAACTTCGGCTCGCTGGGCGGCGACGACGCCCCGGCCGCGATGCGCTACACCGAGGCACGGCTGTCGGCTGCGGCGCTGGAAATGACCACCTCGCTCGACGAGGACACTGTCGATTTCGGGCCGAACTATGACGGCCAGGAAACTGAGCCCCAAGTCCTCCCGGCGGCGCTCCCCAATCTCCTGGTCAACGGGGCCGCCGGAATCGCCGTCGGCATGGCCACCAACATGGCACCGCACAACCTCGGCGAGGTGATCGCTGCCGCCCGGCACCTCATCGCGCACCCGGACGCTGATCTGGAAACCCTGATGCGGTTCGTCCCCGGCCCGGATCTGCCGACGGGCGGCAAGATCGTGGGCCTGGATGGGATCCGGGAGGCGTACGAGACCGGCCGCGGCATCTTCCGCACCCGGGCTGCGGCCAGAATCGAGCAGCTCACCCCGCGGCGGACCGGGATCGTCGTCACCGAACTGCCCTACGGCGTCGGTCCGGAGAAGGTGGTGGCCAGGATCAAGGACCTGGTCGGCGCCAAGAAGCTCAGCGGGATCGCCGATCTGAAGGATCTCACCGACCGGCACCGTGGTCTGCACCTGGTGATCGAGGTCCGCAGCGGCTTCCACGCCGACGCCGTACTGGAGGAGCTGTACCGGCTGACGCCGATGGAGGAGACGTTCGGCATCAACAACGTCGCCCTCGTCGACGGGCAGCCGCGGGTGCTCGGCCTGCGCGAGCTACTAGAGATTTACCTGGAGCACCGGCTGGAGGTCGTGCGCCGCCGCACGGCGTTCCGCCGCGGCAAGCGCGAGGACCGCCTGCACCTAGTCGACGGCCTGATCATCGCGCTGGTCAACATCGACGAGGTCATCCAGGTCATCCGCACCAGCGACGACGCCGCGGCCGCGAAAGAGCGGCTGATGTCGGTGTTCGACCTGACCGCGATCCAGGCTCAGTACATCCTCGACACGCCGCTGCGCCGGCTGACCCGCTTTGACCGGCTGGAACTGGAGGGCGAGCGGGATACGCTGCAGCGCGAGGTCGCCGAGCTGACCGCGATCCTGGACTCGCCGGAGCGGCTGCGCGAGGTAGTCTCCGCCGAGCTGGCCAGCGTCAGCGAGCGGTTCGCGACCCCGCGCCGGACCGTGCTGCTGGAGGGCACCGGCGCGACGCGCACCGCCGCCGCGCCGCTGGAGGTGGCCGATGACCCGTGCACGGTGCTGCTGTCCTCGGCCGGCCTGCTCGCGCGGACAGCGGGGAATCCAGCAGGGCCCTCCCCCCTGGCCAGCACGGCCGTCCGGCAGCCAGCCGGGCAGGAGGCGCAAAGCCGGCCGGCGGCCCAGAACCAGCGGGCGGCGCACGACGTCATCGTTGCCGCGATCGGCTCGACGGCCCGCGGCACGGTCGGCGTGGTGACCTCGCTCGGGCGGCTGATCCGCCTCGGCGTGCTCGAGCTGCCCGCGCTGCCGCCCAGCGCGCACTCTCCCGGCCTGTCGGGCGGGGCGCCGGTCAGCGAGTTCGTGGGAACCGAGCCGGGCGAGACCGTGGTCGGCATCGTCGCCGCCGACGCCGCCGGGGCCGGCCTGGTGCTGGGGACGGCCGCCGGGGTGGTCAAGCGGGTGACGCCCGACTACCCGCAGAACGCCAACGATTTCGAGGTGATCTCGCTGAAGGACGGGGACCGGGTCGTGGGCGCCGTCCAGCTCGCGAGCGAGGACCAGGATCTGGTATTCATCACCAGCGACGCGCAGCTGCTGCGATTCGGCGCCGCGTCGGTGCGCCCGCAGGGACGGGCCGCCGGCGGCATGACCGGGATCCGGCTGTCACCGCGCGCATCGGTGGTCTGGTTCGGCGCCGTCCATCCCGGCGATCCGGCGGCGACCGGCGGCCCGGTAGTGGTGACGGTGGCCGGCAATTCCAGCGCGCTGCCGGGGACGACAGCCGCCACGGTCAAGGTCACCCCGTACGCCGAGTACCCGCCGAAGGGCAGGGCCACCGGCGGCGTCCGCTGTCACCGGTTCCTCAAGGGCGAGGACATCCTGGTCCTGGCCTGGGCTGGGCCAGGGCCGGCCCGCGGCGCGACGGAGGCCGGAACGCCAGTGGAGCTGCCGACCGCTGACGGCCGCAGGGACGGCTCCGGCGAGCGGGTCAGGCACCCGCTCGCGGCCATTGGCGGAACGGCCCAGCCGGAGTAACCGCGCTGCCGGAGTAACCGCGCTGCCGGAGTAACCGCGCTGCCGGGCTAGCCGCCCGGCCGACCCGGAGCTGCGCATCAGGCGCCCAGATCCTCCTCCGGCTCGAATATCTTGTCGACCGGGAGGTCAAAGAACCGCGCGATCCGGAACGCCAGCGGCAGCGACGGCAGGTACCGGCCGCTCTCGATCGAGATCACCGTCTGGCGGGAGACGCCAAGGGCCGCCGCGAGCTCAGCCTGGGACAGCCCCCGCCCGCTGCGCTGCTCTCGGACCCGGTTCCGCATGATGTCAAGTTACCTTGACCGGTTCTCCTGCGGCAACTCGCCCGCGGTGCGGGGATCCTGCCGCGGACATGTCTCGCCGACGCCGATTGCGGTGCCTATACCGGATTCTAACCAAAGTTGTCGACGTTATGCCCACTTTTGTGCCCGACAGATCCGGTACAAGTTGCTTGGCGGCAACGGGTACGCTGCCGAGTCCGACCCGGCAGGCTCGCGGGTGGCCCGCAAGCTCGTCCCGGCTGATCATCGCCGGAAGCCGAGCTAGATCAGCCGCTGGCCGGAACTGGCTCGTCGTGCTCGGCGTCCGGGCCATGGGGCCCGACCGGGGTGGCCGTCACGGTAGATCATCAGACCTGCGAGGCCGGTGACGGCGCCGACCACGGCGAACAGCTCGAACGGCCACGCGCTGGCCCGCACCGCGATCGCGATGACGTAACCGATGATGGCGACCCATGCCATTACTCGCGCCTGCAAGGCCATGACCTTCAGCTGCAGGCTCGCCTGCCGCTCATCGGGCCGGGAACCGACCAGCGCACCCGAATCAGTGTCGCTGCCGCCCCACGCGTAGTAGCCGAACGCGATGGTGATCACGACTACCTCCAGGGGAATCGCGCGCGCCCAGCCCCGGCTGACGACAATGGCGGCAGCGATCGCCGAACCCGCGATAATCATCACGGCCGGCACGCGCAGACGCGGGCGAATCATCCTCATCACATGCCCATCTCCTCCCATGATGTCAAGTTACCTTCACCGGTTCCCGGCGTCAAGGAAGCTTGACTATCGGACCCGCTCCGGACGGCAGCGCTCCGGACGGCAGCGCTCCGGACGGCAGCGCTCCGGACGGCAGCGCTCCGGAC
>Ga0302324_100008432_pt1 | contig 21729 bp, 22 predicted proteins | sample Palsa_T0_1_FD_201949 | JGI IMG/M metagenome (GOLD analysis project Ga0302324, IMG submission 201949) | Peat permafrost microbial communities from Stordalen Mire near Abisko, Sweden - Palsa_T0_1 | ecosystem: Environmental > Terrestrial > Soil > Palsa > Peat permafrost | place: Sweden: Abisko...
CTCTTCTCCGCCTCAGAACTCCCCTGCTCCTCCCATACCACAGGCTTCGGTCTCGCCTGGTTGCTTTCCGCAGCAACCCCTCCAAACGGACGGGCTCCGCCTTGCGCTGTCCTCACCGCCACCACCCGACGGTTCATCACACCTGCCGGCGGCTTGTTCACCGCCGGCATCCCGCCACCCAACAAGCTGTTCCGAGCCGGTACGGCCGAAAGCGCGTGAGAGACCGGTGCGTCAGCGAGTTCTCGCGCTGGAACCGGCACCACATTCCGCGCCACCGGCCGCGCATTCACAAACGTGTCGCGTGAAACTACCGTCACGCCTCCGTTCACATTCCGGTTCGCATAAGTAATGTCGTTTCCGCCGCGGTTCGTGACAACGCTGTCGTAGACGTTGCCGACTCGCGTGACATTCACTGCAGTATTGCTGATGTTGACCTTGTTCACGTACTCACGGCTCACGCGATAGCCCGGAACAAAAACTTCCCCCGGAGCCAGCGGGAACCATCCCACTCCCTTGCCACCTGACAAATGAGATCCCGGTTCACCCCCGACCCAAGCCACCAGCGCCGGCGCGTACACCGGACGCGCTACATTCGGTCCCGGCACCCAAACCCACCCGGAACCGGCGAAGGCCCATCGTCCGTAGTGGAATGGCGCGAATCCCCAGGGCTCATCCTCCACCCAGGTCCAGCCCCACGGTCCAACCCACGTCCAGTGTCCGAAGCGGTACGGCGCCCACCCCGCGACCAAGCCTGCGGGCTGCCAGACCATACCGTAGCCCGCAACATTACTCCAACTGCCGTACTGGCCGAGATCTTCGTATCCGGTCATGTCGCGGGAAACGTAGTTCGCCGAATCCGATTGATCCTCAATCTGGTCGCGGCCCTGCGCCCAGCTATCCAAGCCACTCTGGTCGGGAACCTGCCCGGGATCATATTCCAGCTGATCCGTCCCGGTCGGGGTACGATTACTGGAAAATGTCGCGTGCTGGTTCGCCATCATCATCCGGGAATCGCCCCCGCCCGTGACCTCGCCCCGTCCATGCCACACCGTTACATCCGTTCGATTGCCGTCCGGATCCACATCGATGTGATAGTCACCCGGCTGCCTGACTACGAACGCTATATTCGGTGTGTCGATCTCATACGCGTCTTCATCGTCCACGTGCCGCACCCTGACAATCAATGATCCCTGCGCCAGACGAATCTGCGCCGCGAGGTCGCTCACCTCGAGCAATGTAATCCCCGTCTTCGGACCCAGGTATAACGCGGTCGATCCCATATGCACTTCAGCCCGCGAACCTTCATCCGCCCAAAGACTGTCACCCGTCACCAGCGGACGATTGAGCGCACCATTAACCCAGTCGTTCTCGCCGCCCGGCTGAAAAGACACCGCTCCCTCCATATAATTCAGCCGCGCCACCCGGCTTGGCGGATCCTGCTGGTCCGCAGCATAATCCGCAGCCTGCGCATCTGACGGACCTTGCAAATTTGCGTCTGCCTGCGCATCCTGCGCTCTTACCCCAAGCGGTGACTGCAGCGCGAACGCCAAACCCGCCGCCATCACAACCCAAGCCCACCACTGCATGCGTGTCTTCATAGTGCTTTCCTCGATGGATGATTCCGAAGTAACTTTGCGATCCTATCCATACCTGCACAGACACGGTAGATACCTTTAGTTTCTTGCGGCTGGGTGGGCTAGAACGGTGAGGGGAGAACGCCAGGAAAAAACGACTGGGGAAAAGCGGACAAGGACGGCCGAATCAGGCGGGCAGATAGGTTTCCAAAGTAACTTCAGTGGCCTGCTGGCTTCGGCGAAATCTCGTCCAGCGTTAGATTCAATTCCAAAACATTCACTCGCGGCTCGCCCAGAAATCCAAACTGCCGCGATTCCGTGTGCCGGCGCACCGCATCGCGAACCACATCCTCGCTCAGCCCGCGCTCCCTGGCTATGCGCGGCACCTGAAACTCCGCCGCCTCTGGCGAGATATGCGGATCCAGCCCCGACCCCGACGACGTCAGCAAATCCATCGGAATCGCGGCTCCGGGATTCTCCGACTGCAGTCGATCCGCGTCTCCCTGCACCCGCGCAATCAGAGTCTGGTTCGTCGGCCCCAGATTCGATCCGCTGGAATTGCCCGCATCGTATCCCGTTCCCGCCGCAGATTGACGCGAGTGAAAATATCCCGGCGAAGAAAACATCTGGCCGATCAATCGTGACCCTACGACGCGGCCATTGCGCAACACCAGTTCTCCATTGGCCTGCCTGGGAAACAACACCTGCGCCAGGCCAGTGATCACCACCGGAAACAGCAATCCAAACAACACCGTCGTCACCAGAGTCATCAGCACAGCGGTGATCAGATTCTTTTTCATACCCGCCCCTACGCAAATCCTCTTAGGCCAACCCCGCCCGCACAATGAGCATGTCGATCAGTTTGATCCCTATAAACGGCACAATGACTCCGCCCAATCCGTATACCAGCAGGTTCCGCCGCAGCAGCACCGCCGCTCCCTGCGGAACATATTTCACCCCGCGGAGCGCGAGCGGAATCAGCGTCACAATAATCAGCGCATTAAAAATAACCGCCGACAAGATCGCCGATTGCGGCGTAGCCAAATGCATCACGTTGAGCGCCTGCAAAACCGGAAACGTCCCCGCAAACATCGCCGGGATGATGGCGAAATATTTCGCCACGTCGTTCGCAATCGAAAACGTAGTCAACGCGCCCCGCGTCATCAGCAACTGCTTGCCGATTTCCACGATCTCAATCAGCTTCGTCGGATTCGAATCCAGATCCACCATATTGCCGGCTTCCTTCGCCGCCTGCGTGCCAGTATTCATGGCCACGCCCACATCGGCCTGGGCCAGCGCCGGCGCATCGTTGGTGCCATCGCCGGTCATGGCAACCAGTTTCCCCTGCCCCTGCTCACGCCGGATCAAATCCAGCTTGTCCTTCGGCGTAGCCTGCGCCAGAAAGTCATCCACTCCCGCCTCAGTCGCAATCGCCGCCGCCGTCAGCGGATTATCCCCCGTGATCATCACCGTCTTGATTCCCATCGCGCGCAGTTGATCAAAACGCTGCCGCATCCCGCCCTTCACAATGTCCTTCAAGTGAATCGTTCCCATTGCGCGCCCATTCTCCGCCACCACCAGCGGCGTCCCACCCGATCGCGAAATTGCCTCCACCGCGGAACGCACCTCCGCCGGCAGCGAACCGCCCTGATCTTCCAGATACTTCGCAATCGCGTCGGTCGCACCCTTGCGGATCGCCCGCCCATCCAGATTCACGCCCGACATGCGAGTCGTTGCGCTAAAGGGAATAAACTCCGCATCGTGCGTACTCATCTCGCGTCCGCGCAATCCGTACTTCTCTTTCGCCAGCACCACAATCGAGCGTCCCTCTGGAGTCTCATCGGCCAGCGAAGAAAGCTGCGCCGAATCCGCCAGCATCGCCTCCGTCACGCCCGGCGCAGTCAAGAACTCGGTAGCCTCGCGATTGCCCAGCGTGATCGTGCCCGTTTTATCCAGCAGCAAAGTATTCACATCGCCCGCCGCTTCCACCGCGCGTCCCGACATCGCCAGCACATTGTGCTGCACCAGCCGGTCCATGCCCGCAATCCCGATCGCGGAAAGCAATCCGCCGATCGTGGTCGGAATCAGACACACTAATAAGGACACCAGCACGAACACCGTCTGCGGCGCACCCGCATAAATGGCGAACGGCTGCAGCGTGACCACAGCCAGCAGAAACACGATCGTCAGCCCCGCCAGTAAAATGTTCAGCGCAATTTCATTGGGAGTCTTCTGCCGCTCCGCGCCTTCCACCAGCGCGATCATTCGATCCAGAAAAGTCTCGCCCGGATTCGAAGTGATCTTCACCTTCACCCAATCCGACAGCACGCGCGTTCCGCCAGTCACGGCCGAACGGTCGCCGCCCGCCTCGCGAATCACCGGCGCAGACTCACCCGTGATCGCCGACTCATCCACCGATGCCACGCCCTCCACGATCTCGCCATCGCCGGGAACAAATTCGCCGGCCTCCACCAGCACCATATCTCCACTGCGCAATTTCGATCCCGGCACCGTCTCCGTCTTCCCATCCGGGAGCAGGCGGTTCGCCATCGTCTCCGCCTTCGCGCGCCGCAACGCATCCGCCTGCGCCTTGCCGCGCCCCTCCGCCATGGCCTCGGCGAAGTTGGCAAACAAAACCGTGAACCACAACCACAGCGTAATCTGCAGATTGAATCCAAACCCGCCGTGCCCCCGCTCCACAAACAGCAGCACCGTGGTCACCACGCTGCCCACTTCCACCACGAACATCACCGGATTGCGCATCATGGTCATGGGATGCAGCTTCACCAGCGAGTCCCACGCCGCGCGCCGCACAATCTTCATATCCCACAAACTGCGCTTTGATTTCTTACCCGCCATATTTCATTGTTCTCGTCGCCAAAACAACTCTCGCCTGCAAGTTCGCTCGGGAAGGGCACGACTTCAGTCGTGCCGCTGCCACTTCCAGTGACTCGGGCTTTAGCCACTGAGGTGGCCGCGTCCGCCTCAAAACGTCTTCCCCGCCATCATCAGTAAATGTTCCAGAATCGGTCCCAGACTCAGCGCCGGAAAAAATGTTAGCGCTCCCAGAATCACTACTACACCGATCAGCAGCACCGTAAACAAAGGCCCCGTCACCGGAAACGTCCCCAGCGTCGCCGGAGCCTGTTTCTTACCCGCCAGATTCCCCGCAATCGCTAGCATCGGCAAAATCATCATGAAGCGCCCCAGCAGCATCGCGATTCCCAGCGACGAGTTGTACCAGGGCGTGTTCCCGCTGATCCCTGCGAAAGCCGAGCCGTTATTTGCCACGGCCGACGTGAAGGCATAAAGCACCTGGCTGAATCCATGCGGCCCCGGATTCGTAATAGCCGCAGTACCGAAGCCATACAAAACCGAAATCGCCGTGAACACTAAAATAACCAACGGAAAAATCAGCACCACCAGCATCGCCATCTTTACGTCGTAAGCTTCAATCTTCTTCCCCAGGTATTCCGGCGTGCGTCCCACCATCAATCCCGCAATGAAAACAGAAAGAATGACGAACACCAGCATTCCGTACATGCCCGCGCCCACGCCGCCAAAGATCACCTCGCTCAGCATCAGGTTGATCATCGGGACCATTCCGCCCAGCGGCGTAAAAGAATCGTGCATCGAGTTGACCGCGCCGCAACTCGTGTCGGTGGTCACCGTGGCAAACAATGCCGAGTTCGCCACCCCGAAGCGCACTTCCTTCCCTTCAAGATTTCCCGCAGCTTGCGAAACCGCAGCCGGGTGCTGCGCGCCATGCGCCGCCGCAGCCGTAACTAGGGGGTTGCCGCGCGCTTCCGCCCAATACGCCGTCGTAACTCCCGCCAAGAACAATACCGCCATGGCCGACCACACCGCCCATCCGTGCCTGGGCGAGCCCGTCATTTTTCCCAGCGTGTAAGTAAGTGCAGATGGAATCGCAAAAATACAGAACATCTCCAGGAAGTTCGTAAGCGGCGTGGGATTCTCAAACGGATGCGCGCTGTTCGCGTTAAAAAATCCGCCACCGTTCGTTCCCAGCTCTTTGATAATTTCCTGCGAAGCCGCCGGTCCCTGCGCGATCACCTGCTGGCTCACGGTTTGCATCACCGGCTTGCCGTTAGGTCCGTTCACCGGCTTGCCGTCGGAACCCAATTGCGGCGTCTCGTAAGGATCCACCAGTTGCACCGTGTCATACGGCTTTAGATTCTGCACCACTCCCTGCGACACCATCAGCAGCGCGCCCACCAGGCACAGCGGAGCCAGAATCCACAACGTGCCGCGCACCATGTCCACCCAGAAATTTCCGATGGTCTTCTGCTCGCGCCGCGCAATGCCGCGAATAAAGGCAATCGCCAGCGCCATGCCCGCCGCCGCCGAAACCCAGTTGTGATAGGCCAGCCCCACCATCTGCGTCAGATAACTCATGGTGGTCTCAGGAACGTAATTCTGCCAGTTCGTGTTGGTCGTGAATGAGGCCGCGGTATTAAACGCCAGCGCCGGAGGCACTCCCGCCAGCTTCTGTGGATTCCACGGCAGCCACAACTGCACCCGCTCCAGCATATACAACAGAATCATGGAAACGCCGCTGAACAAAAGCAGCGCCAGCGCGTATTCCTTCCAGTCCATCTCGTGTTCTTCATCCACGCCCGTCAGCTTGTAGAGAATCCGCTCCACCGGACGCATCACCGGATCCAGCCACGTCCGCTCCCGCGCGAACACCCGCGCCATGAACCCGCCCAGCGGCTTGGTGATCAGCAACACCGCAAACAGGAACACGAAAATCTGCAGCCATCCATTCGCCGTCATCAGAATTTCTCCGGTCGCAACATGGCATAAACGAGGTATACCAGCAGCCCCGCGCAGATGATCAGCATGATGATCGGTCCCGCACTCATATTCCCCTCACCGCACCCGCTCGCAGAAGCCCACGTATGCGAGCGATACCGCAAAGAAAAGAATCGTCACCGCCAGAAAGATCGCATCCTGCATCGCAAATCCCCTCTGCCTTAAAACTTCACCATGATATCGATGTCGATCAACTGCTCATCCCGCCGCAGATCCGGAAACCATACCGTGCTGCCCTGGTTCCCGCAGCTCCCAGCCACCAGCGGGTTTTCCGCCCCGCCAAGCGTTTCCTGCATCGACGAATTTCCATTGTTGCAGGCGAAAAATTGCGGATACCCGTTGTTCGTATACGGCACTCCCCCCGACCCCGGCGGAGTAACGCCGCCATGGCCGGACCAATATGGCACGCTGGCATGGCGATAATCGTATTCCCAGCGGAACGTGAGCCATTGCCGGGGCATATAGTCAAAGGTGAACGAACTGTCCCAGGCCTTGAACGGATCTGACGGATTCCCCGTGAAGTACGGCGCATTGATTGCCGCCGACGACGCCGTCTCACCATTGATCGGCGGATCTAATACCAGATACCGCCCCGGATTATTGATCTGGCCACCGCCCACCGTTACCGCGTAATGGTCCTTCTTGAACCACGTGCGGTCATAGAGCATGTAGCCAACGAAACTCTGCTTGGGATTGATTCCCGCCCCGAAGTGGTCGCCCCCCACCGAGTTCGCGTCTTTCTTGTCGCCGTGACACCCTACGCCCTGCAGATATACGCCCGCCGAAGTGGTTGTGCTGGGGCCAAATTCGCAACCCAGATCGCCAGTGAAGGTGAACGCCATCTTATCCAGGGTCTTCTCCGGATGATCGTAATACTTGATCTCGATGCTGTTGTCGGTATGGATGCGGCCCCGGTTCGGTATGTATAAATCGTCGTGGCCCAATCCGTAATTGTTCGACAGAATATTCATCCACGGATAGGGCGTCCACTTAATCTGCCCACCTAAACCCTTCCTCGAGTTCGATGAACCGTACGACTGCCATCCATTAATGAACCACGGCTCAATCTTCAGATGAGGATTGGGGAAAACCTGTACCCGCAGGCCCTCGAAAAACCACGGCGTGTTCGACGAAACATACGAGGGCTGGTAGGCCCAATTGTCAAAGTTGTAATAGCTGAAGAGACCGACGTACGACATGAAGATTCCCGCGTCGATGTTGATCCCATTCAGCGCGTCGATGTGGTAACCGCCGTAGGCCTCTGAAAGATAGCGATCCGCATCCCCGATACTCCACTGCCCCTTGGAGTAGCTGGGATCGTTCCGCACCGTCGCCGTCGAGTACATGCCGAACTGCGTCATAAACCGCGCACGAACGTTATCCAGGTGGAAATCGCCGCCCAGGCCCAGCTGCTCCAGCTGAATTTCATTCGAGCGAAACAGTTCGCTCGATCCGCCCATCGAGTCGTCGATGGGCTTGTTGAAGCTGTAGCTATAGGTAACATCCGCCCGGATTTCCGGGGTGAAGAATTTCGAATCGAAAGCCGTGTCTTTGTTGCGTGGATTCCCGTTCAACCAGGTCCAATCCCAATCCGAAAACGGCGCGATCTTTTCTTTCTTGGCCGGTATGGTATCGGAAGCTTGCTCCACAGAAACTGGCGCCGCCACAGACAATGCCAGGTTCCGCAGAGCCGCATTTGCGAGAGCAGCATTTACCGGGACAGCGTTTGCCGATGTGCTCGTCAACGATGTGGTCATCAACGATTTGCTCATCAACGACGTGCTCATCAAGGAAGAGCTCGACGGTTGGGCCAAATCAGATCCCGGCCCCGCACTCGCCGGCATGGCGTGTGCCGAAGAAGCCGGCTCCTCGCCCGGTTTCGCAAGAGCCTTACCCACCGCCTGATCTGCAGCCACACGCTCCTTCAGCTCCGCTTCCAACTGCTCGATGCGCAGCTTCATTGCTTCCAGTTCTTTCTCCAACGCCTCCGGATCAAGCGCCCTCGCCGCCGCTACTGGCCTGGCTGCGGTAGTGGTCTCAGCGGAGGCCGCACTCGCCGCGGGCTGCGCTGACGCAGGTGGCGCCGGCAAGTTCAGCTTTGCCGCCTGCACATTCGGTTGATCTTGGCTCTGCGCGAACCCGCCCGGCGTTCCCACCATCAATAGAGCCAGCACAAACCCGAAAACAAAACCACCCCGCATCGCCTCACCCTTCAAACCGTGCTGTCTCTTCACGCCCTACCTCCACAATTCGAACGTACGCTTCGCGCCCTCGTCTCCAGGGATTTGCTGATTGCCAGCTCTCGACTCCTCTACTGGCTGGGGACGAGGTCCAACCCCGAGTCTCGAACCAACCATCAACTTCATCCGGCTGCGCCGCGGCATCGTCGTCATCCACCAACTCAGGAACTACCCAATAGCACACCGAAGGCGAACTCTCCCGGAGCAGGGCGACTAGAAAGCGGACCATAAACACGCTTGCCACGCCCGCGATGGCTACAAGCACCACTCCCAGCCACATTGCCCCCTCCACCCTGCTGCACTGTTTTGATCTTTTAGTCAACCACCGGGGGAGTAAAAGAGGGTTAAGGATTTCCTAAAGATTTCATAAAGGCACACGTCTGGTTATCCGGATTCCAAATAGGCAGGCCAATCCCACCACGTCCCTCGACAGTCCTTCGCGTATGCATCACTTGCCTGCGTTGCTGAGATGGTTCACCCGGAACTTCGGTTGCGCTCATGCCTGCCGGACGATTCGCGCTTAGCAACCCCATTCCGCTTCGCCGGGCCGGGCGAAATATGGCCTCGCCCTTACCCGCTCGCCAGCCGTCGATTCCAGTTCGAGCAGTGCCAGCCGCGCCGCCGCCACCAGTCGGCTCTTCTCCGGTAGCGGAATTTTCTTCCAGGATCCCCGCTCTTCCCTCTGCTCGCCGGGTTTGTCCGGCGTCAGCGCCTCATGATAGTGATGGAAAAGTTCTGCCAACCGTTCTGGCGCTACTTCGTCAATCCACATAATCCTTGATCTCCCTGAACCCAACAGGTTCTGCGGGCTGCTTTGTTCAGCCACACGACTATTGGACACGGAATCCCCGAAGGGTCGAATAAGGGGTCTATAAAATGTTCGTAAAGATGTGAAGATAGGACGGGCAACGAAAGCAGGATTTACGACCCCGGCTCAAACCGGTATCCCACCCAAGGCTCGGTGAGAAGATATTTCGGCGAAGAAGAATCCTCTTCAATTTTCTTGCGCAACTGCCCCACAAAAACGCGCAGATACTCCGGCTGTTCCGTGCTGTTCGGACCCCAGATCGCGGCCAACAGCGTCCGGTGCGTCACCACCTTGCCCGGACGCCGCGCCAGATAAACCAGCAACTCGAATTCCTTCGGCGTGAGGTGAACTTCACGTCCCGCAACCTTAACTTCACGGGCCTCGAGGTCGATGGAAAAATCTCCCGCCATGATCGCGCTGGGTTCGGCCTCCGCCTGCGGGCTTCGCCGCAACTGCGCCCGGATGCGCGCCAGCAGTTCATTCATGCTGAACGGCTTGGTAACGTAGTCATCGGCGCCGGCATCGAGCGCCTCCACCTTCGAACGGTCCTGTCCGCGTACCGAGAGCACAATAATAGGAACCTGCGAGATCTGCCTCACCAGCCGGCACAGTCCCACGCCGTCGAGATTCGGCATGGCCAGGTCCGTCACGACCACGTGCGGCGTCCAGTTCTTCATTAGCTCCAGTGCCATCTCTCCGTCGTTCGCCACGCGGATGTCATATCCCTGAGCCGAAAGCGTTGTCCGCAGCACGCGCGTAATCTGCGGCTCGTCATCCACCACCAGAATCCGCTTGTGATCGTTTGTCATTTCCGGTCGTCGATCGCGTTCATCGCATTTCCTGCGTCACAATGTGCACATCCACCGAGGGAGCTTCGCGCAGGAACTTATGAATCGCCGAAAGATAGAAATATCTCTTCCATCCCTTGGTCGCCGAGCGCCCGAACACCACCTGCGTCACATGATGCTCGCGCACGAACTCCGCAACCGCTTCGGCAACCACCTTGCCCTCGACCTTCACCACCTTCGCTCCCACACTCTCCGCAAACCGCACATTGTCGGCCAGAGTTCGCTGGTTTTCGTCGCTCCCATCCGCGCCCGTGTCCACGTAAAGCACAAAATAATCTCCGTCCAGCGCCTGCGCCATGCGCGCTCCTCGCGCGATCAAATATTGCGCCGCCGGATTCGAACTGATGCACACCGCAATCCGCTCCCGCACCTGCAGCAGTTGCCCATCTTCTGTCTTCAGCTCCGAAAGCGTCCGATCGACCGCCTGCGTCACTTGCCGAAGAGCCAATTCGCGCAACGCGACCAGGTTTGTATTCCGGAAGAAATTGGCCAGCGCCCGCTCCACCCGCTCCAGCGGATAAATATCTCCGCGCTTCATCCGCGTCTGCAGCGCTTGCGGAGTAAGATCCGCCATCACAATTTCGCCCGCCCGCCGGATCACCCAGTCCGGCACCGTCTCCCGCACCTGCACTCCGGTCAGCGAGCGTATCGTCGGCGACAAGCTCTCAATATGCTGCACGTTCAGCGTGGATAGCACGTCAATTCCCGCGTCCAGCAACTCGAACACATCTTCATAGCGCTTGGCGTGCTTGCTGCCTTCAATGTTCGTGTGCGCCAGTTCATCCACCAGCACCACATGCGGCTTGCGCGCCAGAATGGCGTCCACGTCCATCTCTTCGAAGATGGTCGATTTGTATTCCAGCTTCCTCCGCGGAACTGTCTCCAGCCTCGACGACAATTCCACGATCGGTTTGCGACCGTGCGTTTCCACCACTCCGATCACCACTTCTTCGCCCCGGCTCGCCCGTCGCACCCCCTCGCTCAGCATCGCGTAAGTCTTTCCCACGCCCGGAGCGTAGCCGAGAAACAGCTTGAACACCGCCGGCCGCTGCGCGCCGTCCACTTCTTTAAGCCATTCTTCGGGAGTCTTGGTCATCGCCGTTATTCTCCACGCCCGCGCGGAAATTGTCGAATGCGATCACCCGAAAAACCGTATTCACCACAGAGACACAGAGACACAGAGAAATACGAAAAAGAAAACCCTCAAGTACATAAAGATTTCCTCTGTGTCTCTGTGCCTCTGTGGTGAAAGCCTTTTGTCGGCACCCAATAATCGCGCTCTTGCCCCGCTTCCGTTACAATCCTCCCGTGAAAGCCCGCTGGCCCCAGCACCTGTTCCGCTACGCCGCCTGTTTGGTGGCTGCCGAAGGGGTTGCTCAGCTCTACCGGCGCGTCGTCCAAGTGAACCCGACCACCGTTGCTTTAACGTTCCTTCTGATGGTTCTCTGGGTCGCGGCCTACTGGGGATTTCGCTTCTCCGTCTTCCTCGCAGTCTTAGCCACGCTCGCCTTCAACTACTATTTTCTTCCTCCCATCGGAACCTTCACCGTGGCCGACCCGCAGAACTGGGTAGCGCTCTTCGCCTTCCTCGTGACCGCCGGAATCGCCAGCGAACTCGCCGATCGCGCACGCCGCCAAACCGTCGACGCCAATCAGCGCCGCCGCGACGTCGAGCGCCTCTACAGTTTCAGCCAGCGTCTGCTCGCCACCGACAACGTAGCCGAACTATTGAACGCCATCCCTCTTTATGTGTGTGAAGGCTTCGGCGGCAAAGCCGCCGCCATCTACCTGCTTAGTTCGCAGCAGGTCTACCGCACCGACCCCAAGGCAACTTTGCTCGCCCTGCAGGATCTTCAATTGGTCAGCTCGCGCGGCGAACCGGTCATCGACGCCAAGCGCGGAGTCTCTCTTACTCCCTTGCACCTCGGCACCCGCACCACCGGAGCCGTCGGCATCGCCGGACCCGCTCTCTCCCGCTCCACCCTCGAAGCCCTCGGCAGCATGATCGGCATCGCCATCGAGCGCGCCGGAGCCATGGAGAAACTTTCTCAAACCGAGGCCGCGCACCAAAGCGAGAACCTGCGCTCCGTCCTGCTCGATTCCGTTACTCACGAACTGCGCACCCCGCTCACCGGCATCAAGGCCGCAGTCACAGGTCTTCTCTCTGACTACAACCTCGACGATGCGCAGCGCAAGGAACTGCTCACCGTGATCAACGAGGAAACCGATCGCCTCGACCGTCTCGTCGGCGAAGCCACCGAGATGGCCCAGCTTGACGCCCATAAAGTCGAACTCCACCTCGCCCCCGTCGATATCGCTGCCGTCATCGAATCCGCCGTGGAGCAATCGCGAACCGTTCTCGCCCAGCATCCGCTCGAAGTGCACGTTCCGCCAGCGCTGCCCAGGATCCGCGTCGATTCCGACCGCATCGCCGAGGTGCTCAAGCAGTTGCTCGAAAATGCTGCCAAATATTCCCCACCCTCCGCGCCCATCGCCATCAACGCAGAAAAAAAAGGCGATCGCATCGTCACCAGCGTCACCGATCACGGCCCCGGTATCGACGACTTCGAGCAATCGCTGGTCTTCGACAAGTTCTACCGCGGCCGCGACCAGCGCTACAGCGTGCAAGGGACCGGCATGGGATTAGCCATCGCCAAAGCTATCGTCGAAGCCCACAACGGCACCGTCGCCGTCACCAGCCAGGCCGGCCGCGGCTCCGTCTTCTCCTTCGAACTTCCCACCGTCTGAAGGCAACAGCCCCTGTGGGGACGGCTGCGATACTCATATGGAGACGGCCGCCTCGGCCGTCCAGCGAGCGCAGCGAGCCCTTCCGCCACAATGCGGCCCCATTGCCACTACGCCTCGCACCTTTCGCATTGCCGAACGCAACCTCAAGACAGTACAGTGCTGTTAACAACCATTCGACTGATGACTCTCGCCACCCTGAACGACATTTTCTTCGCCGCCACCGAGCGCCATCTCGATCGTGCCATGCTCTACCGCGACTCCGGAAAATGGCTTCCCATCTCTTCTTCCGATCTCGGCCGCAACGTCGCCGCAACCGTCCGCGCCCTGCAGCAATGGGGCATCCATAAAGGCGACCGCGTCGCCATTCTCAGCGAGAATCGTCCCGAGTGGTCCACCGTTGATTTCGCCATCCTGCTCCTGGGTGCCGTCACCGTTCCCGTCTACGCCACGCTAACCCCCGAACAAACCGCCTACACCTTGGGCGACTCCGGCGCCACCGTAATTTTCGTCTCCACCGAACAGCAACTGCGCAAGATCCAAACAATTCTCTCCCACACGCAAATTCAGAAGATCGTGGTCATGGATCACATTCAACTCCCCGCCGAAATATCCTCCACCTGCGCGCTCATGGATGAGTTCACCCAGGGCCCGCAAACCCTCGACCCTCAAACCGAATCCTTCGCCCGCTCCATCCAGCCCGGCGATCTTGCCACCATCATCTACACTTCCGGCACCACCGGAAGATCCAAGGGCGCAATGCTCACCCACGGCAACATGGCGTCCAATATCAACTGCTCGCTGCTCGGTTTCGACATGCGCCCCGGCTTGCTGAGCATTTCCTTTCTTCCCCTTTCGCACGTCACCGCGCGCCATGTCGATCTAGCCATGCTTTACCACGGCGTCACCCTCGCCTACTGCCCCTTCATGGAGAATCTTTCCCAAACCCTGCTCGAGGTCCGCCCCACGCTCTGCGTCTCGGTGCCCCGAGTTTACGAAAAAATCTACGCCCAGGCCGAAGCATCCGCCCGCGGCTTTCCCAAGCGCGCCATCTACCATTGGGCGCTTTCCGTCGGCCGCGCCAACAAACCGGAGAAACTCCCACCTCCCTCGACTGGAAGCTCGCCAACAAACTCGTCTTCTCGAAAATCCGCGACGGCATGGGAGGCAACGTCGAAGCCTTCATCTCCGGAGGCGCGCCCCTCGGCCGCGAACTTGCCGAGTGGTTCGCCACCGTCGGCATCCGCATTCACGAAGGCTACGGCCTCACAGAAACTTCTCCCGTAATCGCCGTCAACACTCCCATAAATCACCGCATCGGCACCGTGGGCAAGACTCTCCCCAACATAGAAGTCCGCATCGCCGCGGACGGCGAAATTCTGGTGCGTGGCCCCTCCGTTTTCAAGGGATACTGGAATCGCCCCGAAGAAACTAAAAACGCATTCGAGGACGGCTGGTTCAAAACAGGCGACATCGGCAACATCGACGCCGATGGATATCTCTCCGTAACCGACCGCAAAAAAGAACTCATCAAAACTTCCGGCGGAAAATTCATCGCCCCGCAGCCCATCGAGAATTCTCTCAAGCTCAATCCCATGGTCGCCGCTAGCGCGATCATTGGCGACAGACGCAAGTTCGCCTGCGTCATCGTCACGCCCAACTTCGCTCTTCTCGGAGACTGGGCCCGTAATCACAACGTCGCCTTCTCCTCGCGCGCCGAACTCGTCACCCACGCGAAAGTCCAGGCGCTCTACGAAGAAATTGTGGAAGAGGTAAACCAGAATCTGGCAAGATTCGAAAAGTTGAAGCGCGTCCTGCTCGTCCCCGACGAATTCACCGCCGACAACGGCGCCCTAACGCCAACTCTAAAACTCCGCCGCCGCATAATCGAAGACCGCTACCGCAAGCAAATCGACGACCTCTACGCCCAGGCCGAAACCACCGCGACTCAGTAGAAAAAAAGGCTGTAGAACAGAATTAACAGCACGACCGCCGCCACAACGGCATACAGATAATCGCGCTCCCTGGCGAATCCGAAGATCGAAAACGCGACGCGCGCAACCGGAGTCGCGATGAGGAACAGCAATCCAAGCTGGATGATCCCCCTGCCCCGAAGTGCGAGCGTATCCCGCACAACTCCTTCGACGGTCCCAAAGCCCAGAGACTCGCCGTGGAACACTCGGTAATCGGCGAGCGAATCTCCATATCTCACGAGATAAATAATCCCGCCAATCGCGACGATGAAAGCGGAAAACAGCACGCCGGCACGCAGCAGGCGGCCGATAAGAATGTCCATCCTCTTATCGTTCCAATTTTCGTTCGTGCTCATCTCCATCTTCCCATCTCAAAGCTTCCCCAAAAGCCCCTTGTAAAGCATTTCGATTCCCAGAGCGACGATTACCACGCTGAACACTCGCCGCAGCCACTTAACTTCCGCTTTCACCAGAACCCGTGTTCCCACTAACGATCCGCCAAGAACCCCGAGCATCACCGGCATCGAGAGCCCAGGCTCGATATATCCACGGGAAAGATAAATCCCGGCGCTTGCGGCCGCGGTTACGCCGATCATGAAATTGCTGGTGGTGGCCGAAACTTTGAACGGGATCTTCATAGCCCGGTCCATGGCGAGCACCTTCATCGCTCCCGAGCCGATGCCGAGCAATCCTGACAATGCTCCCGCGGCAAACATCAGGCTGAAACCCGCAGGCACGTGCTGCACGTTGTATTCGCGCGTCCCCCCTTGGTCGGGAAAACTCCCGTTCATCCGAAGTTTGGTGGCGAGCGGGTCTTGCGGCACTTCACGTTCTTCTTTCGAGCGCGGATTCCGCGATAGGTACGCTGAGCCAATCAGCACCAATCCAAGCACCGTGGCAATCGCGCGCCCGGAAACGTGTGTCGCCAGCGTTGCGCCCGCCAGCGCTCCAGTCGTGGTGGCGATTTCTAAAAACATTCCAATCCGAATGTTGGAGAAACCTTCTCTCACGTATGCTGCCGCCGCTCCCGAGGAAGTGGCGATTACCGAGACCAGCGACGCGCCGATGGCATAGTGAATATCCACTCCGAGCAGTATGAGCATCGGGACGAGCAACCCGCCGCCGCCCAGACCCGTCAAAGCCCCCAGAAACCCGGCAATGACAGATCCGGCGCACACTACCAGGCTAAACTCCACAACAGTCATGCCCGTTCCTTTTGAGAAGTCTTTTTGAGAAGATGATTAGTCTCGGCCTTGTTGATGCCTTCGGCGATTCGCTCGGTTACTGCAAAAACCATGCCGTGCGGTAAACCAGTGCCAGGAAAAACTATAGCAAAGCAGCTATGCCCCACTACGCGCTTTTCATTACAATGTAGGATTATGACCGACCCCCTCCTCATCGCCGGCCGCACCTTCCGCTCCCGCCTGATCGTCGGCACGGGAAAATACAAATCCTTCCAGGAAACCGCCCGCGCCCTCGAGGCCAGCGGAGCCGAGATGGTCACCGTCGCCGTCCGCCGCGTCAACCTCGACCGCAACAAGGAATCGCTGCTCGACTACATCGACCCCAAAAAGTACTTCCTGTTGCCCAACACCGCCGGCTGCTACACCGCCGATGAAGCCGTTCGCGCCGCCCGCCTCGGCCGCGAGGTCGGCCTCTCCGACTGGGTAAAGATCGAAGTCATCGGCGACCAAGCCACGCTTTACCCCGACGTCCAAGCCACGCTCGAAGCCACACGCGTTCTGGTCAGCGAAGGTTTCACCGTTCTGCCCTATACCTCCGATGACATTGTCTTCGCCAAGCGCCTGGTCGAAGCCGGGGCCGCCGCCGTCATGCCGCTTGGCGCGCCCATCGGCAGCGGCATGGGCATCCAGAACCAGGCCCACATCCGCATCCTGCGCGAGATGATCACCGGCGTTCCCCTCATCATCGACGCCGGCGTCGGCACCGCCTCCGACGCCGCCCTCGCCATGGAACTCGGCGCTGACGCCGTCCTCATGAACACCGGTATCGCCGCCGCGCAAGATCCCGTGCTCATGGCCGAAGCCATGCACCACGCCGTGCTCGCTGGACGTCAAGCCTATCTCTCCGGCCGCATGCCCAAAAAACTCTACGCCACCGCCAGCTCCCCCCTCGAAGGCGTTGTCCGCTGACCGTATGATTCGCTCCCAGGAGATTCCATGAGCCCCCACGTCGAGCCCGCGAGCAAAGCGCAAGTCTCCATCGCCCCCATGCTCTCCGTACGGCGCGGGGCCAAGGCAATCGAGTTCTATAAAGCGGCGTTCGGAGCGGGTGAGTTGTACCGTATCGATAGCGACGATGGAGCCGTCGTAGCCCGGCTCTCCGTAGATGGCGCTGAATTTTGGGTCGCTGACGAATCTCCGGAGCACAAGAACTTCAGCCCCGAGTCGCTCGGCGGCGGCTCTGTGCGCATGGTCATGATCGTGGCGAATCCCGATGCCGCCTTCGAACGCGCAGTCGCCGCAGGAGCTACTGTAGTCTGGCCAGTGAGCGACCAGCACGGCTGGCGACTCGGTCGAATCGTCGATCCCTTCGGACACCATTGGGAAATCGGCAAGCCAATCCAGCCGTAACAGGCCAGCCGCGACGGACGACGTTCGGTTTCCTGTTTCCAGGAAAATGCTGCGCAATAACAAAAGGGCGGCCGCAGCCGCCCTCACTCAATTCCAGTCCTGCTACTCACAGCATCGATGCCGTATCCACGTGGATCGAATTGCCTTTCACTTCACCCGTCACGGCAACATGGTGTCCCGCATGAGCCTTGATGGCGTCCTGATTATCCACCGCCAAAACCTTCTGGTCGCCGTCGGTTACAATCACCAGCTTCTCGCCCGCAGCCAGACACTTCTTGGTGCAAGCTTCGCCCCCGGCGCTGGCCATCTTCGCGCCGCATTTCGCATCGGTCACCCAACCGTTGACCGTTGTGGCCTTACCCATATCGTCGAACGCCAAAGCACTCAGGGCGAACATGAAACCTATCGCAAGACAAATCAGCAAAACTTTTCTCATGGCCGGTTCTTCTCCTTAATTTAACTTCCCATCGCGGCCCCAATCTGCAGGTCGATACAGGAATTCTAATCCTCCGCTCGGCAGCGACTCAACCCCACCGACCGTCGATCAACGCCCGAACTATACCACAGTGCCGCTTCCCGAACGTCACTCACTTCACTCATGTAGGGACAGCCGCCCTCGGCTGTCCGTCGAGCGAAGCTCGACGCCTCTATCTTTTCGTCGAGTGATTGGCCGGCGTCGTCACAACCGCCGGAGCCGTCGGCACATACACATACTCCCCCGGACGCGCATAGTGCAACTGCTCGCGCGCTTCCTTCTCAATCGCCCTTTCGTCGCTCTTCAATCCCTGAATCCGCTGGGTGTAGAGATCATTTTCCCTCTGCTCCTGCGCGATCTGCTTCTGCAGCGCTTCATATTCCATCCGTTTCTGCTTGTACACAACCATCCCATTCGCCCCCAGGATTACATGCACGAACAGCATGCCGGCCAGCACCGCCACCGTCACCGTCGCAATGCGCCGCCGCAGCCCATACACTCGCGTCGCCAGCGGCCGCACCCACTCCATCCACGATACCGCCAGCGCCTCGGCTTGCGGTGCCCGCTCTGCCATCGCGCGCAACCCGTCCTGCGCACTGGGAAATCGCCGGATTCTCGAAGCGCTCTTCACTCGACCTTCTCCACCGATCAAACCTCAGCCTCTCAGTGAACTTCCCCTTGCCCTCGCCGTCAAGCGGAACTTCTCTCACCGCCGACAATGGGAACCAACTTGGTTACACACCTTCAGCAATCGCCACTGTCGTTACGTTTTGGACGGCGGTCCCTCCGATGTAAACTCTCCGCGCAGGATTGTCCAATTGCCAACTGCAAATTGCTGAAAACTGACAACTGACAACTGACAACTGAGAACCGAGAACCGAGAACCGAGAACCGATAAATGACCGACAAACGAATCGCCCTCGCCACCGCCAGCTCCGAAGAAGAAGCTCACAAGATCGCACGCCATCTCGTCGAGCGCCGCCTCGCCGCCTGCGTCAACATCATTCCTCAAGTTAAGTCGATCTACCGCTGGCAGGAAAAAGTCGAAGACGCCCACGAATGGCTTCTAATCATCAAGACAACAGCCGCCGCCTTCGCTCAAGTGCGCGGGACGATCACAGAACTCCACTCCTACGAACTCCCCGAGTGCCTCTGCCTGATAATCGAAGACGGCTCGCCCAACTACCTGCAATGGATCGCAGAGTCGGTTACCACAGGAGAGTAATTTCTCAAAAAGATGTTATCCGCGCAGATCCGTGGCCAAGAAGTTCTATACAGCCCGAAGCCCCGTTTCCAGATCCTCCAGAATATCCGCCACATCTTCAATCCCCACCGAAATCCGCACCATCCCATCCGTAATTCCAATCGCCTTCCGTCCCTTCACGCCCAGCCCCGCATGCGTCATGGTCGCCGGATGCGAGATCAGCGTCTCCACTCCTCCCAGCGATTCCGCCAGCGAACACACGCGCAATTTCTTCAGCATCTTGTTCGCGTTCTTGATCGATCCCGTCTCAAACGTGATCATCGACCCAAATCCGCTCATCTGCCGCTTCGCCAGCTCATGCTGCGCTCGCTCGTCCTCGGAATCACCGACCAGCCCCGGATAAAAAACCTTGCTCACCTTCCTATGCTTCGCCAGAAACTCCGCTACCACGCGCCCGTTGCGGTCATGAATCTCCATCCGCGCCGCCAAAGTCTTCACCCCGCGCAACACCAGCCAGCACTCAAACGGAGAAAGTATTGCCCCCGCCGCCTTCTGCAGAAACGCCAGCTTCTCCGCCTGATCCGGCCTGCCGCACACCACCACCCCGCCCAGCCCATCGCTGTGCCCATTCAGAAACTTCGTAGTCGAATGCACCACCATATCCGCGCCCAGCGCCAGCGGCTGCTGAAAATATGGAGACATGAACGTGTTGTCCACCACCAGCTCAATTTTCCTGCTCCGGCAAATCCTGCTGATCGCCGCCAGATCGCTCAACCGCATCAGCGGATTCGTCGGCGTTTCCACATACACCATCCGCGTATTCTTCCGGATCGCCCGCTCCACATTCTCCGCATCCGACGTATCCACATACGAAAACTCCATCCCAAACCCGGTCATCACCTGGTTGAACAACCGCGGAGTCCCGCCATACAAATCGTTCCCGCACACCACGTGATCGCCCGACCTCAACAGGCACACGACCGCGTTGATCGCCGCCATCCCGCTGGCAAACACCGGCGCCGCCACTCCGCCCTCAAGCGATGCCAGATTCTCCTCCAGGCGCGTCCGCGTTGGATTCGACACCCGCGAATATTCGTACCCCTTGTTCTCGCCAATCCCCTGCTGCACATAAGTCGACGTCGGATAGATCGGCACCGTGACCGCGCCCGTCAAAGGATCAGCCTCCTGCCCATTATGAATAGCGCGCGTAGCAAACCCGTGTTGCTGATTCTTTTTCATCAAGATTCTTGCTGCGCATCGTGGGTAGTGGTTCAGCTTGACTATTATGCGACGACTGTCATCCTGAACGGAGCCGTTCTTCAGGCGTAGCGAAGAGCCCGCCCTGAGCGAAGCCGAAGGGATCTCCCACTTAACCGGACCAACGCGTAGGCCAAACCGCAGCACTACCGAATCGCCCTAAATCCCGCCCTCAAATATCTTCTTCGACAAATATCTCTCCGCCGAGTCCGGAATAATCGTCGCCACCCGCTTCCCCGCGCCCAACCGCCGCGCCACTTCCAACGCCGCAAACACGGCCGCTCCCCCACTCGATCCCGAGAGCACGCCCTCCTGCGCCGCTAGCTTCTTCACCGTTTCAAAAGCATCGTCGTCCGTCACCGCAATCACCTCATCGCAGACCGCAGCATCAAACGTCTCCGGGATAAAGTTATTCCCAATCCCCTCCACCTTGTGCGGTCCAGCCGCTCCGCCCCCCAGCACCGAACCTTGCGTGGTCACCGCAATCGCCTTCACTCCCGGCACATGCTTCTTCATATAGCGCGCCACTCCGCTAAACGTTCCGCAAGTGCCGCAACCCAAAACCACCGCATCCACTTTCCCGCCCATTTGCTCGAACAATTCCACCGCGGTCGTTTCGTAGTGATACTCAGGGTTCGCCTGGTTCTCAAACTGCCCCGCCATAAACGCATCGCGATCACCAGCCACCAACTCTTTCGCCCGCCGAATCGCTCCCTGCATCCCCTCCGCATCCGGCGTCCGTTCCACTTCCGCTCCCAGCGCTCGCATAATGATCACTTTTTCCTGCGAAAAGTTTTCCGGCACAAACAGCTTCACTTTATATCCGCGATTCACTCCAATCAGCGCCAGCCCAATCCCCGTATTCCCCGCCGTCGCCTCCACAATCGTCCCGCCCGGCGCAAGCTTCCCCTCCTGCTCCGCTCTGCGGATAATCCCAATGGCCGCGCGGTCCTTCACGCTTCCTCCAGGATTCAGGTATTCAAGTTTGGCGAAAATATCAGCCGACCCGGCCCGAACCAGCCGCGTCAGTCGAAGCACAGGAGTCCCACCGACAAGCTCCGTAATGTCATCGGCGACCCCCAGATGGGAGACTTCAGAATTTTTCAGGTGCACGCTACAGGTTAAGTGGAGACTCCAGAATCGTCAATTGCCCCGCCCATCGGTGTTGGTAGCAC